>Ga0299914_10000007_pt1 | contig 179923 bp, 146 predicted proteins | sample RVTome_10_FD_201361 | JGI IMG/M metagenome (GOLD analysis project Ga0299914, IMG submission 201361) | Soil microbial communities from uranium-contaminated site in the Upper Colorado River Basin, Wyoming, United States - RVT153D57 (version 2) ... | reverse complement strand
GGAAACGCACGCGGAAAAATTTTTCGTACGGTTCGAAATGAATGTCGGAAGCGCCCTTGTTGATGGCATCGAGCATCACCTTGTTCACGAAGCGTACGACCGGTGCATCGTCGATCTCCTGGGCACCATCGTCGCGCTCTTCGTCACCGGAACCGATGTCGACATTGTCGAGATCGTCCAGATCACCGCCCTGAAGATCCTGCATCGACGTATCGGCCGCTTCCAGTGCCTTCTCGATGATCTTCTGCAGCTTGTCCTCTTCCACGACTACGGCGTCGACCGTCATGCCGGTGTGGAACTTGATCTCGTCCATCGCCGCAAGGTTGGTGGGATCGGAAATGGCAATGAACAACCGCTTGCCGCGCTTGTAGATAGGCAGCGCGTGATGTTTCTGGACCAGTTTCTGGTCGACGAGCTTGACCGTTTCCGTTTCGATATCGATCGCCGCAAGGTCGAGCATGGGTACACCGAACTCGGATGCAGCAGCGGCTGCAACATCATTGGCTTTGGCGAGGCCCTTGCTGACGAGATGGGCGACGAATAACTGCTTGTTCTTGATCGCTTCCTGATACGCCTGCTGGGCTGTCTCTTCGGGTAGAATTCCGTCAAGGACGAGGCGCCGGCCGAGACCGCCGAGATTGGTTCTTAAAGTTGGGGTAGCCACAGGTTTACCTTAGATTCAAATGGTTACGTAAACAACTACGTCCGATCCATGAATAGTAGAGTAGCGGCGTGAAATGTCCAACTACAGTCGCAGAGCCGCATAATCGGCGGCCATCTCTTGCGGCGCCGAAGCCATCGGTAACCCGTTTATTGCATGAATTTCTTTAAAAAACAACAAGTTGAAAATATGCGTTCTGTTTGCTGCAGATGCGAATGGACACATGATTAAGCGGCCCCGCGTCCGCATCATTGCGGAGCTGATCGGGCTCTCCGCCACCCTCGTCATTGCCGTCTGCTATCGGGATGAACTCAAGGATGTGACGAGCAAGATTTCCACGATCCCGCTTGTCCTTTCTGTTGTGCTCGCACTTGCGGCGAACGTCATTCTAGCCGTGTGGTATCGAGGATTCCTGGATAAAAACGGCACGCAGGCGTCGTTCGGTATGGTTTTTGGCGTGTTCCTGCTCGGCAATATCTCGAAGTACGTTCCCGGCAAGATCGCGTCATTTATCCACCAGTACATGTTGTTCGGCTCCGAAGTTCCGCTTTCGGTCGTTACGATCGTCAATCTCGAGTTGCTGATGTTGACGATCGGAATAACAACCCTCGTCAGTTTTGCCTTGATGTCCGTCGGTTATTCCATGCTTCTGATGTTACCCGCAGTCCTGTTGATCTACTTGTACTCGGTGTGGATGAAACGACAGAGCGTATTGCTGTGGATCATGAAAAGGTTCGGTAGTGCGGGGAACTGGATGCCGAACAGGAAGGAAATACGAACCGAATTGCGCTGGGGGTTCGCAGGAGTCGGTTTTGCGCTGGTCTATGTTCTCGCGCACGCCTTGATACTGAGCCAGATGGTGGCGACCGATATGACTGACCTGCTGCTTCTGGTCGGTTTGTTCGGACTGAGCTGGATCATAGGCACGTTAGCCATAGTGTTCCCGGGTGGAATAGGGATTCGGGAATTCTCGTTTCTGGCGCTCGGAAGCGCGTTTTCGGGTACAGCCGCGATTCCGGATCTTGCCGGAATAGCCATCGCGCTACGCGTATGGCAGGTTCTGTATGAGCTGACCGGCGCGCTGATCGGGCTTGCGGTGATCAAGTATCCGAGCGATCCATCCTAGCAACGGCATCGGGCAGGAGACGGACAAGGCACATGTCGTGAAGTGCTCGAATCGTCATTGCCTCGTGCCGCGTTCCCTGCTTCGTATATGAACGGTTTTCAAGCGATATAAATGTTTGATGTCCGGCGGCAGGAGAAGCAGCTGGCGTTTCCGTGATCAGTACCAGGTTTCCCGATGGGAGTTTCGCAGGGACGTCTTTGATGCAGATCAGGATGGTAAAGCGGAACAAGAAGAATCTGCAGGAAAGGGAACGGGTATTCCCCAGATCAAGCGCGGTGACCTGAAACCCGAAGTTGCGAAAGTAATCGGTCAATTTCTCCGAAAGCATCCTTTGGCGAACCGCATCGGACGGCCGGCGAATGAGTTCATCCACCGATTTCTTCGCCTTGCACGGTATTCCGGTTGCGAAACTGCCGGCTTCTATCGAGTTAGTGACCAGCGAACCCGTGCCGATAATGCACCGTTCGCCAATAGTCACGCCCGGAAGCACAACGCAGGAAGGCGGAAGCCAGCAGTCATCCCCGATACTTACCGGAGCGATCTTGAAAGGCAGACCATCCAGGATGGATGGAAAGTAGCCGTGACTCCATATCTGTGACCGGCACCCGATGCCGACATTGTTTCCTATCGCTACGGTTTCGTGACAATTGATAATGGTGTCTTCGCCAATCCAGCTGTTGTGCCCTATGTGAATCGAATGCTTGTCTGTTTCGATACCTTCGACGCGTGTTTCACGATGAATTTTCACGTAATCGCCAATTTCGACCCGGTCGATGTCCTTGAATACGACACCGTCGTCGAGCACCGCGCCGTCACCAATGCTTACCCTGGAAAGTTCGACGTTGATGAATCGAACTTTTCCAATCTGGACGCGCCGCCCTACGTTGGCGCCGCGAATGCGGAGAATGCAGGCACGAAGACGTCTCCACGTCATTCGAAATACGAAGCGCAGGATTCTATATGGATTCATTTCGCTGCTAGTCGCGATTGTTGATTGTTCGTTTGTTCAAGAAATTGTCTAACAGCGCCCGAAACGGAGAATTCTTCTTTTGCCAGTCGCAGCCGTTCCGCCTCTTGTGGGTTCGAGATGCTTCCAAGTGCTTGTTGTATCGCTTTCGCAAAGGCTGCGGAATTCGCAGATTCAGATAGAAAACCTACATCCAGCCGTTCGATCAGATCCGGCAAGTCGCCGACCGGAGTAGAAATGACCGGCCTGCCACATTGCATCGCATCCGAAAAAATGACCGGAATACTTTCAATCCGGCTCGGGATCATGACAAAGTCGCTTGCCTGCAGGAATTCGACGGCTTCGAACGGGTCAAGATAACCGCGCATCCGGACAGGTCGGCCCTCTGCAATCAACAGGGCGCACATATCCTTGATCTGCTTTTCCAAGGGCCCTCCACCTGCAATCGCAACAGACTCGATGTTCTTCCAGTCTGCTTCGTCCAGCTGTCTTAGTGCATCAAGAAGAATATCGGGCCCCTTGTTGGGATGCCACCGCCCGAGGAATGCAAGGCGATACGGTGGAGTGGCGCGGCGTGGAATGTCCGATACCGCAAGCTGTCTCGAACTCGGGAGGAACTCGCATGACGTGCCGGCAATATCCGCGGTTGCGCGAGCGAGTTCCATGCCATCAGCGAACCGGTAATCAGCGCGTTTCAGGAGGTGGCGCAAAAGAATTTTGCCGAACGGCAGCTTTGAGATTTTCCAGATATCGCTGCCAAGCGCCCATATGCTGCAAGGAAGATCTTTTGCATTTTTCGGAATCCAGAGCATCGAGGGGACCACCCAGAACGCGAGAATGTGGTCGATGTCATCCTGGCGTATGAGCCGCGCGGCATATTTGCGTCCACGACGTATTGCGACCCATCCACGCAACCAGTCGAGCGGGTTGAGGGGTGAGAGTTCGGCCAAGGGAAGTCCGGCAGCCGGGAAACGCAAAACACGCATATTGCCGATGGTCTTTTCCTCCGGCTTCCTGCCAGGCGCCAGCAGCGTGACTTTGCAATGTTGCGAAAGCTCGGACGCAAAGTGCTGTACGAAAACACCTGCGGCACTGGCGCCTTCATTGTTGTCAGGGAAGGAGCTGGTGAGCACAAGACAATGCCTCATAGCGGCTTTCGCACTTTCATCACGTACCGTATAGGAAACGCGGAGCTCGATGGGAAGAGTGCCGCTACGCGACCGAGAACGTTGAATGCCAGCATCAACGCGCCAAAAGGAATGATGGTGAAAATCGCTGCGGCGAGCCGAAGGCCGCGGCCATGTCTCTCGCCGAACAAAAGAGAACGCACGGAGATCGCGCAGGCTATCGCGGCGTTGGCGCATGCCGTTTCCAGAGGATGGCCCATGGGTTCGATCTCGCTGATTTCGAATCCTGCTTCCAGTGCATTGCTTTTGAGGCCGTGAAGTGTCAGGCGATTGAAGTCATAGGGTTCGTCATGCAGGGGGTAGGCGAACGGTATCTGTATCAATGCATGTCCGCCCGGTTTCAGTGTTCGCGCAAGTTCGCGAAGGGTTTGTTGGAAGTGGGGGATATGTTCAAGCACATCGAACGCAAGAATCCAATTGAAAGACGCATCGTAAAAAGGCAAATGCTCTGCGTTTGCGTAAACGGAGGGCCGAAAACCGTACCGCACCGATGTTGCCGGATATTCGATGCCAACATACTCATGTGGTTTTCTTATATACGTCCGGGGCCATGAGTCCGCGCAACCAACATCAAGTACAAGTCCCGCAACATGTTCAAGTTCGCTGGCCAGTCGCTTCCGCGATCCGCGAAAAACGAGCCATTGCGGATGACATGGCGTACGACGAAGAAACGAAATGAAACGCTCGTTCATCGTTTTGATGATGGTTGCTGCAATGTGTAAAGCAGTGACGTCACCTGCTCCGACAGCAGGCCCATCAGGAAAACCAGAACCGAGCTCGTCAACAGCATTGCCGACATGTTGGTAAAGCGGCCGGCTGTCATGTAGGTGTACAGATAGTAGCCAACGCCGGTCACAAAAAATGCAGCGCTGATGGGAATGAACATCTTGAGCGGAGAATAGAGCGTGCCGATCCGGAATATGATGATCAGAAAGCGCAGTCCGTCCTTCAGTGGCTTGATATGGCTCTTGCCTTCCCGTTGTTCCGCTTTGAAAGGAAAATACGCCACCTGGTAGCCAGCACGAAAGAAAGCCATGGTTATCGTGGTCGGATAGGAGAATCCGTTTGGCAGAAGGAAAAGGAATTGTTTGAAAAGACGGGCGTCAACAACACGAAAGCCCGAAGTAAGATCAAGTACCTTGTGTCCGGTAATTGCTGTTGCCAGCCAGTTGTAGAACCGATTCGCGATGCCGCGCCAAATGGTGGACTGGCTCGCGGTAAATCGCGCGCCAATCACCATGTCATAACCTTTTTCGTACATACCGAGCAAGTCGGTAAGGTGTTTTGGCGGATGCTGCCCGTCGGCATCAAGAAAAACGAGAATGTCCCCGCTTGCCTTGCGAGCACCGCTCTTGATTGCACCGCCATTGCCTATCGAGTATTCATGACGGACAACGGTGGCTCCGGCATCCAGTGCAGTTTGCGACGTTCCGTCATCCGAACCGTCATCGACTACAATTATCTCCGCGTCCGGCAGGGCCGCGCGGATTCGCGGTAACAGTTTTTCGAGCGATGCAGCTTCATTTTTTGCAGGGATGACTACCGATATTTTCTTGCTCATTTCACTCTCGCTGGTTGAGCGAATCCATTTCCCGATCGCTTGCTTCGATGCGTTGTTCGAGTTCGTGTATGCGGTCACCCGCCAGGTAGCCGCTTCGATTCGTGGCTTCCCGGGCTAATTCCAGATAATAGCGTGCGTCCGCCAGATATCCATGCCGAATCAGCCATTCGGTCTGACTCAAACGAATATCACCGTTGTCCTGAATTTCCGCGGCGATATCGAGGTGGATCATGGCGTCCTCGAGATTGCCGGCGAGATACTCGGCGCGAGCGAGCGGAACGAGCGCTTTGCGAACTTCCATTGGTTCGGTTTCCTGACTGGCCCAGGAGGACAGGAGATCGATCAGCCAAGGAAGCTCGACGTACTTGCATCCCACTTCGCTGTCGAATACGTCTACGACATTGCTCAGGACCATATAAACCCCACTCATCTTCTCTGAGGTAGCCAGGAGCGGCGCCAGCGCGGTCGCGTCGGGCAGAGGGATCTCGTTCGTACCGCAGCGTGCAAGGATCGAAAATACCTGTGGATGCGGTGCATCCGGGTGGGATTGCCGAATATCCTGCATCAGCCTTTTTGCCTTCTCCATGCGTCCGTAACTGAGAAAGGTTCGCAGCAGGTAAAGGCGTGCCCGCAGGGAATCGGGGTTGGTTGCATACAGGACGTTGGCCTGCTTGAGTGGCTGCGTCCAGATGGCAACATTTCCCGCGGAAGCGAAGGCATATGCACTCGCCCACGCACCTACCAGCAGGGCGAATAATCGCGCATTCCAATTCGTCGGCAACCGGCGCACAGCGGAGTGCACAAGCGCGAGCACAGCGAGGACAAGACCGAATGAAGGCAGGTAATTTCTGTGTTCGAAATAGAGTTCCAATCCTATTACCGTTGATTCCATCGCATGACCTGCAAAAAACCACAGGATTCCGAAGGTCAGGATCGGAAGCTTCCTGCGCGCCATCCATGCGATCAGGATCAGCGCAGCGATTGAGAACAGCCAGGGTATGGCGGCTGCTAGGTCGCTGATCGGATAGTTATCATGAAACAACGTAAAGGCATGGCCGAAAGGAACGAATATCAGCGCGATATATTCAAGCAGAATTCGGGGCTCGGTCATCAGCCTTTCGAACAGGGTGAAATCCCGAATGAGATACGTGTCGAGGACAAGTGTGTCGAACCGGAAGATCAGCACAGCGAGTCCGCTCAGAAGGAAACCCCCCAGTGCCGGCCACGCCACCGTTTTCCAGGCACGAGTGATGCCTATCGAACTGGTGATGAAAATTTCGATTACCGCCGCGTACAGGAATATGAGAACGCCGTTCTCTTTCGAAATTGTGGAAAGGAAAGCGCTTGCCGATAAAAGCAGGACGCCGAAGACAGCTCCGCGCCGCCTGTGGCAGTGATGGATTCGAAACCAGGTATACGCAAGGAGACCCGTCAGTACGAACGTGCCGCTCAACAGCGTCATGCGCTGAATGACGTAGAGCACGGTTGTGACGTGAAGCGGCAGCAATAGCCATACGGTGGCAGCAGCCAGGCTGACGGCATGGCGGGCGGAACCCTTCATGGGTCCGAGCAGCAGCGCAGCAAGGAAATAGACAAGCACCCCGTTCAGGAGATGCAGTGCGAGATTCACTGCTTTGAAGGCAGCAGGATCATCGGGCCAGGATGCGGCCTGTAGCGCGAACGTCAACAACGACAGGGGGCGTCCGGTAGGCCCGCTCATGCCCATCAGTACAAAATTCCAGAATTCGTCCCGCGTATTGCCGCCGACGATACGTTCCAGCCTCTCCAGGTTGGGAAAATCATCGAGTACAAGCCCACTGGAGAGACCAGGCCAGTAAAGCGCGGTCACCAGCCCTGCGACGGCAAGGAGCGCCAGAAAAAAATAGGCAGGATCACGTTTATTCCCGATCAAGAGAATGTCCCCTTAACTTCCGAACGAAAAAGAGCCCGACCTGGGCCGGGCTCCGATTTACAGCCTGTTAAACAGCTAAACGCTGAATATCAGTTTACCTCTACGTTGTTCGCGTTCTTGCAGGCATTGGGGAGCAATTCCATCGGAATGACCGTCCCGGCCGAACCCTGACGGCAGATCCAGCGCTGGCCACCGTCGATTGTGCGCATTTCCATCGTGTAACCGGCGATTTTCGAGTTCACGCCCGTGGGCTTCATGTAGGCAACAACCGAAACGGTGCCGCCAGACAGGTTGGCGAACGTAATGTACGAAACGTACTGGCCACGCGTGTTCGGTACCACGTCGCCGACAGCCGCCGGGAACGTGCCGTTGTCCGCGTAGTACTCGGCCAGCGGGGTCTTTGCGCCGCCCGTCAGCGTGACCGCTTCGGAAACCTGCGCGCGAGCGATGTAGTCCTGGTAGGCCGGAATAGCGACGGCAGCCAGGATGCCGATGATCGCAACCACGATCATCAATTCGATAAGGGTGAAACCCTTCTGTGTTTTCTTCATCATTGCAATATCCCCATGGGTGGAGGGTGTTAACCAAAAGTATCGGTGCAGGTGAGTGTGTCACCTGTCCCAATAGGATGCAATGCCCGTGCCAAATGTTAAGTCACTGAATAGTGAGAAGAAGTGGATTGTGCGGATGCGTTTTGTTCACGGCGGGAACGGACAAATTGTCAGGAATTGACAGTTTTTGACCAAAAAAAGCCCGGCCGAACAGGCTGTGCCAAAACAGAGCAAGATTTGATCGCGCTGGGATGCCCCGACACGTCATGGAAGATGATCTTTGTCGCAATTTGATTGGGGGCAAGATAAAGAGAAAAAGCGGTGAGGTTGATCCCACCGCTTTTTCTCTTTCGAGTTTTGACACAGCCTGCGAAGCCGGGCTGGTTGATTGGTCCGTATAAAGGGGGTCTCTGCTTGTTTACACGGGATTGGCTGGGTCGTACGTTCCGTCCATGACCGCTTGAATCGAGGTTGCGCTTGACGCGCCGCGGCAGTTGGCGGGACGGAACTTGTCGTCAAAAGTAGTGTTTTCGGAATTGCAGAGCATGTATACCCCGCGATCTGAGCCGACAAGAACAAATTCCCAAATATCATTGCTGCCTGCTGTTACCGCACTACTGATGTTTGGATTCAGAGTAACGGTGACTCTCAGGACGTTGTTGTTTAGCGCGCCGGCCGACTCACGCGCCCATACGGAGTTAGCCACCCAATCCGCTTGATCGAGTCGTCCCATGAGCCCGACTTGAGGTGGCACGCCCGGGATAAGTGTGTCCTGGACGCCATCCGGGTCAGGCATGCGATCGCTGGAGAGGAAGTGCTCAGCAGCGGTTGTTTTCACCATCGCCATGAACGATGCGACTTCGGTCGCTTTTGCGCGAGTTATGTAGTCCTGATACGCCGGGATAGCGACCGCTGCCAGGATGCCGATGATTGCCACCACGATCATCAGCTCGATGAGCGTGAAGCCGCCCTGTTTGTTGTTGATTCTTTCCATGATGTTCTCCTTCCTGGAGTTGTTCCTCGTCATCGGTCGATGACGTCAGCAGGTAATAAGCAAATGGTGTGCCAAGTGCTTGCGCGTTTCCGATTACAGCAATGTTGTTGGAAAGAAAGTGCTTGCACGCGCAACTCTTAAAGAGTCTGTGCATTCATGACCGTGAAGAACGCGTCCGCTGTTCACGCCCGCGATTCATTTCGGAATAAAGACGAGGAACGATTCCCGATGCGAACAATTGTCCGAATCGGCATTGTGAGCAGCGGAAAGCTGTCTGGCGCGCTGCTTTGAAACGTCCGAATGCGACGGCGGTCATTCAAGGCGGGAAACGAATTTTTTGTTTTTTTAAAAGAATTGCGGAGGCGGCGATTCACATGGGAGACGCCGAGCCTGCTGGTCGTGAAGGGAATCGCGAAGATCGGGAACTTCGCCGCGACGAGCGATCGGAACCGGACGTCAGCAACAAGCAGTAGCGAGCGCGTTCGTCGTTCAGTCTTCCAGGCCCAGCTTCTGAATGCGGTAGCGCAGCTGGCGCAAGGTCAGTCCCAGCAGTTCCGCAGCGCGTGTTTTGTTGTAACGCGTCTTTTGCAACGCATGAACAATGGCTTCCTTCTCTGCGTCTCCGAGCTGGCGCGGCAGGGCATCGACTTCCGCGTCCTGTTCGCGACGCGCGGGTGCCGTGACGCGCGGTTCGTTGCTGCGGCGGATCTGTATGTCGCTCGCGCTGATTACGTCTCCACCGGAAAGCGTTACGGCGCGCTCCAGGATGTTTTCGAGTTCGCGCACATTGCCGGGGTAGTCGTGGTCCTGGAGTTTCCGCATGGCGGCAGGATCGATCGTCGGTTTGCTCACGCCGAGGTTGGCGGCGAGCCGGGTGAGCAATGAATCCACCAGTTGCGGAATGTCGCTGCGGCGTTCGCGCAATGCAGGCAGGTGCACTTCGATGACATTGATGCGGTAGAACAGGTCTTCGCGGAACTTTCCTTCGCTCACGAGTTTCGCAAGGTCGCGGTGCGTCGCAGAGAGCACGCGAACGTTGACGTTGATTTCGCGCGGCGCGCCAACGGGTCGGATAGTTTTTTCCTGGATGACGCGCAGGAGTTTCACCTGCATGTGCAACGGCAGGTCCGCGACTTCGTCGAGAAACAGCGTGCCGCCGCTCGCGACCTGGAACAGGCCTTCCTTGTCGGCGTGCGCGCCCGTGAAGCTGCCTTTCTTGTGGCCGAAGAATTCGCTTTCCATCAGTTCGGACGGAATGGCGCCGCAATTCACGGGAATGAACGCCTGTCCGGCACGCGGTCCGGTGTCGTGAATCAGGCGCGCCGCGAGCTCCTTGCCGGTGCCGGACTCGCCGCTGATATGCACGGGTGCCTGGCTGCGGGCGACCTTGGCGATGACTTCGCGGACGTGATGAATGGCAGCGGAATCGCCAAGCAGTTGCGGACGCGAGGCATCCGCCGGGGTTTCCTTTTCCGCGGCGCCCATGGCGAGCGCGGCGCTGACCAGCCGCCGCAGGTCGTTGACGTCGACGGGCTTTGATACGAAATCGAACGCGCCGAGTTTCAGTGCGGTGACGGCGGATTCGACATTGCCATGCGCGGTGATCACGGCCACCGGCATCCCCGGGAGATGTTCCTGTATCCATGCAACGAGATCCAGCCCGTCGCCGTCGGGCATTTTCATGTCGGTGAGGCACATCTCGGGGCGTTCGCTGAGAATGAGGTTTTCAGCAGCGCGGCGCCCGTCCGCGTACAAGGCGCGCAGTCCCATGCGTTGCAGCGTGATGCCGATGAGTTCGCGAATATCCGGTTCGTCATCCACGATCAGGACGCGCGCGTTACCCGGTTTGTCGGTGCTTACGTCAGCCATGCGTTTTCATCCTGGAAGCGAATTCGGAAACAGCTGTGGCCGTCTCCATCCTGACCGTATTTCAGCGTCGCATGATTGCATTCGCATAATTCGCGTGCAATGAACAGGCCCAGCCCCGTGCCGGTACGCGAATGCGTATAGAACGGTTCGAATACACGGTTGACGATTTCAGCGGATATGCCGGGGCCGTAGTCGACAACATCCAGCCAGGTCGTCGTGCCGGACGCGCTCTGCGAGAGGCGCAGCTTGACGAGTTCCCCCTGTGCATTGAAGCCGGCGTGCCGCCGGGCGTTCTCCACAAGGTTGAGCAGTATCTGGCGCAGATGGCTGGGATCGACGCGCACGTAGACGCTGCTACCTGTCGTATCGAGCTCGATGGCGTCCTGCGGAATGCCTTGCGTGTCGCAGCACTCCATCACGAAGTCGCGCAGCCAGCTCGTGATTTCGAGACGCTCCGGTTGTACACGCTCGCGGCGTCCCAGTTGCAGGATGTTTTCGATGATTTCGTTCACGCGGCCGGACTGTTCCCCGATGATCGCAAGGAAACGGCGATCATCCGCGTCAAGTCCCGCCGACTCTTCGAGCAACTGCCCGGCATGCGAAATGGCGCCTATGGGATTACGGATTTCGTGCGCGATGCTCGCGGTGAGACGGCCAAGCGCGGCGAGTTTCATTTGTTGAACTTCTTCCGCCGCCGTCTCGCCGTCTTCGAGAAAGATCATGAGACTGCCGTCGCGACGACCGCTGAGTGTCTGGATCGTCGGAATGAAGAGCCTGCCATCGGGCCCGCGCAGATTTGCCGCCGCTTCACTTGCGGAACGCCAGCGCTCGACCAGTTCACGCAGCATGGGCGACGAGTCCATCGAACGGCCTTTCGGGTTGCCGGTGAAATCCAGGTAGCGCATGGCGGCGGCGTTGATCTGGCGGATATGGTTTTCCTCGTCCAGGACGACGACGCCGGTCCGCAGGTTCTGGATGATGAGGTTGTTGACCTGGGAAAGGTTCGCGAGGTCCACGCCGCGGCGTGTCGCGAGCGCCTCGCTTTCACGGAAACGCTCGGCAATCCAGCTGCCCACAATGGCCGTGGCGAAGAAGACCGCGCCCATCATGCCGCTGTTGGTGTAGCCGTACGCGCCGGTGACGTTCGCCAGCTGCGACAGGATCTGTTCGCCGAGCAGGGCAAGTGTTGCAAGTGCGGCGTACGCCAGCGCTCCGCGCCGGCGCATCAGGATGCTGCCCGCCGCAACCGAAATGAACAGCAGGCTGGCAAGACCGCTGGCCTGGCCGCCCGAGGCGTGTGTCATCAGGGTGATAAGAAAGACATCGCCCAGCAGCTGTGCGTAGGTTTGCCAGTGCAGTGCCGGCCGGCGCGCCCGCAAGGTGAAGCTCGCGATGAGCGCCAACCCGAAATAGGCAATACCGGCCGACAGGTAGACTCGCGGCATTTCCGAGCCGAACGGCTGCGGGTCTTCCTGGAAGTAGAGCAGGGTGAAAACGCCGGCGGTGATGGTGCGGAACAGGTTCAGCAGGCGAAGAACCCGCCACCGCAGCTCGTTTCCGCCTGTTTCGATCATGGCAGCGCGCTCGGTGGAGAGGAGGGTCGTAGCCGGGCTCATGAGGATATTTCACAGGTGGAGAAGGCAGCTTTTGCGAATCGGCGCCGCTTGAGCCAAAATACGCGCCTCATTTTTGGCCCTCCCCATTTATCAAAAGCGACCCCAGACAAATGAATCTCCACGAATATCAGTCGAAACAGCTATTTGCGCATTATGGCATGCCCGTTCCCCGTGGAAAGGTTGCTGCTACTCCCGACGAAGCCGTCAAGGCGGCCGAAGAACTGGGCGGCAAGCTCTGGGTGGTGAAAGCCCAGGTGCACGCTGGCGGTCGCGGCAAGGCCGGCGGTGTGACGCTCTGCAGAACGCCGGACGAAGTTCGCGACGCCGCGAAGAAAATGATCGGCATGACGCTCGTCACGCACCAGACCGGCCCGGAAGGCCTGCCCGTCAAGCAGTTGCTGATCGAAGCAGGTTCCGACATTTCCCGTGAACTGTATCTTTCCGTGGTAGTGGATCGCGAGACCGAGCGCGTCACTTTCATGGCATCGACTGAAGGCGGCATGGATATCGAGGAAGTGGCCGAGAAGACGCCGGAAAAGATTTTCCGCCTGGCGATCAATCCGGCGGCGGGCCTGCAGGGCTATCAGGTGCGCGAGCTTGCGTTCGGTCTTGGTATCACCAAGGACCAGTTCAAGGATTTCTCCAAGGTCGTGACCGGCCTGTATGCCTTCTTCATCGAGAAGGACGCGTCGCTGGTCGAGATCAATCCGCTGATCATCACCACCGACAACCGCGTCGTGGTGCTGGATGCCAAGATCGGCCTCGATGATTCGGCGATGTTCCGTCATCCCGACCTCGCCGCCATGCGCGATCCCAGCCAGGAAGACGAAAAGGAAAACATCGCGCACGAGCACGACTTCAACTACGTCTCGCTCGACGGCGACATCGCCTGCATGGTGAACGGTGCCGGTCTTGCGATGGCGACCATGGACCTGATCAAGCTGCATGGCGGCGAACCGGCGAACTTCCTCGACGTCGGCGGTGGCGCGACGAAAGAGCGCGTGACGGAAGCGTTCAAGCTGATCCTGTCGAACCGCAACGTCAAAGGTATCCTGGTGAACATCTTCGGTGGCATCGTGCGTTGCGATCTGATCGCCGAAGGCATCATTGCCGCAGTGAAGGAAGTCGGTGTGAACGTGCCGGTGGTTGCACGCCTTGAAGGCACGAATGTCGAGAAGGGCCGCGAGATGCTTGCGAACTCCGGCCTGAAGATCGAGCCCGCCACCGATCTCACCGACGCGGCGAACAAGATCGTCGCGGCCGTGAAGTCCTGATTCCTTTTCAAACCCAACTACGGAGCAGTCGCGAAAACGGCGGATTTTGATTTCAGACAAGGCGCAGCGTTCGCGAGGAGCGGACTTACCATCTGGTAACGAGCACCGGAGCGGGCGCTGGAACGCAGTATGAAAGCAAAGGACGCGTTTGCAGCGACCTCAAAGCGGAAGAAAACATGAGTATTCTGATTAATAAGACAACGAAAGTGATCACGCAGGGCTTCACCGGCAAGCAGGGCACTTTCCATTCCGAACAGGCGATTGCCTATGGCACGCAACTGGTGGGCGGCGTCACGCCGTACAAGGCGGGGGAACGGCATCTCGATCGCCCCGTGTTCAACACCGTTGCCGATGCCGTGAAGGAAACCGGCGCCGATGCCTCGATGATCTTCGTGCCGCCGCCGTTTGCCGCCGACGCGATTCTCGAAGCGGCAGATGCCGGCATCCAGACGATTGTCTGCATCACCGAAGGCATTCCGGTGGTGGACATGATCCGCGTAAAGGCCGCACTGGAAGATTTTCCGGGCGTGCATCTCATCGGCCCGAACTGCCCGGGCGTGATCACGCCGGGCGAATGCAAGATCGGCATCATGCCGGGACACATTCACAAGCCTGGCCGGATCGGCATCGTGTCGCGCTCCGGCACGCTGACCTACGAAGCCGTCCATCAGACCACCGGTAACGGTCTTGGCCAGACGACATGCGTGGGTATTGGTGGCGATCCGGTACGCGGCATGAATTTCATCGACGTCATCGCGCTGTTCGAGAAGGATGCAGACACGCAGGGCATCATCATGGTCGGCGAAATCGGCGGCACGGACGAAGAAGCTGCCGCGGAATTCATCAAGTCGGAAGTCACGAAGCCGGTGGTTGCCTACATCGCCGGCGTCACTGCACCGCCCGGCAAGCGCATGGGTCACGCGGGCGCGATCATCTCGGGCGGCAAGGGCACTGCAGACGAGAAATTCAAGGCGCTGGAAGCGGCCGGCGTTCGTACGGTGCGCTCACCTGCCGAACTCGGCGAGGCGATTCACGCCGCTGTTGCAGGGTAAGGAACGAAAAAAATCCCCGCAAACGCGGGGATTTTTTATTGAAAGGGCAATGGACAGGATTCCGCAGGATTATCGGGATTTCCAAATGACTGTTCATTCGTTCATTCCGGGTTTTAATCCTGCAAATCTTGATAAATCCTGTTAATCCTGTGAATTGCTCTTGAGGGTTTCACGTGAGCGCGAAACTTCGCATTGTCATGGCACAGGCCAACCTGCTCGTCGGTGATGTCGCGGGCAATATGCAGCGCGTGAAGGAAATGACGCGCTGTGCTGTCGCCGAACATGGCGCGGAGCTGGTGCTGTTCCCGGAGCTCACGCTCACCGGGTATCCGCCTGAAGATCTGCTGAACCATTCCGGTTTGCACGCACGGGTGGAGCAGGCGCTGGAGGAATTGTGCGCCTTCGCGCCTGATATCTGGCTGGCCATTGGTTATCCGGAATACGCCGACAACGGTCTTTACAATGTGTTCGCGCTGTTGAAGGACGGCCGCGTACAGGCGAAGTATCGCAAGCAGTTATTGCCGAACTACGGCGTGTTCGACGAGAAGCGTTATTTCCGGTCCGCTGACGAATCGCTGGTGACGGACGTCAAGGGCATTCCCGTCGGGCTTACCATTTGCGAAGACCTCTGGTCGCCCGGCGTTGCCGAACGCACGCGCGATGCCGGTGCAAAGCTGCTCCTGAATATATCCGCCTCGCCATTCCAGATCGGCCGTGAAGCACACCGCGATACGCAGGTGCTTGCAGCGCGCGTACGCGAATGCGGCTTGCCGATCATCTACTGCAATCTTGTCGGCGGGCAGGACGAACTGGTGTTCGACGGCAATTCACTTGCAATCAATTCCGATGTGCGCGTTGCCGTGCGGGCGCCGTATTTCGTGCAGGGACTGTTTCCGGTTGACGTCAGTTTTGACGGCGAACGATGCGAGATTACGCCGGGCGATGTGCATACCGAAAAAAGCCTGGAGGAAAGCGTGTATCGCGCGCTGGTTTTCGGCGTGCGCGATTACGTGGAGAAGAACGGCTTCAAGGGCGTGATCATCGGCTTGTCCGGCGGCATCGATTCCGCGCTGACACTCGCCATCGCCGTGGATGCGCTGGGTGCGGAGATGGTCACGGCGGTGATGATGCCGTCGCGCTACACCAGCGATCTCTCGAAGGACGAAGCGAAACATCAGGCGGACATGCTCGGTGTCGAATACCACGTGCTGCCGATCGAAAAGCCCTTTGAAGCGTTTCGCGAGGTTCTGGAACCGGTGTTCGGCGATGTGCCGCCGAACACGGCGGAAGAAAACATCCAGGCCAGAACCCGCGGCGTCGTATTGATGGCGTTGTCGAACAAGACCGGCAAGATGTTGCTGACAACCGGTAACAAGAGCGAATACGCGGTAGGTTACGCGACACTCTATGGCGACATGGCGGGTGGTTTCGCGCCGCTGAAGGATGTCTACAAGCTATTGGTGTACCGGCTGGCGAACTACCGGAATACGCTGTCGCCCGCCATTCCCGAGGTAGTGATCACGCGTCCGCCGTCCGCCGAATTGCGTCCCGACCAGAAGGACAGCGACTCACTGCCGCCCTACGAGCAACTCGACCCGATTCTCGAGGCTTACATCGAAGACGATCTCGGCTACGAAGATATCGTGGCGAAGGGATTCGATGCTGCGATCGTCAGTCGTGTGCTGAACCTGGTGAGTCACAATGAATACAAGCGTCGCCAGGCGCCACCGGGAATCAAGGTCAGCAGGCGCGCATTCGGTCGCGAACGCCGCTACCCGATCACGTCGGGTTACCGGCACCGGAAAGAAGACCAGTAAAAAAGGTTCTTCCCGGATTGGCGGGATAATCGACATAACCGGGATGACCGAGCCGCATTGCGGCGGCAAGAAAGGGTTTTTGCAGCACCGGCAGCCTGCAGAAGATCAAATGGACAGGATCTACAGGATTTTTCAGGATCAACAGGATTTCCGAAATCAGGTGATGCGAGCCGCAATACGGTTCTTTGCCCGCTCTACGTTCTCATTCTGAAAATCTTTCTTCATCCTGTTGATCCTGTCCGTTGCTCTTGTTGTCTTGCCTTTGCAACGGGCCACAGGGGAAGGCGGGGCGGCCGGCGGAAGTCTCGGCTTCTCCGTCCCGGGAAGAACCTAAAAAAAGGCCGCAGCAAGTGCGGCCTTCGTACGCGTCCGGTCAGCCGGCGCGCGGCTCAATCCTTTTCAAGCACTACAGGTTCGCGGCCCGGATTGGCGGCGAGAACGCGTCGTGACGTCGCGGCGAGGTCGTCAAGCCCGAGTTCGGTGTAGCAACGTTCCAGCACCATCAGCGCATCGATTTCCGCAGGGGTTCCCTGCAGGTCTCTCAACACGCGTTGCGCGCGCTGGATGGCGGAAACCCACGCGCCGCGTCGCAGGTAGTATTCCGCAATGATCATCTCGTGACGCGCAATCCGGTTCTTCAGTTCGATCATTCTGATCCGCGCGTCCGGAGCGTATTCGCTTTCCGGGTAGCGACTGACGAGCTGGGAAAAATTCTGGAAAGACGTTTCCGCATCGCCGATATAGCGTGTGGCAATGTCGATATTGGCAAGGCTCTCCAGCGGGTTTGTCAAGTTGCGGTAATACGCAATCCCTTGCATGTAGTACACATAATCGATCTGTGGGTGACGCGGGTTCTCGCGTATGAAACGTTCCGCTTCTTCGTCCAGCGACTCCGGCTGATCCAGCTGCATGAAGACGTACAAAAGGTCGAGGTGCGCCTGAACTGCGTATTCGGTGAAGGGATAGCGTGAAAGGATTCGCTTCAGCTGCTGCTCGGCACGCTGATAGTTGCGGAACTGCATGCTGTCGTAAGCGGCGCGGTAAAGTTCATCGGCTGGCGGTATGCGCACAGCGTCGTCGCGCGATGCACAGGCGACAGCCGTCAAGGCAAGCAAAAGAACGAGGAGCAGGCGTTGTTTCATGGCGACGTCGGTTTCCTGTTGGGCGGCTTCGGCCGCAAGTGTGTTCGTCGGCTGCGTGCAGTAAGGGTCTTCAGAGCCTAGAATGCGCGTCAACGCAGGAAAGCAGTATAACCGCAGGCTGTATCGGGACATAAGTCGGGTCCCGGTGGACTGCGAAGATTCCGGGGATTTTCCAGGTTATTCGGAGACATATGCCACACAGCGTCTGCCATGAAGGAATCATTCCCGACGAGCTTGCCGGCCATCGCCTGGACCAGGCATTGGCGCAACTGTTGCCGGAGTATTCGCGTTCGCGCATCAAGAGCTGGATAGATGACGGCCGCGTGCTGCTGGCGGGTGGAAAACCGCGTCCGCGCGACATCGTCAATGGCGGCGAGACCTGGTCGCTCGCCGCCGACCCCGAGCAGCAGGTGGCGATGGCGCCCGAAGAAATTCCGCTCGACATCGTTTTCGAAGATGACGCGCTGCTGGTCATCGACAAGCCGCCCGGACTGGTCGTGCATCCTGGCGCCGGCAATCCCGCAGCGACGTTGCAGAACGCATTGCTTCATCATTGTTCTTCGCTGGTACATATTCCGCGCGCCGGCATCGTGCATCGTCTCGACAAGGACACGTCCGGGCTGCTGGTCATTGCCAAGACCCTGCAGGCGCATACCGCGCTGGTCGCTGCACTCGCCGAGCGCAGCATCAAGCGCGAGTACGAGGCGATCTGCGCCGGCGTCATGACGGCGGGCGGTACTGTCGATGTACCCATCGGCCGGCATCCGGTGGATCGCAAGCGCATGGCGGTGCGTGCCAGCGGCGGCCGCGAGGCCACAACGCACTACCGGGTCATTCAACGTTTTCGTGCACACACGCACGTGGCCGTGCAACTCGAGACCGGCCGCACCCACCAGATTCGCGTGCATCTCGCACATGTGCGCCATCCCGTTGTCGGCGATCCCGTTTATGGCCGCCGGATGGCGTTGCCGAAGAATCCTCATGAAGCGCTGGTGGAAACCCTGCGGATGTTCCGGCGTCAGGCATTGCATGCGCGCCGCCTCGGTCTCGTTCATCCCGTCAGCGGAGAGCTGCTGCAGTTCGAGGCGCCGCTGCCGGCGGACATGCAGCAGTTGCTGTCGACGCTGGCTGCGGACGCGAGGAGCGCGGGGTGATACGCGAGTTGCCGATACTGTTGCCGGACTGGCCGGCGCCCGCGAATGTTCGCGCGGCGGCAACGACACGCCGGGGCGGCGTCAGCCTTGGCCCGTTCACCAGCCTCAATCTCGGCCGGAACACGGAAGACGATCCGGATGCGGTCAGCGCCAATCGCAGGCATTTGCGGGCACGCCTGGGCCTCACGCGGGAGCCCGCCTGGCTGCACCAGGTTCACGGCGCCGATGTGGTGCGTGCAACTGAAGATTCTGCCGATTCGCCCGCGGCGGACGCCAGCTGGACTGATCATCCGGGCATTGCCTGCACCATACTGGCCGCGGATTGCCTGCCCGTGCTGTTCTGCGACCGGAACGGTACGCGCGTGGCAGCCGCGCATGGCGGCTGGCGAGGTCTCGCGAACGGCATTCTCGACCGGACTGTCGATGCAATGGGTGTTGCGCCTGCGGAGTTGATAGCGTGGCTGGGGCCGGCCATCGGTCCCGATGCGTTCGAGGTCGGTCCGGAAGTGCGCACCGCGTTCGTCGAGCGCTGGCCGGAAACCACGGCGGCGTTTCGAGCCGGGCAGGGCGATCGCTGGTTCTGCGATATCTGGTCTGTTGCTCGCATCCAGTTGCGCGAACTCGGCGTCACCGAAATCCATGGCGGCGGGGACTGCACGTTCGCCGACGAAGACCGCTTCTTCAGTTTCAGGCGCGATGGAACGACCGGCCGGATGGCGAGTCTCGTCTGGCTCGACCTGCAAGCTGTGGCAGAATAGCCGCCTTTCCAGCTCCGGAAACCCGATGAACCTGTTGCTTGCCATCATCCTGTTCACTGCGCTCGGCGGCATACTCGGCGTGCTGGCGGCTTCGATCCTGTTGCTGCTGTCCGATAGCTGGCACCGCCGCCTGCTGCCCCACCTGATCAGTTTTGCGGTCGGCGCCCTGCTGGGCGCGGCTTTCCTGGCGCTGCTGCCGCACGCCATCGAACAATCCGGCACTGAAAACATGCATCGGGTCGGGCTCACGTTCGTGACCGGCATCCTGCTTTTCTTCATGCTGGAAAAACTGGTGATCTGGCGACATTGCCATGCGCAGGACTGCGAGGCGCACACCCCGGATCACAGTCATCGTGCACGGGAAGGTTCGGCGGGTATTCTTGTCCTGTTCGGCGACGGCCTGCACAACTTCATCGACGGCGTGCTCATTGCCACGGCATTCCTCGTCGACTTCCATCTCGGCGTCGTCACCGCGCTTGCGGTTGCCGCGCACGAAATTCCGCAGGAAGTCGGCGACGTCGCCGTGCTGTTGCAATCCGGTTTCAGCCGTGCAAAGGCTCTGCTCTACAACATCGCGGCGGCAATGACGGCTATTGCCGGAGGCGTGATCGCGTATTTCAGCCTGGAAACGGCGGTGAGCGTGCGCCCCTACGTGCTGGCCCTTGCTGCGGGCAGTTTCGTGTACGTGGCGGTCGCCGACCTGATTCCCGGACTGCATCGCCGGGTTGATGCCCGCGCGGGGATCGAGCAGATGGTCATGATCCTGCTGGGGCTTGGCATGATCGTCTTCAGCCACTCCTTCCTGCACTGAAAGCCGCCGGGCTTCGTCTGCACTGATTTAAAGCCTCGTTTCCTTTCTCCGGCTTGAAACTGTCATATCCGGCCCTATCTCCCTGCCAGCATTACGATTCCGGCATCACTGGAATTGATACACATCATTGCCGGCTGACTGCCGCTGGTTTTTTATGACAGCAGACCAGCAGTTCGGGAGAACGCAAACATGCGGATGGACAAGCTCACCTCGAAATTCCAGTTAGCGCTGGCCGACGCGCAGTCGCTCGCGCTCGGTCGCGATCATCAGTTCATCGAACCGGCGCACCTGCTGCTCGCCTTGCTTGACCAGGACGGCGGCAGCGCACGGCCGTTGTTTGCGCGCGCCGGCGTGCAGATCAACCAGTTGCGCAGCGAATTGCAGCGCGCGCTGGATGCACTGCCGCAAGTCGAAGGCACACCCGGTGAAGTGCATGTTTCCAACGATCTCGGCCGGTTGCTGAACGTCACCGACAAGCTCGCGCAGAAACGCAACGACCAATACATCTCCTCGGAACTGTTCGTGCTGGCCGCATTCGAGGACAAGGGCGCGGTGGGCAAGGCGTTGAAGGATGCGGGTGCCGTGAGAGGCGCGGTCGAAAAGGCGATCGATGAAATGCGCGGCGGTGCGAACGTGAACGATCCGAACGCCGAAGAAACGCGCCAGGCGCTGGAAAAGTTCACCGTCGATCTCACGGCGCGAGCCGAAGCGAACAAGCTTGATCCCGTGATCGGCCGGGATGAGGAAATCCGTCGCGCCATCCAGGTGCTGCAACGGCGCACCAAGAACAACCCGGTGCTCATCGGCGAACCGGGCGTCGGCAAGACCGCGATTGTCGAAGGGCTCGCGCAGCGCATCGTGAATGGCGAAGTTCCCGAGGGCCTGAAGGACAAGCGCATCCTGTCGCTCGACATGGGCTCCCTGATCGCCGGTGCAAAATTCCGCGGCGAATTCGAGGAACGCCTCAAGGCTGTGCTCAACGATCTGTCGAAGCAGGAAGGCCGCGTCATTCTCTTTATTGATGAAATTCACACAGTGGTCGGTGCAGGCAAGGCGGAAGGCGCGATGGACGCCGGCAACATGCTGAAACCGGCACTCGCGCGCGGCGAGTTGCATTGCGTGGGTGCGACGACGCTGGATGAATATCGCCAGCACATTGAAAAGGATGCCGCGCTGGAACGCCGTTTCCAGAAAGTTCTCGTGGATGAACCGAGCGTTGAAAACACCATCGCCATCTTGCGCGGCCTGAAAGAGCGCTACGAAGTGCATCACGGCGTCGATATCACCGACCCGGCCATCGTGGCGGCAGCAACGCTTTCGCATCGCTACATCAGCGGCCGTCAACTGCCGGACAAGGCCATCGATCTGGTCGACGAAGCGGCGTCGCGCATCCGCATGGAAATCGATTCCAAGCCTGAAGCGATGGACCGCCTCGAACGCCGCCTGATTCAGCTCAAGATCGAACGCGAAGCCTTGAAGAAGGAAAAGGACGAAGCGTCGAAGCGCCGGCTGTCGGACCTGGAAGACGAAATCGCGAAACTCGCACGCGAGTTCTCGGATCTCGAGGAAATCTGGAAATCCGAGAAGGCGAGCCTGCAGGGCGCGACGCATATGAAAGAGGAAATCGAGCGCGCCCGCCAGGAACTGGAAACCGCGCGCCGTGCCGGCGATCTTGGGCGCATGTCGGAAATCCAGTACGGGCGGCTGCCGGAACTGGAGAAGCGCCTGGAAGACGCCGCGCAGGCCGAACAGCAGGAAACGAAGCTGTTGCGCAACCGCGTCACCGACGAAGAGATCGCGGAGGTCGTGTCGCGCTGGACGGGCATCCCGGTGTCGAAAATGCTGGAAGGCGAAAAGGAAAAACTGCTGCGCATGGAGGAAGACTTGCGCAAACGTGTGGTGGGCCAGGAAGAGGCCGTCACGGCCGTGTCGAATGCGATTCGTCGTTCGCGCGCAGGATTGTCCGATCCGGATCGTCCGTCCGGCTCGTTCCTGTTTCTCGGCCCGACAGGCGTCGGCAAGACGGAACTCACCAAGGCGCTGGCGCGCTTCCTGTTCGATACCGATGAAGCCATGGTGCGCATCGACATGTCCGAGTTCATGGAAAAGCATTCCGTCGCGCGCCTCATCGGCGCGCCACCGGGATACGTCGGTTACGAAGAAGGCGGTTACCTCACCGAAGCAGTACGCCGCAAGCCGTATTCCGTGATCCTGATGGATGAAGTCGAGAAGGCGCATCCTGACGTGTTCAACGTGCTGTTGCAGGTGCTCGATGACGGGCGTCTGACCGATGGACAGGGGCGTACCGTCGATTTCCGCAACACCGTCATCGTGATGACCTCGAATCTTGGTTCGCAGATCATTCAGGAGATGGCCGGCGAAGAGAATTATGCGCAGATGAAAGCTGCGGTAATGGAGATCGTCGGTCAGCATTTCCGCCCGGAGTTCATCAACCGTGTTGACGAGACAGTGGTGTTCCATCCGCTGGGGCGCGAACAGATACGCGCCATTACGGATATCCAGATCGGCTATCTGCGCCAGCGCCTCGCCGACCGCGACATGAAACTGGAAATCTCGGTCGAAGCGCTGGACCGCCTCGGCGAAGCCGGCTTCGATCCTGTGTACGGAGCACGGCCGCTCAAGCGCGCCATCCAGCAACAGGTCGAGAATCCGCTCGCGCAACGCATATTGAAAGGCGAGTTTGGCCCGGGCGACACCATCCGGCTGGAACTCGACGGCGAGCAGCACCTGGAGTTCGCGAAAGCCGCCTGATCCCGCAATTCAGAGCGCCAGGAAGCCCGCTAATGGCGGGTTTCCTGAGGCAGGAACAGCGGGAGATTAGGGGTTTTCCCCTGCCTGATTTCCGGCATATACTCCCCAAAATTCAAGAAGAACAACACGTTTTGGGGGATGCCATGAAAGGGAATTTCCAGTCCGGAATCGCGCTGCTGTGCCTGATTCCGTTTGCCGCATCGGCCGTACCCGGCCTCGATCCATCGTCCGAAGTCCTGCTTGGCGCTGCGCCTTCGGCGCTGTCCGTTGCGGACTTCAACGGCGATGGCGACGCCGATATTGTCGTCGCGACCTCCACAACCCTTGCTGTCTACTTCGGTGACGGAAGCGGTGGAGTGACGGAGCCGCCGGTCGTGACGATGCCTGTTGCGACATTTCATGTCATTGCCATCGGCGACTTCGATGGCGACTCGAACATGGACGTCGCGGGAATTCACGAAGATTCCGACAATGTCTCTGTCCTGTTTGGGCAGGGCGATGGCAATTTCACGGGCGCGATTTCGCTCGTGGCGCAGGCCGGGCCTGAAGACCTGGCTGCCTTCGATCTGAACAACGATGGCGCTGACGACCTTGTCGTCGCGAATGCCGGCGCCGACAGCCTCACTATTTTTCTCAGCAACCATGACGGCACGTTCGGTGCCGGCGATCACATTGCCGCGGGCGATTTTCCTGCCGTGCTGCAGGTCGTCGATGGCAACGTCGTCGTGCTGAACGCAGTGGACGGCACCCTGCAGGTGTTCAGCAACAGTGCGGGCGTACTGACCGTTTCTTCGACTGTTCCAGCTTCGTCAATCGCAGGAACCGGAGGTGCCGCCTTTCCCGCTGCGCTCGCCAGCACAGACCTGAACACCGACGGATTCAACGACGTTGTCGTCGGCAATCTCGCCAGCAACGAACTGTACGTGTTGTATGGCGATGCACTGGGCAACTTCGGGAATGGCGACGTGCTGACGAGCGACTGGCACTCCGCGGCAGTGGAAATCGATGCCGATGCTTCCGCTTATCTCGTTGACGGCATCGCGCGCCTGCCGAAGGCGCTGGCGTTCGGTGACGTCACCGGTGACACCATTGACGATCTCGTGGTCGCAGCGCCCGGGCGCAAAGCGCTACTGGTCTTTCCCGGCAATGGCGTTGACGGTTTCGAAGCCATGCAGGTTTTCGAGACTGAAAAAAACCTGAACGCGCTGGCGGTCCTTGATCTGGACGCCTCCGGTACTGCAGACGCCGCCGGTCTCGCCGCCGATTCTTTTCAATTGTTCGTCAATAATGATCCGGGCAACCGTGCGCCCGTGGTATTCAGCCATGTCATTGAACTGGCCGAGTGCAGCCGCACGCAACACACCCTCGCGTACGACGTCGACGGCGATGAAACCGGCTTCGATACCGTCAGTATTACATCGGATCATCCGCTGGCGTTCCACGAGTTCCTGCCGCAACTGGATGTCGAGATATTCGACACAGGTGACGCGACCTCGCTGTCTGTCGCGACATTCGAATACAGCGTGAACGATGGTTCGGCATCTTCGCGAACCGGAACTCTGGAAATCGTGGTCGAAGGAAATGGCAATCCCGATGACTGCATTGCCGGTGAGGGCCTGACAATCGTCAGCCTGTCCGCTCTTGACTCCATCACCATCATTTCGACGAATTCAATCAGCGGCGCGAATGTGCAGCTCGGTACGATCAACGGGAACGTCAGTCTCGATGGCGGCGGGAGCATCTGTAGCGCGGATGGTGGTATCGACAGCGACTACGCTGATGACAGCGCAAGCGGCACGATCACCATCAATTCGGGATCGCTTACGGTAGGCGATGTTCCCGACGGCGACGTCCCACAAGTCGGTGCACCAATAACCATTGGTTCGAATTTCTGCGGCAGTATCACTGTGGAGAGCGGCGCCGTGATTTCCATCGGCGGAATTTTGGTGGTGAGCCCGGGCAGTGTCAGCGTGACCGGCGACGGCTCCGGCGACAGCGAAGACGACGCCGCGCCGGCGGAAGACGAAGATGCAACCGCGGCAAGCGGCAAGGAGCCAGGCGATGAATCAACCGCTACGGAAAGCGGCGGCGGTGCCTGGTTCTGGTTGGGTCTGCCATTGCTGCTGATATCACGACGGCGCGCGTAAACGTCCTGCAAGCATGAATCGAAGGCCGCGGAAACGCGGCCTTTTCTTTTTCGACATGCATCCCGTTTGCACTCGTGAACCTGCTCCCGTTCACACGGAATACACGTCGTTCACGAACGGAGCATGGCCATGCGAAAACTCGCCGTTGTCCTGTGTTTCATCCTGTTGCCGGCAACGCTTGCCGCGAATGAGCCGTTGCATCCCGCTGCCGAAATCGCTGCTGCCGAAATTGCCTTTGCACGCGATTCCGTAACCGCCGGTCTCAATACCGCATTCGCCACGCATTTCGCCGATCACGCCGTGGATTTCGCGCCGTTGCCGCGCGCGAACGCGCGCCGGTTCTACCAAGGTCAGCCGAATCCACCGGTTGTTCTCGACTGGTATCCCGCTTATACGCTGGCCGCTGCCAGCGGCGATTTCGGCTTGTCCATCGGGCCATTTGAAATACGTGATCCCGAAGGCCTGCGTCCCCCGCGGCACGGCCACTACATTTCGATGTGGGAACGGCAGGCAAGCGGCGAATGGAAAGTCGTGATCGACGGCGGTGTTTCGCATCCGCCGCCGGCAGTGCCGCCTGCGCGCCTGAATCCTGCGAATATGCCAGTCAACCCGCTTTCTGCGCCCGCCGAATGGCGCGACACTACAGTGGAAGCATTGCTGGAAGTCGATGCCGCGTTTTCGCGGCGCGCCGAGCGCGACGGAATAGTGGCCGCATTCGAGGATGTCGCAGTAGCGAATCTGCGTTTTTATCGCGATGGACTGCTTCCCGTGACGGATCGTGCGGCTGCACTCGATTTTCTGCGGCAGTTGCCGGGTGACTGGCGGTGGCAACCGCAGGGCGGTGGTATCGCCAGCAGCGGTGATCTTGGGTTTACCTATGGCGTGTCGTCGAGAACGGTTAACGAGAAAATCGAACGCGGGGCCTATCTGCGGGTCTGGCAGCGAACGGCGGCTGGCTGGCAGCTGATGCTCAACCGGGACAATCCCGTTCCCGAAAATCCACGGGACTGAAGAACGGGCGGGCGGGTCAATACCTGTCGAAGTCCGCGACACGCACGCAATCGCGGCCGGCGCGTTTCGCAATGTAAAGCGCCTGGTCTGCGCCCGCGATGACGGATTGATAATCGCCATCCGCGGCGCTTGCAGCGAGCCCGGCACTGAACGTTACGGAAATGTTTCCCGCATGGCAGGAGAATGCATGCGAATTCACGACGAGCCGAATACGTTCGACGATGTCGTGAGCGGCCGCAGTGTCCGTTTCCGGGAACAGGATTGCGAACTCTTCGCCACCGTAACGGGCGAGAATATCCGTCTTGCGAAGCAATCCGCTTACCAGTGTCGCGAACTCACGCAGCACTCCGTCGCCGGCTTCGTGCCCCCACGTGTCGTTAATGCGCTTGAAGTGATCGATGTCGAGCAGCGCGAGTACGGGAAATTTCGCGTTGCGCGCACTGCGGGCAAGTTCGATCTGCGTTGCTTCCACGAAATAGCGGCGGTTGTACGCGTCGGTGAGCACGTCCCTGAAGGCAAGGCCTTCCAGTTCTTCTTCCTTGTTCTTGTGACGCGTCATGTCCGCGAACGCGACCATGAAGACCGGTTCGTCGTTGAGTTCCAGCGTCTTCGCGCTGAGCATGGCCCAGAACGGCTGCCCGCTACGGGTTTTCAGTTGTGCGACGAAATCATCCACCTTGCCTGTGTTGCGCAGTTTTTCGACGAACTCTTCCCGGTCGGCCGGATTGACGTAGAACTCGGGCGCCGTACGGCCGATCAGCCCGGAAAACGGCGTTTCGAACATGTCCGCCGCGCGACGATTGCAGTAGCGGACGACGCCTGTGTCGAGCCGTGTGACAACCAGCGGAAACGGCGAGGCTTCCAGCAACGTCGCCAGGGTGCGCTGTGTGCGATTGAGAATTTCTTCGGCAGCGACGGTGTCGGATACATCGGTGACGCTGCTCATGAGTGCGGGCCGGCCGTCATAATCAATTGCAGTGGCGGAAATGCGTGCCCAGAAGTGCGTGCCGTTGGTCTTGCGCATTTGCGCGCGATGACCGCGCACGAAACCATCCGACAATACCTGCCTGACGAATGCTTCGCGTTCATCCGGTTCGAGCCATAAATCACAGGTCCGCAGGTTTTCGGAATTCTGTGCGGACACGTCGAACAGCGCGAGTGCGTGCCGGTTGGCGGCGATCGGATGCCGGGCCTCGGGAGTGGTCAGCAGCATTGCGGTCGGCGCGAAGTAGAAAAGATCGCGAAGATTTTCCTCGGTCAGTGTCAGGTGCGATTGCTGCAGCGGATAAGCGCTGCCGGTTGATCTGTCGCCGTTCCCATGCGCGCCTGATGCTTCGGCGAGAACAGCGATTTCCACGCGCGCCGCGGCGAGGCGCAGGAACACTTCGGCGTCAGCAGTGAACACGCAATCTGATGTCGAGAATTCCACGCAGAGCAAACTCGGCGTTGCGCTCGCGATGCGCACAGGGAGCAGCAGCAGGCGCCGGCAGCTCGCCGACAGGCACAGCATTTCGGCGAGCGCGTCGAAGCCGGAATCAATGCCGCGCCGCCAGATGCGGACACCGGTCTCCTGCAAGACGCGAGCGGGCAGGCTCGCAATGGGCACGCCTCGCGCCGGTGAATTGCCTTCGGTGCCAGCCAATGCATGCGCGCCGAATTGATGCAGGCTTTTACCGTCGGTGGCTGGTCGCCAGAAGGTGGCGCGGCTCGCCAGTATTCCCTGGCATGTCAGCATGAGAATCCGCGAAATTTCGCTCGATAACGATCCCGTGACTGTTGCCTGGAGTTGTCGTGCGGCCTCTGCGCGGGCAGCCATACCCTCCGCCGTTCCGTCGGAGCAGGTCACTTCCCGGAAGGGGGGTGAACTCATCCGAACACGTTGCGCAGCCGTGCGGCGATGTCTGCGGGCATCTCCAGTTGCGGATAGTGGCCGGCGCCCGGCAGATATTCGAGCCGCGCATCGGAAAGGCGGGCCACGACTTCCTGTTCAAGAAAGGCTGGCGACAGGAAGGGATCATCGGTAGCGAAGACGGTTACCGGCATTGCAGCGGCATCCAGGGCGGCATCGTTGCATCCAAGGCGCCAGGCATCGAAACCGGCGCTGATCAGTGCGGGTGAAATTTTCAGCGCGTCTTCAAGCAGCCCAGACCGCGCATCGGCGGGCAGCCGCAGGCAGGCCATATCGAGAATCCGGCCGAATGACTCCCTATTGCCGCCGCTGTTGCGAAACAATGGAAGGAGTTCTTCCGGCAGCGCCATGCCATGGACCGGTACCGGGTTCAGCAAAGTCAGCGTGCGGAACCGCGCCGGTTGTCGCACGGCAAGCAATGTCGCGATCTGACCGCCCATGCTGTGGCCAACCAGATGAACATCGCGCAAATCAAGCGATTCGCAGAGTGCGGCGAGGTCGGCGACGTAGTCGTCCAGACTTGCGCTACCCCCGGCGGTGTTTGACGCTCCGCTGCCACGCAGGTCGGGCACGATGGCCCGGAAATCCGGTAACAACGGCAGCAGCCGGTCCCAGACCCGGCCCGACACCATCCATCCGTGCACGAAAAGGATTCGAACCCCGCCCTCGCCGAACTCGCGGAAATGAAGCGGATGTGCGACTTCTTCGAGCGTTTCCTGCATTGAATGCCCCCGATGCGTTTGCATTGCGTGTGGCGTCAAGCGGGAATGGCGGGGAGAACGGCTCAGGGAATCCGGGAGACGTGCGTGTTCGGACGTCGCCCGCGGACAGGCACGATGCGGCAATCAGATTCTGAGCAGCAGGCTGTCGAGTACGCGAGCCGGAAGAACGGCTCGGAGCAGGGCGAGCAATCGCGCGCCGTTCGTTACGAGGTAACGGCTGCGCGGACGTGTGGCTTCGAGCGCGTGGACGAGGGGCCGTACGACTTTTTCCGGCGGCGCGCTGCCGGGCATCCTGCCGCTGCCATCTTCCGCCAGCGCACGCAGCCGGACGTAGCTGTCACTATGGCGGCTGGTGTCCATGGCGACATGCCGTTCCGCGGCGCGAACCGCGTTCTTCCGAAAGCGGGTTTCGATGGCGCCGGGATTGATGGTGCTGACGCAAATCCCGGAGCCGTGCAGCTCGATACGCAAGGTATCGGTAAAGCCTTCGAGCGCGAACTTGCTCGCGTTGTACGCGCCGCGCCAGGGCATGGCGACCAGTCCGAGTATCGAAGAAATCATCACGATGCGGCCGTATCCCTGCCTGCGCATGACGGGCAGCACTTGCCGGGTCAGGTCGAGCGTGCCGAACACGTTGGTTTCGAACTGCGCGCGGATCGCCTCGCGGCCGAGGTCCTCGATGGCGCCGGGTACGGCAAAGGCGGCGTTGTTCACAAGCCCGTACAGTTCGCCGCCGGTGCTGGCGAGGATCGAATCCAGGGCCCGGGAGATGCTTGCCGTGTCGTCGAGGTCCAGCAAGACCGCGTCCAGACCCGCCGCGGCCAGCGTGGCAACGTCTTCTTCTTTCCGGGCCGTGGCAAAGACGCGATAGCCGCGCGCGGCCAGTTCCGTCGCTGCCACCTGGCCTATGCCACTGGAACAGCCGGTGACGAGGACACTGCGGCGGAATGGTTTCGACATGGGTTTCCGCCTGTTGCAGCGCCTGGAGAAAGGTTTGGCAGTATAAAGCGTCATATCAGCGCGTCCAGCGGTTGCCCGAAACACCGTAAATCCTTAATATTCCGGGCCTTTCCGGGCGCCTCTCGAAACGTTTTCAGGAAACGTTTTCGGGGTCGTCACGCCCCGGCACCGAATTTTTCCACAGGAAGCACAATGCGCACTCACTACTGCGGACAGGTAGACGAATCCCTTCTCGACCAGGAGGTCACGGTTTGTGGCTGGGCCCACCGGCGGCGCGACCACGGCGGCGTGATCTTCATCGACCTGCGGGACCGCGAAGGCCTGCTGCAGGTCGTCATGGATCCGGATGAAAAAGCCGTGTTCGAACTCGGCGAGCGCGTGCGTTCCGAGTACGTGCTGAAGATTACCGGCAAGGTACGCCGCCGTCCGCAGGGCACCGAAAATCCTAAGCTCACCTCCGGGCAGGTTGAAGTCTACGCACAGCGGATGGAATTGCTGAACGCCGCTGAAACACCGCCGTTTGTTCTCGATGACGCGGACGAAGTCAGCGAAGAGCATCGCCTGAAATACCGTTACATCGACCTGCGCCGCCCGGAAATGCAGCGCCGGTTGCGTTTGCGCCACAAGCTGACGACGTCCATTCGCCGCTACATGGACGAGCACGGTTTCATCGACATCGAAACACCGATGCTCACCAAGGCGACGCCCGAAGGCGCGCGCGACTACCTCGTGCCGTCGCGTACGCATGCAGGCAAGTTTTTCGCGCTGCCGCAGTCGCCGCAGATTTTCAAGCAGTTGCTGATGATGTCGGGCTTCGATCGCTACTACCAGATCGTGCGCTGCTTCCGCGACGAAGACCTGCGCGCCGATCGTCAGCCGGAATTCACCCAGCTCGATGTCGAAACTTCGTTCCTGAACGAAGACCAGATCATGGGCCTGATGGAAGAGTTGACGCGCGTCGTGTTCCGGGAAGTTCTCGATGTCGCGCTGCCAAATCCGTTTCCGCGCCTGCCGTATTCGGAAGTCATGCAGCGTTTTGGTTCGGACAAGCCGGATCTGCGTATCCCGCTGGAACTGGTCGAAGTCGCAGACCTGGTCGCGGACTGCGATTTCAAGGTGTTCGCAGCACCCGCGAACGATCCGCGCGGCCGCGTCGCCGCATTGCGCGTGCCGAAGGGCGGCGAACTGACGCGCAAGGAAATCGACGATTACACGTCGTTCGTCGGGCGCTACGGCGCGAGGGGACTCGCCTATATCAAGGTGAATGACGTTTCAAAGGGCAAGGAAGGCCTGCAGTCGCCGATCGTGAAGTTCCTTTCCGACGCCGCCGTCGCAGGCATTCTCGAACGCACTGGTGCCGAGAACGGCGATCTCGTTTTCTTCGGCGCCGACAAGCTTCGCATCGTGAACGATGCGCTCGGCGCATTGCGTCAGAAGATCGGCCACGACCTCAAAATGGTCGAAGGCGAATGGGCGCCGCTGTGGGTCGTCGACTTCCCGATGTTCGAGTACGACGACAAGGAAAACCGCTGGTTCTCCATGCACCACCCGTTCACGGCGCCGAAGGTCGAAAATCCTGCCGAACTCACGGGCGAGCTCGGCGACATCGTTTCGCGCGGCTACGACATCGTGTTGAACGGTTACGAAGTCGGCGGCGGCTCGGTGCGTATCCATCGTCAGGACATGCAGGCGAAGATTTTCGAGCTGCTCGGCATTTCCAGCGAGGAAGCGCGCGAGAAGTTCGGCTTCCTGCTCGACGCGTTGAAATACGGCACGCCGCCGCACGGCGGCCTTGCATTCGGTCTCGACCGTCTTGCGATGCTGATGGCGAACGCGCCGAATATTCGCGAAGTCATTGCTTTTCCGAAAACACAGACCGCGCACGATCCGTTGACGGATGCGCCGGGCGAAGCGAATCCGGCTGCACTGAAGGAACTGCATATTCAGGTGCGCAAGCCACCGAAAATCGCGGGCACGGAGTAGGATTCTGCAAAGGAAATGCAAAGCGGCGGCCCTTGGCCGCCGCTTTTTTTTGTTACGCGGTTTTTTTTCGTCGTCTTGCAAAGCTTATAAGTAGTGGCAGGAACAGTATTGCGCCGCCACCCTTGTCCGGTTGCGGTTGCGGTTGCGGTTGCGGCTGTGGCTGTGGCTGTGGCTGTGGCTGTGGCTGTGGCTGTGGCTGTGGCTGTGGCTCGACGACGGGCTGCGTGGTGACGTTGAAGGTATCGCTGAGGCCACCGATGAACACGCGAACGGTTGCGATCTCTCCCGGTGCTCCATTTGCGATCAACGCCAGCATGACAGTATCGCCGGCGCTCGCGATACCCGGCGCAGTCTGCCAATCGCCTTCATTGATGCGAAATTCGCCTTGGTCGACGCTTACTTCCACCGGTAATTCGATGTCCCTCAGCTGCACGGAAGCGGAGACAATGCGTTCTCCCGGAGGTGCGTTGGTGACGTCGATAAAATCGAATGCCGCTGGCGTGACGTCGGCGACACGGCTGGTGAAGGAACCGGTGGTTGCGTTAACAGTGAGCGTGCTTGCGCGTTCGTTGCCCTCGATTTCATCGGCCTCGTGGCGAACTTCGATGCTGTCGCCGGGCGAGAGCGTTGCCGCGCCGCTCTGCCATTCGCCGCCGTTGATACGAAATTCTCCAAGATCAATGGAAACGGTGACTGTGTTCGTGTAACCGACGGGAATGACGGGATCAGATTCGACGAGTTCACCCGGATAGGCGAGCCGCTCACCGAGCGTGAAGGTATCCGGTTCGATGTCCGCTTCCGACGATTTCCCGACGTACTTCGCGACACCGGTGACGACCAGGCTTCCGTCTGCGAGGAATTCACCGTCCCATCCGCCGGCAAGCTGGCGTACGCCCGGTGATGCCCCACCGCCGTAGGCGGTATCCGGCTGTCCATTGCCGTCAACCCACGCCATGAAGACGGTGAACCCTAAGTCATGCTGGTCCGTCAGGTGAAGTCCGGAAAGGACTGTCTGACTTCCGTCGTTCTTAACGGTGAGTTGAGTGCCGGCAATTTGGGAGAATGTGCTCCGTTCTACGACAAGACCGTTTTCGCCGTATGTCGTATCGATCTGGCCATCCGGCGTCAGCCGCAGGACGCCCATCCAGTCGCTGTAATCCTGCCAGTTGGGATGGGGGTTGTATTCGCAGCAGAAATTACCGCCGAGATATATGCGACCGTGATGGTCGTACTCGACATTGTAAATGCTTGCCTGCGGCTCAAACTCGAAATCTGGGAAATCGGGGTGGGATGTGTCGAGCAGGTCCGCTATGGAATCGTCTACCTCGAACGTGCCGTCGCCGGCGAACTGCTCATCCCAATGGCCGTCGGGACGGATTCGGCGTATGACAAGTGGCTCACCCGGTCCAGGCCTTAGTCGCACGATTCCGCCCCCTCCCGGAAACGCTGCCGCGGCTGCAGGAGAGGGATAGATATCCAGTTTCCTGCTGCCATCAAGCGGCTGGCCGTCACTCGAGTAGCGTGCGTGCAGTATCCATGCTTCGGGAGAGTGTTTTGCCCAAAGAATGAACGTGAGACCGCCGTCTTCACCTACGGCCAGGTCCAGCGGACGCACTTCGATGCGATCGGATACTGAGGGGGGAATAGAGAAGCCAATCCGGCCATTGTTGCCAAAGCTCGGATCGATCTGGCCGTTGGGGAGGTATCGTTCCAACACGGCGCTGTAGTCGATCTGGAATTCGTGGCCGACGACGTGGTCGATCTGGTAGGCGGCATAAACCCGGTTCATGCTGTCGGATTCGAGAAGGAAAAGGGCACCGTCGAAGCCGTCGGGCATCTCCACAAGTCCGTTATCAGTGCTGCCGAAGTCCGCGTCGAAATTGCCGCTGGCATCAAAGCGGTACAACGAGACCGGGCAGCCATCGAGCCATGGCGGGTCACCAAAACAGGTGCGGCCGATTGTGTAGACGTGTCCATCGGGGGTAACCGTGATGGCCCATTGCTCGATGCTTTGCAGACCTTCGACCTGCGGTTCTGCAATGCCGTCAACAGCGAATGTCGGGTCCAGATCGCCCGGCTCCGCTGCGCGTGCCTGCCCGAAGATGAGGAAAAAGGTGAGAAACGCAATATGGATGTGCAGTCGCATCTGACCTCCTTGTCTGATGACGTTCGCGTATTCCGCGACGAGCGTTGTTGTAGCACGTTGCATCTGCCTGGCCAGTAGGGGCGGATATGAATTTGTCTTCGCGGCGCTTTGCGTCGAGTAACATTCCGAAATGCTTTTCAGACGCCCTGAATCCGTACTCGTCCTTGTCGCTGCCGGTGGCGACAACGTTTTGTTATTGCGCCGTCGCGATCCGCCGGATTACTGGCAGTCGGTGACCGGTTCGCTGGAGTGGGGCGAGAGCGCGTTCGCCGCAGCCCGGCGCGAGCTGCGCGAGGAGACCGGGCTGGTCGCGGATGCGGACCTGGAAGACACCGGAATCGTGAACGAATTCGAGATCATCCCGCCGTGGACGGAGAAGTTCGCGCCGGGCACGGCAACGAACCGTGAGTATGTCTACCTGCTGCGCCTGCGCGAGCATGTGGAGATAGAACTCGATGACCGCGAGCATGTCGAATACCGGTGGCTCTCGGTGGATGACGCAGCCAGGCTCGCCAGTTCGTCCACCAACAGGGCTGCCATTCAACAGTTGTTGGAAAGCTGAAGAAAAGCACCGCCTCGCGGTAAAATATGTCCCCTTTGTCCAGCCGTGCATCTAGTGCAAGGAGCTTCGAATGGGCGCCAGTGCGCTTGCCATCCAGGATTTCGCCCCGCTCGCCGATGCCGAATGCGAGGCGCGCATCCTTGCCGCGAAGGAAAAGCTGGGCGACCGGCTGGTGATTCTCGGTCACCATTACCAGCGCGAGGAAGTCTATCGGTTCGCGGACCTCACCGGCGACTCGTTGAAGCTTTCGCAGCTCGCATCGAACGTCGATGCGGACTATCTCGTGTTCTGCGGCGTGCATTTCATGGCGGAAGTCGCGGACATCGTTTCCAAGCCGGAACAGATCACGATCCTGCCGGACATGGCGGCGGGCTGCTCCATGGCGGACATGGCGAATCTCGCCGACGTGGAACGTGCATGGCGCGAAATCGGCGATGCACTGGACGGCGACGCGGACGATGTCGTTACGCCGATCACGTACATCAACTCGGCTGCGGACCTGAAAGGTTTCTGTGGCCGTCACGGCGGCATCGTCTGCACGTCGACGAACGCGCCGGGCGTCCTGAGCTGGGCGTTCGAGCGCCGCGAAAAAGTCCTGTTCTTTCCCGACCAGCATCTTGGCCGCAACACGGGGTTCAAGATGGGTATTCCGCTGGAAGACATGGCGGTGTGGGATTACCACAAACCGATGGGCGGACTGACGAAGGAACAGATCCGCGCCGCGAAAGTGCTGCTGTGGAAGGGATTCTGTTCAGTGCACCAGATGTTCCAGCCCGAACATATCGACCAGTTCAGGGCGAAATATCCGGACGCGAAGATCATCGCGCATCCGGAATGCAGCTTCGAAGTCTGTCAAAAGTGCGATTACGTCGGGTCGACGGAATACATCCAGAATCATTTGCGCAACGCCGAGCCCGGCACGCGCTGGCTGGTAGGCACGGAACTGAATCTCGTCAACCGCCTGCATAACGAGATGAAGGACAAGGGCGTGAACGTGCACTTCATGTCGCCGATGGTATGCATGTGCTCGACGATGTTTCGCATCGATCCGCAGCACCTCGCCTGGACGCTGGAAAATCTTGTCGACGGCAATGTCGTCAACCGGATCAAGGTGCCGGGAGACGTGGCGCGGAACGCGAAGCTCGCCCTGGATCGCATGCTCGAAGTGACCGCCTGAAGCCCGTATGACGAATAGGGCAGTTGTCGTTTTCGTCCATGGACTGTGGATGCCAGGATTCGAGCTGGCGTGGTTGCGCGCGCAGGTCCGGAAAGCCGGGTTCGAGACGCGGCAATTCCACTACTCCACGGTGCGGCACGATGTCACCGCGAATGGTGAAGAGCTTTTCCGTTTTGCACGAGCACTGCAAGCCGATGAACTGCATTTCGTCGGTTATTCGCTGGGCGGCGTGGTCACGCTGGAAATGCTTGCTCGATTCCATGCCGAATTGCCACCAGGGCGAATCGTGCTGGTCGGCTCGCCGGTGCGCGGCAGCGGTGCGGCAAAAAAACTGACAGGGAGTCGTTGGGGAAGCTGGCTGCTGGGGCAGGCCGCATGCCATGGTCTCGACGCGGATCACGCCGGCTGCTGGTACGCACCGCGCGAATTGGGTGTGATTGCAGGAACGAGAAGCATCGGCATGGGCCGGGTGATGGCGGAATTGTCGGCGCCCAACGACGGTACGGTGGCACTGGAAGAAACGGTGCTGGAAAGCGCAAACGATTGCGTGGAGTTTCCGCTTACGCATGTCACCTTGATGTTCTCGAAACGCGTCGCCGGCGCAATCACCCACTTTCTGCGAACCGGCGTGTTCAAACCGCAGTAATTATTCTTTCTCCGTCATTTTCTTCAGCGCGTACAGCAATTCCAGCGCCTGCTTCGGTGAGAGTTCATCGGCGTTTATCTCGCGCAGTTCTCCGACAACAGGATGTTCCGGCGCGAACAAACCCATCTGCGGTTGCGCGCTCGCGGGCTCTCCACGCGGTGCCGTCTTTTTCGGTGCAATGTCTTCGAGCCGCAGCAGGTGTTCGCGCGCGTCACTGATGACCGAGCGCGGAACGCCCGCAAGTTTCGCCACCTGAATTCCGTAGCTCCGGTCTGCGGGACCTTCCTTTACTGAATGCAGGAATACCAGTTCATCGCCGTGCTCCGTTGCATCGAGGTGCACGTTGGCACAATTTTCCAGCTGTGCCGGCAATTCGGTGAGTTCGAAATAATGCGTCGCAAACAGTGTGAACGCGCGCACGTCGCGCGCGATGTGCGTCGCGCACGCCAGCGCGAGCGCGAGGCCGTCATAGGTCGAGGTGCCGCGGCCGATCTCGTCCATCAGCACCAGCGAATTTTCCGTCGCGTTGTTGAGAATGTTCGCGGTTTCAGTCATCTCCACCATGAACGTCGATTGCCCGCCAGCGAGATCGTCGCTGGCGCCGATGCGCGTGAAGATGCGATCCAGCGGGCCGATCATCGCCGCATCAGCGGGCACGTACGAACCGATGTGCGCCAGCAGTGCAATCAGCGCGGTCTGACGCATGTATGTCGATTTCCCGCCCATGTTGGGTCCCGTGACGACGAGCATGCGGCGCGTGTCATCGAAATCGAGATCGTTGGGCACGAACGGTTCGCGGCTGACCTGTTCGACGACGGGATGCCGGCCGGCAACGATATGCAGTCCTGGCTCATCGATCAGTTCCGCGCGTGACCAGTTCAACGCTTCGGCACGTTCCGCGAAGTTCACGAGCACGTCGAGCTCTGCAATGCCCGATGCGGTTTCCTGCAGCGGCGCGAGTTCTTCGATCAGGCGATCCAGCAGTTCATCGTACAGCTGCTTTTCGCGCGCCATCGACCTGTCGCGCGCGGTCAGCACCTTGTCCTCGAAACTCTTCAGTTCCGGCAGCGTGTAGCGTTCGACATTCTTCAGGGTCTGCCGGCGCACGTAATCATCCGGCACCTTGTGCGCGTTCGCGCGACTGACTTCGATGTAATACCCGTGCACGCGGTTATAGGCGACTTTCAGCTTGTCGAGGCCGGTGCGGGCGCGTTCGCGCGTTTCGAGATCGACGAGGAACTGGTCCGCATGTTCGCTGAGGCGTCGCAGTTCATCGAGTTCCGCGTCATAGCCATCCGCGATCACGCCGCCGTCGCGCAATACGACCGGCGGATTGTCGATCACCGCTTTGTGCAACAGTGCGTGGACTTCCGGACGCGTGCCGATCCGTTTGTCGAGTTCGAGCAGGCGCGGGGCGTTCAGGCGCTCGACTTCGGCATGCAGCGCAGGCAACTCGCCGAGCGCATCGCGCAGTCCGGCAAGGTCGCGCGGCCGCGCGGATTTCAGCGCGACGCGCGCGAGCATGCGTTCGATGTCGCCGATGCCGCGCAACACGCCATGCAGTGTCTGCGTCGTGCCGGTGTTCAGCAGGTCACCGACGGCATCGGAGCGTGCGCCTATGACGTTGCGGTCTCGCAAGGGCGCGTGAATCCAGCGCCGCAACAGGCGTGAACCCATTGCCGTGGCCGTGTGATCCAGTACGCCAGCCAGCGTGTGTTCGCTGCGCGTACCGCTGTTCAATGTGTCGGTGAGTTCGAGATTGCGGCGCGTGGCGGCATCCATGATCAATGTCGAATCGCGGTTCTCGACTGCGAGCCCGCGTATGTGCGGCAGGGCCGTACGCTGCGTGTCCTGCACGTACGCGAACACCGCGCCGGCAGCGGCAATTCCGTCATCGAGATTTCCGGCGCCGAACCCGGCCAGGTCGCGTGTGCCGAACTGCTCGGTCAGCAATCGCGTTGCGGTGACGGTATCGAAATGCCAGGGCGGGCGGCGGCGAAAACCGGCGCGTTCCGCGAGCCAGTACGGCGCGGAGAAATCTTCGCTGACCAGGACTTCCGCCGGCGAAAGGCGCGTGAGTTCGGCGGCCAGCGCGTCGATGTCGTCCAGTTCCTGCACGCTGAAGCGGCCGCTGGTGATGTCCAGCGCGGCAAGTCCGGTCTTTTTTCCGGAATGCAGTGCAACGAGCAGGTTGTCACGACGTTCTTCCAGTAGCGCGTCGTCGGAAACCGTACCGGGCGTGACGATGCGAACGACCTTGCGTTCGACAGGCCCCTTGGATGTTGCAGGATCTCCAATCTGCTCGCAGATCGCGACCGACTCGCCCATACGCACCAGCCGGCCGAGATAATTTTCCATCGCGTGCACCGGCACGCCGCACATCGGTATCGGTTCCCCGCCCGACTGGCCGCGCTGCGTCAGCGTGATGTCGAGGAGTCGCGCAGCCTTGCGCGCATCGTCGTAGAACAACTCGTAGAAATCGCCCATGCGATAGAACACCAGGATGTCGGCATGCTCCGACTTGATGCGCAGGTACTGGCGCATCATCGGTGTGTGTTCGGCAAATGTTTCTGTGGCAGGTGTGGCCATGGTCGGGATCAGGACGCCATCGCGGGAAAGGCCGTCATGCTAATGACCGCGCCCGCCACCCGCAAGCCAGAACGCGCCAGAACGCGCCAGAACTACTCCCCGGGTACGGGGACTGCGTCCGCTTGGCAATACAGCGTTGGAAAACCGCTCAAAATACTCATGTACTTGTGTGTACACTCCGTTTTTTCGCGCCGGACCATGAGCGGGGGGCCGCCTTAGTCTTGCCTCCCGGAGTACCGGGACCTTGTTCGCTCGTAACGTTCTGACCCGCCCTGGACGTGTCGCTTGCGTTACCATGCGGGCAGCCGCAGAGGAGCATCGCGATGAATTCCACGGCACACGACCTTGCAATGAAACTGGGAGAAATCCTGAGCGCCGGACACCGGCGCATTGCAACGGCGGAGTCGTGCACTGGCGGATTGATGGCCGCCATCGTGACGGATATTCCCGGAAGTTCCGGGTGGTTTGAACGTGGCTTTGTGGCGTATTCGAACGAAGCCAAGCAGGAAATGCTGGGCGTGACAGGCGAAACGCTGGAGCTGCACGGCGCGGTTTCCGAGGCCGTCGCGCGCGCGATGGCCGCCGGGGCACTGAAGTTTTCCCGCGCGGATGTCGCTGTCGCGGTCACCGGCATCGCCGGCCCGGACGGCGGCAGTGAAGAGAAGCCGGTCGGCACGGTTTGGCTGGCGTGGGCATGGCCCGATGGTAGCGTTACCGCTGAACGACGCCGGTTTCCCGGCGGCCGTGACCCGGTACGCCGGTCGACGGTCGAGTATGCATTCAGGACACTCATAAAACGGATGGACCATGACTTCCGACGACAGCATCAACAAGAATACGGAAACTGAAACACCGAAAAAGCAGCCTCAACGCGTGTTTTTCGCTCTCTGGCCGGATGATGCCACGCGTGCAGCCATCGATCGCTTCACACGCAGTGCGGTGGATCAATGCGGCGGTACGCCGATCGCTCCCGAAAATTTTCACATGACACTGCGCTTCGTCGGTCATGCCGATGCCGGGGCGATGGCTCGTATGCGCAAGGCGGCCGAGCGGGTGCGTACGGAACCGTTGCGCTTCACGCTGGATCAGCTGGGCTTCTGGCAGGAGCCGGCGGTGTTCTGGCTGGGTTGCCGCAAGGCACCGGATCCCTTGCTGAGACTGGTGGTGAACCTGAACACGGAGATGGGCAGCGAAGGGTTCATGGTCGAAACGCGCCCGTTCAAGCCGCACGTCACGCTCGCCCGCAATGCACGCCAGGCCCCGCAGTCGGAACTGTACGAAAAGGTGGAATGGTCCAGCGACAAGTTCGTGCTGGTCGGTTCGCGTAGCGACGAAAACGGCCCGACGTACACGGTGCTGGACGAGTGGCCCTTGTCGGGCAAGTTGCGCGAGGCCTGATGCTGGCGAAAAATTCGCCATAACCGGCTCGGCAAGAGCGGCAATGCCAAATTCGTGTGTTGCCGCCCTTTCAGTTTTAACTGTTTGGATATACAGTACCCGCCATCAACTCTCGAACGACGGATGGATATCAGGATGGACGACAATCGCAAGAAGGCGCTGTCATCGGCGCTCTCCCAGATCGAGAAACAGTTCGGCAAGGGTTCCGTGATGCGCCTTGGCGATCACGCCGCCTCGCGCGACATTGAAGCCATTTCGACAGGTTCGCTGGGACTGGATATCGCCCTGGGTGTCGGCGGCCTGCCCAAGGGCAGGGTTGTCGAGATCTACGGCCCGGAATCTTCTGGCAAGACCACGCTCACGCTGCAGGTGATTGCAGAATGCCAGAAATTCGGTGGCACGGCAGCCTTCGTGGACGCCGAGCACGCGCTGGACCCGACCTACGCGGAAAAGCTGGGCGTGAACGTCGAGGACCTGCTGGTCTCGCAGCCGGACACCGGCGAGCAGGCACTGGAAATCACCGACATGCTGGTACGCTCCGGCGCCGTTGACGTCGTCGTGATCGACTCCGTCGCCGCGCTGACGCCGAAAGCCGAAATCGAAGGCGAAATGGGCGACTCGCACATGGGCCTGCACGCTCGCCTCATGTCGCAGGCGCTGAGAAAGCTGACTGCGAACATCAAGCGCTCGAACACACTGGTGATCTTCATCAACCAGATCCGCATGAAGATCGGCGTCATGTTCGGCAGCCCGGAAACCACCACGGGTGGCAATGCGCTGAAGTTCTACGCTTCCGTCCGCCTCGACATCCGCCGTACGGGCGCGATCAAGAAGGGTGACGAGGTGATCGGCAACGAGACGCGCGTCAAGGTCGTGAAGAACAAGGTGGCGCCACCGTTCAAGGAAGCGAACTTCGAAATTCATTACGGCCAGGGCATATCGCGCCAGGGCGAGATCATCGAACTGGGCGTGAAGGAAAACATCGTCGAGAAATCCGGCGCCTGGTACAGCTACAACGGGGATCGTATCGGTCAGGGCAAGGAAAATGTCCGCCAGTGGCTGCTGGACAATCCTGCGATCGCCGACGATATCGAACAGAGAGTCCGCGCGGCGCTGCTGCCGGCGCGTAAACAGAAGCCGGAAGCTGCAGCGGTTGCGGAAGAAGAAGAGGTCTGATCTTTCCGGCTCGCAGCTGGAGAAGATGACCAGCGGTGAAGCGCCGGTGCAGACTGCTTCCGGCGAGACACCGGAGCAGAGAGCCAAAAGGCTCGCGCTGGGCCTGCTGGTCCGGCGCGAGCATTCCATCCAGGAAATGTCCCTCAAGCTTACCCAGCGCGGCATTCCCGCCGACGTCATTCACGACACGATTGAATCCCTGGTAGCCGGACGGCTGCTTTCCGAAGAGCGCTTTGTCGAGCAGTTCGTACGGTCGCGTATCAGTCGCGGTGACGGACCCATGAAGATACGCTCGGAGCTCGCCCAGCGCGGTATCGATTCCGCTCGAGCGGAACAGGAAATCGACGACCAGGATCCCGATTGGACCCAGCTCGCCGAGGCGCAGCGTCGCAAGCGGTTCGGCGAAGAAATTCCTGCGGAGTTTGCCGAGCGCGCACGCCAGGCGCGGTTCCTGCAAGGCAGAGGATTCGGCATGACGGAAATCCGTCGTGTACTCAAGGGCGACGTTGAAGACGCGTGAGGGCCTCGGAACCGCTCCATCACCGCCGAAACCCGTACACGCCGCTTTCAAGTTAGCCGCCAGCCTGCGAAAATCCGGGGCTTGTACGTGGGCGTCGTCCGCGTTTCCCTTGAATTCCGCCGGCGCAAGTGCCGGCACTGCCGTGACTGAAATGAAAAGCAACGAGATCCGCGATCGCTTCCTCGGCTTCTTCGAATCGAAGGGCCACACCATTGTTCCTTCCAGCCCGCTGGTGCCCGGCAACGACCCGACCCTGCTGTTCACCAACGCAGGCATGGTGCAGTTCAAGGACGTTTTCCTGGGCCGCGACCGGCGCGACTACGTGCGCGCGACATCGTCGCAGCGCTGTGTTCGCGCGGGCGGCAAACACAACGACCTGGAAAACGTCGGTTACACCGCGCGTCATCACACGTTCTTCGAAATGCTCGGCAACTTTTCGTTCGGCGATTATTTCAAGCGGGACGCGATTCTCTACGCATGGGAATTGCTCACGCAGGTCTACGGCCTGCCGGCGGAAAAACTCTGGGTCACCGTCTACCGGACGGACGATGAAGCCTTCGAACTCTGGGCGACGGAAATCGGTGTTCCGAAAGAGCGTATCGTTCGCATCGACGACAAGCCGGGCGGAAAGAAATTCGACTCGGATAATTTCTGGGCGATGGGCGAGACCGGCCCCTGCGGGCCGTGCACGGAAATCTTCTACGATCACGGACCCGATGTTGCGGGCGGTCCGCCAGGATCGCCGGACGAAGACGGCGATCGCTACATCGAGATCTGGAACCTCGTCTTCATGCAGTTCGACCGCGATGCCGAAGGCAATATGCACGACCTGCCGAAACCCTGTGTCGACACCGGCATGGGTCTTGAACGTATTGCCGCCGTATTGCAGGGCGTGCATTCGAACTACGAAATCGACCTTTTCCGGAACCTCATCAAGGCCGCTGCCGGCGCAACCGGGTGTGAAGACCTGGAAAACAATTCGCTCAAGGTGATCGCCGATCATATTCGTGCCTGTTCCTTTTTGATCGTCGACGGCGTACTGCCGTCGAACGAAGGCCGCGGTTACGTCCTGCGCCGGATCGTTCGGCGCGCCATTCGTCACGGCTACCAGTTGGGCCAGGAAGATCCGTTCTTCCACACGCTGGTCGACGCGCTGGACGCTGAGATGGGCGACGCCTATCCCGAACTGCGCAAGCAGAAGGACCAGGTCAGGCGTGCGCTGAAGCTCGAGGAAGAACGTTTCGCGGAAACGCTCGACCAGGGCATGAAGATGCTGGACGCTGCCATCAAGGATCTTGCCGGAGGCGAGATTCCCGGTGATGTGGTGTTCAAGCTGTACGACACCTATGGGTTTCCGGCGGACCTCACAGCAGACATTGCACGCGAAAGGAACCTTTCCATAGACGATGCCGGTTTTGCCCGCGAGATGCAGGCGCAGCGCGAGCGTGCGCGCGTGGCGTCGAAGTTCGGCGTGGATTACGGCAAGGACATCAGAGTGGATGTCGGCAGCATCTTCACGGGATATGAAAAGCTGACTGACCAGGGCGAGGTTATCGCGCTGTTCCGCGGCAATGCGTCCGTCAAGCAGCTTGCCGATGGCGAGGAAGGCGCAGTCGTGCTCGACCGCACGCCGTTCTATGCGGAGTCGGGCGGCCAGGTCGGCGATAGCGGCGTGCTCGAAAACGGCACCGTGCGATTCGACGTTGCGGACACCCAGAAACGCGGCTCTGCGCACGTACATTTCGGCAAGTTGAGCGGCGGCGCACTGACGGTAGGCGACAAGGTCGACGCCGAAGTCGGCCGCGAGTCGCGCTCGCCTACGGTTCTGAATCATTCGGCAACGCATCTGCTGCACGCGGCGCTTCGGCATGTGCTCGGCGCACACGTGACCCAGAAGGGTTCGCTGGTGGCGCCGGACCGGTTGCGGTTCGACTTCGCGCATTCGCAGCCGTTGACTGCGGAAGAAATCCGCGACATCGAAGATCTCGTGAATACCGAGATTCGGCGCAATCATGCGGCGGACGTGAAGCTCATGTCGTACGACGACGCGATCAAGGCGGGCGCGATGGCGCTGTTCGGCGAGAAGTACGGCAGCGAAGTGCGGGTCATGAAATTCGGCGAGTTTTCGACCGAGTTGTGCGGCGGTACGCATGTAACGCGCACCGGGGACATCGGTTTTTTCAAGATCGTTTCCGAGTCCGGCATTGCATCCGGTGTCCGGCGCATTGAGGCGGTCACGGGCGACAATGCGCTGCGCTACGTGCGCAGTCTGGAAAACACCCTGGATCGCATCGGCAGCCGGGTGAAGGCGACGCGCGATGACGTGGACGTACGCGTTGAACAGCTTGCGGAGCGTTCCCGCAAGCTGGAGAAGGAGATCGACAAGCTGCGCAAACAGCTTGCGTCAGGCCAGGGAACCGATCTTACGGCGCAGGCGGTTGACGTCGATGGAATCAAATTCGTTGCAGCGCGTGTCGACGGTGCGGACGCAGCCGCCCTGCGTGATGCCGTTGACCAGCTGAAGAACAAGCTGGGCAAGGCCGCGGTGATTCTTGCCGCGGTGAGCGATGACAAGGTGCAGCTGGCGGCTGGCGTGACGAAGGCGGAGACGGCGCGTCTCAAGGCCGGCGAACTCGTGAACTTTGTCGCCCAGCAGGTCGGCGGCAAGGGAGGCGGCAGGCCGGACATGGCGATGGCAGGCGGCAACGATCCCGCGAAGCTCGATGCTGCGCTGGCGAGCGTCGAAGGCTGGATACGCGAACAGCTCGGCTGACGGAACAATCAACGGGAATGCCGGCGCGACGCGTTTGCGTCCGGCAGGGGGGGAGGGCCGGTCGGCCGGGGACACGTGGCGCTCATCGTTCATAAATATGGCGGCACGTCCGTCGGCGGCATCGACCGTATCGAAGGCGTCGCCGACAAGGTCTGCGCTGCACGCGATTGCGGCGACGACGTTGTCGTCGTGCTATCCGCGATGGCCGGAGAAACCGACCGGTTGCTCGATCTCGCCCGTGGTATCAGCAGTCACGGTCGTCCGAATCCCCGCGAACTGGACGTCCTGCTCGCTACCGGCGAACAGGTCACCGTTGCGTTGTTATGCATGGCGCTCGAAAAACGCGGCATCACCGCGCGTTCGTTCACCGGTTTCCAGGCCGGCATTCGTACCGATAGCGGCCATAACAAGGCGCGCATACTTGAAGTTTCCGCTGACGACGTGCTGGCGCAGTTGCACAAGGGCCGGGTTCCTGTTGTTGCCGGATTCCAGGGCATCGACAGCGAAGGCAATATCACGACCCTGGGTCGCGGCGGTTCCGATACCACAGCCGTAGCCGTCGCCGCCGCACTGAAGGCAGTGGAATGCCGGATCTACACCGATGTTGATGGCGTCTATACCGCGGACCCGCGCATTGTCGCCGGCGCGCGACGACTGGATTTCCTGACATTCGAAGAAATGCTGGAAATGGCGGGACAAGGCTCGAAAGTTCTGCAGACCCGGTCTGTGGAATTCGCGTATCGGCACAATGTAAGGCTGAGAGTACTGTCGACGTTTGAAACGGGGCCGGGCACTTTGATAACGAGTGGAGATGACGCGGTGGAAAGCGCGCGGATAGTGGGTATTGCCTGTAGCCGGAACGAAGCGGAGATCCGGATCAACGGCGTGCCTGCAACTGTGGACGCGGCCTCGCGCCTGCTTGGGCCACTGGCCGCCAGCCGGATCGAGATCGACATGATCGTTCAGAATCAAGCCACCGATGGCAGCCTGAACTTTGCATTCACGGTACCCCGGCAGGATTACGACCAGGCGCGCGAGATTCTTGAATTGCATTTCCGCGATTCGGACGTGCGCATCGAAGGTAACGCGCGCGTCGCGAAGCTGGCCCTGATCGGTGCCGGTATACGTTCGCAGGCGGACATCGCCCGGCGAATGTTTGCGACGCTGGCGTCCGCCGACATCGCGGTTCGGCAGATCGCGAGCTCGGAACTGAGAATTTCTGTGGTACTTGATGAAATTGGGATGGAAAATGCGGCACGCGCATTGCATCATGAGTTCGGCCTTCACGAGGACGTACTGGCGTGAAGGAGAGATAACCCGGAGTTTGAGCCGGGTAATTATCGATTTAACGGCCAGAAGAGCCGGAACAATAATGATAATGGCAGGCCGGGCGGGCCTGGGTGATTGAGTCAAGGAGAACAGGAGGACGACATGCTTATCCTTACAAGGCGAGTAGGAGAGACGGTCATGATCGGTGACAACGTTACCGTGACCGTGTTGGGGGTGAAGGGCAACCAGGTCAGACTAGGCGTGAACGCGCCCAAGGACGTGGCGGTTCATCGCGAAGAAATCTACGATCGCATCAAGCGCGAGCAGGACGGCGGTTCCGCCAGTGGCCCTGCGGACGGTGACGGCCAACAGGCCTGATCGAAGCGGCTTTCCGGCCTTGTCCGGCGCTGAAAGCGCCGGTATCATTGCCGACCTTGCGGCCGGGTAATACCCGGCCAAAAGTTTTCGGAGAGATGGCCGAGTGGTCGAAGGCGCTCCCCTGCTAAGGGAGTAAGGGGTTTATAGCCCCTTCGAGGGTTCGAATCCCTCTCTCTCCGCCAGGTTTTCCGGATTCCGATGCCAAGCGGTTGCGAGAGCGACCGGGATTCGAGGTTCGAACCCTCGAAGATGGAAAACAGGGTTCGACAACGGGTGTTGCCTGTTGAGCCGCGCCGCAAGCACGGGCCCGGAGGGCGATCGCAGGGAGTAATCTCTCTCCCTCCGCCAGAATCCTCGGATTTGGCCTCGACCCGTTCTGAAAGCGCCGGTATAATGCCGCGCCTTCGGCAGGGAAAACGTGCCGGATACGCGCCCGTAGCTCAGCTGGATAGAGCGTCTGGCTACGAACCAGAAGGTCGGAGGTTCGACTCCTTCCGGGCGCGCCATACAAGAGAAGCCCTTCGAGCAATCGAGGGGCTTTTTCTTTATCGGCACTGATGAACTGAGCCGAACCTCCGTATCGTTTTCTGGTCGCCGGTTCGCCCTTGCGAGGGCCCGGCCCCGAATCTGCGGTTTGTTTCTTCGCGGAACCCGGGGTGCCAGTGGTTTTGATCAGCCGGATGCCTCCAACGATTCGGTTTCTGATGGACTGAACCCTTCCAGTCCTGTTGTCGCAGCATCTCCCTCTACTGCACCGCAATGAGCTTCTGAAAACGTGCCGCGAAGCACAACCAGTTTGTTACCGGCTGACAGACAAATCGATGACGCGTGGTCGCGGCGTTGCACGACATGTACTGTTGTACGACCCGACGAAATGATCCGGATGGCTGGTGTACATCACCGGCGCTCACTGATTTCGGGCTGAAAAAAAAGTAACGGAGGTTGTGATGGCTGGACAGATTGACCTGCCTAATGCACGCACGGTGACTGAAGGTGTGATTTCCGCCGGCCAGCCGTCTGCGGCACAATTGAAGGCAGCCGCGCACTCAGGGGTGAAGACCATCGTGAATCTTTGCGTGCCTGGCGAGTGCGGCTGGGACGAGGCCACGACTGTGAAGGAACTCGGCATGCGCTATGTCGCCATTCCGATCTGCGGAGCACAGGACGTGACGGCGGCGAACGCGAAGAAATTGCACGAAGTGGTCGAAGACAAGACGAGTTATCCGATGGTGCTCCACTGCGGTAGCGGTAATCGCGTGGGCGCGCTGTTCGCGTTGAAGGCGTTTCACGAGGAAGGTTGCGATCTTGAGAAGTCCGTCGAACAGGGCAGGCTTGCCGGCCTCACCATGCTCGAGCCGCACGTGCGGGCTTGCCTCGCAAAGGCCATCTGACGATCATCTGACCGGCACCGCGCGCGTACGTGAAATGCGCATCACGATGCGGCAGGTAACGAGTTGGAGGTCATGAACGTTGACGAAGCGTGTTGCGCAAACAGTGAGTGGCGAAAAGTGAAAAATGAATCCGCGAGGAAGCTTTTGTGACCAATATCGTCTGCCCATCCTGTTTTTCCACGAATCGCGTTCCACAGGATCGCCTGGGCGAAGCGCCGAAGTGCGGCAAGTGTCACGCTGTGCTGTTTGCGGCAAAGCCCGTTGCAGTGAATGCGGAACAGTTCCGCAGGATGCTCGCGAGCAACGACGTTCCCGTCGTGGTGGATTTCTGGGCGCCGTGGTGCGGCCCATGCCGTACTTTCGCACCGGTCTATGAACAGGGCGCGGCGAAACTGGAGCCGCGAGCGCGATTGATCAAGCTGGACACCGAAGCGCATCCGGAAGCGGCGGCGCCCTACGGCATCCGCTCCATTCCGACGCTGGCGATATTCGAGAAGGGCAGGGAAGTCGCGCGCCAGTCGGGAGCGTTGCCCTTGAATCATTTCGTCGATTGGGTGAGTTCGAGATTGTCCTGACGTCAGGCGAGACCGGGCGGCGTGGCGAGGTGTTGCGCCGCGCCCGACGATGGCCGGAAGTCCTTATGCCGAGCGTCAACCGGTTGAAATCCAGCACACGCGAAATCAGATGTCCGGCTTCGAGTTGCTGCATGCCCAGCTGAAGAAATCGAGCCCGGCAAGCAGGCTGCCGTAATGAGGGTATCCAATGCAGTCATGCCCGATGACGGCTTTCGCGGAAACGACGAGGAGAAACCGCGGCGCTAGTGGCGCGGCGCTACGTGCGTGTCAGGCGGGTGGTCATCCCGTCCACTGTGGTCATACATGCGTGGCCGGTTGTATGCCAGCAGGATTTCCGTGGAGATGACGCCGACAAGATGCCGGTCTTCATCGACGACCAGCACATGCGAGCAGTTCGTCTGCAGCAGTTTGTCGGCAACGTCCTCAACCGGCGTGATGGCTGACGTCGCGAGCGGCCGCGCATCGCAGATTTCCCATGCATGGAAAGCGCGCGGGTTGTGCAGCGGACGGCGATGGAATTGTGCGAGATTCTTCTGTGTAAGCAGGCCGAAGACCGTGCGATCGGGATTGAGAACGGGAATGACGTCCAGGCCGCATTCGTCCATGTGCTCTTCTGCCTCGGCGACCGTTATGTCAGTGCCGACGAAGGCGAAGTCCGGTGTCATGATTTCCGCTGCAACTGTCATGATGCAGTGATACCAGAACCGGTTACCCGCTTCGCTCGGGGGATTGCCTGAGGTAGTCCGCCGCACAAGGCTACGGCGGTGCTTCAGACCGTGACTGAAAATCCGTCAAGCGTTTCGAAAGCGGCGTGCAGTTTTCGCAGTCGCTGCCTGCGATCCGCGAGTGGATAGGGTCGCGGTTCCAGCAGGCCCCACACTGGTGCGGGCCAGACCGGATCTGCTTCGAAGCGCGCAATGACGTGAATGTGTAATTGCGGAACGACGTTTCCCAATGCCGCGACGTTCATCTTGTCGGCCGCGAAGGCGGATTCCATGGCGGCCGATACACCGGATATTTCCTGCAACAACTGCAACTGGTCGTCCGCCGCAAGCTGGTGAATTTCGCGAATCGCTTCGCGTTGCGGGACGAGCACGCACCACGGAAAGGCAATGTCGTTCATCAGCAGCACCCGGCTGAGCGGCAGGGTACCTACCGGTACGGTGTCTGTCGCAAGCCGGGGATGCAGTTCGAATGCCATGCGCAAGCCTTTTATGGTCCGTGTCAGGAAATCTTGCGGATTTCCTGCAAGGCGACCGAAGCCGTGGCGAAGTCGAGATTGCCGGCGGTGCGCATGTCGGCGAGAACACGTTGTGCATGCTGTACGCGCTGTTCCCGCTCTGCCAGCCACGCGTTGACGACATCGGTGGGCGCAGCGCCTTTTTTCGGCTGACGCAGGGCGAGCGCCGTGATGCGACGCTGTTGCGAGTAGAGATTGTCGCGCAGCGTGCCACGAGCGATGGCCTGCCAGTGTCCATCGACAGCGAGCGTGTCGATTCCCTCGCGCAACCAGCCGAGGTCCAGGCGCGATTCGATATGAAAGTACGCTGCCGCAACATTGCGCACGTCCATCGACTGTTTTTCCGCAATGTCGGCAATATCCAGCGCCGCATACAACGGTTGCAGCGCCGCGATGCGTCGCGCGAGTCTGGCAGGTACGCCGAGATCGACGTACTGCTGCACGGCCTCGCCGAAGGCATTGGTTTCGACGGGGCCCAGCACCTGCTCGAGAATTTCCACCAGCGATCCGATGCCGGGTCCGAACCGTCCTACGGCCTTCGCGATATCCGCGGAGTTTTCCGGCCGGTCAAGCAACCAGTGCGTTGCATGTTTCAACAGGCGGCCGATCTGCACGTGCATTGCGGTCTGCAGACTGGCAGGCACCGCGTTGTCCAGCGCCTCGATTTCCGCCCACAGGCTGCGGGCATCGTAGGCTTCGCGCGCGATGGTATAGGAGCGGGCAATGGCGGCCGGCGTCGAGCCGGTTTCTTCGCGCATCCGGTGCGCGAACGTCGAGCCCATCCGGTTCACCATGCTGTTGGTGATCGCGGTCGCGATGATTTCGCGTTTCAGGCGGTGCCGGGACATCGATTCCTTGTAGCGGCGCCGTAACGGATGCGGGAAGTAGTTCTCCAGTTCGCTCGCAAGATAGCGGTCTTCCGGAACGTCTGATTCCAGCAGCGCTTCGTAGATGTCCATTTTCGCATACGCGAACAGCACGGCCAGTTCCGGGCGCGTCAGGCCGCGATTGGCGGCACGCCGGTCGTTCAATACTTCTTCGTTCGGCAGGAACTCCAGTGACCGGTTGAGCCTGCCGGCACGCTCCAGCGTGCGCATCAGGTAGGCGTGTTCGTTGACGCGCGCGGGCGCCTGCGCTTCCGCAACGGTAATGGCCTGGGTCTGCAGGTAGTTGTCGCGCAACACCAGGTTGCCAACCTCCTCGGTCATGCCGGCCAGCAGCTTGTTGCGCTGTTTCAGCGTCAGGTTCGTTTCGGTCTGCGCGAGGTTCAGCAGGATCTTGATGTTGACCTCGTGATCCGAACAATCCACGCCGGCTGAATTGTCGACAAAGTCGGTGTTGGCGCGACCGCCCCTGAGTGCGAATTCGATACGGCCGAGCTGCGTCAATCCGAGGTTGCCGCCTTCGCCGACGACACGGCAGCGCAGCTCTTCGCCGTTGATGCGAACGGCATCGTTGGCGCGGTCACCGACCTCGGAGCTGGTTTCGCCGCGCGCTTTCACGTACGTGCCGATACCGCCATTCCACAACAGGTCCACCGGCGCCTTCAGGATGGCGCGGATCAGTTCCGCCGGTGTGAGCGAGGCCTGCTCGATGCCGAGCGCTTCGCGCGCTTCCACCGACAGCTTGATGCTCTTCGCCGAACGGGAATAAACGCCGCCGCCCTTCGAAATGAGTTCGGGGTTGTAGTCCGCCCATGTCGAACGCGGCAGGTTGAACATGCGCTCGCGTTCGCGGAACGATACTTCGGTATCCGGAAAGGGATCGATGAAGATATGCATATGGTTGAACGCGGCTTTCAGCTTGATATGCCGCGACAGCAGCATGCCGTTGCCGAACACGTCGCCCGCCATGTCACCGACACCCACCACCGAGAAATTGGTCGATTGCGTGTCGACGCCCATCTCGCGGAAGTGCCGTTTCACGGATTCCCAGCCGCCGCGCGCTGTGATGCCCATCTTCTTGTGGTCGTACCCGACGGAACCGCCGGACGCGAATGCATCACCGAGCCAGAACGCGTATTCGGCGGAAACGCCATTGGCGATATCCGAGAACGTGGCCGTGCCCTTGTCGGCGGCAACGACGAGGTACGGATCGTCCTGGTCGTGACGCACGACATTCGCCGGCGGCACGATCCGGCCATCGACGATATTGTCGGTAAGATCCAGCAGTCCGCGCAGGAAGGTGCGATAGCACTCGATACCTTCCTTCAAGAACATTTCGCGATCGCCGCTGGACGGCGGACGCTTCACGACGAAGCCGCCCTTCGAGCCCACCGGCACGATAAGCGTGTTCTTGACCTGCTGCGCTTTCATCAAGCCGAGAATTTCGGTGCGGAAATCCTCGCGACGATCGGACCAGCGCAAACCGCCGCGCGCGACCTTGCCGCCGCGCAGGTGCACACCTTCGACGCGTGGCGAGTACACCCAGATTTCGAACATGGGTTTCGGCAATGGCAGTTCCGGAATCTGCTGCGGATCGAACTTGAACGCGATGTAGTCTTTCAGCTGCTTGTCCGCGCCCGGCTGGTAATAGTTCGTGCGCAGCGTCGCCTTGCCGAGATTCAGGAACGCACGCAGGATGCGGTCGTCGTCGAGGCTGGTGACGGTGTCCAGCGCCGCATGGATATCGTTGATGATTCCTTCGGCGATCACGTCCCGGTCTTTCGACTGTTTCGGATCGAAGCGTGTTTCGAACAGGCAGACCAGCTGCTGCGTGATCGCAGCGTTGTTCGCCAGGGTCTGTTCCATGTACGCCTGTGAGAACGGAATGCCGGTCTGCAAGAGGTACTTGCAATAGGCGCGCATCAGCACGACCTGGCGCCAGCCGAGGTTCGCACCCAGCACCAGCCGGTTGAAGCCGTCGTTCTCGGCGTTGCCCGCCCAGACGTTCGCAAACGCCTCCTGGAAGATTTCCTTCACTTCTTCCGGCTGTATCGCCCGGGTGGTGCTGTAGATGATGTCGAAATCCTGGATCCAGACGATCGAGCCGTCGTTGAGATCGACTTCATACGGGCGCTCGGAAATGACCTTGAGCCCCATGTTTTCCAGCATCGGCAGCACGTCGGAAATAGGCAGCGGTTGTTCCGCATGGAAAAGCTTGAAACGCCACAGGCCTTTCGGGTTGTGCTGCGGGCGGTACAGGCTCATATGCAGCGACTGATCGCTGACCAGCCCGTCCATCTTGTCGAGATCGAACGCTGCCGCTTTCGGTTTCACGTCCTCACGGTACGCAGCGGGCAGGAACTCTCCATAGCGATGGAACAGCTTGAGGCCGTGTTCCTCGCCGTACATTTCGACGGCGGCGTCGCTCAGCTTGTCCTGCCATGAACGGACGATTTCCTCGAGTTCGCTTTCGATGGCATGAATGTCGTACTCCGGGAACTGCCAGGGCGTCGTGCGCACGATCATGTGCACACGCGCCAGCACGGATTCCGAAAGCTGGGCGGAGGATTCCACCTCCGTGCCATTGAGACGGTGCTTGAGCAGGCTCTGAATCTTTTCGCGCACCTGCGTGTTGTAGCGATCGCGCGGCACGTAGATCAGGCAGGAGAAATAACGGCCGAAGCCGTCACGGCGGATGAACACCTTGACGTGCTGGCGTTCCTGCAACTGTTGCACGCCGGTCGCCGTGCGGAACAGTTCGTCCGTGGATGCCTGGAGCAGTTCGTCGCGCGGGAAGGTTTCCAGGATGTGCAGCAACGCCTTGCCGGCATGCGAGTTGAACGGCAGGCGTGAACGCAGCATCACCTGCTCGACTTTCTGGCGCAACAGCGGAATGTCGCGCGGCGACCGCGAATAGGCGCTGGATGTGAACAGGCCGAGGAAGCGGCGCTCGCCGATCACTTCACCTTTCTCATCGAAACGTTTGATGCCGATGTAATCGAGATAGCTCGGGCGATGCACCGTCGAAACGGAATTCGCCTTGGTGATGATGAGCAGTTCCCGCAGCCGCGCCTTCTCGCGAATGTCCTTCGGTAGCACCATGAAGCTCTGCGACTTGTCGGTGGTGTTGCGCAGGATGCCGAGCCCGGATTCCGGCACCGCTTTCAGGACGTCCTCGCCGTTCTCGCGGATCAGGTCGTATTCGCGGTAGCCCAGGAAGGTGAAATGATTGTTGACCAGCCAGTCCAGGAACTTGATGCCTTCGCTGATCTCGGCCGGCTCGAGTTTCGGCGGCTTCTTGCTGAGAAGATTGACGATCTCCGATGCCTTGCCGCGCATCGCCGCCCAGTCTTCGACCGATGCATTCACATCGCTCATATAGGCATGCAATTCCGCTTCGAGTGCGGCGAGGTCCGGCTTGTTGGTTTCCCTGTCGATCTCGACGCGGATGAAGGATTCCTGGCGCGCGCCGATCAGGTCTTCATGCGGCACGACCAGTTGCTCGAGCTTGCCGCGCTTGTCGCGCGTCGCCTTGAAGATCGGATGCACCGTCAGGTGGATGGAATAGCCGTGCTTGTTCAGCGCCATGCTCGTCGAATCGACAAGGAACGGCATGTCGTCGTTCACCATTTCCACGATGGTGTGCGTCGACGTGTAACCGTGCGATTTCATGGTCGGGTTGTAGATGCGGATCGCGGGCAGGCCCTGCGTGCGCTTACGGGCGAATTCGAAATGCGCGAGAGCGGCTCCATACAACTCGGCCGGACTGCGCTGCACCAGGTCTTCCCCCGCAACGGCGCTGTAGTAATGCCGGATGAAACCTTCCAGCAGGGCAGCGTCCTCCTTGCCGGTCTTTTTCTTCATGTGGGTGACGACTTTCTCGATTTGCCGCGTTTTCGCGTCGCTGACCTGCGCAGACATTTTCTTCTGACCGCCTTCTTTGCCGAGTGTTGGGGGTGCGTGGAAAGGCGCCAATTCTAGCGGGTTTCAACGGCTTATGCAGGGCGATCCGATCACGAAATCGGGCCGTCTCTTATCGTCATGAATGGGGTCACGAACCGGGTCATGACCCGGTTCAGACGGTCGTTTGAATCCTGGCTGCACTCGACCTCGACGTCCTCCGAACGCGAACACCTTCGCCCTCGGGATCACGACCGGCACCGCCTCCGCGATTTCGATTCCTTCCGGCCATTCACCGATCAGCATGGCTCTTCCCGCGTCCCGTCGAGCGCCGGAAGAACAAACCCGGCCACACACAGCGGTTAAGGGCGCTCCCGATGCCCCCCGTCCATGCGGGGAATCAATAATCCTCCGGCAACCAAGGAGCCGGAATTCCGGCCTTTACGCATGAGGGAGCGACAAATCTCCCGGAGGAGAAGCACATGGATGACCGATACCACGCTCGATTCCCGCGCACGGCGCTGCTCGTGTTCGCGGCACTTTCAATGACGGCCTGCGGCGGGGGAGGCGGCAGTTCTACTCCACCGCCGCCGGGCACCAACCCGCCTTCGGTGAACAACCCACCGATTGCTGTCATCACCGCACCCGAAGGTGACTTGCTGGAGCTTTCCACAGTTACCTTATCGGCGGCCACGAGTTCCGATCCGGACGGTGACGCGCTCTCCTTTGAATGGAAACAGATAGCCGGCCCAGACGCGGTAGTGACCGAGGCGGATCAAGCTTCCGCCATTGTGATCGTACCCATGACTACCGATGGAAACGCCATCGAATTTGCGGTGACGGTCCGTGATGAAAATGGCGGCAGCGATACCGCGACGATAAGTCTCGTCGTCAACGACATTGGCGCGATACCGGTCCTCGTCTATACCGCTATAGAAGATGTGCCCAACGTTGAAGCACTTTACTTCCATCATCCCGCCTCACCAGAAGCGAGGAAGTTCACGGACGCTAGTCTGCAAGCGCCGGTGGATAACGGCTATGTGGGAATCAACGGAGTCACTCCTCTGGAAGGCCAGGGGCGTATCGCTTTCGTGCGTTCGACGTTCAGCGACTCCGTGACAACCCGAAGGTTGTGGGTGGCAAATCTGGACGGTTCGGGTGAACACGACATCACAGGTAATGTTGTCGATGGGGGTAATTTGTCGAGCAATCAAATCTGGATGTCACCAGACAAACATTGGATAGCCTTTATAGGTGGCCTGGAGACAGCAGGCACGCCCGAACTTTTCGTTATCTCTACGCAGGATCCGGAATTCGAGCGCCGCAAACTTTCCGGTTCGAGTACCGTAGGATCAGTCTCGGACAGCATCATAGCCTGGCTGCCCGATAGCAGTGGTATCGTTTTCGTAGGCACCCTGCGGGATGTTGGCGTCGCTGAATACTATGTGTCCGATCTTGAGGGTAACCGCCGATCCTTGTCGCATGCCGATACCCTAGAGAGTGGCCGCGTCAGATTCGAGTTCAACTGCAATCCCACGATATCCCCGGATAGTGCTTACATCGTCTTCTGCGGCGACTATTCGCCAGATAACAGTTACGATTTGCTGGTCTCGCGTATTGCGGATGGCAACCGGACTATGGTGCATTCTTTCACGCAGCTACGCGATTTTACGAACGTCATGTATCGAGTCTGGTGGTCACCCACTTCTGAGCGCTTCGCATTCATCGATACGCCGCGCAATGGCCCACGCGACCTCTATGTTTTCCCGGCGGGCGGCACCAGCAGTGCAGATGTCTATACAGTGGGCGGCGCAACGGAAGTGGACCGGGACGGCGATACCGTAGCGGACGGCCTCATCTCCATGGCGAACTGGTCGCCGACTGGTGACCACCTCGCGTTCAGTGGCTACCTGACGTCTGGCTCAGAGGATATTCATGTCTTTCTGTCGCCCGCCACGGCAACGGATTCGACTTCTCGAATTCAGGTCAGTCCTGAAAAGTTGCACACGGGAAACGTGAGTGCAGTGATCTCCGCATGGACACCCGATAGTCGCGGATTGCTCTTGTCCGCAAGAGTTGTTGATGACACTCGTCGAGAGTACTTCGTTTTCGATGTGGACCTGAGCGCCCTGTCCGCACTTTCTCTTGAAACACCGTCAAACACGTTAGCGTTCGGAGTAACCACGTTTTCCAGCGATTTCAAGGCTGTTTTTGGAGTGAAACAGCTCGAGATCGACGGTCCGGGAGAGTTGGTCCGGCTTCCGCTCGATGGTAACGCCTACGCAGTACTCACGGGTGCTAATCCCGCAGACGGCGATGTCAACAGCGCTACCATGTCGTCGGACGGCAGCATGTTGGCATTCAGCGGCAAGATTGAAGATGAGCAACGCCGCGAAGTCTATGTAACCGCGAGTGATGCGGTTGACGGTGGCAGCCGGAAACGTATCTCGAACGCGCTCGCGACCGATGGCGACGCGGATGGTTTTCCGGACGGCTTCGCCGCATCGCCAGTCTGGATTGATTTTGAAAATTGACGTAAGCAAGCTTAGGTCGGGCCAAGCGGAGCGCGGCCCGACATGGGTTGGCCTTAATGAAAAAGCAAATACGTTAATACGTTGTTGAAATGAAAAACGGCGGCCAGTGGCCGCCGTTTCTTTATGTCGGGCCGCGCTTCGCTTGGCCCGACCCGTGGATCGCGATCAGTACGGCTTTTCCAGATCCTTGATCACGGCCGCCAGCCAACGACACGCTTCGCCACCTGTAAGACAACGATGATCGAAGGTGATGGAGAGCGGAATGCGCCGATGCGTTTCGACACCACCCATGACGGCAACGACATCGTGCCGCAACCCACCGGTACCGAGAATCGCGACCTGCGGTGGCACGACAAGAGGCGTCGCGTAACGGCCCGCCATCATGCCGAAGTTCGACAGGGTAATGGTCGGGTGCTTCATGTCTTCCGGCGCGACGGTACGATTGCGGGTCTTTTCCTTGATGACGTTCAGTTCTTCACGAAGTTGCTGGCCGTTCCTGGTGTCGGCCTTGCGGATTACGGGAACGATGAGTCCGTCCGGAGTATCCACGGCCATCGCGAGATCGACGTGCCTGTGGATGGTGCGTTCCATCTTTTCGCCGTTGTACCAGGCGTTCATCTGCGGGACTTTGCGGCAGCCGACAGCGACCGCACGAATGATGCGCGCGGTGATGTCCTGGCCCGGCATCCAGTTGTGAATGTCGGCATCGTCGAACAGGGTGCATTCGGCAACCTGGCTGCGTGACGCGGTCATGGAATTGTGCATGGCGCGACGCGGACCGCGCAACGGCAACGGCGTGTCGTATTCAACGTCCTTGCTCGGAGCGGGTACGTCCCAGGGACCGGTTGCCGCGTAACCCGCAGGCGTGGCTGCCTGCCGCGGTTGCTGCGCGCCGCCCGACTGCATGAACTGGTCCACGTCCGACTTGGTGATCTGTCCTTTCGAGCCGGTACCTTCGATCTGCGTAAGGTCGCAGCCGCATTCCTTGGCGTAAACGCGGGTTGCCGGCGACGCCTTCGGCCGGCCGGTACCAACGACGTTCCGCGATGGCGCAGCGGTGCGTGCAGCGGTTTGCGGCGTGCCGGAGGGTTTGCCGCGTTCCTTGCGTCCACCGTTGCCTTTGCGAATGACGACGGTTTCTTCGAGTTCGGCGTCGCTGGAGGCCATCTTGCCGACTACAGTGCCGGAATCTTCCATGATCGGTTCTTCCTTGATGCCGGCTGGCGGGGGTTGCGTGCCGCCTTCCTCTTCCGTGCTGTCGCCGTCGACGGCGAAATCCACGAGCGCTGCATGCGTCGGCACGATGTCGCCGTTCTTCCAGTAGAGCTTGAGTATCGTGCCCGCGTAAGGCGAGGGTACGTCGACTACCGCCTTGTCGGTTTCCACGGCGACGAGCGGATCATCGACATCGACCTGATCGCCTTCCGTCACTTTCCATTCGACGATTTCGGCTTCCTGCAGGCCTTCACCGAGATCGGGAAGGTTGAAGGTGGTGCCTTTGCCGCTGCGCGGTTTCGCGGGCGCAGCCGGTTTCGCTGCCTGCTTCGGTGCGGGTTTCGATTCCGCCGCTGGTGCCTCGCCTTCGATATCGAAGTCGACAAGTGCCGCGTGCGTCGGCACGATGTCGCCGTTCTTCCAGTGCAGCTTCGCGATCCTGCCGGCGTACGGCGAAGGCACGTCGACGACGGCCTTGTCGGTTTCCACTGCAACCAGCGGATCGTCCACCGCGACCACGTCGCCTTCCTTGACCTTCCACTCGACGATTTCCGCTTCCTGCAGGCCTTCGCCGAGATCCGGGAGATTGAAAGTTGTCGTCATTCGATAGCCCCTTAATCTTCCAGTACGCGGCGGATGCCCTTGAGCACGCGGTTCACGCTCGGCATGTAGTCGTGCTCCAGCTTGAACAGCGGCATCGGCGTGTCGTATCCGGCAATGCGCACGATCGGCGCTTCCAGCGAGAACAGCGCCTTGTCGGCGACTTCGGCCGCGATTTCCGCGCCCACGCCGCAGGTCTTCGGTGCTTCGTGAACGATCACGAGGCGCCCCGTCTTCTCGACGGAATCAAGAATCGTTTCATAGTCGATCGGGCTGACGGTCGCGAGATCGATGACTTCGCAGGAAACGCCTTCGGCTTCCATTTCCTTCGCTGCGAGCAGGGTCTCGTGGATCATGGCGCCCCAGGACACCAGCGTGACATCCGTGCCTTCCTTGAGGACGAAACAGGTATCCAGCGGCAATGCCACGCCGTCGTCTTCGACTTCCTGCTTGTTCATGCGGTACAAACGCGTCGGTTCCAGGAACACGACCGGGTCCGGATCGCGGATGGACGCGAGCAGCAAACCGTAGGCGCGTTTCGGCGATGACGGCATCACGACACGAATGCCCGGCATGTGCGCGAACATTGCCTCGTTGGATTCGGAATGATGTTCCGGTGCGTGGATGCCGCCACCCGACGGTGCGCGCAGCACCATCGGCACGTGCAGGCGGCCGCGCGTACGCGTACGCAGACGGCCGGCATGGTTGACCATCTGGTCGACAGCCGGATAGATGAATCCGGAGAACTGGATTTCCGCGACCGGCTTGATGCCCTGCGTGGCCATGCCGATGGAAATACCTGCAATCAATGCTTCCGCGAGCGGTGTGTCGATCACGCGATCCTTGCCGAATCTTTCCTGCAGGCCGGCGGTGGCGCGGAACACGCCGCCGTTCACGCCCACGTCTTCGCCGAGCACGACAACGCTCTTGTCGTTCGCAAGCTCATGCGCCATGGCCATGTTCAGCGCTTCGATCAGTGTCACCTTAGCCATGGTTCTTCGACTCCTGTTCTTCGTTGGCAACAGCTTCGTCGCGCTGGGCGAGCAGGTCTTCCGGCATGTTCGCGAACATGTGGTCGAACATGCTCTCGACCGGCGGCTTGCCTGCCGCCTTGTAGATTTTCACTTCGTCATCGACGCGCTTTGCGCATTCGGCCTTCCAGGCGTCTTCTTTCTTGTCGTCCCAGGCCTGGATGCTTTCGAGGTACTTGCGCATGCGGATCAGCGGTTCCTTGGCGCGGTTCTCTTCGACTTCCTCTTCCTTGCGGTAACGGCGCGCGTCATCGGCCGTGGTGTGATCGGAAAGGCGATACGTCATCGCTTCGATCAATGTCGGGCCGCCACCGTCGCGTGCCTTCGTCAGCGCGGTTTCCATTGCATCGCGCATCGCGATGATGTCGTTGCCATCGACCTGCAACACATCCATGCCGCCGGCGATGCCTTTCTGTGCCAGCGTTTCGCAGGCCGTCTGGATTTCCAGCGGCACCGAGATCGCCCACTTGTTGTTGGCCACGACGAAAACGCTCGGCAGTTTCCAGGCGCCCGCGCAGTTCAGCGATTCGTAGAAATCGCCCTGCGATGTGCCGCCGTCGCCGATCACGGAAACGGATGCGGCCTTCTTGCCCTGGTATTTCAGCGCAAACGCCGCGCCGGCAGCGTGGTGATTCTGCGTGGCAATCGGAACCGCCCACGGAAAGTCATGCTTGGGGCCGGAGAAATTGTTGCCGCGTTCGTCGCCGCCCCAGAACATCAGCACTTCGTGCGGATGCACGCCGCGCTCGAACTGCGCACCGTATTCGCGGTACATCGGGCAGAAGACGTCTTCGGGAATCATGGCGAGGCCGATGCCGACGTGCGTCGCTTCATGGCCGAGCGACGACGCGTACGTGCCGAGCTGGCCGGTGCGCTGCAAGGCGATGGCCTTCGTGTCGAACACGCGCACAAACACCATCTTCTTGTACATTTCGACCAGTTCGTTCTTGTCCTGGGCGAATTTCGGCAGGTTCTTCTGGGTTGGTTTGCCGTCCGGATCCAGGTACTGCAAGTACTTGATCTCGAACTTTGCCACGGTCTTCAAGGGAAAACTCCTCCTGACCCCTGTCGCCCACGCGTGCGGGCGACGGTCGCTGATTCAATACGATGAGCCGGAATTCCGGAAACGGTGCTCCGGGTTCGTTCCCGGCAGCGCGCGGACGGATTCGCCTGCGAGCCCCGATCGGCTGGTAAAATGGCGTCCTGACTGCCTGTATTCCATGCCCTGGTCCATGTCCGGGGCCGGAAAGGGCGCAAGTTTAGCAAAAGGGCTGCTGCGGCAGGAACCTGCGTGACCCAGAGATGGATTAATAGGGACACATTAAATAATGAATAAGCGCGATATCGAAGCCACGATCCGCACCGATCTTTCCGGCACCCTGACGTATGGCGGCTATCTGCGGCTCGACCGGATACTGTCCGCGCAGGAGCCGCTGTCCGTCCCCGTCCACCACGATGAAATGCTGTTCATCATCCAGCATCAGACCTCGGAACTGTGGATCAAGCTGATCCTGCACGAACTCGCCGCCGCGATCCGCTTCATCCAGCAGGACAAGCTGGAGGCTTGCTTCAAGATTCTCGCGCGGGTGAAGGCCGTGCAGAACCAGCTCTTCAATCAATGGGCCGTGCTGGAAACCCTCACGCCCGCTGAATATGCCGAGTTCCGCGACGTGCTCGGCCACGCCTCGGGCTTCCAGTCGCCGCAGTACCGTGCACTGGAGTTCATGCTCGGCAACAAGAATCCGGACATGACGAAGGTGTTCAGCTTCGACCCGAAGGTGCAGGCGTGGCTGGAAGATATCCTGCGCCAGCCCTCCTTATATGATGAGTTCCTGCGCTACCTGCACCGCAAGGGACTGCCTGTGCCCAAGGACAAGGTCGAGCGTGACTGGCCGCAGCCCTACGAGGCCGACGAACGCGTGGTGGCGGTGTTCAAGACCATCTACGAGGACCGGGCGACCTGGTGGGATGCCTACGAGATGGCCGAAAAGCTCATCGACGTGGAGGAGAATTTCCAGCTCTGGCGCTTCAGGCACATGAAGACGGTGGAGCGCATCATCGGCTTCAAGCAAGGCACGGGCGGCTCGTCCGGCGTCGGGTTCCTGAAAAAGGCGCTGGACCTCACATTCTTTCCCGAACTTTTCCAGGTGCGAACCGTATTGGGCGGGTAAGCGCGCTGCGGCCCACCGCTCTTGCCTCAGTCGATTTTGCCGCTGTCAGCGTTTTTTGGCGGATAACTTGCTGATTTATGGAAGGTTATTCTGGTGTCAATTTCGCAGCACCAGGTGCGGATTATTGTTGCGCTGCTGTAAGTACTTGAATATGCAACCGTTCCTGCCTGTGTAACCAGTTTCGCGGGTGTCAGGGAGAGCGGTAAATCCTTATAATTCGCGATTCTTCGAGGGCCATACGGCCCGTCGCGAAACCGTTTCCGAATAACAGTGAGGTGTGAGATGGCTGATCTCTTCGAGAATCCCATGGGTGTGGATGGCTTCGAATTCGTGGAATACGCGGCACCCGACGCGAAGCTGCTGCATGACCTGTTTCGCAATCTCGGCTTCACCGCCGTGGCGAAACACAAGACGAAGCAGATCACGCTGTACCGGCAGAATGACGTGAACTTTCTCGTCAACGAAGAGCCGGGCAGCTTCGCCGCAGATTTTTCCACGAAGCACGGGCCCAGCGCTGCCGGTTTCGCGATTCGCGTGAAGGACGCCGCGAAAGCCGAAAAACTTGCGCAGGAAAAAGGCGCGCGCTTCGTGACGGAAAAGGCCGACACGCTGCCGATTTCCGTGCCGACGCTGTCCGGCATCGGCGGTTCCGCGCTGTATCTCGTCGAAGAGTACGGCGACAAGGCCGATGTCTTCGCGCGCAACTTCGAGTACATCGTCGAGGATCGCAATCCGAAGGGCGCCGGTCTGACGTTCATCGACCACCTCACGCACAATGTCGAGTACGGCAACATGAAGACCTGGGCGGACTTCTACGAGAAGCTGTTCAACTTCCGCGAGATTCGCTACTTCGACATCAAGGGCGCGCAGACCGGACTGGTTTCAAAGGCGATGACGGCACCGGATGGCATGGTGCGCATTCCGCTGAATGAATCCGCCGACGAGAAATCGCAGATCAACGAGTACCTGCGCGAGTACAAGGGCGAAGGCATCCAGCACATCGCGATGTTCACCGATAACGTCTACGAGACGGTCGAATACCTACGCGGCAACGGCATCGATTTCCTCGATACGCCGGACACGTACTACGAAGTGATCGAAGAAAGGATTCCGAATCACAACGAAGACCTGGCGCGCATGCAGAAGAACAAGATACTGATGGATGCCGATACCGAGACGAAGTCGAAGAAGCTGTTGCAGATTTTCACCAAAAACTGCATCGGTCCGATCTTCTTTGAAATCATTCAGCGCAAGGGCAATGAAGGGTTTGGTGAAGGCAACTTTACCGCACTATTCGAATCCATAGAGCGAGATCAGATGAAGCGCGGCGTGTTGTAACGGAGTCCTTTCGCCCCTGGCTTTGTCGCTACGACATTTTCTGCTCGGTCATTTACAAACCGTAAACTCCCTCGCAGAAAATGTCGCGCTTCGCGCCAGGAACGAAAATCCTCTCGTTACAACTCTCGGCTTCGATCAGCGTTAAGCGCGTAGGTGGGCGAGTGGAGCGAACTCCAACGACTTGAAGGCGAACGTCGAAAATTTTCGAAAAGGAATAACAATGTCGGCGATCAAGCAGGATTACATGTCGGGCTTCGGCAGCGAGTTCGCGACGGAAGGGCTGGAAGGCGCCTTGCCGGAAGGCCGCAATTCGCCGCAGCGCGTCGCTTACGGTCTTTATGCCGAGCAGTTGTCGGGTACGGCATTCACCGCACCACGCCATGCGAACAGGCGCAGCTGGCTGTATCGGATTCGTCCGGCGGTGCTGCATACGCCGTTTCAGCTGGACGCCGAAGGTGCATTTCACAATCGTTTCGAAGAGATGCCGGCAACGCCGAACCAGTTGCGCTGGAATCCCTTGCCGCTGCCTTCAACGCCAACCGATTTCATTGCCGGACTGTTCACTGTCGCCGGCAACGGCAGTGCTGCATCCCAGTCGGGTTGTGGCGTGCATATGTACGTGGCGAACAAATCCATGGACGGGCGGTATTTCTACAATGGCGACGCCGAACTGCTGATCGTTCCGCAACTGGGCCGTTTGCGTCTTGCGACCGAGTTCGGTGTGCTGGAAATCGAGCCACAGGAAATTGCCGTCATTCCGCGTGGCGTACGTTTTCGTGTCGAGCTGCTTGATGCGGAAGCGCGCGGTTATGTCGCGGAGAATTTCGGCGCCATTCTCGGATTGCCGGACCTTGGACCGATCGGCTCGAACGGTCTCGCGAATCCGCGTGATTTCCTGACACCGGTTGCATGCTACGAAGATGTTGAAGGCGATTTCGACCTGGTCGCCAAGTTCCAGGGCCGTCTGTGGTCGGCACGCATCGGACACTCGCCGCTGGATGTCGTCGCGTGGCACGGCAATCTCGCGCCGTATAAATACGATCTTCGCCACTTCAACACGATCGGATCGATCAGCTACGATCATCCCGATCCATCGATCTTCACCGTGCTCACCTCGCAATCCGACACGCCGGGAACGGCAAATATGGATTTCGTGATTTTTCCGCCGCGCTGGCTGGTGATGGAAGGCACGTTCCGCCCGCCCTGGTATCACCGCAACGTGATGAGCGAGTTCATGGGACTCATTCATGGCGAATACGACGCGAAAGAAGCCGGCAAGAATGGCGGCTTCGTTCCCGGTGGCGCGAGCATCCACAACTGCATGAGCGGTCACGGTCCGGATGCCGGTAGTTTCGAGAAGGCCGTGAAGGCAGATACGACGAAGCCGCAAAAGGTCGCGAATACCATGGCGTTCATGTTTGAAACGCGCTTCGCGTTTCACCCCGCACACCAGGCAATGGAATCTTCAGCGCTGCAGGCGGACTACCATGAATGCTGGAAGGATTTGAAGAAACACTTCGATCCGAAGAAGCGATAAATTCAGCGTAGGGTGGATTGGCGCAACGCAATCCACCAGTTGTTCGAATGGCGGAATACGCCGCGCTAATCCGCCCTACAAAGGACAGGAAATGAAACTCGGAAGTCTCAAGAAAGGCCGCGACGGCGAATTGATCGTCGTGAGCCGCGATCTGGAACGCGCCGTGAAAGCGGAAAATATTGCCACGACCCTGCAGCAGGCGCTGGAGAACTGGGCCGTTGTGTCGCCGAAGCTTGAATCGCTTTATCGCGATCTCAACGCCGGCAAGGCAACGGACGCATTCAACGTACCTTTCGCCGAGCTTGCCGCTCCGCTGCCGCGTGCTTACGAGTTTCTCGACGGATCGGCCTATCTTCCGCACGTCGAACGTGTTCGCAAGGCGCGCAACGCCGAGGTACCGGAAAGTTTCTATTCCGATCCGTTGATGTACCAGGCGGTAAGCGCGGGTTTCTACGGTCCGCGTGATCCGGTGAAAGTGCCGAGCGAGGAATACGGCATTGACCTGGAGTCCGAGATTGTCGTTGTGACCGGCGACGTCGAAATGGATGCCAAGCCGGAAGACGCAGGCAAGCAGATACTGCTCATCGGTCTCGTGAACGATGTCTCCTTGCGCAATCTGATTCCCGGCGAGCTTGCGAAAGGATTCGGTTTCCTGCAATCAAAACCGCGTTCAGCCTTGTCGCCGGTATTCGCGACGCCGGACGAACTGGGCGACGCATGGAAAGGTTACAAGTTGCATTTGCCATTGCGTTCGTGGATCAACGGCGAGTGGTTCGGTGAACCGGAAGCCGGCGTGGACATGCAGTTCAGCTTCGCGGAACTGGTCGCGCACGCGGCGAAGACGCGTCCGCTGGGCGCTGGCACGATCGTTGGTTCCGGCACCATTGCCAATCAGGACGAATCAAAGGGCGCTTCCTGTCTCGCCGAGAAGCGCATGCTGGAAATCATTCGCGATGGCAAACCGGCAACACCGTTCATGAAGTTCGGCGATCGAGTGAAGATCGACATGACGGACAAGCAGGGCAATTCGATCTTCGGCAGCATAGAGCAGACCATAGAGAGGTCGTAATGGAACTTTATACCTACTTCCGCAGCTCGGCTGCTTATCGTGTGCGCATTGCGCTGAACATCAAGCAGCTGGAGGCCGACCACAAGTTCGTGCATCTGGTACGCGATGGCGGCGAGCATCGCAAGCGGGGTTTTCACAAGCTGAATCCACAGGAGCGATTGCCGGTCCTCGTCGACGGCGGTGTTCCCGTTACGCAATCGCTGGCGATCCTTGAGTACCTGGAAGAAATTCATCCGAATCCGCCGTTGTTGCCCGACGATGTCGCGGACCGCGCATGGGTGCGCGCCATCGCGCAGCTCATAGCCTGCGATATTCATCCGTTGAACAACCTCGGCGTGCTCAGGTATCTGGAGACGGAGTTCGGCGCCGATGAAGCGGCGCGCAGGAAGTGGTATCAGCACTGGATCAACCAGGGCTTCACGGCACTGGAAGAAGTGCTCGCGAAGGATCCACGCGTCAGGACGTATTGTTTCGGTAACCGGTTGACCATTGCCGATGTCTGCATTGTGCCGCAGGTTTATAACGCAAATCGTTTTGGCGTCGACATGAGCGCGTATCCGACGTTGCAGCGAATCAACGACGCCTGCCTGAAGCTGGCGGTGTTCGCGAAAGCGGCGCCCGAGAATCAGGCGGACGCCGAGTAGTCCGATTCTGAAAGTACGATTGCCTGCGTTGTGAGCGAGCGGTCAATTTCCGCTGCCAACTGACGCCCGCCTGAGCGGGCGTTTTTTTCGAATGAGGAGAATGTCGATGCTGAATGCGTGGCTGGGATGGCTCATCCTGCTGGCAGTTGTGGCCACCGTGCTATATCGCAGGCCCGGCCGGGAGAAGGGCTTCGCGATCACAGGCGTCACCGTCATCGGTTTCGTGCTGCTCTTCTCCGTATCTGCGGCGGCGAAACTGGCCGTGATTGCGGTCTTTGGCGTGTTGGCGGTTGTGTTCAACGTCGCGTCTCTGCGCCGCCAGTTCATCAGTGCGCCGATGTTGCGTTTCTATCGTTCGTCGATGCCGGAAATCTCGCAGACGGAGCGTGATGCGCTCGAAGCGGGTACAACCTGGTGGGACGCCGAACTGTTCACGGGCAAGCCCGACTGGAAGCAGCTGCTGGATTTTCCCCAGGCGGAACTGACTGTTGAAGAACAGGCTTTTCTCGATGGACCCGTCGAAGAGTTGTGCGCGTTGTTGAACGATTACGAAATCGACAACAAGACGCGTGACTTGCCGGCTGCCGCATGGGCGTTGATCAAACGCGAAGGCTTCCTCGGCATGATCATACCGAAGGAATATGGCGGAAAAGCTTTTTCGCAGTACGGGCACGCCGCCGTCGTGATGAAGATCGCGACACGTTCCATCAGCGCCGCTCTTACCGTGATGATTCCGAATTCCGTCGGGCCGGGAAAGCTGTTGCTGAAATACGGCACGGACGAACAAAAGAATCATTACTTGCCGCGGTTGGCAAAAGGCGAAGAAATTCCCTGTTTCGCGTTGACGGCGCCGGAAGCCGGTTCGGATGCGGGCGCAATTCCCGATACAGGTGTTGTCTGCAGGGGCGTGCACGAAGGGCGGGAAGTGCTCGGCATGCGCCTGAACTTCGACAAGCGTTACATCACGCTGGGACCTGTCGCGACCTTGCTGGGTGTCGCCTTCAAGCTGCGCGATCCGGACGGCCTGCTCGGTCCCCGTGGTGAAGGCAAGGGGGAAAACCTCGGCATCACACTCGCACTCATTCCTGCATCCACACCCGGCGTTGAAACCGGAAATCGCCATGATCCGATGCACATGTCGTTCATGAACGGCCCGGTGCGCGGCAAGGACGTGTTCGTGCCGATGGACTGGGTAATCGGCGGACAGGCGCAGTGCGGCACGGGCTGGCGCATGTTGATGGAAAGCCTGACCGACGGTCGTGCGATTTCCTTGCCGGCGCTTTCGACTGCGGCCGCGAAGGTCAGCGCAAGAGTTTCAGGCGCATATTCCGAAGTGCGTCGCCAGTTCAAGACGCCCATCGGTCAATTCGAAGGTATTGAAGAATCGCTGGCGCGCATTGCCGGCAACACTTATGCAATGGATGCCGCGCGGCTGGTGACGCTGGCGGCGCTGGATCAGGGTCACAAGCCATCGGTGATCTCCGCCATCGTGAAGTACAACCTCACGGAGCGCGCACGCCAGGTAGTGAACGATGCGATCGAGATTCATGGCGGCGCAGGTATTTGTCTCGGGCCGCGAAATCCGCTGGGGCAGTTGCATTCCTTTCCACCGATCGCCATCACGGTTGAAGGCCACAACATCCTGACGCGCAACCTGATCACCTTCGGGCAGGGTGCGATTCGCTGTCATCCATACCTTCTCGATGAATTGACGGCCGCGCAGATGCAGGATGACGAAATCGCGCTCGTCACGTTCGATCAGGCCCTGACGGGCCATATCGGGTTCAGCGCCAGCAATGCCGTACGCAGCTTCCTGCTTGCTGTTACCGGCGGTGCAATTGCCGGCGTGCCCGCAGAGCATGCGCAGATGCGGCGCCATTTGCGCAAGCTGACACGGATGAGCGCGGCGTTTGCGATTGCCACCGACTTCCTGCTGCTCGCCTATCGCGGCAGCATCAAGCGCCGCGAGCGGATATCCGCTCGCATGGCCGACGTCATCAGCCAGCTCTATCTGGCTTCTGCAGCCATCAAGCATTTCAAGGATCAAGGACAGCCTGCGAGCGATCTGCCGTTGCTGGACTGGGTTGTCGATGACGCGTTGTATCGCATGCAGCAGAGCCTGGACGTGCTGTTGAGAAACGTCGAGCCGCGCTGGGCGGGAATCATGCTGCGCGCACTGGTCTTTCCACTGGGCCGCAACCTGGTACCACCGCGCGATGAGCTGGACAGGCGCGTGGCCGCCTCGCTCCGAACCCCCGGCGAGGCTCGGGACCGGCTTACGGCAGGCATGTACCTGCCGCATGCGGGCGAACGGGTGACGGATCTCGACGCGGCGTTCGAACTCCTCGTCCGGTCCTCGCCACTGGAGAAAAAGCTCGCGGCAGCGCGCCGCCAGGGAAGCTTTGGGAGCCTGGAAGGCGCTGATCTTCTCCAGGCAGCTCTCGCTGCCGGCGTGTTGTCCGAGTCCGAAGCGAGCCTTCTGAAGGAAGCGGAATTCGCTCGTCGCGCTGTAATTCAAGTGGATGAATTCCCGCAATTGCCGTGATCGGCGATTTTCTTCATACCCAATCGTGAACACGCGAAACCCCTGTAAAAGCAGGGGTTTTTTCTTAGCTGATTCCGAGACCGGAAACCAGGGTAATTTCGGAGCACGTACTGGACTTAAAGTCGCAAACGGAACTTATTGCCCAATGAGCTAACTTTAAGTTAAGTTCGGGCGGTAGCCTTGAAGGGAATTGAAGGGTTATGAGCGGGGGAATCCGGCCGTCGGAGGGAGGATCGGCGGGAATCTGGGGGAAAGCGCTCGAAAATACCTCATAAAATCGAGGTTGTCTACGAGTTGCAACTTTACTCAGAAAGCGGTTTCCTAGAGCTGTTCGGTCAGGGGTTACACCCAACAATGTAAGTAGAATGTTGGCTCTTACTAAGGGGTTGCACCTATTCACGGTTGTGTTTAGTCTCAAGCCGATTGCTTCGAAGCATGGGAAAAATAGCTCGGTCACGCCGACTTGATGGTCCGATTGGACCGTTAGTTTTTCCTCAAAAAAAAGTGAACTAGCCATGAGAGGGTTTTGAAATCATGAATACAACACGCAATCTGCGTCTGAGCAGGGCAATTCGTTGCGCGCTCGGACTGAGTTTTGCCGCAACGGTGGCCATGCCCAACGCTGCGCTCGCGCAAGAGGAAGATGTGGCCGAGCTCGAACGCGTCCAGGTGACGGGTTCGCGTATTCAACGCACCGACATTGAAACCGCAACGCCGGTTTACGTGATGTCCAACGAAGACATCAGAGCCGGTGGTTATCAGCGTGTCGAAGACATTCTGAACACCCTGCCGCAGGTGGAAGCTGCTCAGACTGCCTTCGTTTCCAACGGTTCGACGCTGACGGCGTCGGTTGACCTGCGCGGCCTGGGTTCGTCCCGCACCCTGGTGCTGTTCAACGGCCGTCGCCTGCCGCCGGGTGGTGTCTACACCAGCGCTCCGGATATCAACCAGATTCCGGCTGCCATGATCGAACGCGTCGAAGTACTGACCGGTGGCGGTTCGTCCGTCTACGGTGCGGATGCTGTCGCGGGCGTGATCAACTTCATCCTGCGCAAGGATTTCGAAGGCATCGAGATCAGTGCCAACTGGTCGGCCTACCAGCATGACAACAGCAACAGCTACATGCAGGGCCTGATGGATGCGCGTGGGTTCGAATACGAGACGGGCGATTCCGGCTTTGATGGCGATGCCACCAGCCTGAGCGTGGTGCTCGGTGGACAGTTTGCCGATGGTCGCGGCCATGCAACCGGTTACATCGACTACCGCAGCGTGGATGCCATGTTCCAGAGCGAACGTGACTATTCGTCCTGTGCATTGAGTGGCGCGGGCACGGCGTGCGGCGGATCATCCACCGCGCCGAATCCGAACTTCTTCATCACGCCGGTCAATTTCCTCAACCCCGACACCGGTGAAATCGAAGGGGATTCGGAAGCGGAGATATTCGTCACACTGGATCCCAACAGCAACTTCATTAGTGCGGCGGGCAACGTTTACAATTTCGCTCCCGTGAACTATTTTCAGCGTCCTGACACCCGTTATGCAATGGGTGCGTTCCTGGGCTACGAGCTGAACCAGAACTTCCGTCCGTACATGGAAGTGAATTTCATGCACGACCGTTCAGTTGCACAGATCGCAGAATCGGGCACGTTCTACGCTGAGCGATACCTGATCGACCTGGACAACCGCAACGTGTTCAGCGATGCGCAGGCTGCTCAACTTCAGGCAGAGTTCGGCATTCCCGCTGATCAGGAAATGCAGGTCTACGTCGGCAAGCGCAACGTCGAAGGCGGTGGTCGTCAGAATATCGCTGACCACACCAGCTACCGTTTCGTGGTTGGTACGGAAGGCGACCTTGGCATGAACTGGGCGTACGACGCCTCGTACATGTACTCGGCCGTTTCCTCGAGCGCGCCTTACGTTAACGACTTCTACCTGCCGCGTGTTCGCGAAGCCATCGGTGTTGATGGTGCGTGTGAAGAGCCTTGCATTCCGTACAACGTGTTCACCTACAACGGTGTGTCAGCGGAAGGTGCTGCCTACGTGCAGGGCACGGGTATCCTGAATGGCCTGAACAGCCAGGAAGTACTCAACGCGTACGTGACGGGCGACCTGCCGATCACCTTCCCGACGGCTTCACTGCCGGTCGCTGCGGTGTTCGGTGTCGAGCGTCGTGAAGAAAAGTTCGAACGTATCGCGGACGAAGTTTTCGAAAGCGCATTGCTGGCAGGCCAGGGTGGTCCGACGCCGTCGATTGTCGGTGGTTATGACGTCAGCGAGTTCTTCACCGAGTTGAGTGTTCCGGTGCTGGATTCCTTGATCATCGATCTGGGTGCTCGTTACTCCGACTACAGCAACTTTGGTGGTGAATCGACGTACAAGGTGGCTGTGGACTGGACCCCGATCAGCGAAGTCAAGATCCGCGGTGCCTACAACCGGGCGATTCGTGCGCCGAACAACCCGGACCTGTACACACCGCAGAGCCTTGGTTTGTGGAGCGGTACGGATCCATGCGCGGGTGACTTCGATGCTGGTACGGTCGATATAGGCGAACCGGAGTTCACGGCAGCGCAGTGTGCACTTACCGGAGTAACCGCAGCTCAGTACGGCAGCATCGACCCGAACCAGGCGGAGCAGTACAACGCCATTTTCGGCGGCGAACCTAACCTGAATCCGGAAGTTGCCGATACGATCACGTTCGGTGTCGTAGCCAACCCGTTCGAAAGCTTCAACTTCTCCGTTGACTACTGGAGTGTTGAAATCGAGGACGCTATCGGCTCGATTGGTCCGAGGACGATCATCAATACCTGTGTTGCAACAGGCGATCCTCTCTTCTGTGACCTGATCGAGCGTGGTGCAGGTGGAACCCTGTGGCGCGGTACCGAAGGTGTCGTAAGGGACGTGAATGTGAACCTGGGTCAGGAAACCTGGGAAGGTATCGACGTGACGGCCCAGTATCACACCGAAATCGCTGGTGGCCGTCTGAACGTTGCGATGGTCGGCACGAAGATGCTGACCAAGGAAACGTTGTCGGTTCCGGGCATTCCTGAGTCGCTGGTCGACTGCCTGGGCATCAAGAGCACGCAGTGCTTCACGTCGCCGGAATGGCGTCACACTGTGACGGGTACCTACGGCATGGATGACTGGAGCACCACGCTGCGCTGGAGATACATCGGCGCAGTTGATTATGACGAAGGCGTCGATCAGCTGGTCGGTGATGGCATTGATGCGCAGAGCTACTTCGACATCGTAGGCCAGTACTACTTGGGCGCGAACACCTCGTTCACGCTCGGCATCAACAACTTCCTCGACGAGGAACCGCCGTTGATGGGTGGCACGCTGGTGCTCAGCGCCAACACCGAAGTGGGCTTCTATGACACGCTCGGTCGCATGGTCTTCGCAAATGTGACTCTGACCTACTAAGAGTCTCCAAGCGAAAACGCAGTACGCAAACGGCGGGGAAACCCGCCGTTTGCTTTTGTGTTTCCGGTTCTTTTGTGTCTCGACAACTCGTGTTTTAATGGAAGCGACAGCAGCTTCCGACGTCGAATAAAATCAACAAGCGACGCGAGAGCTGCTTGTCTTGCAGGCAAGGGGATTCGACCTGCAACGACAACCCCGGGGCTCTTGATGAAAAATCCGACTACCACCGTGGCCGCTTATCAGAAAGCGGCGGCGCTGTTGCAGCAAGGGGACACCGCGCGCGCAGAGAAAGCCTGCGAAGCGTTGCTTGCGCGGCAACCTCGACAACCCGACGTATTGCACCTCGCGGCACTGGTCGCCAAGACGAAAGGTGACGCCGCGTCGGCGGAGCGCTTTTTCCGGGCCAGTCTGGCGGCCAGGCGCAAGCAACCTGCCGTGATGGCGAATCTCGCCAATTTACTGAAGGTGCAGGGAAGAACCGACGAGGCACTTGTGTTGTACAAGCAAGCCGTCGGACACGATCCCGCTTTCGTCAATGGGTGGTACGGGCTCGCCTTGACGCTCTACGAAAACGGGCAGCATGCCGAGGCGGCGACCGCACTCAAAAGAATTTTGCCCCGAGCCGGCAAGCTCCCCGCACTTCTGGAACTGCACGCGCTGATCCAATGGCGGCTGGGCGACGTGCACGAAGCGCGCAAGGGTTTCGAGAAAGCGCTGCAAACGGACAACAGCTCCTCGCGCTGCTGGTTCAACTACGGAAATTTCCTGCGTGAGGCCGAACAGCTGGCCGACGCGGTGTCGGCCTATCGAAATGCAATCGCGCACGGCCTGCGGACGGAAGCCGTCTACCTGAACCTCGCCGAAGTGCTATCCGACATGGGCGACCCCGTGCAAGCGCTCGACGCGTTTGACGAAGCGTTGCATGATCATCCGCTCAACGCGCATGTCCACTATCTCCGCGCAAAGTTCTGTTGGGAGTCTTCAGCGTCTTCGGCTACGCATCTTTCAAGGCTCGAATCTTCACTCGCCACCCATCCGGATTCTGTGGATCTCTGGGGCAGTTACTTCGACTTGTTGAGCCACGAAAAGTCCTTCGACAAGATACTCGAGCGACTGCCTGTCGCGCGTCGGAACTGCGGTGAGCAACTGCGTTTCCTGCTGGTAGATGCGGTTACGCGATCCGCAGCGGGCGAGATGGACCGTGCAAGCGAATTGTACGAAGAACTGCTTGGGCTGGATCCGGAATCACATCAGCCGCGACTTTCATTCGCCGAGCATCTGTTGAAATGCCGGGATTTCGCGCGGAGCGCGGAACTCTACGAGCACGTACTGAAGTCGGATCGTTACAACCAGCGAGCCCTGGCGTTTCTGTCGACGGCCTGGCAACAACTGGGCGATGAAAGATGGCAGTGGCTGGTTGATCCGGAGCGTTCCATAAAGGTCTACGACATGGAGCCGCCACAGGGCTTCAGCTCTCTCACGGAGTTTCTTGGCGAACTGGCGTCCGTGCTTCACGCAAGGCACGGCATGTCGGCGCATCCGCTCGACCAGACCTTGCGAGGCGGCACGCAAACGAACGGCTTCCTGTTCCGGACGATGAACAAGACGTTGCTGGCGTTCGAGAAGGAAATACACCGGGTCTGCGCGCAACATGTCCAAGCCTTTCCGGAATCGCCGGAACATCCCTTCTGGGAGCGCAATACCGGTCGGTTCGAACTGAAAGGCGCATGGTCTGTGCGTCTTCGTGCGCAGGGATTTCATACCAACCACTTCCATTCGCAAGGATGGATCAGTTCCGCCTGTTACGTGTCGCTGCCGAAGGAAATCGGTAGCGGAGAGGGACGTGAGGGCTACATTCAGTTCGGCGTGCCCTCCGTGGAGCTCGGGCTGGATATCGAGCCTTTCAAGGTCGTGAAGCCGCAGGAAGGGCGGATCGTCCTGTTCCCGTCCTATATGTGGCATGGGACGCTGCCTTTCGAGTCGGAGCAGCCGCGGCTGACCGCGGCATTCGACGTGGCACCGCTGTAGCGACTACTCGGTTCAGTGTGTCCATCAAGCCGGATTTTCACCGCAGCGAACGGCGTGCGCCGGTGGACAACCCTGTGGTTAGTCAAGGCTAACGGTTGACGTGTAAAGAAGACACGTCTTCCGGCTACTGGCTCTCGTTCGCACTCTTCCAGTTAACGTCGTTCTCCGCCAGCGCATAAAGATACTCGGCTTTCTCGGCGAGACTGTCGCCGATTGTCGACATGTCGACATCCGCAAGCCTGTTCTGCGTCTTGGCATCGAACTCACGCCGGTCAGCGGTGCGCAAACGTTCACCCTGCATTTGCCATTTCAGTGCGAAGTGACGCAAAGCCTCGCGCGGCCCGGCTGCGAGTTTGGCTTCCGCGTGACCCATGAGGCCGATGGCGCCGCCGGTGATCAGCCAGTACCGGTCGTCCGGGTTCTTCTCCGCCCAGGCCTGCGCAACCATGATCTTGTGAGGAACGATCCAGACGCAGGAAATCTTGATATCCCGGGTCAGGACGCTTTGCGCAAACAGGTAGTCGGCGAGCGACTTCGAGTTCTTCTGAACCCACTCTTCTATGGTGGCTTGTTCCTGATTCTGGTCTGTCATGTCCTGATTTCCTCGAAAAACAGCGCTTATTGTCCCCGAACATGATTTCTGCCGCAATCGCGGTCTAGCGCGATTACCAAGCGCGTCAACTCGAGCGGAGACGCCCTTCTTGTACATTCCCCGCTGAGGGCGTTCTCCCAGTCGCCAGCTGTTGCCATTCGAATCCGGCAAATTATCGAAGACTCACGCTGCAATGAACAGTGCGGCCGCCGCGCGAGCCGACCGTAAGAGACATGTCAAAAGTTCCGGCACGCCGTCGTGTCACAAGAGAACTCTCCCGACTTAATTCCGGGTTTTCCCTAGGTTCCCCTTTTTCCCCCTTTGCTAGCCTGCGGAACGTTTGAATCCACAGCCAAACGCACGATTCAAATCCTTATGAAACCGGTTGTCGCCGACATCCGACATTGGTCTTACGAAAAAGCCATGAGAGGGAATCAGATAATGAATACAACACGCAATCTGCGTCTGAGCAGGGCAATCCGTTGCGCGCTCGGACTGAGTTTTGCCACAGCGATGGCCATGCCCAACGCTGTGCTCGCGCAGGAGGAAGATGTGGCCGAGCTCGGACGCGTCCAGGTGACCGGTTCGCGTATTCAGCGCACGGACATCGAAACCGCGACTCCCGTCTACGTAATGACAAACGAAGATATCAGGGCAGGCGGTTACCAGCGTGTCGAGGATATTCTGAACACCCTTCCGCAGGTGGAAGCCGCACAGACTGCATTCGTATCCAACGGCTCTACGCTGACCGCGTCGGTCGATCTGCGCGGCCTGGGTTCGTCCCGTACCCTGGTACTGTTCAACGGTCGTCGCCTGCCCCCAGGCGGTGTCTACACCAGCTCCCCGGACATCAACCAGATCCCGGCTGCCATGATCGAACGCGTTGAAGTCCTGACTGGTGGCGGTTCGTCCGTCTACGGTGCGGATGCTGTCGCGGGCGTGATCAACTTCATCCTGCGCAAGGATTTCGAAGGTATCGAAATCAGTACGAACTGGTCGGCTTACCAGCACGACAACAGCAGCAGCTTCATGCAGGGCTTGATGGACGAGGCCGGGTATGACTACGAGTCGGGTAACTCCGGCTTCGACGGCGATGCAACCAGCCTGAGTGTGGTGCTCGGCGGGCAGTTTGCAGATGGGCGTGGTCATGCCACCGGTTACATCGACTACCGCAGCGTCGACGCCATGTTCCAGAGCGAACGTGACTATTCTTCCTGCGCGTTGAATGGTGCGGGCACGGCGTGCGGCGGATCGCCCACCGCGGAGAATCCGAACTTCTTCATCACGCCCGTCAATTTCATCAGCCCCGAGACTGGCCAACTCATAGGGGATCCCGAAGCGGAAATATTCGTTACGCTGGATCCTAATAGTAGCTTTATCAGTGCCGCCGGCAACGTTTACAATTTCGCTCCCGTGAACTATTTCCAGCGTCCCGACACCCGTTATGCAATGGGTGCGTTCCTGGGATACGAGCTGAACCAGACCTTCAGCCCGTACATGGAAGTGAATTTCATGCACGACCGTTCGGTTGCACAGGTCGCGGAATCAGGCACGTTCTTCGTTGAGCGGTACCTGATCGACCTGGACAACGACGAAGTGTTCAGCCCTGCGCAGCAGGCTCAGCTTCAGGCAGAGTTCGGTGTTCCCGCCGATCAGCAAATGCAGGTTTACATCGGCAAGCGCAACGTCGAAGGCGGTGGCCGTCAGAACATCGCTGACCATACCAGCTACCGTTTCGTGGTTGGTACGGAAGGCGACCTCGGTGCGAACTGGGCGTACGACGCCTCGTACATGTACTCGGCCGTTTCCTCGAGCGCACCGTACGTCAACGACTTCTTCCTGCCGCGTGTTCGCGAGGCCATCGGTATTGATGGCCCGTGCGAAGAGCCTTGCGTTCCTTACGAAGTGTTCACCTTCAATGGCGTGACACCGGAAGCCGCAAGTTACGTGCAGGGCACGGGTATCCTGAATGGCCTGAACAGCCAGGAAGTGCTCAATGCGTACGTGACAGGCGATCTGCCGTTCACGTTCCCGACGGCTTCACTGCCGGTGGCTGCCGTGTTCGGTGTCGAGCGTCGCGAAGAAACCTTCGAACGTATTGCGGACGAAGTTTTCGAAAACGCGTTACTGGCAGGTCAGGGTGGTCCGACGCCGTCGATTGTCGGTGGTTATGATGTCAGCGAGTTCTTCACTGAGTTGAGTGTTCCGGTGCTGGACTCCCTGACGATCGATCTGGGTGCTCGTTACTCGGACTACAGCAACTTCGGTGGTGAGTCGACGTACAAGCTGGCTGTGGACTGGACCCCGATCAGCGAACTCAAGATCCGCGGTGCCTACAACCGGGCGATTCGCGCGCCGAACAATCCGGACCTGTTCACGCCGCAGAGTCTTGGTCTGTGGGGCGGCAACGATCCATGCGCGGGCGACTTCGATGCGGCTACAGATGATGTGGACGAGCCGGAGTACACGGCAGCACAGTGTGCGCTGACCGGAGTGACCGCAGCACAGTACGGCAATGTCGACCCAAATCCGGCAGAGCAGTACAACGCCATTTTCGGCGGCGAACCTAACCTGAATCCGGAAATCGCCGACACCATCACGTTCGGTGTTGTTGCCAATCCGTTCGAAAGCTTCAACTTCTCCGTTGACTACTGGAGTGTTGAAATCGAGGCCGCCATCGGCGAGATCGGTCCGAGGACGATCATCGATACCTGCGTTCAAACAGCTGATCCTCTCTTCTGTGACTTGATCGAACGTGGTGCGGGTGGAACGCTGTGGCGCGGCACCGAAGGTTTCGTCAGGGACGTGAACGTGAACCTGGGTCAGCAGACCTGGGAAGGTGTCGACTTGACGGCGCAGTACCATACCGAAATCGCCGGTGGCCGCCTGAACGTCGCTTTCGTGGGCACGCAGATGCTGACCAAGGAAACGTTGTCGGTTCCGGGCATCGAGGAGTCGCTGGTCGACTGCTTGGGCATCAAGAGCACGCAGTGCTTCACGTCGCCGGAATGGCGTCACACCGTCACCGGTACGTATGGCATGGATGACTGGAGTGCCACGATGCGCTGGAGATATATCGGTGCAGTCGATTACCCAGGCACGACTGACCAGATACTGGTTGAAGACGGTGGTATCGACGCGCAGAGCTACTTCGACATCGTAGGCCAGTACTACCTGGGCGCGAACACATCGTTCACGCTCGGCATCAACAACTTTCTCGATGAGGAACCGCCGATGATGGGTGCCACACTGGTGCTCAGCGCCAACACCGAAGTGGGCTTCTATGACACGCTCGGTCGCATGGTCTTCGCGAACGTGACTCTGACCTACTAAGAGTCCTGAGCGAAAACGCAGTACACAAACGGCGGGTGAAACCCGCCGTTTGCTTTTTTTTCAGTGGTGATTCACGAATCGCAAAGAGAATGTGTTCTTGGTAGTGAGCGTGCTGCTTGAAACGGTCCCTTGAGAACATTTTTTTTATTCGGTAACGACAGAAGAGAAAGTATGGCTAACTCGTTGCGTTGGGAAATTTATACGTTCAGGAATGATGTGGGAGGGAAAGGTATTCCTGGCTCTGCATCTCCACGAGCCGGCTGAGTGTGCGCTGGAATTCGAAGCGCAGTTTCTCACCCTGATAAAGCTTGTCCAATGGCACAGCGACGGAAAGTATCAACTTGACCTGGTGGTCATAGAGTTCGTCAACTAGCGTGACGAATCGCCGGGCCTCGTTCTCGCAGGTCCAGTCCATTTGCGGAACATTGGACAGTAATACGCTGTGAAACTCTTGTGCAATTTCGATGTAATCCAATGCGGAGCGCGGGCCCCCGCAGAGGGCAGTAAAATCAAACCATGCCACTCCATCGCCAAGATTTCTGGCCGGAATCTCACGACCGTTAACGACAAATGGGCCGTGGTGAGATTCTTCTTCCGGATTCAGCTTGTCAAAATAACGAGCCATCGCTTCTTCGGCTTCGTCGTCAGCCGGTGAATGATAGATTTCGACGGTTTGTAGCGTGCGTAGGCGGTAATCAACACCAGCATCGACGTTCATGACGATGCAATGCTTGTTGATCAACTCAATTGCCGGCAGGAAGCGACGCCGCTGCAGGCCATCGCGGTAAAGTTCATCGGGCGGGATGTTCGAGGTAGCGACGAGGGTGACGCCCAGCCGGAAGAGGTTTTCGAACAATCGGCCCAGGATCATGGCGTCGGCAATGTCCGAGACGAAGAACTCGTCGAAGCAGATGACTTTCGTTCGCCTGGCCAGTCGTTCAGCCACAGTCCGCAAAGGATCTTCGGCGTTCTTGAGCGTTTTCAATTCGCCGTGGATCTGCTGCATGAAACGGTGAAAATGCAGTCGCAGCTTTTCGTCGAAGGGCAGGGCGTGGAAGAAGATGTCCATCAGGAATGTCTTGCCGCGACCGACGCCGCCCCAGAGGTAGAGGCCGCGAACCGGGGCGCGCTCGACGGGAGCACCGGTGACGCGTTCCTTGATGCGTTCCAGCAAGCTGGGTTGCGATCGGTCGCGCAGTTCCCGCCAGACGTGATCCAGCTCCGCGACCGCGTGCTCCTGGGCCGGATCAGCGACGTAATCGTGAGCGGCGAGGGCGCTTCGGTAACGCTCGCTCGGCGTGACGGGATTCATTGTCAGTCGGTTTGCAGTTCAGGGAGGTCGCGGAACTGGTCGAGTGCCTGGGGATTGGCGAGCGCGTCGGTATTCTTGACCGCTTCCCCGTGTACGGTTTTCTGTACGGCCAGCTCGACGATCTTTCCGCTGATGGTGCGCGGGATGTCGGTTACCTGAACGATCTTGGCGGGAACATGACGCGGCGTCGTGTTGGCACGGATGGTCTTGCGAATCCTGTCCTTCAGTTCGTTATTCAGCGAGGCGCCATCGCGCAAGCGAACGAACAATACGACGCGTTCATCGCCTTTCCACTGTTGACCGATCGCGAGTGATTCCAGCACTTCTTCGAGTTTTTCGACCTGTCGGTAAATTTCCGCGGTACCGATGCGCACGCCACCCGGATTCAATGTTGCGTCCGACCTTCCGTAGATGATGACGGTTTCGTGGTCGGTGATTTCGGCGTAGTCGCCATGGCACCAGGTGTTGTCGAAGCGATCGAAGTACGCCTTTCGATACTTTTCACCGTCCGGGTCGTTCCAGAAGGCGACCGGCATGGAAGGGAAGGGTTTCGTGCAGACGAGTTCGCCTTTCTCGCCGCGAACTCTTTGTCCGTTTTCGTTGAACACGTCGACCGCCATGCCGAGTCCGCGGCACTGAAGTTCGCCTTCGTACACGGGCAGCACCGGGTTCCCCAATGCGAAGCACGAGACGATATCGGTACCACCCGATATCGAGGACAGCTGTACGTCCTGTTTGATATCGCGGTAGACGAAATCGAAGGATTCCGGCAGCAGGGGAGAGCCGGTGGAGAGAATGGCATGCAGCGGTGAAAGATCGAATTGTTCGCGCGGCTTCAATCCCGCCTTTTCGACGGCGGCGATGTATTTTGCGCTGGTTCCGAATACGGAAATTTTTTCTTCTTCCGCCATCTTCCACAAGGCTTCCGGCCCCGGGTGAAACGGCGAGCCGTCATACAGCACAACTGTCGACCCGACCGCGAGACTGGATACCATCCAGTTCCACATCATCCAGCCGCAGGTCGTGAAGTAGAAAAGGGTGTCGTCGCGATGCAGGTCCGTGTGCAGTACGAGTTCCTTGAGATGCTGGATCAGCGTGCCGCCGGAGCCGTGTACGATGCACTTCGGAACGCCTGTCGTGCCGGATGAATACATGATGTAGACAGGATGATCGAAATCCGCCTGCTCAAACCGGATTTCGTTTTCATCCGACAGGAAGTCGTTCCACAGGACGCCGTTCGGCAGCTCGCCGGTCGTCGCTGGCTGCTTGACGAAAGGCACGACGACAACGCGCTCGATGCTGTCGAGTTTTTCCAGTACGCCGCGTATGCGCTCAAGCGAATCCAGCGTCTTGCCGTTGTAATGGTATCCGTCTGTCGTGAAGAGCACCTTCGGCTCGATCTGCCCGAAACGATCCAGCACGCCATTGATACCGAAATCCGGCGAACACGATGACCAGATGGCTCCGATGCTGGTAGTCGCGAGCATCGCGATGATCGTTTCAGGCCGGTTGGGCATGAAGCCGGCGACGCGATCATTTTTCTTCACGCCCATACCGCGCAACGCGCCAGCGAGCTGTGCGACGGAACGATACAGTGCGGAATAACTCAACGCCGTGCGCGCACCCGTTTCGTCGCGGAACACGATGGCGGTCCGCTCGTCACGGAAGCGCAGCAGGTTTTCGGCAAAGTTCAGTCTTGTGCCCGTGAACCATTGCGTTTCGCGCATGCGGTCGCCGTTGACCAATACCTTGTCCCAGGTACGTTCGGCCTTGATGCCGCAGAAAGCCCAGACTTCCGGCCAGAAGATTTCGGGATGATCGATCGACCATCTGTGGAGTCCGGAATAATTCCGAACATGCGGCGCGTACTCATGACGGATATGCGCCATGAATTTCGCCATGCGAGTGTTGGCGACGCGTTCCGGGTCCGGTTTCCAGAGCGGCTGTTTATTCGACATTACGTCTCTGCCAAGCGTAGGTCGGGCCAAGCGCAGCGCGGCCCGACGTGCAACGGATTGTCGGGCCGCACTCCCCGAGTACGGAGACTTCGTTCGCTTGGCCCGACCTGCAAATCATGTTCGTTCTATATGTTCTGTAAATCCCGTCTGTTCATTTGTTCTTTGCGGCGTCAATCGCAGCGTCGAGCTCCGGCAGGATCTTGAACAGGTCGCCCACCAGGCCGATATCCGCGACCTCGAAAATGGGCGCGTCAGGATCCTTGTTCACCGCGACAATCATGCCGCAGTCCTTGATTCCCGTGAGGTGCTGGATGGCACCGGAAATACCGAATGCCATGTACAAATCCGATGCGATTATCTTGCCGGTCTGGCCCACTTGCATGTCGTTCGGCACGAAGCCTGCGTCGACTGCGGCGCGCGAAGCGCCTACCGCCGCCCCCAGCTTGTCGGCGAAGTCGAACAATATTTCAAAGTTTTCCTTGCTGCCGACGCCGCGCCCTCCGGACACGACAATCGGCGCGCTTTGCAGGTCAGGACGCTCGCTCTTCGATGCTTCCAGCTTCACATAGCGGGTATGCGAAGGAACAGCGGCATCCACAGCGCTCGATTCAATTGTTCCGTTACCGTCGGTTGCCGCCGGCTGGAATGACGCGGTACGTACCGTTCCAAGTACTTTCACGCTTTCTGGAACCTTGACGACCGTCAACACGTTACCGGCGTAGATCGGGCGCTGAAACGTGCGCGCATCGATGACTTTCATGATGTCGCTGACCTGGGGCGCGCCGAGCAGTGCCGCCGCGCGCGGCAACACGTCCTTGCCGAATGTCGTGGAAGGTGCGAGTACATGTGAATAGTCTGCAGCGAGTTTCACAATCTGTGGCGCGAGTATCGCGGCGAGCGGGTTTGCGTTCTCCTCGCGCTCAACCGTAAGTACCTTGCTGACGCCGGAAAGCCGTGCGGCCTGTTCTGCCACCGCGTTCGCGTCTTTCGCGAACACAACGACATGAATTTCGCCGCCGATGGCGGTAGCGCAACTTACCGCTTTCGCCGTTGCGGCATTGAGCTTGCCGTTGGCGTGCTCGGCGACAATGAGAATCCTGTTGGCCATCAGATAAGCCCCTTTTCCTGCAGTGCTGAAACCAGTTCATCCACGGACTCGACCTTGCGGCCGCCGGTACGCTTCGGCGGTGCTTCGAAACCTTGTGTTTCCAGCGAGGCAGGTTTTTCGACGCCGAGATCGGACGTCGCAATCGTCTCCAGCGGCTTCTTCTTTGCCTTCATGATGTCCGGCATTTTTACGAAGCGCGGCTGGTTGAGGCGAAGGTCGGTGGTCAACACGGCCGGCAGGTCGACTTCGATGCTTTCAAGTCCTGCGTCGACTTCGCGCATGACGGTTGCCTTGCCGTCAGCCAGCTCGATCTTCGATGCAAAGGTGGCTTGCGGACGATCGAGCAGGGCGGCGAGCATCTGACCCGTCTGGTTGGAGTCGTCGTCGATGGCCTGCTTGCCGAGAATGACCAGTTCGGCCTGCTCGCGTTCGGTCACTGCCTTGAGCAGGCGTGCAGCATACAAGGGTTGAATTTCTTCGCTCGCGTCAACATGAATGGCGCGATCGGCTCCCATCGCGAGCGCCGTGCGCAATTGCTGCTGCACTTCGTTGCCGCCGATGGAAACGACGATCACTTCGTCTGCTTTCCCGGCTTCCCGGATGCGAAGTGCTTCTTCAACAGCAATTTCATCAAAAGGGTTGATGCTCATCTTGACGCCGTCGGTCTGCACGCCGGACAGATCGCGCTTGAGCTGTACACGGACGTTGAAATCTATCACTCGTTTTATTGGTACAAGGACTTTCATGCTCTCAACCTTATTGATGCAAGGGAGGGTGAGAAGCAAGAGGCGAGAAGTGAGAGGATGCCGCCCGCAGCTTCAGTCCTCTCACTTCTCGTCTTTCGCTTCTCACAAATTAGTGTAGTTCGGTCCACTTCCGCCTTCCGGCGTCGTCCAGTCGATGATCGCGTACGGATCCTTGATGTCGCAGGCCTTGCAGTGCACGCAGTTTGCCGCGTTGATCTGCAGGCGCCGTGCGCCGTCGATCTCGACCATTTCGTAAACGCCGGCAGGGCAGAACCGTTCGCAGGGGTTGCCGTATTCTTCCGTGCAGCGCTCCACGCAGATGCTTGTATCGCGCACCTTCAGATGCACAGGCTGGCTTTCGTCATGCGACGTCGCCGCGTAATACACGGACGCGAGCCGGTCTTTCGGCGGCAGCTCGCGTGGTCCGAGAGCTTGCGGAATTTCGCCGGCTTTGGAACGCATGTCCATCTGCTTCCAGTCGGGTACCGTGACGCGCAGCGTCCATGGCGTGCGGCCGCCAGTAACGGTTTCAAGCGCGGCATTCGCCAGGCCCAGCCACAGCCCCTTCTTGAAGCCGGGCGCGATGTTGCGCACCTTGTGAAGTTCCCGTGCGGAATCGGATGCGCGCCAGGCAGCATCGAAGCCGTCGCTTGTTCCGTGCGCGGCATAGTGATCCGCGGCGAGCATCCCCGAGCGCAGCGCCATGTGCACGCCCTTGATCTTCGCAAAATTCAGCGTACCCGCCGCATCGCCGATCAACAGTGCGCCGGGCATTTCCAGTTTCGGCAGCGACTGGATGCCGCCTTTCACCACCGTGCGTGCGCCGGCGGAAATGATTTCGCCGCCTTCGAGTAACCTTTTCACGGAATCGTGGTTCTTGAACTGCTGAAATGCTTCGAACGGCTTGAAGTCGGGATGCTGGTAATCCAGGCCAGCGATGTAGCCGACGTACACGCGATCCTCATCCAGGTGATACAGGAACGAACCGCCATAGGTGTTTGTGGACAATGGCCAGCCGATCGAATGCTGGATAAGGCCGGGCTCGGCACGGCCTTCGGGCAACTGCCAGAGTTCCTTGAAACCGAGCGCGTAGCTCTGCGGCGCGCTGTTCGCATCCAGCGCGAATTTTGCAATCAACTGCTTGGCAAGCGAACCGCGGCAACCCTCCGCCAGTACCGTCAGGCCGGCGCGGATATCGGCGCCAGGTGTGTAGTTCGGTCCGGGGCTGCCGTCTTTCTCGACGCCCATGTCACCGCAGCGCACACCGACCACGCGTTCGTTTTCGATCAACGCTTCGGCGGCGGGGAAGCCGGGAAATACGTCGATTCCCGCGGCTTCGGCTTTTTCGGCCAGGCGCTGGCAGAGACTGCCGAGCGAAATGATGAAGTTGCCGTGGTTGTTCTGTTGCGGCGGCGTTGGCAGGCGGACGCGACCTTTTCGGGTGAGCAGCAGGAATTCGTCTTTTTTTGCGGGAATGCAGATGGATGGCGGGCTGTCCTGCCACTCCGGCCAGAGTTCCGTGAGCGCGTCAGCCTGCAGCACGCAACCGGACAGGAGGTGGGCACCGATCTCGGCGCCCTTTTCGAGTACGCAGATGTTCAGGTCGGGCTGCTTCTGCTTCAGCCGCAAGGCGCAGGCGAGGCCGGCCGGACCGGCACCGACGACGATGACGTCATATTCCATTAGATCTCGTTCAGTCATTCATCCCCCTGCCGATCACCGAAAAACTGCTGCGCTTGCCAATTCTGCGTTGAAAGCCGGCTCGAATGCGGGGCCGCGCGGCGGCAACTCCCGTGTACATTCCGCGTCCTCGCCGGCTTTCGCCTTGCCTTGCCTGCGCTCGCGACGTTTTTCGCGCAATCGGATCGTTGCAGCCGGGGCTCAAGTGCCGCAAAACACGTATCTTCGCCCAGTTCCCGGAATGCAGAAAACGGCAGCCCCCGAAGTACGGGGGCTGCGGTTCGACCGGGACGGGCATTTTAACGGATTCAGGAAATCTGCGCTGGCCAGCCAACGGTTTGCGCGGTGGCTGATGAGGTCCGGCGTGATGCTTGCCGGCTCAGTGCAGGTCTCCTTCGCGTATCCATTCCAGGCCTTCGAGCTGGGGCTTCACGGTTTCGAGATCGCCGACAACAACCAGTGTCATGTCCCCGGCCGAAAGATACTTTCCGGCCATCGCGCTCACTTGCGCAGGCGTCACGGCGTTCACGCGCTGCACGAAGGTTTCCAGGTGGTCTTCGGGCAAGCCGTGCAGGTTGAGCTTGCGCAACTGCCCGATGATGCTGGCACGGTTCGAGTTCTGCAGCACGAACACGCCCGTGAGGTATTTCTTTATGCCGTCCAGCTCGGTCGTGGGAGGCTTTTCGTTCTGCAAGCGGTTGATTTCTTTTATTATTTCTCGAATGGAATCCGCGGTATGTGCGGTGGTGACATCGGCGGATTCCGACCAGACCGCAGTTCGGTAGTTGTCGTTGAGCGTGCTGCGCGGCGAGTAGGTGTAACCCTTGTCCTCGCGGATGTTCGAGGTGATGCGCGAGCCGAACGACCCGCCCAGCAGTGTGTTCATGACCTGCAGCCGCACGTAATCCGGATGGCTGGGATCGACAACCGGCAATCCAAGAACGATCGTCGATTGCGGCGCCCCCTTGCGATCGACCAGCACGACGCCGTGACCCGGTTTCGTTTCCGGTACGTCGATCAGCGCGTCCGGACCCGCTTTCCAGTCTCCGAACGCCTGCTCGATGGCGTCGCGGACACCGGCCTCGTCGAACCGGCCGGCCACGTACACGTGCGTGCGTCTGGCGCCGAATTCTTGCTGATGAAAGCCGCGCAGATCGTCGATGCCGTAACCTGCCAGCTGTTCGGCCGCCGGGAAAATGTCGCCGTACGGATGCGTGCCGTAGGTTCGCTCCAGGAACGCTTCCTCGGCCTGCGCCTGTGCCTGGCTCAGCGTTACGTCGAGCCGCCGTTGCAGGTCGGCGCGGATGCGTTCGAGTTCGTTTTCCGGCAGCGCCGGGGAGCGGGTGATTGCCGCGAGCAGGTCGATGAGTTGCGGTGCGAATTCGGCCAGTACGTCGCCGCCGATCGTCGTTTCGTCAAGCCCGGTATTCACGAATATCTCGCCACCCATCGCCGCGACATCGCTGGCGACCTGCTGGGCGCTGCGCTTCGTCGTGCCTTCCTGCAGCAGTGCGGAGGTGAAATCCGCCAGCCAGCGTTGCTCGCCTTCATTGAGATTGCCGGTGCGTACCACGATCTGCACGGTGACCTTGGGCAGGCTGCCGTACGGCACGAGCGTGGCTTCGAGGCCGTTGTCGAGACGGAACTCGCTGGACTCGGGAAGGGTGAAAGGTTTCGGCGGCGCCGGTTTTGGCGGTTCGGCGGCGAATCCTGCGTTGCTGAACAGCAGGCCGGCAACAACCATTGTTCTGAAGAGCGAATGGAAATTCTTCATGGCGTCACTCCCCCTGTTCATCAGCGATGGCAACGGATTCTTCATCCTGCACCAGCTTCAGGACCGTGCGATTGGCGGGCCGCAGGTATTCGCGCGCGGTCTTCTGAATCAGGTCCGGCGTGACCTTGCGGAACTGGTCTTCGAGTTCGTTGATGCGCGCCGGGTTGTCGTCGAACAACGCGAACGCCGCGAGCAGGTCGGCGCGACCGAAACCGTAGTAGCCGCCCAGCGTGTCATAAAGACCGGAGCGCATTTTCACGAGCGCGCGGTCCAGGGTTTCCTGATCCACGGGTTCCGATCGCAGGTCCTCGATGACTTCATCCGAAGCCTGCATGATCGTTTCCGCGGTAACGCCGGGATCGTGTATCAGCGATGCCGTCCACAACATCGGGCCGTTGTAGTTGTACATGTTGCCGAGCATGTTGATGCCGCCCGACACTTCGCCGGCGTAACCCTTTTCCTTGACCAGTTTCTGTACCAGTAGGCCGTCGTCGCCTTGCAGCAGGATCTGATCAATGAGGCCCATCGCGTAGTATTCCGGCGTGTTGCGCTCGGGCATGTGATAGGCGAAGGCGAGGCCGGGACGATTGATGAGTGCGTCTTCGCGTACCGCAATTCTTTCCTTTGTCTGGCGCGGTTCATTGATGTTCGGAATTTTCGGAAGATCGGCCGGCTTGATATCACCGAAATACTGGTTCACCCAGGCAAGCGTCTGTTCGGTGTCGACATCACCGACAATCACGATGACTGCGTTGTTCGGCGAATAGTAGGTATCGAAGAATTCCTGAACATCATCGAGCGTGGCGGCATCGAGGTCGTCCAGTTCGCCATAGAAATTATGCGCGTTGTACCAGTTGGTGTTCGCGTACTGCGGCATCCACAGCCACGGAAATCCGCCGTACGGACGGTTCAGGACATTGACCTTGACCTCGTTCTTCACCACGCCCTGCTGGTTCGCAAGATTTTCCTGAGTGATGTTCAGGCCGCGCATGCGGTCGGCTTCCGCCCACAGCATCATTTCCAGTGTGTTGGCGGGAACGATTTCGAAATAATTCGTGAAATCGAAACGCGTCGAGCCGTTCAGCACGCCGCCATTGGTCTGAACGAGCCGGATGAATTCCATCTTGCCGAGGTTGTCGGAGCCCTGGAACATCATGTGCTCGAACAGGTGCGCGAAGCCGGTACGATCTTTCGGCTCGATACGGAATCCGATGTTGTAGTACACGCCGACGATGGCTGTCGGCGATGTGTCGTCTTCGGAAATGACGACCTTCAGGCCGTTGTCGAGCGTGTGGTATTCGACGGGAACGGAGTAATCGAGCAACGCCTCCGTGTTTTCCGTTGATGCCGCGTCCTTCAAGGTTCCGCTGCATGCCGGCAGCAGCGCGATCAGGATGGACAGGACAACGCCATGTAGCAGCGTGCGCATGATGGTTCCCCTTGTGCTCTGTGTTATGTCGAATTCATGTTGGACAAAACCAGTACGGCCAGGAGGCGGCCGCAGTGCGTCTGAACTTACGCAAGTGTAGTAAAGATGCAAGCCGTCGGATGCGGTAATGAAGAGATCGAGAACGCACGTGAAGTGAGGTTGCGGTGGAATCGAGGTTCCGGAAAGCAGAACGCCCCGCGAAAGCGGGGCGTTCTGCGGTATTACCGGCGGTTCACTTGCTTCCAGTTACTTCGGCTGCATGCGGATCGCGCCGTCCAGCCGGATGGTCGTGCCGTTGATCATGGTGTTCTCGTAAACGGACGCCACGAGTTGCGCGTATTCCTCGGGCTTGCCGAGACGCGAAGGGAAGGGCACCTGCTTGCCGAGCGAGTCCTGCACTTCCGGCGGCATGCCGTCCATCATCGGCGTCCAGAAAATTCCGGGTGCGATCGCGACGACACGCACGCCGATGCGCGCGAATTCGCGCGCCATCGGCAAGGTCATGCCGACCACGCCGCCCTTGGATGCGGAATATGCCGCCTGGCCGATCTGGCCTTCGAACGCGGCAACCGACGCGGTGTTGATGATCAGCCCGCGCTGGCCGTCCGCATCGGGTTCATTCGATTCCATCGCGGCGGCGGCGGCCTTGCCGAGATTGAAGCTGCCCAGCAGGTTCACGTGCAGCACTTTCGCGAAGAAATCGCTGGCCATCGGTCCTTGCTTGCCCAGCACGCGGCCCGCACCGAGAATGCCCGCGCAGTTCACGGCCAACGTCAGGCCGCCGAATTTCGCCTTCGCTTTTTCGACGGCGGCATTCACCTGGGCTTCGTTGGAAACGTCGGTCCTGATGAACAGTGCGCGTTCGCCAAGTTTTTCTTCAGCGGCTTTGCCGGCGTCTTCGTTCACGTCCAGCATGGCGACATGGCCGCCCGCCTGGATCAGTCTTTCGGCCACGGCAAAACCGAGGCCCGATACACCACCGCTGACGATGGCTTTGGCACTTTCGAATTTCATGAATGACTCCCGGAGTTCTGGCAGAAATCTGTGTCGGCAATGTACGGCATTATACGTGCCGGCTGAATCAGTTCGTCCGTTCAGACGTGGCGATCGACGGCCTGGCGCGCGAGTTCGCGCAGAATATCCGCACGGCCGCCGAAGGATTGCAGCGCCGCGAGCGCTTCACCGTGCAGCGTTTCGAGCCGCCGGCGTGACTCGACCATGCCGAGCAAGGCAGGAAACGTGGCCTTGCCGTGCATGGCATCGCTGCCCGCAGTCTTGCCCAACGTGGTGGTATCGCCTTCGACATCCAGCAGATCATCGCGCACCTGGAAAGCGAGGCCGATGTGATCGCCGAAACGGGCGAGAGCGTTTTCGATATCGGTGTCGAGTTGCGGTGACAATGCCGCGCCCATCAACACCGAGGCCTGCAGCAGGCGTCCGGTCTTGAGGCGATGAATGGTTTCGAGGTCCGCGAGACTGATCTGGCGATGTTCCGCGGCGAGATCCAGCGCCTGGCCGCCTGTCATACCGCGCGAGCCGCCAGCTGTCGCGAGCAGGGTCACGAGTTTCAGGCGGCGGGCGGCATCGGCCGGCAGGTCGCGGTCGGCGGCAAGAATCTCGAATGCGAGCATCTGCAGGGCGTCGCCGACCAGTACCGCCGTCGCCTCGTCAAAGCGGCGGTGTGTCGTCGGCCGTCCACGGCGCAGATCGTCGTCATCCATCGCCGGAAGATCGTCGTGCACCAGCGAATAACAATGAATCAGTTCCACGGCGGCAGCCGGTGCATCCAGCTGGATCGCGGGTACGCCGAGCATTCCACCGGTGGCGTACACGAGCAGCGGGCGCAGACGTTTGCCGCCATTGAGCACGGAGTAGCGCAGTGCCTCGTGCAGGCGCGCCGGGTTCTCGCTGGCGGACGGCAGTACCTGATGGAGCTTGCGCTCCAGGCGTTCACGCCAGGTGTCCAGATTGCACCGGATTTCAGCTGCCGACACGCGCTGTCCCCGTTTCCGAGTCAAATGAGACGCGAAGCTTACCTGCGGCGGGACACACTGAGAAGGACGAAGGATGGCCACCGCTGCGGAAGATCGGTGTGGTGTATGCCGGGACGTTGCGGCCAAGCCATGTCGAGAAGTCGCGGTATATCAGAGTGCACGCTGAAAAGTCGTTCCGGATACGCGCTGAGAATACAGGCTGAGAAGTCGTGCCGGCGCACGCCGAGAAGTCGTGCCGGGAGCACTCCAAGAACAACACCGGTCGCATGCGTTAGAATCAGCCGCCTCGACTCATCCACTGCGTCATCAGGAAGAATCACATGCCGGCGTCTGCCACGGTCCACGTTCCGCTCCAGGCGGAGAGCACCGCCCGGGCCAACATTGCATTGATCAAGTACTGGGGCAAACGCGGCCGCACTGTCGATGGAAATGCCGGTCTCAATCTTCCTGCCGTCGGTTCCCTGTCGATCACGCTGGACGCCTTGTTCACGCGCACGCGGATTCATTTCAATGCTGCGCTGGAACGCGATGTCCTGCGCCTGAACGGCCGCGAGGACACAGCGGCCACCGCGCGCCTGGCGCGTTATCTCGATCTGTTTCGCCGTCGCGCCGGCCGTCGCGAATTCGCGCTGGTGGAAAGCGACAACAATTTTCCGACGGGCGCCGGTCTTGCGTCTTCCGCCTCGGGCTACGCCGCGCTGGCGGCGGCGGCGGCGGCGGCGCTGAACCTGGAATTGCCGGCCGCGGAACTGTCCACGCTGGCGCGGCAAGGTTCGGGTTCCGCGGCACGTTCGATCTTCGGCGGCTTCGTCGAATGGCATCGTGGCGGAAAGGACGATGGCAGCGATTCCTACGCAGAACCACTCGCACCGGCGGACCATTGGCCGCTGCGCGTCGTCGTTGCCGTTACCGACGAAGGGCCGAAAGCGACAGGCTCGACGGACGGGATGACGCGCACCGAATTCACGTCGCCGTATTTCGATGCATGGGTGGACGGGCAGGAGAACGATCTTGCCGATGCCCGTGCGGCGGTACTCAGCCGCGATTTCGAGAAACTCGCGGATGTCAGCGAGTATTCCTGCCTGAAAATGCATGCATCCGCGCTGGCTGCGAGGCCGGGTGTCATTTACTGGAACGGTGCGACCATCGAAGCACTGAATGCCGTGCGCAACCTGCGTGCGAAAGGAGTAGCCGTGTTCTTTACGATAGATGCGGGTCCGCAGCTGAAAGCGGTTTGCCTGGCCGAATCCGAGCCGGCGGTGCGCGAAACACTGCTGGGCATCAATGGCGTGAAGCGCATCATCAGCAGCGGCCTGGGCGCCGGCGTGGAGGTGAGGTCGTGAGCACGATTACCGCATCTGCACCCGGCAAGCTGTTCATCACCGGCGAATACGCGGTGCTGGATCACGCGCCGGCGTTGTTGACCGCGGTCGATGTGCGCGCCACCTGCCGGCTCTGGCCAGCGGAATCGGCTACCTGGCGGATACACACGCCGCCCGTCGATACGGCGCCGGCCGTCTTCACCCTTCAGGACGGCTTGCCCTGCTGGCAGGGCGAGCCGGTCGCGTTGCTGGACGCCGCATGGCAGGGCTTGCGTGAGCGGGACCGCAAGGCGCTGCAGTCGCGAGCCTGGAATATCTCGCTGGATACATCAGCCTTCTTCCTGAAGGACCGCAAGCTGGGACTCGGTTCCAGTGCCGCGGCATTGACTGCGCTCATGGGCGCCCTGTGGACGGCGGCGGACGAGTTGCCCCCGGAACCGGAAGCGTTCGAAGCCGTCCAGGCGGCGCATCGCGCCTGGCAGGGTGGCGGCAGCGGCGCGGACATTGCCGTTGCATTGACCGGAGGCACGATCCTGTATCGCCGCGACCCCCGCATCGCTGCGCCAGTTGCCCTGCCGGAAGGGCTGGAAATCCTGCCCGTGTGGAGCGGCAAACCGGCATCCACAGCCGGATTCCTGCGCCGTCTCGCCGAATTCCAGGCAGCGTCGCCAGAGATTTTCCGCGAGCGCTTTGCCGTGCTTGAAAGGGAGGCCGAGGAGGCGGCGCTGGCGGTAGCGAACGGGGACGTGAACAGCTTCCTGGAGGCCTTCGTGGACAGCGGGGCAGCGCTGCGCGCGCTGGGTGCCGCAGCCGGTCTCGATATATGGAGCGACGCGCACGAGCAGGTCGGGCGCGTGATCGCGGACTGCGGCGGTCTGTACAAGCCCAGCGGCGCCGGTGGCGGCGACGTCGGCCTCGCCATCCTGCAGGCGGGCGACGAGCAGCGTCTTGAGGGGGTAAAATCCGCACTTTCGTCCGCCGGATTCAACATTCTGCCGTTGCGATTCGGTGCCCGCGGACTGCATGTGGCGAGTGAATAAAGAATGGATCGTTCCCGCATCCCGAGTTTCTACAAACTGACGGTTCCCGAACGCGTGCGCATCATGCGCGAGCGCGGCCTGCTGTCGAACGAGGATTACGTCGCGCTGTCGTCGGGCCAGCACACGCTGAACATCGATTCCGCCGACAAGATGATCGAAAACGTCATCGGCGTGATGGGGCTGCCCATCGGCCTTGCGCTGAATTTTCTCGTCAACGGCAAGGATTACGTTATCCCGCTCGCCGTCGAGGAGCCGTCGATCGTTGCAGCGCTTTCGTCCGCGGCGAAGACGGTACGCAACGCGGGCGGTTTCGAAACGTCGAGTACCGATCCCATCCTTATCGGGCAAGTGCAGGTGATGGACGTCCCGCATCTCGCGAAAGCGCAGGCGGGAATCCTGCAGCGCAAGGATGAAATCCTGAACCTCGCGAACTCGTTGCATCCGAAAATGGTGGCGCGCGGCGGCGGTGCGAAGGATCTCGAAATCCACGTACATCCCAGCGAATACACGAAGTCCGACATGCTGGTTGTGCACCTGCTGGTCGATACGCGCGACGCGATGGGCGCGAACCTCGTCAACACCATGTGCGAAGGCGTTGCATCGCTGGTCGAGAACATCACCGGCGGAAAAGTCTTCCTGCGGATTCTTTCCAATCTCGCCGACCGTTCGCTGGCACGGGCGCGCTGCGTGCTGCCAACGTCCGCATTGTCGAAAGGTGGCTTCGACGGCGAACAGGTGCGCGACGGTATCATCATCGCGAACGAGTTCGCGGTCGTCGATCCATACCGCGCCGTCACGCACAACAAGGGCGTGATGAACGGCATCGATGCGGTCGCGCTCGCAACCGGCAACGACTGGCGCGCGATAGAAGCGAGCTGCCACGCATGGGCCGCGCGCAGCGGACGTTATTCCTCGCTGACGCGCTGGTACAAGGACGACGCCGGAAATCTCGTCGGCGAACTCGAACTGCCGTTGAAGGTCGGCATTGTCGGGGGCTCCCTTCAGTCGAACCCGACCGTTGCTGTCAACCATCGTCTCGTTGGCGTGAAATCCGCGATGGAACTGGCGGAACTGATGGCGGCGGTGGGGCTCGCGCAGAATTTTTCCGCCATCCGCGCACTATCGACGGAAGGCATACAGCAGGGACACATGACGCTGCACGCGCGCAGCGTCGCGGCAACAGCCGGCGCCGCACCGGAAATTTTCGACACCGTGGTCGATCGCCTGATCGAGTCCGGCGAGATCAAGGTGTGGAAGGCGCGCGAGATCATCGAGGAAGTGACGCGCCAGTCAAAGGCGCCGGCGGTGGCGAGCGCGCATCCGTCCGAGGACAAGGAACCGCTGGCAGCGGGCTACGGCAAGATCATCCTGTTCGGCGAACACGCCGTCGTCTACGGGCGGCATGCGCTGGCGGCGCCCGTGCCGCTCGCCATTCAGGCGAAGGTCGAAGATGGCAAGGACGGCGTGGAAGTGATCATCCCGCGCTGGAACGTCGAAGCACGACTCCATGAACCGGCGAACCAACGGCAGGGTTTCCAGAAACAGTTCGGCATCATTCTCGGCGAACTCGGTCTTGAAAACCGGGCGATGAAGATCGAGATATTTCCGAATGTGCCGCGCGCGATGGGGCTGGGCGGTTCGGCGGCATTTGCCGTCGCGGTGATACGCGCGCTGGATCGTCACTACGGTCTCGCGCTCACCGAGGAAGACGTGAACAACCTCGCGTTCGAATCCGAAAAGGTCGCGCACGGCACGCCGTCCGGCATCGACAACACCATGGCGACGTTCGGACGGCTGATGCTGTATCGAAAGGGCAGTCCGCCGTTGCGCGAATTTCTGACCGTCGAGAAACCCGTGACCTTCGTCGTCGGCATGACCGGTGTCGAAACGCTGACGCACAAGATGGTCACGCGCGTGCGCCAGAACTGGGAGCGCAACACATCGTTGTACGAACGCATCTTCAACGAGATCGACGCGTTGACCTTGCAGGGATTGAAAGCGCTGCAAGGCAATGATCTCGAACAGATGGGTGATCTCATGAACGTCTGCCAGGGATTGTTGAATGCGCTGCAGGTTTCGAGCTGGGAACTGGAAGAACTGATGCAGATCGCGCGCGACAACGGCGCGCTCGGCGCGAAACTCACCGGTGGCGGTGGTGGTGGCGCGATGATCGCGCTGTGCCCCGAAAACGCCGACAAGGTGAAGATCGCGATGCAGGCGGCGGGTTACCAGGCGATGAGTGTTGTTGTTGGAGGCTAAGCCTGCGCTCGGAAGAGCAATTCACAGGATTAACAGGATTTCTCAGGAACAACAGGATTTATTTCCGAATCCTCATTTCCGTATCAACAAAGACTGCAGGTCGGGCCACGTGAACAAGGTCCCGGTATTCCGGGAGCGCGGTCCGATGACACTTGAAGGATATGTCCTCGCAGAATCATGAATTCAAACAACACCCGCTACGAAAATGTCTCCAGCGAAAGCGAACTGCTGATCCTCGTTGACGAAAACGACAACGAGATCGGTACGATCTCCAAGGCCGATGCGCATGACGCAAAAGGCACGCTGCACCGCGCATTCTCGTTGTTCATATTCAACGGCAAGGGCGAGTTGCTGTTGCAAAGACGCAGCCGCGAGAAACGCCTGTGGGGCGGTTACTGGTCGAATTCCTGCTGCTCGCATCCGCGAGCCGGCGAAGAGATGGACGAGGCTGTCCATCGCCGGCTCGAACAGGAACTCGGCATACACGCCGAACTCGAGTACGTCTACAAGTTCACCTACCAGGCGGGTTTCGAAGGCATGGGCGCCGAGCATGAGTTGTGCTGGGTGTACGTAGGCACGTCGAACGACGCGGTGCTAGCGAACACCGCTGAAATCGATGAGTGGAAATGGATATCCCGTGCTGTGCTGGAAGCTGAAATCGCGTCGAACCCGAACCAGTTCACGCCCTGGTTCAAGCTGGAGTGGGAACGATTGAAGCACGATTTCCCTCATACGTTGCCGGCCTGACACCATCGCGGAAATCCCGAGCCCCTGCGGGTTCTCGTGCTGAATCCGTAGTACGCCTTCTGTAAAACAGGATTCGCCTGATTGGCGCTACAGCCTCGGCGCTCATATGTTGCTGCGCTTCCAGACCCTGTGAATTCCATGCGGTCCAGCAACGAGCAGCAACATGAAAGCGTCGCTATCCGTCATCCTCATCTGCCAGGACGAAGCCGACCGCATCCGGGCCTGCCTGGAATCCGTCGCTGTTATTGCCGACGAAATCATCGTGATCGACTCCGGCAGCAGGGATGGCACGATCGGCATTTGTCGTGAATTCACGCCGTACGTACACGAAATGGACTGGCCCGGTTACGGGCCGCAGAAGCAGCGCGCGCTGAGCATGGCGACAGGTGACTGGGTGTTGTCCATCGATGCGGATGAGCGCGTGTCGCCGGAGCTTGCCGGCCGCATTCGACGCGTTCTCGAGTGCGAACAGGAAATCTCTGCATACCGCGTGAAGATCATCGCGGAAGTCTATGGCCGCACGTTGAAGCACGGCCGGACCACGAAATACGGCTGGCGTTTGTTTCGCCGTCACGGCGCCCGTTTCAACGAAAAGCGTATTCACGAGCACGTGATCCCGGCTCCCGGTCCGACTGCCAGACTCCATGAGCCTATCCATCACGAGACCTACCGGGATTTCCATCATGCGATGGCGAAGTTCGATCGCTATGCCCGGGATTGGGCGTCGGAGCAATTCGAACGAGGCCGGCGTTCCGGGCCGGGCATCGCGCTGTTACGGTCGTTTTCGACCTTCCTGAAGTGCTACCTGTTTCGCCTCGGCATGCTGGACGGGCGGCACGGCCTGGTGCTTGCGACGCAGTTCGCCATGTACACCTTCAACAAGTACGCAGCGCTCTGGTATTTGACTCGAAGGTTGTAAGTGCGGGTCCGGCGGGCGAGGCCAGCCGGTTTTTCACGTCATGGTCCGATGTCTCATCTCCGCTTTCATCGCGCTCACAATGCTCCTTCATCTAACCGCGCCCGGAAGCCGTATCCATAACCGGCGTTGATTTCTCCAGTACATCCAGAACCCTGATGCTATAAAGATATGGATCGGACAAAGCCGCAGCAATCGCCGGTTGCATCAAACAAGGTGCTGTTCGAGTACTGCCTGGCCCTGCCTGGAAAGACGAAGCACGCGCAGGTCGGGGCCAGGCTGGGGGCGGCCCGATGGTATCTGCAAGACGTCGACGGGCTGAAGTAACGGAGGAAGTTGCTAGATGAAGATGATTCCTGTTTCTTCCTCCGCACTCTTCGCCGTCGGCTACGATCCGGTCACCAGCCGCATGAAGATCCGTTTCACTCACGGTGACACCTACGATTTCTGCCATGTTCCCGAAGCTGTCTTCCGCGGGCTGCTGAACGCCGGTTCGAAAGGCAGGTTTTACAACGATCACATTCGGGATCGTTATCCTTGCCATTGACGGCGCTTGTTGCTTCCCCGAGCCGGGCTCAAACCGAATGCCTCCTCGTGAAAAAGCGCTTGCAAATCGACTTAAGCGTACGCAGTTCCTGTACTCGGGAGCTGCGGGCGGAACCGCTTTTTCATTCAGGGGAAATTTTTCGATCAGCACCGTGGGTGCCAACATGTCAGTTCTTCTTCGGCCGCTTCGTCGCATCCAATGCGTTATCGATATCCAGCTTCGCCAGCTTCGACGTCGGTGTACGGCCCAGCTCGGCATTGATCCACTGCGCGGTTTCAAGCAGCTTGCGCAAGTCGATGCCGGTATCGATTTCCATGCCGTGCAGCATGTAGACGACATCTTCGGTTGCAACGTTCCCCGCGGCACCGTCCGCATACGGACAGCCACCAAGACCCGAAACGGAAGAATCCACCGTCGAGATACCCATGTCGATGCAGGCGAGAATGTTCGCGAGCGCCTGGTTGCGTGTGTCATGAAAATGAATCGCGAGACGTTCCATGGGCACGCGGCGCGCGCTCGCATAAACCATCTGTCGCGCCTTGCGCGGGGTACCGACGCCGATGGTGTCGCCGAGCGAAATCTCGTAGCAGCCCATTGCGTACAGTTCCGCGGCGACGGCCGCAACCTGGTCGGGTGCGATGTCGCCTTCGTACGGGCAACCTATGACGCAGGAAACGTAACCACGCACCTTGATATCGTGGTGCCGTGCCAGTTCCATCACTGGTGCGAAACGCTCCAGCGATTCGGCGATCGAGGCATTGATGTTCTTCTGGTTGAAGGTTTCCGACGCTGCGGTGAAGATCGAGACTTCCTTCGCGCCGACTTCAATCGCGCGCTGCATGCCTTTCTCGTTCGGCACCAGCACCGGGTAATGCACGCCGGGTTTTTTTGTGATGCCGTCGAAGACTTCGGCGGCGTCGGCAAGCTGTGGAATCCATTTCGGCGACACGAAGCTGGTGGTTTCGATCGTTTCGAGTCCGGTGTCGGTGAGACGATCGATGAAGGCGATCTTGATCGCGGTCGCGACTTCCGACGGTTCGTTCTGCAGGCCGTCACGCGGGCCGACTTCGACCAGTTTGACCTTGTCCGGGTACATCAGCATGCGTGAACTCCTCAGGCGTCAGGCCCCTCGATGGGCAATATATCGACGAGCGGCGCTTCCGCTTCCACGGTATCGCCTTCAGCGTAGCGCACCTTTTCGATCGTGCCTGTCACGCCGGCTTTCACGGTGACTTCCATTTTCATGCCTTCCATCACCAACAGTGCCTGGCCCTGTTCTACACGATCGCCCGCTTTTACGTGCACGGCGACAATTCTTCCGGGCATGGGAGCGCCGGGATGTGCGTCATCGGTGGCCGCGTCGGCTTCGGCGGCAAACGGGTGTATGCGCACAAGCTGCCAGGCTTCGCCGGCGCTGGCGACCTGGATCGCATCATCGAGCCTCAACACGGTGAAATTGCCGCTATGTTCGTCACTTTCGACTCGAAGTGACAAGGCGTCAATCTGTTCGGCTTTCAGCACAAGCGTGCTGTCGGCGTTTCGCACGAGGTACGCGCCACCGTTTCTGCGGACGAACAACTCCGTTTCGATGCCGGCTTCGTCGCGGAAGACGAAACGCCGTCCGCCGAGCGCATTCGCCTGGAAACCGTCCGCAAGTTCGAAGCCCGAGGCTTCTTCATTGTCGAGCAGATAATCCATCGCCGCCGCGTGCAGAACGGCGGCGGTCGCAGGCTCGGCGCGATTCAGTTCTTCGAGATGGGTATCGATGTAACGCGTGTCAATGTCACCCGCCGCGAACACCGGGTCACTGGCAATGCGTCGCAGCAGGGGAAGATTGGTCGTCAATCCGAAAACCGCAGTGTCGCTCAGCGCCTGGTTCAGGGTGCGAATCGCGCTGTCGCGATCCTCGTGCCATACGATCAGTTTCGCGATCATCGGGTCGTAATGAATCGTTATTTCGTCGCCGGTTTCGACGCCGGTGTCGAGACGGAAATGCACGTCTTCCTCGGGCGTGATGAACGCGACGAGCCTGCCTACGCTCGGCAGGAATTCCTTGCGCGGATTCTCCGCGTACAAACGCACTTCGATGGCATGGCCGCTGCGTTCGATCTCGTGTTGCTCCAGCGGCAGCGCCTCGCCGGATGCAATGCGCAACTGCCATTCGACCAGATCGATGTTCGCGGTCATTTCCGTGACCGGATGTTCCACCTGCAGGCGCGTGTTCATTTCCATGAAATAGAACTCGCGATCCTCGCCAACGATGAATTCGACGGTTCCGGCGTTCACGTAGTTCACGGCTTTTGCGGCCGCGACAGCGGCGTCGCCCATTTCCTGGCGCATCTTCGCGGTAAGAAACGGCGAGGGCGTTTCCTCGATGATCTTCTGGTAGCGGCGCTGGATGGAGCATTCGCGTTCGAACAAGTGCATGACATTGCCGAGCGTATCGCCGAACACCTGGAATTCGATGTGCCGTGGTCCCGTGACGAATCTTTCCAGCAGCACCTTGTCGTCGCCGAACGCGGATTTCGATTCACGTTTCGCGGATTTCAACGCCTCGGAAAACTCCGATCCCGAGCGCACGATGCGCATTCCCTTGCCACCGCCGCCGGCTGCGGCCTTGATCATCAACGGAAAACCGATTTCCTTCGCCTTGCCGGCGAGAAACGTTTCATCCTGATTGTCGCCGTGGTAACCGGGCACGACCGGCACGCCAGCTTTCTCCATGATCGCCTTCGCCGTGTCCTTCGCGCCCATCTTGTCCATCGTGTCCGGCGAAGGACCGATGAAAACGAGACCGGCGGCTTCAATCGCTTTCACGAATGCCGGGCGTTCCGAAAGGAAACCGAATCCCGGATGAATCGCTTCAGCGCCAATGGATCTTGCGGCCGCGATGATGCGTTCCATGTTCAGATAGGAATCCGCCGGCGCGCTGCCGCCGATATGAATGGCTTCATCGGCCATGCGCACATGACGCGCCGAAGCGTCGGCATCGGAATATACCGCGGCCGTACGTATGCCGAGGCGCTGGCAGGTTGCGATGATGCGGCAGGCGATTTCGCCGCGATTGGCGATGAGTATCTTCTTGAACATTGATTATTCCTTGACCCAGCGCGGCTTGCGTTTTTCCAGAAACGCCGACAACCCTTCCTGTCCTTCGTCCGACACGCGTATCTGCGCAATCAGCTCCGCCGTGGTCTTTTGCAGGTGGTTTTCGGCGTCGATGTCCGAATGGCAGACCTGGCGCACGAGATGTTTCGCCATGGCCTGTGCTTCCGGCCCACCCTGCAGGAGAAGACTGACTTCGCGATCGACGGCGGAATCGATCACGTCTGCCGTGACGACTTCATGTACGAGGTTGATGCTTTTCGCCGTCGCAGCATCCATGGCTTCGGCAGTAAGGAAAAACCGGCGCGCGTGGCGTTCACCGATGGCGGCGATCACGTAAGGTGAAATCACCGCAGGCACGAGACCGAGTTTCACTTCGCTCAACGCGAACCGCGCGCTTTCGAGCGCGATTGCGATGTCGCAGCAGGCAACAAGGCCGACGCCACCGCCAAACACATGTCCGTTGATACGTGCGATGGTCGGCTTGGAAAGATTATCCAGCACCTGCATGAGTTCGGCGAGCTTCAATGAATCCTCGAGGTTCTCGGCCTCGGAATAACCGGCCATGGATTTCATCCAGTTGAGATCGGCACCTGCGGAAAAGGACTTGCCCGCACCGGTAAGGACCACCGCACGCATTTTCCTGTCGCGATCCACTGCCTGCAACGCCGTGGTGAGTTCCGCAATCATCTCCGCATTGAAAGCATTGTGCTTGTCGGGACGGTTCAGCGTGATCGTTGCCACGCTGCGGTTGCTGCTGACGAGTACCTGCGCCTGTTCGTTCATGACCTGCCCTCCGTGAGGACGTTTTCTTTTTGTGACGATAGACTGCTTTCGGTCTCGCCTTTGGGCGAGAACACCGGCGCAAAGCCGCCGCCGGGTGTCCGGAAATTCGTGGTCTGTCCCTGGTACAGGCGTGCGGCAATCAGCTGCACCTTGCCGGCGTAGACGTAATTCCGGAAATCCGCTTTCAATGCGATAGGCGCACTGACATCGCCGGTAACCCGTTCGCTCGGCGGCATGTAGGCCTGCGCGATGTAGTCGCCGGCAATGATTTCGTCCCAGACGCGCTTCGTGATCTTGTCGCCGCGGTACGCGCCGCGACTGCCGAAACCCTTCATCGGCTTGAAGAACAGCTTCCTGCGTTCCGACCACAGACGCTCGGCATTTTCACGTAAAACAACTTCGGTACGGGGAACGCCGGATGCGAGCAGGTTTATGGTCGGTTCGTCGACACCCATCGAACGCAGTGCTTTGTCATTGCTCAACACCGCGAGATTTTGCTTGTCGGCATAAACGGCATGCGCACGGGGATGCGGCGTGACGACAGCAGCGTCATCGAGATACGCGGCCCGGATCGCGGCGGATGCTGGTGTGGCAAGGTCGAAATCCGTGAGCCGGTTGTAGATCAGATCGATGACGAGGTCGCCGTGCATCAGCTTTCCATCGCGATACGCCAGCGATTCCGGATTCGCGATGACCGCGTGGAAGCCTGCCCGCGTGAACAGGTCCTGGAACAGCAGGAATTCGGGATAGAGATATTGCGTTTCCGGCGCTTCGTCGACAATGGCAATCGTTCGCAAAGGCAGATCATTGCGCGCACGCCGCCATTCCTCTTCGAACATCTTCACGAACTCGGCGCCAAGGCCGCTCGCGGAACCCGCGCTGGGCGTCAACGTTTCGACTTCGATGCAACAGGCACGCGCCGCACGCAACAAGGCGGCGTTTAACATCGCGCCACCCGCGTTCGTGTTGATCTCTATCAACTGCGGACCTTGCGGCGTCAAATGAAAATCGTAGCCGAGAAAAACTCCGCGCGTGGCTGTTTCAAAACGCGCAATTTCCGGCGCCCAGCCGAGAACGGTTTCGCGCCAGGCGGGCAGGGCGGTTACCGTTTCGATCGCTTCGACCAGCGCCTGCATTTTTGCGACTTGCTGGCGTGCAAGGAATACGGGCGGCGCGGCAAACAGGTGCGGACGGTCTTTCAGCAGATCAATGCCCGGAGCGCCGATAGCGCAGTCGCCGGCTACGGCGGCGCGCAGATCCTCGATATCCACGCTCACGCAGTGGCAGCCCTTGTTCAGCGCTTCGGCAACATCGGGCGTAAGGTATTCGTCGACCTGGATTTCAGTGCTCATGATCACATCCGGAACACGCCATAGCCGGTTCTCTCGCCTGTGGGATTGTTCATGGCCGCGGCCAGCGCAAGGCCCAGTACGCGCCGCGTATCGGCGGGATCGATCACGCCGTCATCCCACAATCGCGCGGTCGCGTAGTACGGATGCCCCTGGTGTTCGTACTGTTCGCGGATCGGTTGCTTGAAGGCTTCCTCTTCATCCTTTGACCACGCGCCGCCACGCGCTTCCATGCCGTCGCGTTTCACGGTTGCCAGCACGGATGCGGCCTGTTCGCCGCCCATCACGGAGATGCGCGCATTCGGCCACATCCACAACATGCGCGCACCGTACGCGCGGCCGCACATCGCGTAATTGCCCGCACCGAACGAACCGCCGATGATCACGGTGAATTTCGGCACCGAGCAGGTCGCAACGGCATTCACCATCTTTGCGCCGTCGCGTGCGATGCCGGCATTTTCATACTTGCGACCGACCATGAAGCCGGTGATGTTCTGCAGGAACACCAGCGGTACGCGGCGCTGTTCGCACAGCTGGATGAAATGCGTGCCTTTCAGCGCAGACTCCGAGAACAGTATGCCGTTGTTGGCAATGATGCCGACCGGATAACCGTCGATCTGCGCGAAGCCGCACACCAGTGTCTTGCCGTACAGCGCCTTGAATTCGTGGAACTCCGAGCCATCCACGATGCGCGCGATGACTTCGCGGATGTCGTACGGGTAACGCGTTTCCCGCGGAACGATGCCGTAGATGTCTTCGATCGGATATTCCGGTGCGCGCGGCTCGCTGCGTTCGAACGGCAGAGCGGGGCGCGAGATGTGCAGGTTCGCGACAATGTCGCGGGCAATGGCGAGAGCATGCTGATCGCTGTCGGCGAGGTGATCGGCAACGCCGGACGTACGCGCGTGCACATCGCCGCCGCCCAGCGATTCGGCGTCGACTTCTTCGCCGGTTGCGGCTTTCACCAGCGGCGGGCCGCCGAGAAAGATAGTGCCCTGATTGCGCACGATGACGGTTTCATCCGACATCGCCGGTACGTACGCGCCGCCCGCCGTGCAGGAACCCATCACGACCGCGATCTGCGGAATGCCCCGCGCGGACAATTGCGCCTGGTTGTAGAAGATGCGGCCGAAATGTTCGCGGTCCGGAAAGACTTCATCCTGCAAGGGCAGGAACGCGCCGCCGGAATCGACGAGGTATACGCAGGGCAGGCGGTTCTCCAGCGCGACTTCCTGCGCGCGCAGATGTTTCTTTACCGTGATCGGGTAATACGTGCCGCCTTTCACGGTCGCGTCGTTCGCGACGATCATGCACTCGCGTCCCGCAATGCGTCCGATGCCGGTGATGACGCCCGCTGCGGGTGCTTCGTCGCCGTACATGCCGAATGCGGCGAGCGATGACAGCTCGAGGAAAGGACTGCCATCGTCAAGCAGGGCTTCGATGCGTTCTCTTGGCAGCAGCTTGCCGCGGCCAGCGTGCTTCGCGCGCGCCTGTTCGGAACCGCCTAGCGCTGTGCGTGCGACCTTTTCGCGCAGATCCGCGACGACACTTTCCATGTGCCGGGCATTGCCCTGAAATTCTTCCGACTTGGTATCGATGTTCGATTTCAGGACACCCATTCACGCGCTCCTCGGATTGAGAGAAAAGCATGGACAGGACCAACAGGATTTTTCAGAATTAACAGGATTCAAAAAACGAATAGAGAAACCCTGGTAATCCGCTTTTCAAATCCTGTCGATCCTGTCCATTGCTCTTTTTGTTCTTACAATATTTCAACGGCAATAGCCGTTGCTTCGCCGCCGCCGATGCACAGCGAAGCAATGCCACGCTTGAGTTCGCGCGCCTTGAGCGCGTGCAGCAACGTCACGATCAGACGCGCACCGCTGGCGCCGATCGGATGACCGAGCGCGCAGGCGCCGCCGTTCACGTTGACTTTTTCGTGCGGCAGACCGTGTTCTTTCATCGCGGCCATTGCGACCACGGCAAACGCTTCGTTGATCTCGTAGAGGTCAACATCCGCTGCTTGCCAGCCGGTTTTTTTCAGCACGTTCGCAATGGCGCCGACGGGAGCCGTCGTGAACCATTCCGGTTCCTGCGCGTGACCGGCGTGACCGACGATCTTCGCCAGCGGTTGCAGGCCGCGCCTCGAAGCTTCGCTTGCGCGCATCAGTACGAGCGCGGCGGCGCCGTCGGAAATCGACGAAGATGAAGCGGCGGTGACGGTACCTTCCTTCGAAAAGGCGGCACGCAAGGTCGGAATCTTTTCGATATTGCAGCGGCCCGGTTCTTCATCCTGGTCCACAACCGTTTCGCCCTTGCGGTGCATGACGGTGACGGGTACGACTTCTTCGTTGAAACGGCCTTCCGCGATGGACGCCTGCGCGCGCTTCACGGATTCGATCGAGAAGTTGTCCTGGTCTTCGCGCGTGAACTTGAATTTCGTCGCGCACTGGTCGCCGAACGTGCCCATCATCTGCTTGTCGTACGGATTTTGCAGGCCGTCGAAGAACATGTGATCGATGACTTCCTGGTGACCCATGCGCATGCCGCCGCGCGCGTTCGGCAACAGGTAGGGCGCGTTGGTCATGGATTCCATGCCGCCGGCCACGATGATGTCGGCGGAACCGGCGGTGATCAGGTCGGCGCCCATCATCACGGTCTTCATGCCGGAACCGCATACCTTGTTGACGGTCACGCAACCGACCGATGTCGGCAGGCCGGCGCCGAGTGCGGCCTGACGTGCGGGCGCCTGACCGAGGCCTGCCGGCAGCACGCAGCCCATAAGGACTTCATTCACGTCATCGCCCTTGATGCCGGCGGCGGCAAGCGCACCCTTGATGGCGGCAGCGCCCAGCTCGTGTGCCTTCGCGCCGGACAGCGCGCCCTGGAACGCACCGACCGGGGTGCGCCTGGCGGAAACGATTACGATGGGATCATTACTCATGGATCAAACCTCGTTGATTGTTCAGTTGCTGCCGCCGGACGCATTGAACAGCTCGCGGCCGATCAGCATGCGGCGAATTTCATTGGTGCCTGCGCCGATGTCGTAAAGCTTCGCATCGCGCAACAGGCGACCGGTCGGATATTCATTGATGTAACCATTGCCGCCCAGCGACTGGATCGCTTCAAGCGACACCTGCACGGCATTTTCCGACGCCAGCAGCAGGCTTGCCGCGGCGTCCATCCGCACCGGTTCGCCGCGATCGAACTGCTCGGCCACGCGGTAGGTGAACGCGCGCGCGCTCTGCAGTTTCGTGTACATGTCGGCCATCTTGGCCTGCATGAGTTCGAAGCAACCGATGGGCTGGTCGAACTGCCTGCGCTCATGCATGTACGGCAGCACGACATCCATCGCCGCCTGCATGATGCCGAGCGGGCCGCCAGAAAGAACCAGCCGTTCGGAATCCAGGCCGCGCATCAGCACATACACGCCGTGGTTCGCTTCGCCGAGCACGTTTGCCTGCGGGATTTCGCAATCCTCGAAGACCAGTTCGCAGGTATTCGAGCCGCGCATGCCGAACTTGTCGAGCTTCTGCGCCGTGTGAAAACCGGGCGTGCCTTTCTCGACGATGAACGCGGTCATGCACTTCGAGCCGGCGTCCTTGCCCGCCGTGCGCATGTAGACAACGAGTACGTCCGCTTCGGGACCATTGGTGATCCACATCTTGCTGCCGTTGGCGATCCATGCGTCGCCCTTCCTTTCGGCGCGGCAACTCATGGAGCCGACCACATCGGAACCCGCGCCGGCCTCGGACATGGCGAGCGCGCCTTTCCACTCGCCACTGCACAGTTTCGGCAGGTACTTCGTCCGTTGCGCGTCGGTACCGTTCTGATAGAGGTTGTTCATGCAGAGGTTGGAATGCGCGCCGTAGGAGAGGCCGACGGATGCCGAGGCACGCGAAATTTCTTCCATTGCGACGACGTGCGCCAGATAGCCCATCTCGGCGCCGCCCAATGCTTCGGGAACCGTCATGCCGAGCAGGCCCATCTCGCCAAGCTTCGGCCAGAGTTCCTGCGGGAATTCGTTCTGCTTGTCGATTTCCACCGCGCGCGGCGCGATTTCCGTTTCCGCAAAACGCCGCACGGCGTCGCGCAACATGTCGAGGTCTTCATTGATACGGGTATTGATGATGTTCACGCAGTGTTCTCGCTGGACGATTTGAAACGGTGCGCGATCTTCCGGCGACCCGATCGGCATGCCGTATGGCGGGACGGTAGCGCGCGCGGTGGCTGCGAGGACAACGCCCGTGCAGATGCAGGTTTCGCCAGCCGAAGAGCGGGCATTATACAGGGTGTGACGAGGCCATGCCTGGCGTGGATTGCCACGGCCGAGCCTGGCGACAGTATCGCGGGATCAGACCATGCCTTCGTGTTTCTTGTCGTGAGCACGCGCACCCCTGAATGGATTCCGGTTGCTGTCATCGAGCCGCACCAGCAGTGAGCCCTGCGAGAACAGGTAGATCATCGTTTGCGTGCAGGGCCGAGAACAGCAGCGGCATCTTCATTTCGTTCGGCGCGAAATATTGACGGAACGGAAAAGCGGCCGCGCTGCCGACGGGGGGGCAGGCGAGCGTCGATCCTTGCAGGCAGCACTTGTCGTCGATTGCGACTGGGAAAAATAAAGGGGAACGAGAGAGAAAAAAAGGCGGCCATCAGGCCGCCTTTCAGTGGAGCTGTCGGACTCAGCGGCCGCGGCCGCTGTACCGGTCGTTCTGCTGCTTGATGTGCGGCAGCTTGACCTTGCCCATGCGCGCGATGCGCTCTTCGGCCATGCGATCGGCTGCCTTGTACGTCGGAATGCCGTCGCGGTCGGCGACCTTGTAGATGTTCTCGATGATGTCGTACACGCTGCTGACCATGCGGTAGGCCCGCTCCTGGTCGTAACCCTGCAGTTCGACATACACGTTCATCAGGCCGCCGGCATTGATCGCGTAATCCGGTGCATAGAGGATGCCTTTCTTCTGCAGTTCGTCACCGCATTCGTCGGTGGCCAACTGGTTGTTCGCGGAGCCTGCGACAATGTCGAACTTGAACTGCGGAATGGTCTTTTCGTTGACCGTCGCACCCAGCGCGCAGGGGACGTAGACCTTCGCATCGACGGAATAGATGTCGTCGCCGCTCAACGCTTCAGCTCCCATGTCCACGCACTGCTGCACGCGGTCCTGGTTGAGATCCGTCACGAAGACCTTGGCGCCGGCATCCGTCAGCGTCTTCACGATGTGAATGCCGACATGGCCCACACCCTGGACGGCGTACGACGCCTTGGCCAGATCGTCATGGCCATACTTCTTCTGCAGCGAGGCCTTGATGCCCTGGATCGTGCCGTAGGCCGTGAACGGGGACGGGTCGCCGCCGCCGCCATGCACCGGGTGCACGCCCACCACATGGTTCGTTTCCATGTGGATGTAATCCATGATCTCGACGCTGGTATTCACGTCTTCGGCCGTGATGTAGCGGCCATTGAGCGATTCGATGTAGCGACCGAAGGCGCGGAAGAAGGCTTCGGCTTCCGTCTTGTCCTTGATCGGGTCACCGATGATGACCGATTTGCCGCCGCCCAGGTTCAGGCCGGAAACGGCCGCCTTGTAGGTCATGCCGCGCGACAGGCGCAACACGTCGTTCAGCGCCTCGGCTTCGGATTTGTACGGCCACATGCGGCAGCCGCCCAGGGCGGGGCCCAGCACGGTGTTGTGAATGGCCACAATGGCCTTCAGTCCGGTGTCCTTGCTATGGAAAAAGACCACCTCTTCGTGCCCCACTTTGTCCAGGGTGGCGAAAAGCTCCATAAATCCTCCTAGGCGGATGGTGTTCGGCCCTGCGGATCGGCTCGAAAGCCTGGTAATTGCAGGGTCTGGTGCGCGGGCCGGACAGGGCATTTCTGCCTGCCGGGGCGCATCGGGGGCGGAATTATAGACGTATCGTTCCCGCGGGGCACGGAAATTTGCCGTCGCGGATTGCGGATGCCGCGTCGCCGGGATGACGAGTGGCGATCATCTGGCGGTATAATCGACCGCTTTCGCCACGAAATCCGAGCAAATCCAGGGGTAAATCATGCCTGACGCCGCCAAGGACATGCAGCAGGAAGCGGGTCGCGCCGTTGACCGGCCGTTACGTTTCATCACCGCTGCTTCGCTGTTTGACGGCCACGATGCCGCGATCAACCTCATTCGCCGCCTGCTGCAACAGCAGGGTGCGGAGGTGATCCATCTCGGCCACAACCGTTCCGTGAGGGAAATCGTTCGCGCGGCGCTGCAGGAAGACGCTGACGCGATAGCCGTGAGTTCGTACCAGGGCGGGCACAACGAGTATTTCGCTTATATGGTCGACATGCTGCGCGAAGAAGGCGCGGAGCATATACGCGTGATCGTCGGCGGCGGTGGCACGATCGCACCCGACGAAATCAAGAAGCTGGAGCAGCATGGCGTCGAGCGAATCTACACGCCGCATGACGGCATGGAGATGGGCCTGAACGGCATGATCGAGGACGTGTTCAAGCGCGTTCGTGCCTGGACCAAGCCCGAGGTGGACGGCAGAAACGCCCAACCCGGCGACCACCAGGCCATTGGCCAGACGATTTCACGACTCGAGCTGGAAGAGGAATCGGAGGCTGGTACCGAAGCGCTGCGCAAGACATGGCGCGCAACGACGAATCAGCCGCCGGTTGTCGGGCTCACCGGTACGGGTGGCGCGGGCAAATCCAGTCTCACCGATGAGCTTTTGAACCGTTTTCGCCGGCATTACCCCGATCTCAGAATCGCCGTCCTGGCCGTCGACCCGACGCGACGCCGTACCGGCGGCGCTTTGCTGGGCGATCGTATTCGCATGAACTCGCTGGACGACGACGCTATCTTCATGCGATCGATTGCCACGCGCCGCCAGCACCTTGCGACCAGCGCCGTACTCGGCGATACCATCCAGTACCTCAAGTATTGCGGTTTCGGCCTGATCCTCGTCGAAACGGCGGGTATCGGTCAGTCGGATACCGAGATCGTCGATCTCGTCGAATTCTCCTGTTACGTCATGACGTCGGATTACGGTGCGGCGAGCCAGCTCGAGAAAATCGACATGCTCGATTTCGCCGATCTCGTCGTCATCAACAAGTTCGAGAAACGTGGCTCGAAAGATGCGCTGCGCGACGTCAAGAAGCAGTGGAGGCGCAATCGACTGCAGTTCGATCTGCCGGATGAGAAGGTGCCGGTGTATCCGACCATCGCCAGCCAGTTCAACGATCCGGGCGTGAACCGCATGTTCAAGGGTCTGATCGACGCGATGGCCGCCAAGCTCAGGTTGCCTGGAGACGCTTGGAAACTGGAAGGACATTTTCCGGAAGTAGCCATCGAAAAGCATGCGCTGATTCCCGGTAATCGTGAACGTTATCTTGCCGAAATTGCGGAGCAGGGCCGTCGCCAGCACGGCCGTATTCTCCAACAGGCGGAAGCGGCGACACTGGCCCATTCATGCTACCGGGCACTGGCCGCGCTGGAAGACTCCGCGCTGCCGGAGCCGCTGGAACCGTATGCCCCTGACGCGCTGACGGAAGGCTCGGACAATTCGCTGCGTACCCTGCGCCAGCGATACAACGCGGCGCTCGACGAAATCTCGCAGGATGGCCTGAAGCAGCTGCGGGACTGGCCGGAGGTCGCCGAAGGCGCGCGCCGTGAACAGTACGCCTACTTCGTGCGCGGCAAGGAAATCAACGGCGACAACTACTCAGAATCGCTGTCGCACATACAGATACCGAAGCTGGGCATTCCGCGCTACCAGGACTGGGGCGACCTGTTGCGCTGGCGCATGGAAGAAAATCTTCCCGGCCATTATCCGTACACCGCGGGCGTTTACCCATACCGGCGCGCGGGCGAGGATCCCGCACGCATGTTCGCGGGCGAAGGTACGCCCGAGCGTACCAATCGCCGTTTCCATTACGTCTCGCACGGGCTGCCTGCAGCGCGTCTTTCTACCGCCTTCGACTCCGTCACGCTGTACGGCGAAGATCCGGATCCGCGTCCGGACATCTACGGCCGTATCGGCAATTCCGGTGTTTCGATCGCATCCGTCGACGACATGAAAAAGCTGTATTCGGGTTTCGATCTGACCGCGCCGACGACATCCGTGTCGATGACCATCAACGGTCCGGCACCGATGATTCTCGCGATGTTCATGAATGCGGCGATCGACCAGCAGGTGGAAAGACACCTGCGCGAAACCGGCAAGTGGGGCGCCGCCGAGAAGAAGATTCGCGACCTGTACGCGGATGGGTTGCGTCCACAGTACAACCGTGGCCTGCCGGAGGATCACGATGGCATGGGCCTCGGGCTGCTCGGCGTGTCGAGCGACAAGGTTGTCGACAAGGAAACGTACGAGAAGATCAAGGCAGATGTGCTGGCGACCGTTCGTGGCACCGTGCAGGCGGACATTCTGAAGGAGGACCAGGCGCAGAATACCTGCATCTTCTCGACGGATTTCGCGCTGCGCATGATGGGCGACGTGCAGCAGTACTTCATCGACAACAATGTCCGTAATTTCTATTCCGTCTCGATTTCCGGATACCACATTGCCGAAGCCGGAGCGAACCCGATTTCACAATTGGCGTTCACGCTTTCCAATGGCTTCACACTGCTTGAGTACTACCTTGCGCGCGGCATGAACGTCGACGAGTTCGCGCCGAACTTTTCGTTCTTCTTCTCGAACGGAATGGATCCGGAATATGCGGTGATCGGCCGCGTTGCCCGGCGTATATGGGCGCGCGCCTTGCGCGATCTCTATGGTGCCGGCCCACGTGCGCAGATGTTGAAGTACCACATCCAGACATCCGGTCGTTCCTTGCATGCGCAGGAAATCCAGTTCAACGACATTCGCACCACGTTGCAGGCGCTGTATGCGCTGTACGACAACTGCAACAGCCTGCACACCAATGCCTACGATGAAGCGATCACGACACCGACGGAAGAATCGGTGCGGCGCGCGCTGGCGATCCAGTTGATCATCAACAAGGAACTCGGTCTTAACAAGAACGAGAATCCGATCCAGGGTTCGTTCGTCATCGAAGAGCTCACGGACCTCGTGGAAGAGGCTGTATACAAAGAGTTCGAGCGCATCAGCGAGCGCGGCGGTGTCCTGGGCGCGATGGAGACCATGTACCAGCGCGGCAAGATTCAGGAAGAGTCGCTTTACTACGAAGCGAAGAAGCACGACGGTTCCCTGCCCATCATCGGCGTGAACACATTCCGCGGGCGAGACGCGGGGAAGCAGGAAGAGCCGGAACTGATCCGATCCACGGAAGACGAAAAGCAGGCGCAGATCAATGCAGTAAGTCATCTGCGCGAACATCACAGCGAGGCGGCGAGCATCGCCTTGCAGAACCTGCAGACGGTGGCGTCCGAAGGGGGCAACCTTTTTGCGGAATTGATGGAAGCGGTAAAAGTGTGTTCGCTGGGACAGATATCGCAGGCGCTTTATCAGGTGGGCGGACGCTACCGTCGAAATATGTAACGTTCCCGAGTGGCAAATGTCGCTTGGTTATCGGCCGCGATGATGGTTTTGTTGTATTGAACCTTGCATGCCGGCATGGGAATAAAGGATAGGATTAATGGGCGAAATGCCTGATTTAAAAGGTCTTGTCGCGTGAATGGCGTAGCTTTCCTTTTAACATTTTCTTTGCTACATTCGATGGCCGCGCTGCGCTCAGGCGCAGTGGCGCGCTTTTGCTGAACACTTCAGTAACCACGCAGATTTAAGGTAATGACATGCCCAAGCTACCCAACAAGAAGCTGATCGTGGTCGCGTCCTGGTTGTCCCTCGCGGGCGCCGGCGTCATGGCCCATGCGGCACCGCAATCAGCACCAGAGGACATCCTGAAAACGACGATGCAGACGCAGCAGTCAACGCAACAAGCGGCGGCGCGTTCCCAGAATCAGGTGGACAAGGTCAGTGACGAAACGCAGTCCATGCTGAGCGAGTACCTCACGGTCACGCAGCAAACGGATCGTCTCAGCGTGTACAACCAGCAGGTCGAAAAACTGATTCGAGATCAGGAAGAAGAGAAGTTGTCGATTCGACAGCAGCTTCAGGATGTCGAAGTGGTAGAGAAGGAAATTCTGCCGTTCCTGATTCGCATGGTTAACAACCTCCAGCAGTTTGTTGAACTGGATATGCCGTTCCTGGTCGAGGAGCGCCGTACTCGCGTGCTCGAGCTGAAAGATATGATCGACCAGTCCGACGTAACCACATCGGAGAAGTACCGTCGCACGATGGAGGCCTACCAGATCGAAACCGATTACGGTCGCGAGATCGAGGCTTACCGCGGGCAGCTCGGTGAGGGTGAAAATGTGCGCACAGTCGATTTCCTGAAGGTGGGACGCGTGTTGCTTGCCTATCAGACGACTGACCGTCAGGAAACCGGTTTCTGGAACAAGGAAACCGGGCAGTGGGAGCAGTTGCCGGACAGTTATCGCAACCCGATAACCTCAGGTCTGCGCATTGCCCGCAAGCAGGCCGCACCCGAGCTTATGCAACTTCCCGTGTCGGCACCGGAGCGCGCGAAATGAAAAAGATTATCTACACCGTCCTGATTTCAATGGTGATGGGCAGTGGCGTCGCCTATTCGGGTGAGCAGCCGGCCGCCGCTCAGGCGACGAACCTCGATCAATTACTGGAACAGGTACGCCGTGCGAGTCGTGAGACCAGTGCAGCCAACCAGCGCCGCGAGCAGGAGTTCCGCCAGGCGCGCGACCAGCAGCGTCAGTTGCTGGAGCGAGCCAAAGCCAGCCTGATCGCAGAAGAACAGCGCAGTGATCGCCTCCGCAGTACGTTTGACACGAACGAGCAGGCGCTTACTCAGTTGACGGAGACGCTGCGTACGCGCATGGGTAATCTCGGCGAAGTCTTCGGTGTTGTGCGTCAGATGGCGGGTAACGCCAAGACCATCATCGACAATTCGCTGGTTTCCGCCCAGATCGAAAATCGTGGCCAGATTCTTTCGAAGCTTGCTCAATCGAAGGCGTTGCCGACCATAGAAGAGCTCGAAGCGCTGACCAACACCTTCCTTGAAGAAATGGTCGAGTCGGGCAAGGTCGTGCGTTTCACTGATACGGTTGTCAACGAAGATGGCACGCCGCTTGAACAGGAGGTTGTCCGCGTTGGCGTGTTCACGGCAATCAATAGCGACGGCTTCCTGCGTTACCTGCCGGAAACGCAATCGCTGGTTGTGCTTGGACGTCAGCCGTCCGGTCGGTTCCTCTCGGTTGCCGAAGATTTGTTCGAAGCGGAGCCAGGTAGTGGTCCAATTGGCATGGCAGTCGACCCGACTCGCGGGCAGCTGCTAGGCGCGCTTGTGCAGGCCCCGACATTGCTGGAGCGTATCGATCAGGGTGGCCCGGTCGGTTATGTCACGCTCGCGCTCGGCGCCCTAGGTGTTCTCATCGCCTTGCAGCGTCTGATCTATCTGTTCAATACCGGCCGCAAGGTCAAGTCACAGCTTCAATCCGGCAAGCCGAGCCCGGACAATCCGTTGGGTCGCGTGTTAGGTGTCTACAACGACAACAGAAAAGACGATATCGAGACGCTCGAATTGAAGCTCGATGAGGCAATCCTCAAGGAAACGCCACAGCTCGAGAAATGGCAGAGTGCTTTGAAGATCATCGCCGCTGTTGCACCGCTTATGGGTCTGCTGGGTACCGTGACCGGCATGATCGCGACCTTCCAGTCGATCACGCTGTTCGGTACGGGTGATCCGAAACTGATGGCAGGCGGTATTTCTCAGGCGTTGGTCACGACGGTGGAAGGTCTGGTTGTCGCCATTCCGCTCGTGTTGCTGCACGCGATTGTTTCATCACGCAGCCGTGAAGTCGTGCAGATACTCGAGGAGCAGAGTGCGGGCATCATTGCCGCGCACGCGGAAAAGCACAAATGATCTGGCTTGCTGAAACCTTCAATGGCATTAGAGGGTTCTTCGAGGCGGGAGGGGATGTTCTATGGGCGGTGTTGTTCATCACCATCGTGATGTGGACGTTCATCATCGAGCGGCTCTGGTATTTCAGAGCCGTTCACCCACATCGTGTGCAGCGTGTGGTTGATGCCTGGAAGGCGCGCAATGACCAGGACAGCTGGTATGCGAAACGCATTCGCGAGCAAATGATTTCTGAAATCTCCGTTGAAGCGAACCGTTTCGTTACGCTGATCAAGACGCTCATCGCCGTGCTCCCGCTGGTCGGTCTGCTTGGAACGGTGACCGGCATGATTCAGGTGTTCGATGTCATGGCCGTAATGGGTACAGGCAACGCACGCGAAATGGCTGGCGGTGTTTCCGCCGCGACATTGCCAACGATGGCCGGCATGGTTGCCGCGTTGTCCGGGCTCTATTTCGGTACTGCTCTGGATCGTAAGGCGCAAGTCGAAGTTGAACAGGTTCAGGACGCGTTGCGCCATTTCTGAAAGGTGATTCATGAGACGCAAGCACAAACACGGCGCGGAAGAAGCCGATATCGACATGACGCCGATGCTGGACATCGTGTTCATCATGTTGATCTTCTTTATTGTCACGACGTCGTTCGTGCGGGAAATCGGTATTGACGTCAACCGGCCAACGAATACGCCGCCTGAGACCAAGCAGGAAAGCCAGGTTATCCTGATCGAAATCACCGATACAGGGACAGTCCGTATGGACGGTCGCACAGTCGATGTCCGGGCGGTACAGGCAAACGTCGAGAGAGCGCGCGCGGAAAAGCCGGATTCAACTGTTGTCGTCGCTGCTGACGCCAGCTCGAATGCAGGAGTTCTCGTCCAGGTAATCGACCAAGCGCGTCTCGCGGGTGCAACAAACGTTTCCCTCGCGTCTGACGTAGAATGATCACGCGTCCGGCACATTTCTGTCGGACTGCTGTCTAAAGAGACAGATATGGCTAGAAAACATGCAGTTCAGGAACAAGATGCGGAAATCAACATGACTCCGATGCTGGACATCGTGTTCATCATGCTGATTTTCTTCATCGTGACCACTTCTTTTGTGAAGGAAGCGGGTCTTGAGGTAAACCGCCCGCCTGCCGAAACGGCCGACCCGCAGGTGCGCGGTAACGTCATGATTGCGATTTCGCAAAATGGTGATATCTGGATGTCGAAGCGGCAGGTGCAGATTGAGCAGGTTCGCCTCCTTGTCGAGCAAGCAAAGGCGGAAAATCCGGAAGGCAGCATTGTCATTATCGCTGACGAAAGCGCACCTACCGGAGTCGTTGTCCAGGTGATGGACCAGGCACGGATGGGAGGCGCCGATCAGGTTGCAATCGCTGCAGAGGAGTCGGGAACATCATGAGATACGCGGTATCACTTATTCTTGGCGTGGTCGTTGCGGTTCTTTTGTTCGGGCTGATGAATCAGTTGATTTCCGGCAGTGATAAAGGCCAGGTGACCGCGCAGGACGTGCGTTTTGTGGATTTCATTCGCGTCAAGCGTGATGAAACGACCCGTACGAAGGAACGCCGGGTCCCGGAAAAACCGGAGCCGCCAAAGAAGCCACCTCCGCCGCAGATGAGTGCGCAATCGCAGGACACGCGCCCAACGCCGCCGGAGTTCAATATCAATATGCCGAACATCGGTGCTTCTTTTGCAGGTGCCGGCCCTTACCTGGGTAATCCGTTCAGCGGTGGCGCTACAGGTGATGGGGATCTCATACCGATCGTGCAAATTGAGCCCCAGTATCCGCGCGAGGCATTAATGGAGTGTGTCGGTGGCGTCGTGAATCTGCGGTTTACCGTCCTGGAAGACGGATCGGTAAAGGATCCGACAGTTGTTTCCGCAGAACCGGCCCGCCTGTTCGACCGCTCGGCGTTGCGCGCGATTCTTCGGTGGAAGTTCAAGCCACGGATTGTGGACGGTCGTCCTGTGAAACGTGAAGCGAATCTCCCGTTGGAGTTCAGAAAGCCGGAAGGCTGCTGATTCCATGCGGACTCCAGGAGTGAAACCAATGTCTTTTACTACAAGAATGCTGGCAGCCGTCCTCTTCGGCGCCGCACTATTGTCCGGTGGTACGGCAGTGCAAGGTGCCGAGGAACAGGGAGAAGAGCAGAAGGCAGGCTCGACTTTCATGTCGCAGCAGACATACAACCGTATTTCTCGGTCGCACACGGCGATCGAGGAAGGCAAGTATCAGGAAGCGCTCAACGAGTTGCTGGATCTTGCCGATGACGTGAAAGACCGGCCTTATGAGCACGCGGTGACATTGCAGAGCATCGGCTATGTTTACATCAATCAGGAGAAGTGGGAGCTCGCGGCTCAGTACTTCAGTCGCGCGGTACGGCTGAATGCTCTTCCTGAGGAACCGCAGAAACAGGCTATCTACACGCTGGCTCAGATTTATGCGACGACCGGCGAGTTCCAGAAAACGATCGACCTTTTAACCGACTGGTTCAAGACGGCCAAGAATCCACCGGCGGACGCATACATCATACTGGCTCGGGCTTACTCGGCCCAGGAGCGGTACAGCGAAGCACATCAGCCGGCCAAACAGGCTATTGCGAAGTCCGACAAGCCCCGGGAGGATTGGTACAAGCTGCTGTTGGGGATTCAGTATGAACTGAACAAGTATGCAGAGGCTGCCGGTACCTTGGAGGTGCTTGTCGCAAACTGGCCGGACAAGGAAATTTACTGGAAGCAACTTTCCGGTATTTATGTCGAGTTGGGACAGGAAGACAAGGCGTTGGCAACCTTAGCCACGGCATATGGACGTGGACTGGTCGAAAAGTCGGGAGATATTCTCAACCTGGCGCGTTTATATATGCTGAACGAGGTACCTTTCCAAGGTGGGAAAATTCTCGAGGCCTCTCTTAATAAAGGCGAGGTTGAGAAGACGCAGAAGAATTACGAACTGCTGTCACAGGCATGGGTACAGGCACGCGAGTACAAAAAAGCCATTAGTGCATTGAGCGCTGCTGCTGCGCTCGCTGACGACGGCGCATTATTCGTACGAGCTGCTCAGCTTGAAATGTCTCTGGCGAATTGGGAAGGGGCGGTAACCGCTGCTCGGAAGGCGATTGAGAAAGGCGAACTCGATTCGAAGATGACCGGGCAGGCGTATCTGCTACTTGGAACTGCTGCCGCTGAGCAGAAGGATTTCGACGTTGCAATCAACGCTTTCAACAAGGCGCGCGGTTACCCCGAGACGAGGAAGACCGCATCGCAGTGGCTCAGTTTCGTGCAGACGGAACAACAGGTAACGAGTCTGAACTGAACTCGGAGTTTTACCTGACCTCTAAAAGGCGCCCTTCGGGCGCCTTTTTTCTTGTAAAAACGGTTTAAAACAACATTTTTTTTTACATAATGAGCTGTGAACCAGTTCACGGCTTATGCAGGGAAAACCGGGGAGACTTGCCGCCAGAAAGGTTGCATTATTGGGTCAAATCAGCCCATATCGTAATGAACCAAACATAGCGAAGTGGTTCTGACATACCCTGACGCCCAGAGGATATCGACATGACAGGCAAAGACAAGGCGCCGACAATTTCCGCACCAGGCAGAGCAACGACTGGGGCAACAACGGTGGTTGCAACGAGCCGCGCCGGAGCGGACATTGAGCGATTCCTGGATGCCATGTGGATGGAAAGAGGGCTTTCCGAGAACACGCTGGCCGCATACCGGGCTGACCTGCAAAGTCTGAAAGCCTGGCTGGAAGACCATTCGATCGGTCTGCTGGACGCACGGCGGGACCATTTGCTGAATTTCGTTGCGTGGCGCGTTGAATCAGGCGCCCGTCCCCGCTCTACCGCACGGCAACTTTCCAGCATCCGCCGATTTTATCGTTTCATGCAGCGGGAAGGCCTGGTAACCCAGGATCCTTCAGAGAACATCGAAATGCCGCGCCTTAGCCGGCCTCTTCCGAAATCACTTACGGAAGAGGAGGTGGAGTCGTTGCTTTCGGTTCCCGATGTTGATGACCCTTTGGGGTTGCGCGACCGGGCAATGCTCGAAGTGCTGTATGCAACGGGGTTGCGTGTGTCGGAACTGGTGAAACTTGAACTCAATCAGATCAATCTTCGTCAGGGAGTGGTTCGCGTAACCGGTAAAGGTAGCCGCGAACGTCTGGTGCCGTTGGGAGAGGAATCTCAGCGCTGGCTCGACCGGTACCTGGCTTCAGGGCGGCCTGAAATTCTGCGCGGCCGGCAAACGGAATTTCTGTTTCCGACGCGACGTAGTGACAGCATGACGCGGCAGGCCTTCTGGCACATCATCAAGCGTTACGCGTCGAAAGCGAGTATCCGCAAACCGTTGTCGCCACACACCTTGCGCCACGCCTTCGCTACACACTTGCTGAATCATGGTGCGGATTTGCGCGTTGTGCAGATGCTGTTGGGGCATAGTGACGTTTCGACGACCCAGATTTATACCCATGTAGCGCGGGAGCGCTTGAAAGACGTGCATTCGCAGCATCATCCCCGCGGTTAGACTAAGGCGAAATCCAGCAGGCGGCGCCGGAGTTGAACCCCGGCGCCGTTTTTGTGTCCATGTGTTGTACGCTCTCCCACCGTTCCTCATGCGAGCCAGTCCATGATCCGTGTTCTTCAACTACTCACAATCCCGGTGCTGCTCTTCGCCGCGCAGCCGTCATTCTCTGCGAACAGCAACGATCTGGCAGTGCGCGAACGTATAGCGGAGCGTCTCCCCGGCGTTGAAGTGGAGAACATTCAGCCCTCACCCATACCAGGATTGTACGAAGTGACGGTAGGGCCGCTGGTTGTCTATACGTCGGCTGACGGGCGATATCTGGTGCGTGGTGAAATCCATGACCTGCAAACTGATGAGAACCTGACGGAAACACGAGTCGCTGCAGCACGCGCGCAAACACTCGTCACACTGGATGATGATGAGCTTATCGTTTTCGGAAAGCCGGATTCCAAGCATTCGGTAACGGTGTTTACGGATATCAGTTGCGGCTATTGCCGCGTGCTGCACAGCAAGATCGAGGAATACAACAAACGGGGAATACAGATTCGCTACGCGGCGTTTCCGCGGAACGGACTGGCCTCGGATTCCTGGCAGAAAATGGAAGATGTCTGGTGCTCGCCCGACCGGAAGAAGGCGCTGACGATGGCGAAACTCGACCGCGAGTTCGAAACGAAACCGTGTGACAGCGAGCATGTCACCGAGCAGTGGCAGGTCGGCCGCCTGTTGGGCGTCCGCGGGACACCAGCCATTTTCACGGACCAAGGGCAACTGGTGCCGGGCTACCTTCCTCCAGATGAGTTGGCTAAACGATTGCAGACAGGACCACGGAATTGAAAAAGGCCGCCTGTAGGCGACCTTTCCTTTTCCCCGTCGGAGAAGATGTCAACGTTCGAGTTGATCCAGCTTGCCAGGTTTTCCGTCCCACTCTTCTGCATCCGGTAACGGGTCCTTCTTTTCGGCGAGCACTGGCCAGTCTCGCGACAGTTCTGCATTCAGATCCAGAAAGTGCTGCTGGTCATCGGGCAGGTCGTCTTCCGCGAAAATGGCATTTGCCGGACATTCCGGTTCGCATAACGAGCAGTCGATGCATTCATCGGGGTCGATGACGAGAAAATTCGGTCCTTCATGAAAACAGTCGACGGGGCACACCTCCACGCAGTCGGTGTACTTGCACTTGATGCAGTTTTCGGTAACGACAAACGTCATGCAGGACTCCCGTTATGCGGCTGTGCCGGAGTTTGACGGAGGTGGAGCGCGAATTCTGCCACAAGAAAACCGTTATTTCAGTTTGGGTCCCTTGTCGAAGACGGCGGTGTGCAGGCCGAAACTGCCCGCCTTGAGATCGGACCGGTACTTTTCAAGCGTAAACCGCACGCTGGGAAACGCCAGCTCGTCCCATGGAATCGCGTCGATCGATACCAGTGCAGTCTCGAGGCTTTCAGGTCCCGGGTGATGCTCAGGTCCCTTCATGCGGCCGCGATACATCATGTGTACCTGTCCCGCATGAATGACATCCACCACCGCGTACAGCGCCTCCAATTCCACTTCCACACAGGCTTCTTCACGCGCCTCGCGTGCAGCCGCGTCCAGCACCGATTCACCGTGTTCCATGAATCCGGCAGGCAGCGTCCAGTAACCCTTGCGCGGCTCGATGGCCCGTTTGCAGATCAGGATCGATCCGGCATGCATGACGATGCAACCGGCAACGATTTTCGGGTTGCTGTAATGCACCGTTGCGCAGGTGTCGCACACGTGACGGGGCAGGTTGTCGCCGGCAGGAACCCGCAGGCTGACAGAGGAGCCGCAGTGGCTGCAGTATTGCATGAGGCGGTCCCGGTAAATTTACGGCAGGGAATACGTCCTGCCATTTGTACCTGGTGCCCGGGGTCGGAATCGAACCGACACTTCCTCACGGAAACGAGATTTTGAGTCTCGCGCGTCTACCAGTTTCGCCACCCGGGCAGGGGACGCCAAGTATAGGGCAACACGGTTTTCGAGCAAGCCGCAATCCGGGGATTTTCCGTCACCGCTGCGACGTTTTCCTCCGCTCGCGCATCCAGACAGGTATATGACGAACGGTTTTTCCAGCGAAGTCGACCCGATGCTCCTGGTGCGCGCGCAGGCTGGCGACATGAACGCCCACGCTGACCTGTTCCGTCAGTTCGGCGCCGCGGTGTTCACGCTCGCGCGCCGTCTCGTCAGGCGCCCGGATGTCGCCGAGGAAATTCTGCAGGAGACTTTTCTGGACGTCATGCGGCGTATCGGTGGCTATCGCGGCGAGGCTCCAATCGGATTCTGGATCCGGCGCATTGCAGTCAACCGGTCTCTCATGTTCCTGCGCTCGTACTGGGAACAGCAGGGCGAAGCCCTTGAGGCGGAGATTATCGATGACGGCTCGAACTTCGACATCGCACTGGGTCGCGTAGACCTGGCCGGGCTGCTGGATCGGTTGCCAGCTATCGGTCGGGCAGTACTGTGGCTGCATGACGTCGAAGGTTACACCCACCAAGAGATCGCGCAGTTAACCGGGAAGACCGCCAGTTTTTCCAAATCCCAGCTGGCACGATCACACCTCCGCCTGCGACGGATGGTGATGGAAGGCTCGACCGAAGAGGTGAAGCAATGCATGCCCAAGCCCATCAATTGATCGCGCTGCGTGATAAGGAGCCGATGGACGCGGTAATACGCGAACACGTCGAGTCCTGCGCACTGTGCCGGGGCCGTTTGCACCAGTTCGCAAATCTGCAGCAGTGCTTGTCCCGCTTGCCGGTAGAAGCGCCGCCACCGGAAGCGTGGCAACGGATTTGCGAGCGACGCTTTCTGGAGACGACGGTGGGACGGCCGGCAAGGAGAAAGGCTGGAGCGGTGGCTGCAGTACTGACGGCAATTGCCCTGGTCACCGCCATCAATCTGCTCCCTTTCATGGGTGGCACTGAAAAAGGTGCTCAGGAAGGGATTCTGACGGCAGATGCTTCGACATCGCTGCGCGCGCTGCAGGCGCGCTCGCGCGAGCTGGAGTATGCGCTGCGCGAGCAGCATCCAGGCACGGTCGTGTCCATGCATACCGCCGGCACCATCAGCGAACTGGAAGACAGCATCGCGTTGATCGACTACGAACTCGGCGCTATCAGCGAGAACGAGCGGCAGCGGGAGCTATGGCAGCAGCGCGTAGAGCTGATGCAGATGTTGATCATGGTGCGTTCGGCTGAGCGGTACTACAGCAGTATTTGATCCAGCTATTCAGAGGAGATGAGCATGAAGACTTTTCAAGTCCTGGTGACTGTGGCGTTGATGGCATTCACGGTGCCGTCGCTTGCCGCGGTCGAAAGTCCAACATCGGAAAAGGAACAGGAAAAACTGCGCGCGGAAATGCGTGAAGCACGACGTGACATGGAAAAAGCCGCGCGTCGCCTTGCCGAACTCAGCCGTCAGCTCGGCCAGGACCGCGGATTTGCGTTTGAGATGGCGGGCGATGGAGAAGCGCCGCTACGGCATTTCATGCTGTCAAAGCGTCCCGGACACGCCATGCTTGGCGTAATGGTCGGAAACCGCGGTGAAAGGGCGGAGGGCGTCGAGGTGTTGTCGGTGACTCCCGGCGGACCCGCAGACAGGGCCGGTATCCAGACGGGCGACGTCATTGTCGCGATTGAGGACACCGATTTGAAAGGAGAGAAGGGCGCGGAGGAGCTTGTGCGTATGTTGCGGAATTTGAAGCCGGGCAGCGAGGTGGAAGTGGCATACCGCCGCGGGAACGACACGCGCACCGCGAAGGTGGTGTCCGAGGAGTTTGAGCACAGGTTCCGTTTTCTCACGCCGCCCGCCCTCGACGCAGCCATGCCGTTCGCGCCACATGCGCCGCGTTTTCTGGATTTGCTGCACCGCTGGGGAGACATTGAACTCGCCCCGGTTTCGACCCAACTCGGAGAATATTTCGGTACGGACAAGGGATTGCTCGTCGTTCGTGCACCGCGAAAGGACAGCCTGAAGCTGCAGGATGGCGACGTGATACTCGCTATCGGGGGGCGTGAGCCCGAAGATTCTGCGCACGCGATGCGGATACTGGGAAGTTATCGTCCGGGCGAAAAAGTGACGCTGGACATCATGCGCAAGCGCAAGAAGCAGTCGCTGGATATCGAGATTCCGGAGCGCCAGGTAACCTTGCGGCACACTCCGCGGGTGAGATCGGAGGCAATAGCGCGCGCTGTCCCCAGGTAAGCAGGATATCTGCCGCCGGAGCACTGCTGAGGTGGCGAATGATGGGTTACACTTCGCGGCGCCATGCAGCGCCGCGATTTTCATTTCGAACTCCCCGACGAACTGATTGCCCGCTACCCCGAAAAGGAGCGCAGCGGTTCCCGTCTTTTATGCCTGAACGGCGCGAATGGCGACATTCATGACCGGATGTTTCGTGAACTGCCCGCGCTTCTCCAACCCGGCGACCTGCTGATTTTCAATGATACTCGTGTCATGCCGGCGCGGTTGCTGGGTCGTAAGGCTACGGGCGGCCAGGTCGAAGTGCTGGTCGAGCGGATATTGAATGCGCGCGAAGCGCTCGCACATGTCCGCGCGAGCAAGTCACCCAAACCCGGCATGCGGCTGGAAATGGAGGGTGGCCTGTTGCTTGAGGTGGTGGGCAGGCAGGACGCATTGTTCCATGTTCGTTTCCCCGAGGACGATGTTCCGGCGCAACTCGAGCGTTACGGTCATATGCCGCTGCCGCCATACATTGATCGTGCCGACGAACAGGCTGATCGCGAACGTTATCAGACCGTTTATGCGCGTGAAGCGGGCGCGGTGGCTGCACCCACGGCAGGACTGCATTTTGATGACGCCATGCTTGTATCGCTGAATCGCATGGGTGTCGAAACCGCTTTTGTCACGTTGCATGTCGGCGCCGGAACGTTTCAACCGGTTCGCGAGGACGATCTGTCGAAACATCATATGCACGCGGAATTCGCGATAGTGCCGGAAAGCGTGGTTCAGGCGGTCAAGCGCGCGCGCGCGCGCGGCGGACGTGTGATAGCCGTCGGAACGACCAGCGTACGCAGTCTCGAGTCTGCGGCTGCCGACGGCGAACTGCAGCCGTTCGCGGCAGATACACGGCTGTTCATTCTTCCCGGCTACCGGTTTCGCGTCATTGACGCGATGCTCACGAATTTTCATCTGCCGGAGTCCACCTTGCTGATGCTGGTCTCGGCATTCGCGGGTTACGACAACATCATGCGCGCGTATGCGCATGCGGTTGAAGAGCGCTACCGGTTTTTCAGTTACGGCGACGCGATGTTCATTACCCGGCAACAACCGGCAGACCGCACAGACGAGGAAGCATCAGCGTGAAATTCGAACGTCTTGCCAATGACGGCCCTGCACGGCGTGGCCGGCTCGTTTTCGAACGCGGTGTTGTCGATACGCCTGCGTTCATGCCTGTCGGCACCTACGGCACCGTGAAGGCGATGACGCCCGAAGAGCTGGAAGGCATGGGTGCGCAGATCATTCTCGGCAATACTTTCCACCTCATGCTGCGGCCGGGCACCGACATCATCCGCGCGCACGGAGACCTGCACGATTTCATGCACTGGCAGCGCCCGATCCTCACCGATTCGGGCGGATTCCAGGTCTTCAGCCTGGCCGAGCAGCGCAGGATCACCGAGCGGGGCGTGACGTTCAATTCACCAGTGAATGGCGACAAGGTGTTTCTCGGTCCGGAAGAAGCGATCGGCGTTCAGCACGTGTTGGGTTCCGACATCGTGATGATCTTCGATGAATGCACGCCGTATCCCGCGACATCGGAGGAAGCACAAAAATCCATGGAGCTGTCGTTGCGCTGGGCGAAGCGCTCGAAGGACGCCCATGGCGATAATCCGAATGCGCTGTTCGGCATCGTGCAGGGTGGTATGTACCCCGGGCTGCGCGAACGTTCGCTGGCCGGACTGTGCGACATCGGCTTCGACGGTTACGCGATCGGCGGGCTTTCGGTCGGCGAGCCCGAGGAAGATCGCCTGAAGGTACTGGACGGATTGCAGCCGTTACTGCCGGAGGATCATCCGCGCTACCTGATGGGCGTCGGGACGCCGGAAGACATCGTCGAGGCGGTACGCCGCGGCATCGACATGTTCGATTGCGTGCTGCCGACGCGCAATGCGCGTACCGGCTTCCTGTATACCAGCGAGGGCCTGGTCCGCATTCGCAATGCGCGCTACCGGGATGACACTGCTCCCCTGGATCCGAACTGCGGCTGCTACACCTGCCGGAACTACAGCCGCGCCTATCTGCGCCATCTCGACAAGTGCGGCGAGATTCTCTCTTCGCGGCTGAACACCATACATAATCTTTTTTATTACCAGGCCTTGATGCGCAGCATCAGGGACGCCATAGAGGCGGAAGAGTTTGCGGCCTTCGTGGCCGGGTTCTACGCACTCCGGGGGAAAAAGCCGCCGCTTGTGCCATAATGCGGCCCTTTCGCGCCGGTCCCGGCGCTCCGGGCATTAATCTCGATGCGGCTTTCGCCGCCAGTCACCGAGGGAAGACAGCATGAGTTTCTTCATTTCCGATGCCATGGCCCAAGCGGGCCCCGCTGCCCAACAGGGCAATCCGATCATGAGCCTGCTGCCGCTGGTCGTCATTTTCGTGATTTTTTATTTCCTGCTGATCCGTCCGCAGACCAAGCGCGCCAAGGAACACCGCAAGATGGTGGAAGCCATGGCCGTCGGCGACGAAGTCGTCACGACCGGCGGCGTTGTCGGCAAGGTAACCAAGGTTGGCGAACAGTTCGTCAGCGTTGAAGTCGCCGAGGGCGTTGAACTCAAGGTGCAGAAACACGCCGTCGCTTCCGTGTTGCCCAAGGGCACACTGAAAACCATCTGATCGGGCTGCGAGATGAACCAATATCCTTTCTGGAAAAACGCACTTGTCGTACTTGCGGTCGCGCTTGGCCTGCTGGTCGCGATGCCGAACTTCTACGGCGAAGATCCCGCCGTTCAGGTTTCACATGATGACGGCGATCCGGTTTCCGCCGCACTCGTCGAACAGGTTCGCTCCGAGCTCGACCAGGCGGGACTTGCCGTCAAGTCCGTCGCCCAGGAAGGAGAAATGCTGCTAGCGCGCTTCCCGGACACGAACGCGCAGTTGCGCGCCGTGGATGTGCTGCAGGCAGGTCTCGGTGAGGATTACACGACTGCACTGAACCTTGCGCCGCGCACGCCGGACTGGCTCAACTCGCTGGGTTTGCGGCCGATGAACCTCGGTCTCGACCTGCGCGGCGGTGTGCACTTCCTGCTGGAAGTCGACATGAAGGCTGCGCTGTCGCAGGCGCTCGAACGGTATGAAAGCGACATTCGCAGCCTGATGCGCGAAGAACGCATCCGCTACAAGAGTGCAACTCTGGAAGGTCAGCGCGTACGCCTCGTGCTGCGGGAAGCGGGAGACATCGAAAAGGCCCAGCGCGCAATGCGCCGCGAGTTCCCGCGGCTGGCTATCGAAGTTGCAGAAAATGCAGACGAACCGACGTTGATGGCGTTCGTCAGCGAACAGCGCGTCGCGGAGATACGCGATGCCGCCATTCAGCAGAACACCACGACCATACGCAATCGTGTCGACGAGCTCGGCGTGTCGGAGCCGCTGGTGCAGCGCCAGGGCGCCGATCGCATCGTCGTGCAATTGCCAGGAGTGCAGGATACGGCGCGTGCGAAGAAGATCATCAGCGCAACGGCTACCGTCGAATTCCGCCTCGTCGCCAAGCCGGGTGAAATCGGCGCGAAGCAATACACGCGCCGCGACAACGGCCAGCCGGTGCTGTTGAGCCGCGACATCATCGTGACCGGCGACCAGTTGACGGACGCCTCGTCCGCATTCGATCAGAACAACCAGCCTGCGGTCAGCGTCAATCTCGATTCGCAGGGCGGTCGCCGCATGCTGGATACGACGCGCGCCAACGTGGGCGAACCGATGGCGGTGGTGTTCATCGAGAACGTTCCGTATACCGTCATGGTGGATGACGAATCCGAGACGCGTTTCCGCACCGTCGAAGAAGTCATTTCGGTCGCGACCATTCAGGGTGTGTTCTCGAATCGCTTCCAGATCACGGGCCTGGAACCCGTGGAAGCACGCAATCTTGCGCTGTTGCTGCGCGCGGGCTCGCTGGCTGCGCCGATCAACATTGTCGAAGAACGAACCATAGGCCCGAGCTTGGGCAAGGACAACATCGAGCAGGGTACGAACGCTGTCGTGATCGGCTTCCTGCTTGTTGTCGTGTTCATGGCGCTGTACTACCGCGCATTCGGCCTGATCGCCGACGCCGCACTGTTTTTCAATCTCGTGCTGATGATTGCTGTGCTGTCGCTGCTGCAGGCGACGCTGACGTTGCCCGGCATTGCCGGCATCGTGCTGACGGTCGGCATGGCGGTGGACGCGAACGTGCTCATTTTCGAGCGCATCCGTGAGGAGTTGCGAGCAGGCAATACGCCACAGGCATCGATAGCCGCAGGTTACGACAAGGCGTTCTCGACGATTGCCGACGCCAATATCACGACGCTGATTGCAGCGCTGGTGCTGTTCGTGTTCGGTACGGGTCCGATCAAGGGTTTTGCCATCACCCTGTCCATCGGCATCATCACCTCGATGTTCACGGCTATCGTCGGTACGCGCGCACTCGTCAATGCGTTCGCCGGCAATCGCCGCATGAATACGCTCTGGATATGAGGAGGACGACGTAATGGAATTCTTCAAGAACGAAACGCACGTCAACTTCCTCGCGGCGCGCATTCCGGCATTCGTGCTGTCCTTCCTGCTGGTTGCAGCCTCTATCGGCTTCATTGCCGTCAAGGGGCTCAACTTCGGCCTGGATTTCACCGGCGGCGTGCTGCTCGAAGTGGCTTACCCCGAGGCGGTGGAACTGGATCCCGTTCGCCAGGTGTTGTCGGAAGAAGGCTACCCGGACGCCGTCGTGCAACACTTCGGCGACACGAGCGAAGTCCTGATCCGCTTGCAGCCGCGCGCCGAAAATTCCAACGCGGAGATCAGTACCGGTATTCTGCAGGCATTACGCCGTGAGGATACAACTGCTTCGATGCGCCGCGTGGAATTCGTGGGTCCCCAGGTCGGCGAGCAGCTGACCAATCGCGGTATCCAGGCCGTGATGTTCGCGCTTATCGGTATCCTGATATACGTGTCGCTGCGCTTTCAGTGGAAACTGTCGCTCGGCGCGGTGCTGGCGCTGGCGCACGACAGCGTCATCGTGCTCGGTGTGTTCGCGTTTCTGGGTATCACGTTCGACCTCACCGTGCTCGCTGCAATTCTCGCCGTCATCGGTTATTCGCTGAACGACACGATCGTGGTGTACGACCGTATCCGCGAAAACTTCCGCTTGATGCGTGCAGGCGGCCCCATCGAGGTGACGAACGCGTCGCTCAATCAGACGATGTCGCGAACCATCATGACGGGCCTGACAACCCTGCTGGTACTCGTCGCGCTGTTCTACTACGGCGGTGAAGTGATTCACGGCTTTGCACTGGCCTTGATCATCGGCGTGCTGGTAGGTACGTATTCTTCGATCTACGTGGCGAGCGCCATTGCGATCACGATGAACCTGCAGAAAGTGGACTTGCTGCCATTGCGGGAAAAAGAACCGATCGACGACATGCCGTAGGATGTGGCGGTTCGAAAAAAAAAGCCGCGACGGAATCCGTCGCGGCTTTTTTATTTTCAGAAACCTGTCGGTAGCGCAAAGCCCGCGTCACACGAGCGGGCGAAACACCTTCGCCATTTCTGCGAACAACTTCGGGTTGGCCGCAAGAATGTTGCCGGTCTCGAAATGATCCGTGCCACCGTCAAGCGAGCCGACAAGACCGCCGGCTTCCTGCACCAGCAGTGCGCCGGCTGCGATATCCCACAGCTGCAGATTCATTTCCCAGAAGCCATCAAGACGACCCGCGGCGACATACGCGAGGTCGAGCGCAGCGGCGCCCGCACGGCGAATGCCGCGTGATTTTTCCGTCATCGCGCGGAATGTCTTCATGTAGGTATCGATGTCGTCGCCTTCCCGATACGGGAAGCCGGTGCCGAGCAAAGCGCTGGAAAGCTCCTTGCGCACGCCGACACGCAGGCGCCGGTCGTCGAGCCGCGCGCCACCCCCGCGCGATGCGGTGAACAGCTCCTGCCGGAGCGGATCGTAAATGACGCCATGCTCGATACGGCCCCTGATGCGCAGCGCAATCGAAACGGCGAAAACCGGAAAACCATGCAGGAAATTGGTGGTGCCGTCGAGCGGATCGATGATCCATTCGAACTCTCCGCTGCCGCTGCGGCCTGATTCCTCGGCAATGAAGGCGTGATCGGGATAGGAGCGGCGAATCGTCTCGATGATCGAGCGCTCGGCTTCGCGATCCACCTCGGAAACAAAATCGTTGCAGGCCTTGGTTTCCACTTTCACGTCGGCGAGCCGGTCCATGTGACGAACGATCAGGTCGCCGGCGCGGCGCGCGGCGCGTACGCCAATGTTGAGCATGGGATGCATGTTGCTTGTTTCCTGCACGGAATTTTCAAAGAACGCGAGGAACCGGAGTTTCTCGAGGCCGCGTAGAATACCGGAAACCTGATCCACGTTGAACCGCGGATGCTCAAGTCCTTCATTCCCTGGAGAATGTCCTGATGCTCGAACGCCTGAACCGCATTCGAATCGTCCTGGTGGAAACGACGCACCCGGGCAATATCGGCGCGGCTGCCCGCGCCATGAAGACCATGGGCATCACCGATCTGCGGCTGGTGCGACCGCACCGTTTCCCGGACTACGAGGCCGAGGCGCGAGCATCCGGGGCGGAAGACGTGCTTGCCGCCGCGCGCGTCGTGGACTCGCTCGATGACGCCGTAAACGACTGTGTCCGGGTTGTCGGTGCGTCTGCCCGGCCACGCAAACGGGCCTGGCCGGAACTCGGCCCGAGGAACTGCGGTGCAGTCATGCTGGACGCCGCGATCGACGGCCCGGTGGCGCTGGTCTTCGGTCGTGAGCGTACCGGCCTGACAAACACCGAACTCGATCGCTGCACGGAGGTCGTGATCATTCCGGCGAATCCCGATTATTCATCGTTGAACCTGGGCGCCGCTGTCCAGGTTCTGAGCTATGAAATGCGCATGGCGGCGCTCGCCACCAGTGTGCCTCCGGTGCGTGAAGCCGAAGCACCACCCGCCACGCACGAAGAACTGGAGCGGTTTTTCCGGCATCTCGAGGCCGTTCTGGATGCCAGCAAATTCCTTGACCGCCGCAGCCCGGAGCAATTGATGCGCCGGCTTCGCAGGCTCTACGGGCGCACGGCCCTGGACCGCAATGAAGTCCAGATACTGCGCGGGATACTTACCGCGCTGGCACCGGATGTGCCACGAGATCTGCCTGGCACCGTTGCAAGTACCGACGATCCGTCCGCAAATACCTGACAGTATTCCTAGGTTATAATCGAGGCCCTGGTTTCCTCCGAAAGCGCCATGGGGCAGTTCGATGAAACTCACGACCAAAGGCCGTTACGCCGTCACGGCGATGCTGGACCTCGCTATCCATGGCGAGTCGGGTCCCGTGTGCCTGGGCGATATCGCGGCGCGTCAGGACATTTCACTCGCCTACCTTGAACAATTGTTCACGCGACTGCGCAAACACCAGCTCGTGGAAAGCACCCGTGGCCCGGGTGGCGGCTATCGTCTGGGCCGGAACGCCGAAGATGTTTCGGTCGCCATGATCATCAATGCCGTGGATGAACCGCTGGACAGCACGCGTTGCAGCGGCGAGCGGGACTGCCAGCGCGGCGAACGCTGCCTGACCCACCAGCTCTGGGAGGACCTGAGCCGGCATATTGTCGATTTCTTGAACGGCGTCAGTCTCGCGGCACTCGCAAAGAAAAAGGACGTGCTCGACGTTGCCCGGCGCCAACGGGACCAGGAGGCGGCGGTGGAAGTGCCGTTGCGCCGTGTTCTCTCGAAAAACTGATATGTCCTGAACTGCACATGATCTATCTCGATCACAACGCGACCACGCGTGTCGCCCCCGCCGTGCGCGATGCCATGCTGCCCGCGCTGGAAGCCTTGTACGGCAATCCCTCGAGCATTCATGGCGCGGGCAGGCTGACACGCAATGCCGTGGATGAAGCGCGCCGCCAGGTCGCATCGCTCGTGGACGTGCACGCCCGCCAGGTGATCTTCACGAGCGGTGGCACGGAAGCGAACAACCTGGCGCTGCGCGGCGTCGCGCAGCGCCGGGGCCGCGGCAGGATACTCGTCAGCGGCATCGAACACAGCGCCGTGCTGGGCCCCGCCCGCGACCTTGCGGCGCAGGGATACACGGTCGAAGAAATTCCCGTGGACGCCAGGGGCCGCGTTCAGCCGGAGACTGTCGAATCACACCTTGGCCCGGACGTGATACTGGTTTCGGTGATGCTCGCGAATAATGAAACCGGCGCCCTGCAGGATGTCGCGGAAATTGCGCGCGGGGTACGTGCGGCCGGTGCCGTGATGCACACGGACGCCGTGCAGGCGGCGGGAAAGATTCCGCTGGATTTCAAGGCGACCGGCGCGCACTTGATGACACTGTCCGCACACAAGCTGTACGGACCCAAGGGCATCGGTGCGTTGATCAGCGACGGGTCGATTGATCTGCTGCCTGAAATCAGCGGTGGCGGACAGGAGGCCGGCCTGCGCAGCGGCACCGAGAACGTGGCGGGCATTCTGGGCTTCGGGGCGGCGGCCATGCTGGCACACGAATTACAGTCGGCGCGCGCACTGCAGATGCAGCGCCTGCGTGATCGCCTGGAAGAGGCCTTGCTGATCCGTCCCGGCATCACGATCTTCGGGCGCGGAACCGAACGCCTGCCGAACACCTGCCAGTTCGCCATTGCCGGAATGGATGGCGAAACGACGCAGATGGGCCTGGATCGGCAGGGCATCGCTGTTTCAACCGGATCCGCCTGTCATTCCAAATCCGCTGAACCCAGCCATGTGCTCCTGGCAATGGGCGTCGATCCGGCGGTGGCGCGCTCGGCTGTGCGGGTCAGTTTCGGTGACGGCAATACGGAAGCCGACGTGGACGCCTTGCTCGCTGCGCTGGATCACCTGCGCGGCGTGCTGCCGACAGGCGCTGTCGGATGGTGATGCCGATGCAGGAGCGCCGCAATGTCTACATGGATTACGCCGCGACCACCCCAGTGGATCCGCGCGTGGTGGAGACGATGCGGGTGTACCTCGGCCCCGACGGCGTGTTCGCGAATCCTTCCTCGACAGCTCATGCCGCTGGAAGGGCGGCGCATGCGGCTGTGGAAATGGCGCGCGCCGCGGTAGCGGGGGTGCTGAACGTCCTGCCGGAAACCATCGTTTTCACGTCCGGTGCCACCGAAGCCGACAATCTCGCCATCAAGGGCGCAGCGCACGCGAATGCGAAACGCGGCAGGCACATCATCACGGAAAAGACGGCGCACAAGGCGGTACTGGATTCGTGCAAGGCGCTGGAGCGCAAGAGTTTCGAGGTCACCTATCTTGTGCCGGACGCCAACGGAATCATCAGCCCGCGAATCCTGGCCGATGCCTTGCGCGACGACACGGTATTGGTCGCGTTGCTGCATGCAAACAATGAAACGGGCGTGGTGCAGGACCTGGCTGCATTGGCGCAGACCGTGCGCCGGAGCGGCGCGCTGTTCCACGTGGATGCAGCGCAATCGGCCGGCAAGCTGCCGCTGGACATCGACCGGCTGGATCTCGATCTCGTCGCATTTTCCGCGCACAAGATATACGGCCCCAAGGGCGCGGGTGCGCTTTACGTGCGCAACGGCGTGCGCCTGGAGCCACTGCAACATGGCGGCGGACACGAGCGCGGGTTGCGCGCGGGCACGCTGGCCACACACCAGATTGCCGGTTTCGGCAAAGCCTTCGCGCTCGCGGCCGCAGAGCGGGACGAGGAGATGGCACGGCTCGCGGGAATGCGCGAAAGGCTCTGGCAGGGGCTGTCGGTGGCCGGCGAAATATTTCTCAACGGCGATCCCGTTCGCCGGCTGCCGAATATTCTCAACGTCAGCGTGGCGGGCGTGGATGGCGAATCGCTGCAGCTGGCGCTGCGGGATATTGCCTGTTCCGCGGGCGCAGCCTGCAATTCCGCCAGCCGGGAGCCGTCGTACGTGTTGCGCACCCTGGGGCGCGACGATCGGCTGGCCGGCGCCAGCCTGCGTTTCAGCCTGGGCCGGTGGAGTAGTGAAAGCGACATCGACTACGTGGTGCAGCGCTTCGGCCACGAAGTTGCGCGCCTGCGCTCGCTGGCCGGGGCCGCGTGATGGGGTCTCGGAAAAAAATCGATAAAATAAGGGCTTATGGAACAATTAGCGGATAATGCCGGCTATGGCGAACAGGTCATCAAGCGTTTCCAGGCGCCGCAACGAGCCGGTGCGCCCATCGGTGCCAACCGGGTGGGAGAGGCGGAATCGAAACCGCGCGCAAGCCGGGTTCGGCTGCATCTGCGAACGGCGGACGGCGAAGTGGTGGCCGCCGGTTTCGAGGCGCTTGGCTGTCCCCATATGATCGCGGCCGCAGACCGGGTCTGCGAGGATCTCGAAGGCAAGCCGCTCGAGGCGCTCACGAACTACGATGCACGGTTCCTTGAAGGTAACCTGCTGCCGGCCGACAAGCTGGATATTCGAATTCTGCTGGAAGATGCCGTGCGCAGCGCGGCACGAGGAGACTGAAAGATGGCGATTTCCATGACCCCCCGGGCCGCAACTCACGTGCGGCGCATGCTGGAAAAGCGCGGTGGCGGGCTGGGCCTGAAGCTGGGCGTCAAGAAAACCGGCTGCTCGGGCTTTGCCTATGCACTGGACTACGCGGACGAGACGGGCAGCGACGACGTGGTTTTCGACAGCCAGGAGTTGAAGATCGTGGTGCCGAAGCAGGCGCTGGCGCTGATTGACGGAACCGAGGTCGATTACGTGAGTGAAGGGCTGAACCAGATGTTCCGTTTCTCCAATCCGAACATGAAAGAAGAGTGCGGCTGCGGCGAGAGTTTCACCATCTAGCAGGATTGCAGACCACCGTCTGCTGCCGTTGAGGGTGACGTGTTTCATGCTGGTTTGCACCACCTCTTCACATTCGCGCAATTGCTTGATTTTGCGCCACAAAGTAAACTTGCCCGCTTGAATTTCCCCCGAACCTGCAGCTTTCTGCGGGTTCGCGCTTTTTAACCCTCATTACCACAACCTATACGGAGCAACATGAGAATGGCACCAGAACGGACCCTTTCCATCATCAAGCCGGACGGCGTCGCCAAGAACATCATCGGCGAGGTTTACAGCCGTTTCGAAAAGGCCGGCTTGAAGATTGTCGCAGCCAGGATGCTGCAGCTTTCGGAAGCGCAGGCGCAGGAATTCTACGCCGTGCACAAGGAGCGCCCGTTCTACAAGGATCTCGTGAATTTCATGATTTCCGGTCCCGTCATGGTGCAGGTGCTGGAAGCTGAGAACGCCATCGCGAAGCATCGCGAAGTGATGGGCGCCACGAATCCGAAGGACGCCGCGCCCGGCACGATCCGCGCGGATTTCGCGAACTCCGTGGACGAAAACGTCGTGCACGGCTCCGATGCCGCCGACACGGCGAAGAACGAAATCGCTTTTTTCTTCGACGATGACAATATCTGCCCGCGCAAGCGTTAAGCAGACTGTCGCCCGGCGGACGCCGGGCGACACCACTCAAGGCAGTAAAGAACCAAAATGACCGAAACCGTGAAAGTGAACCTGTTGGGCATGCCGCGCGAAGATCTGGAAGCGTATTTCGTTTCCATCGGCGAGAAGGCATTCCGTGCGCGCCAGGTCATGAAATGGATTTACGGCGCCGGCGTTTCGGACTTCACGGCAATGACGGATATTGCAAAGAGCCTGCGTGAAAAGCTGATAGAGCTGGCCGAAGTGCGCGCACCGGATGTGATCGTCGACAAGGAGTCCACTGACGGCACGCATAAATGGCTGCTGCGCATGGACACGAAAAACGGCATCGAGACCGTGTTCATTCCGGAACGCGAGCGCGGCACGCTGTGCATTTCCTCGCAGGTCGGCTGCGCGCTGGATTGCACGTTCTGCTCCACGGCGCAGCAGGGTTTCAACCGCAATCTCAGTGCCGCCGAAATCATCGGCCAGGTATGGCTTGCGAACAACAGGCTCGGTTACGTGAAGAACGAGCGCATCATCACCAATATCGTTTTCATGGGCATGGGTGAGCCGCTGGCGAATTATCAGAATGTCGTCAAGGCGCTCAAGGTGTTGATGGATGATTACGGCTACGGGTTGTCGAAACGTCGCGTCACCGTAAGCACGTCAGGCATTGTTCCCGCCATGCACCGCCTGAACGATGAAATCGATTATGCGCTTGCCGTTTCATTGCACGCGCCGAACGACGAACTGCGCGACATCCTCGTGCCGATCAATCGCAAGTATCCGATCAAGGAACTCATGGAAGCCTGCTGGGCCTACGTGAAGAAGAAGACGCACCGGCATATCTACGTCGAGTACGTGATGCTCGACGGTGTCAACGACAAGGACGAACACGCACGACAGCTGGCAAAACTGCTCGCCGGCCTGCCGTGCAAGGTCAACCTGATTCCGTTCAACCCGTTCCCCGGAACGCACTACACACGTTCGCCGGAAGAACGGATCAACGCGTTTCGCGATATCCTCATTCGCAAGGGGCTGGTCACCGTCACGCGCCGCACGCGCGGCGAAGACATCGATGCCGCCTGCGGGCAACTCGCCGGCCAGGTACTCGACAAGAGTCGCCGGGCTGAACGCATGGCTGACAATCTGACGCGGGTACCGACACGACAATGAAAATATCGGAGTTACTTGGCGCTGCGATTCTCGTGCTGGCCGGTCTGGCCAGCGGTTGCGTTTCTTCCGGCGGAAAGGGAGACGCAGGCCCCGATGCGGCAATAGCCAACACGCAGCTCGCTGCCGCCTACCTGCAGCGTGGCGACGTGAACCTGGCGATGGAAAAGGTCGAGCGTGCGCTTGAGCAGGACGATGAATATGCCGAGGCGTATCTGGTCAAGGGAATGATTCTTGCGCGTGCCGAAGAATTCGAGGACGCCGACGATTACTACCTGAAGGCGGCGCGCTACGGACGCGACAACACCGCAGTGCTCGGCAATGTCGCAGCCTACCTCTGTGATCGCGGCCGGCTGCGTGATGGAGAGCGGATGTTCCTCGACGTTTCCCGCATGCCGACGTATCCGCGCCCCGCGATTGCATTGACGAACGCCGGCGTCTGCGCAAAGCGCATTCCGGCTCTTGATCGCGCCGAACAGCATTTGCGTCGCGCGCTGCAACTCGAGCCGAACTACTCGCAGGCGCTGTCGATGATGGCGGAACTGAGTTTCGAGCAGGGCGAATGGCTTGCGGCACGCGCCTTCCTGCAGCGGCTGGAAGGCGTGCAACGCCTGGGCCCGGACGGTCTCTGGCTGGGCGTTCGTATTGAACGGCAACTCGGCGACCGTGCTGCCGAGAGACGTTACAGGGATATCCTGCGCCGCGATTTTCCCGGATCGAAGCAGGCTGAACAGCTCAACGAGCAACTGGACTGATTCGGATGGTGACTGGAATGACAGACGAGAACATCGCTCCATCCCTGCCCGGCGAACGGCTGCGCAAGCAGCGGGAACGCCGCGGCCTGACGCTCGCTCAAGTGAGCAGCGAGCTGCACGTCGACCGGCGCATGCTGGCGGCGCTGGAAGCCGATGATTTTGCCGCGCTGGGCGCGCCCATTTTCGTCAAGGGGCATTTGCGCAGTTATGCGCGGCTGCTGGGACTCGACCCTGCGGAACTCATCGTGGAATACGAAGCCGCGCAACAGCCGTCGGCGCCGACGCTGGTTGCGCACCGGCCTGACGGTCCGCGCATGGATCAGCATCGTTCGCAAGCCTGGGTCGGCTGGTTTGGATGGGTGTTTCTGCTGGTCCTTGGGCTGTTGCTTGCCGGCTGGTGGTACTACCAGCAGGAAGGTGGCGCCGATTTCATGATTTCGAAGATGCCTGAACGGACAACCATTCCGACTCGCAGTCAGCCGCCCGTAGTGGAGCCGGCCGATGAACAGGCGACGGACAACAGTGTCGACGAGATGGACGCGGCACGCAGTGAAACCGAAGATGTGGAAAGCGACGCTGAAACGATTACCGGTCAGCAGACGACACCGGTGCCAGACGAAGGCGACGCACAATCGGGCGAGCCGGCCCTTTCGCCCCAGCCTCCCGCACGTACGGCGACGCAACCTGCGACCCCTGTCGCCGGTCGCGGCCTCGTGCTCCAGTTCAATCAGGAATCGTGGGTTGAAATCTACGACGCCGAGGGGCGTCCGATTCTTTATGATCTGCTTGCTGCCGGAACCCGGCGCGAGATCAATGCAACCGGACAACTGCGCGTGTTTCTCGGCAACGCCGAAGGCGTCGATGTGTATGTCGGTGGTGAGGCGTTCAATCTCGCGCGTCATCGCCGCAATGACAACACGGCGCGCTTCACAGTGAACGTACCGCCCGCCCGAAACTGACGCGACAGCCATTCAAGGAATCGTCTTGAGCCGTACCATTCAGTCCATTCGGGGCTTCAACGATATATTGCCCGAGCAGTCGTCGGCCTGGCAGCAGGTGGAAGCGGCGGCGCGGCGCGTATTTGATGCGTACGGCTATTCCGAAATCCGGCTTCCCGTTGTCGAATCGACATCGCTGTTCGCGCGCTCCATCGGCGAGGTTACCGACATCGTCGAAAAGGAGATGTACAGCTTCGAGGACCGCAACGGCGAAAGCCTGACCTTGCGCCCCGAGGGAACCGCAGGTTGCGTGCGTGCCGCGATGGAGCACGGCATGCTGCACAACCAGACGCAGAAGCTCTGGTACGCGGGTCCGATGTTTCGTTATGAGCGTCCTCAGAAAGGGCGCTACCGGCAGTTCCACCAGTTCGGTGTGGAAGCATTCGGTTTATCGGGACCGGACGTGGATGCGGAAGTGATCTTCGTCAGCGCCGCGCTGTGGCGCGAACTCGGCGTCGAAGGACTGCAACTCGAATTGAATTCGCTGGGTTCGAACGAAGCGCGTCAGCAATACCGGCAGGCGCTGGTCACCTACTTTTCGCGCTACGAACAGGATCTCGATGAAGATGGCCGCCGCCGCCTGCAGACCAACCCGTTGCGCTTGCTGGACAGCAAGCACGAGGGTACCCGCAAGCTGTTGTCGGAGGCACCGAAGCTCGCGGATCACCTGGATGAAGAATCACGCCGGCACTTCGACATCCTGTGCGAACTGCTGACGTCGGCGGGCTTGCCGGTCACGCTCAACCCGTTGCTGGTGCGTGGCCTCGACTACTACAACCGCACGGTTTTCGAATGGACGACGGATCAGCTGGGCGCGCAGGCGGCAGTCTGCTCCGGAGGGCGTTACGACGGGCTCGTGGAAACACTGGGTGGCAAGGCCATTCCCGCCATTGGTTGGGGATTGGGGATCGAGCGCTTGATCGCACTGCTCGAGGCCCAGGGGCGGCTGCCGGAACCGTTGCAGCCACATGCCTATCTTGTGCTGACGGGGGAGGCTGCGGAGCAGCGCGGCCTGTTGCTCGCCGAGCAATGGCGGGCTAAGGTGCCGGGCCTGCGGTTGCTGGCCAACCTTGGCGGCGGCAGCATGAAGTCCCAGTTCAAGCGTGCAGACCGCAGCGGCGCCCGTCTGGCGCTCGTTGCCGGCGACGATGAGCTGGCGAAAGGCGAGATCAGCATCAAGTTTTTGCGCGAAGAGCGCGACCAGGAGTGCGTGCCGATTGCTGCGGTTGAGCAGTTGCTGGCACGGCAGGTAGAACAGAACCAGTAAAACGATTCGGTCCGGGACCGGTGGAGATAGAGAGTGGACGCGCACGAGAAGGAACAGATAGAAGAGATCCGGCTGTGGTGGCGGGAAAACCGCTGGTACATCCTCGGTGGTCTTGTGATCAGCGTGGCCATTGTTGCCGGCTGGCGTTTCTGGCAGGAATATCGCCAGGAACAATCCGAGACCGCGTCGCAGAAATATGAAGCGCTGCTGACGCGAGCGAATGCGCAGAACCTGGACGTGGCGGAAAGCGCCGTGCAGGAACTTCAAGGCGAATATGCTGCAACGCCCTACGCAGCGCTGGCGTCCATGAAACTCGCTGCTGCGCGCGCCTCTGCCGGTGATTATGCCGGCGCAGCCGACGCGTTGCGCTGGGCCATGGAGAACACCGACGACGACGAGTTGGCGCTGGCCGCGCGTGCACGCCTTGTGCGCGTACTGCTGCAGCTTGAACGGCCGGCGGAAGCGATGGAGCTGTTGGGCGCCATCGAACCCGGCAAGTTCGCGGCGCTTTACGGCGAGCTTCGCGGTGACGCGCTGCTTGCAAGCGGTGATCGCGACGGCGCCCGCGCAGCCTATGAATCTGCGCTCGCGGCGCTGGAAGACGGGCTTGGCGATCGCCGCCTGTTGCAGATGAAGCTGGACAATCTTGCCATGCCACTCGATGCACTGGCACCGGCGGGCGTGGCAGGCCCGGATGAAGCCGCGGCAGAACCGGAAACCGGCGAGAGCGAGGAAAAATGAAACGTTTCCTGATCCTGTTCGCGGCGCTTGCGCTGGCTGCCTGTACTGGCGACGAGACCATCGAGCCGCCGGCGGAGCTTGTCGATTTCCAGCAGAAAGCGGAGTTCCGGCGTGTCTGGTCACAGGACGCAGGCGACCTCGAACCGGCGTTGCGTCTCGGGCTGGTGCCCGCGACGGACGGTGAAAATGTCTACGTCGCGAATCACGACGGAAAGGTACAGGCGTTTAGCCTCGCCGACGGCAAACGCCTCTGGGAGCACGACACGGGCACGTTCCGCTTCTGGGGCGAGTCGCAGGCCATGCGCTTTTCGGCAGGCCCGGCGGTTGCCGGTGGCAAGCTGGTCGTCGCCACCCTGAACGGCGACGTGCTGATGCTCGATGCCGCTACCGGCAACAAGCGCTGGCAGGAAAACATCAACGGCGAGCTGCTTGCTCCGCCGTTGCTGATATCCGGCCTTGTGGTAGTGCGCACGACGGACGGACGCCTCGTTGCACTGGATGAACGGACCGGCGCACAGCGCTGGGACACCATTCGTGATGTTCCCGCGCTCGTGATCCGCGGCCATTCCGCACCTGCCAGCGACGGCCGGCGGATCTTTGCCGGTTTCGATAACGGCAAGGTGGCGGCGCTGAACATTGACGATGGCAGCATGATCTGGGAAGCGACCATCGCGACGCCGGTCGGCGCATCCGCCCTCGAAAGCATCGTCGACGTTGATGGCAACATGGTGCGGTTCGCTCAGGAAGTCTATGCGACAAGTTACAACGGACACGCCGCGGCACTTGCAGCCGAGTCCGGTGAAATGCTGTGGCGGCGGGAGTTGTCTTCGGTGAAGACGCCCACTGTGAGCGGGGGCAACGTGTTCGTGACAGACATCGACAGTGTCGTCCACGCTTACGACCGGCTTTCCGGAACGACAGTCTGGTCACAGAACGGACTGCGAGCGCGCGGCCTGACAGCACCGGCAGTGTTCGACGACCTGGTCGTCGTGGGCGACTTCGAGGGCTATCTGCATTTTCTCGACGTCGCCGGCGGCGAAATGCGGGCGCGAATTTCACATGGCGGTGAACCGCTGCACGCAATACCGCTCGTCACGGGCGAACTGCTGGTTGTATTGAGCGGCGATGGCGAACTGTCGGCCTATCGCCGCACGGATCGCGAAGAAGCCGAGTAATCCGGTGGCAACTGCCGCTCGGGGGAGATTGACGCTGTGTTGCCGGTAATCGCATTGCTTGGACGTCCCAACGTCGGCAAATCCACTCTGTTCAATCAGCTCACACGCAGTCGCGATGCGCTGGTTGCCGATGAACCCGGGCTGACGCGTGATCGCCAGTATGGCTTTGGCAAGCTCGGTCCGCGCCCGTACATCGTTATCGACACCGGCGGCCTCACCGAGGTGCAGGGCATAGATGCGCTCATGCTGAAGCAAAGCATGAAAGCGCTCGCCGAAGCGGATTCTGCAATTTTTCTGGTCGACGGACGCGCCGGGCTTTCCGCAGATGACCAGCGTATTGCGGGCGAGCTGCGCAAGTCCGGCAAGCCTGTCTGGCTCGCGGTCAACAAGACCGAAGGCATGCCCGGCGAAATCGTCAGCGCGGAGTTCCACGCGCTCGGGCTGGGCCAGCCGCATACGATTTCCGCCGCACACCTGCAGGGTGTCGCCAATCTCATGGATGACGTCCTCGCACCGTTTCCCGAAGACGATACGCCTCTCGAAGACGAGAGCGACCGCATTCGTGTCGCCGTCATCGGCCGGCCGAACGTCGGGAAATCCACGCTCATCAACCGCATGATCGGCGAAGACCGTCTCGTGGCTTTCGACAAGCCAGGGACCACGCGCGACGCGGTCGCAGTGCCTTTCGAGCGCGAAGGCGCACGCTACACGCTGGTGGATACCGCGGGCGTGCGGCGCAAGGGTCGCGTTGAAGAAGCGATCGAAAAATTCAGCATCGTGAAAACCTTGCAGGCAATCGAGCAGGCGCATGTTGTCATCATGGTTTTCGATGCGCGTGAAGGCATTACCGATCAGGACGCATCACTGGCGGGCCTGGCGTTGCACCGCGGTCGCGCCGTCGTGCTCACCGTGAACAAATGGGACGGACTGGCGCCGGACAAGCGCGATCGCGTCAAGGTCGAAGTCGACCTGCGGTTGCCGTTCCTGTCATTCGCCCGGTTGCATTACATCTCCGCGCTGCACGGCACCGGCGTCGGCGACCTGTTCGGTTCCGTGCAGGAAGCGCATGCCGCTGCCATGAGCGAACTGTCGACGTCCGAGCTGACACGCGTGCTGGAAGAAGCCGTGCAACAGCATCAGCCGCCGCTGGTTCGCGGCCGGCGAATCCGGTTGCGGTACGCGCACCAAGGCGGCAAGCGGCCGCCAGTCATTGTCATACACGGCAACCAGACCGAGAGCGTACCGGATGCCTATCGCCGCTATCTCGAGAACGTGTTCCGTGAACGTTTCCGGTTGTTCGGCACGCCCGTGAAGATTGAATTCCGTACCGGCGAGAATCCCTTCAAGGGCCGGCGCAACGTGCTGACGCCGCGCCAGATACAGAAGAAGAAGCGGATGATGAAACACTACAAGAGCAAGAAGTGATGTTGCCGGCGGCCGCACGGGAAGTCCTTGATTTCTGGCTGGGCGATGCTGCCGGTAGTGATGAAGCGGCATTGAACGCGGCGTCTTCCAGGTGGTTCACAGGCGGTGCTCATGTGGACGCGGAAATCCGTGAACGCTTTGGCGCATGCATCGAAGACGCACTCGCGGGCGGCTTGAGCGATTGGGAAAACGATATTCGTGCGCGGCTCGCGCTCGTCATCCTGCTGGACCAGTTTCCACGCAATGTCTTTCGCCGCACCGCCCGTGCTTTTGCGGGTGATGCGCGCGCTTTGCAGCTTGTACGCGACGCAGTGCGCGACAATCACGACAAAGACCTTCGCCCGGTCGAACGCCTGTTCCTGCTGATGCCCTACCAGCATGCGGAAGACATCGATGTGCAGCACGAAGGCGTGCGGTTGTTCAAACAGCTTGCGGAAGAGCCGGTAACGGACGCGATCGGTAAGGTGCTGCGGATCAGCCTTGAATACGCTGAAAGACACAGCGCGATCATCGCGCGCTTCGGCCGCTTTCCCTACCGGAATGAAGTGCTGGGGCGCGACTCCACGGTCGAAGAAGAACGATGGCTGCAGGAATCCGGCGAGCGCTTCGGACAATAGCCCGCACGCGCTGGCGCCTGCAGCGTCGATTCGGGACAATGCGCCAACGGAAAATACGGAATTGGTACGGGGATACATGAGTCGAGCGAGAAAAATTCTCAAGTTGCCCCACCCGTTGCAGATGTTTCGTGGTGGTGTACTGCCTGAGGTCGAACTGGCCTATGAAACCTGGGGCGAACCGCGCGAAGACAATCACGTGGTCGTCTTCACAGGGTTGTCGCCGGATGCGCATGCAGCCTCATCGCCTGAGAATCCGGATGCAGGCTGGTGGGAAACGATGGTCGGACCGGGGAAACCCATCGACTCCAACCGTTTTCATGTCATCTGTTTCAATTCCATCGGCAGTTGCTTCGGCAGCACCGGTCCCGCGTCGTTGAACCGGAAAACGGGTGAACGCTGGCGTACCGATTTTCCGGTACTCAGCATCGAGGACACGGCGCGCGCGGCCGCGCTGGCGCTGGACATGCTGGGCATTCCGCGTCTGCAGGCGATCGTGGGACCCTCCATGGGCGGCATGACCGCGCTCGCGTTTGCGCTGGAGTTTCCCGCGCGCGTCGAGAACCTGGTCAGCATTTCATCCGCAATGGCCGCCGAGCCCTACGCGATTGCCGTGCGTTCATTGCAGCGCGAGCTGATCCGTTTCGACGATGCCTGGCAGGACGGCCGTTATGCACCGGATGCGCAACCGGTTGCCGGCATGCGGCTGGCACGAAAGCTGGGCATGACCACATACCGGTCTGCGACGGAGTGGCGTGAACGCTTCGGCCGGCAGCGGATCGAGCTTGCGCCGGGCGAGCCCGATCGCGGGCATCCTGCATTTCCGCTCGAATTCGAAGTGGAAGGTTATCTGCAGGCGGCCGCCGACCGTTTCGTCGGCGACTTTGACGCGAATTGCTACCAGTACCTGTCGCGCGCGATGGACCTTTTCTCGGTCGCGGATCACGGCGGCGGAAACGTTGCTACGGCAATGTCGCGACTGCACCTGAAATCCGCACTGGTCATCGGCGTAGAAACCGACGCGCTGTTTCCCGTGCATCAGCAACTGGAACTGGCGGGAGCGTTGAGGAAGTCCGGCACGCGAGTGCAGTTCGAGAGGCTTCCATCCGTACAGGGACATGATGCGTTCCTGGTGGACATGGAACGTTTCACGCCGCTGGTCGCCGAATATTTTGTGAAGCTGGCGGATACGCGGAAGCCGGCGAATACTTGAATCACAGTGAACGGCGAAGGATGCTGTCGTTATCCAGATCAATGAAGTGAACGGCCGCTACAGGCGCCGCAGGAAGGTCGAGATGCAATTCCAGGAATTCAAAGGTGCGGAACGGCTGGTCGAAATCGTCGACGCCGCAACCCGGCTCGGCACGCAGGCCGAACTGACCGAACACATCAAGCAGGGTCTGTGCAAATTGATCCGTGGCGGCGAGCTTGCGATGCCGGCCTGTGTTTGCAAACCCGTGGAAGGTCACTACGCGCGCCGTCTGTTGTCTCGCAGTGAAGAACACGGTTACTCGATGGTTGCGATGACCTGGGGGCCGGGGCAGGGTACGCCCCTGCACGATCATGCCGGTCTGTGGTGCGTGGAAGCGGTGTGCATGGGTTCGATCCGCGTCGAGCAGTACGACCTCGCTGAACAGAAAGGCGACCGCTACCGGTTCACGCATGAAGACGGGATTCGTGCGAGCGTCGGTACCGCAGGCTGTCTCATTCCACCGCACGAATATCACACCATACGCAACACGTCCGATGGCGACTGCGCCGTCACGCTGCACATTTACGGCGGCGAGATGCACTGCTGCAACGCCTTCGAGCCAGAGGGCGACAACTGGTTCCGCAAGGTGAAGAAGAACCTCGTGTTCGACGCTGCCTGAGCCGGAACGCGAATTAAAAAACGCCGCTGGAACCAGCGGCGTTCTGTTTACAGACCCGCTTATTCCGATACTGCCTGTTCAGGCAGGAAGAGCCATGGGTCAACGCGCTGATCGTTGAGCGACACGCTCCAGTGCAGGTGAGCGCCCGTCACGCGGCCGGTTGCTCCGACCTTGCCGATGGTTGCGCCTTGTTCGACCACGTCACCCGGCTCGACGCTGATTTCGCTCATATGGCAATACATCGTGACCAGTCCCTGGCCGTGATCGAGAAACACGGTGTTGCCGTTGAAGAAGAAATCGCCGGCATCGAGCACGATGGCGCGTGCGGGCGCACGAACGGGTGTGCCTTCGACGGCGGCGAGATCGATTCCCGAATGCGGTGCACGCGGTTGTTCATTGAAAAAACGGCGGAGACCAAACGCGCTCGACTGCGCGGCTTCGACGGGAAGGATGAAACGCGTTGCCGGTTCTGCAATCGGGCTCCATGTTTCCAGCGACTTGTCCTGTCGTGTCCGTTCCGCCCGGATGCGTTCGAGATCCTTTTCGTACGGGTTCACCATGCGGTCATCCTTCAGCGTGATGTACTGGCTCTCGTACTCGCGCGGCTCGACCAGCAGCATGTAATGACGTGCTTCGCCATTCGACTTGACCTCGAGTCCGTATTTGCCGGGGTCGAGGCTCAACGGTAACCCGACGACGGCATGCCAGCGCTGGTTCTGCTTCGCGACCATGACCTTGCGGCCCTGGAAACGTGCCTCGGGACGCGGCCCGTCAGCAGGCCCCAGCTCGACGACCGCGACGCCGCCGGGAGCAGGCAAATGGCGCGGAAGATCGGCTGCCGGCGCGTTGGGAGCGCAGAAGATTCCACTGGCCATGGTGATGACGACGAAGACAAAACGGTAACTCACGCATCCTTCTCCTTGACGTCCCGCACCACGGCCGTGAATTCGCCGTCCTGCAGTCGGCCGGTAATGGCCTGGCTCTCGTGAATTTCGCCGATCCGTGTGAGGATCCGGCCCGTAGCGGAATCCGCGACGATGGCATATCCGCGCCCCAGCGTCGCCAGCGGGCTTACGGCATTGAGGGCGCGACCGAGTTCACCGAGCTGACGGCGCCGGTGAGGGGCAATGTCCGTGCCGCTACGTTCGAGTCGCCTGGCCAGCGAATCATTTCTTTCCCGCAGGCGTTCGACCTGATGCAATGGCGAGCGTTCCCGCAGGCGGCTGCCGAAAGCACTTGCCGCGTGTTCGCGCTGCCGCAATTCCACGCGGAACGCACGCACCATCCGCAACTCCAGCTCGTCGAGACGTTGCACCCGCTGCCGGAGCTTCTGGCCAGGATGTTGCTGCTCCAGTCGACCCCTAAGCCAGGTCTGGCGTTCCTGCGCGCGTCCGAGCTGACGGCGCAATGCCTGATCCAGCCGCTGCTGCATCTGCCGCAGGCCCTGCAACCATTCGCCGGTATCCGGTGTCACCAGTTCAGCGGCGCCGGTAGGCGTGGGCGCACGCACGTCGGCAACAAAATCGGCGATGGAGAAATCGACTTCATGACCGACACCGCAGACGACGGGAATGGTGGAAGCGGCGACAGCGCGAGCGACGCCTTCATCGTTGAACGCCATGAGGTCTTCGAGCGAGCCGCCGCCGCGAGCGAGGATGAGTACATCGCATTCAGCGCGCCGTGCGGCGGACTGCAGAGCGCGTACCAGCTGCGCAGGCGCGTCGGCGCCCTGAACCTGCGACGGGTACACAATGACGCGGGCGAGCGGATAACGCCGTCGCAGCGTCGTCAGGATGTCGCGTATCGCCGCCCCCGTCGGCGACGTGATGACGCCTATGGTCTGCGGCAGACGCGGCAGGGCGCGCTTGCGGACGATATCGAACAGGCCTTCCGCCTGCAGTTTCGCCTTGAGTTCCTCGAAGGCGCGTTGCAATGCGCCATGCCCGGCTTCTTCCATGTGCTCGATCAGCAGCTGGTACTCGCCGCGCGCCTCATAGACACTGATCCGCGCGCGCACCAGCACCTGGGCGCCGTTCGCGGGAGCAAAGCGCAACAGCATGTTGCGATTGCGGAACATCGCGCAGCGAATCTGCGACTGGGCGTCCTTGAGCGAGAAATACAGGTGTCCGGAGCCGGGACGGGCAAGATTGGAAATCTCACCTTCTATCCACAGGGCTGGGAAGCCGCGCTCCAGCGCATGGCGGATTTCGCTGTTCAGCTGCGAGGGCGTCAGGACGACGCGTTCACCCGCGGGTGGCCGGAAAGCATTCATGGGCCGCAGTGTAGCGGCGCCGTCCTGCGCGCGAAACCGCGCTGTTACCTCTTATCCGCCCCGTGAAGCGCGACTTCGGGCCTCCGCGGCGTTTACCCGAAATGTCCACATCCGTATAATTGTCCGATTAACTCAAAATCACAGGTCCGAGCTCATGCGCATCATCCAGGAAGCACTCACCTTCGATGACGTTCTGCTGCAGCCCGCCTTCTCGGACATCCTGCCGCGCGACGTCGATCTCCGTACCCGCCTGACACGAGACATCGAGCTCAGCATTCCGCTGGTTTCAGCAGCAATGGACACCGTTACCGAGTCGCGGCTGGCCATTGCCATGGCGCAGGAAGGCGGCATCGGCATCATTCACAAGAACATGACCGGCGCCGAACAGGCCAGGCATGTGCGCAGCGTGAAGAAATTCGAATCCGGCGTGATCAAGGACCCGATCTGCGTGAACCCGCAGATGAGCATCCGTGAAGTGCTGCTGATCATGCGCGACAACAATATTTCCGGGGTCCCGGTCGTCGACGGCGAATCGCTGGTCGGCATCGTCACGTCGCGCGACCTGCGCTTCGAAACGCATTTCGATGCACCGGTATCGAGCATCATGACCTCGAAGGAAAAACTGATCACTGTGCGGGAAGGCGCCAGCCGCGACGAGGTACTCGGCATGCTGCACCGGCATCGGATCGAGAAGGTGCTCGTCACCAACGGCAAGTTCCAGTTGCGCGGCATGATCACCGTCAAGGACATCCAGAAAGCCAAGGATTTTCCGACGGCTTCGAAGGATGAAGACGGCCGCCTGCGTGTCGGCGCCGCGGTAGGCACCGGCAAGGACACGGACGAGCGCGTTGAAGCGCTCGTGGAAGCCGGCGTTGATGTCGTCGTCGTCGATACTTCGCACGGTCATTCGAAAGGCGTGCTGGATACCGTCAAGCGGCTCAAGCAGCGTCATCCGGGTTTGCAGATCATCGGCGGCAACATCGTGACGGCGGAAGCGGCGCGCGCACTGGTCGAAGCCGGTGCGGACGGCGTGAAGGTCGGTATCGGTCCCGGTTCCATCTGCACCACGCGCATCATCGCGGGCGTCGGCGTGCCACAGATTTCCGCAGTTGCGAATGTCGCTGCAGAAATGAAGAAGGCCGGCGTACCGCTGATCGCGGATGGCGGCATTCGTTTCTCCGGCGACCTTGCCAAGGCGATTGCGGCGGGCGCGTACTCGGTAATGCTTGGCGGTCTGTTTGCGGGTACCGAGGAAGCGCCCGGTGAAGTGGAGCTGTACGGCGGCCGTTCGTACAAGAGCTATCGCGGCATGGGTTCACTGGGCGCGATGTCGCAGAAGCAGGGTTCCGCCGACCGCTACTTCCAGGATGCGACCGATGAAGTCGAGAAACTCGTGCCGGAAGGTATCGAAGGCCGCGTGCCCTACAAGGGTCCGCTCGGTCCCATCGTGCACCAGTTGATGGGCGGCCTGCGTTCCGCGATGGGTTACACGGGTTGCCGTGACATCGATGAGATGCGCGAGAAACCGGTGTTCTCCAGGATCACCGGCGCAGGCATCAAGGAATCGCACGTGCACGATGTGCAGATCACCAAGGAAGCGCCTAACTACCGCATGGAATGAATCAAAAGGACCGGGCCGCGCAAGACGCGGCCCGAGTCGTTTGGGCTGTGGAAAGATCGAATTCAATAATCTCGACCATGAAAGAGAGCAGGGCATGACGCAGGATATCCACCAGCATCGCATTCTCATCATCGACTTCGGTTCGCAGTGGACGCAATTGATCGCGCGCCGCGTGCGCGAGATCGGCGTGTATTGCGAGTTGCGCGCGCCGGACATCAGCGCCTCGGAATTGCGTGCGTTTGCGCCCAGCGGCGTGATTCTCTCCGGCGGTCCGGAATCCGTTACCGGCGAAGGAACACCGAAGGGCAGTCCGGAAATCTACGCGCTTGGGGTGCCGGTGCTCGGCATCTGCTACGGCATGCACGACATGGCGAAACAACTCGGCGGCACCGTGGAGGCGAGCACGCACCGCGAGTTCGGCGTCGAGCGCATGAAAGTGACGGCGCCATCGCGTCTTTTCGATGGCATTGAAGATGCCGTTGATGAGTCCGGTCAGCCGGTACTCGAAGTGATGATGAATCATGGCGATTCCGTTACCGGACTGCCGCCGGGTTTCGTGCGCACCGGCGGATCGCGCGAAGAATCCTGCGCTGCCATGGCTGACGACAAGCGCCGTTTCTACGCAGTGCAGTTTCATCCCGAAGTCACGCAGACGCGCCAGGGCGGGCGATTGCTGGCGCGTTTCGTGACCGATATCTGCGGCTGCGAGGCGTTGTGGGATTCCGCCAATATCATCGATGACGGCATTGCCGCTGTACGCGCAAAAGTCGGCAAGGGCAAGGTGCTGCTCGGCCTTTCCGGTGGCGTCGATTCATCCGTGGTGGCTGCATTGCTGCACAAGGCAATCGGTGATCAACTGACCTGCGTGTTCGTGGATACCGGCCTCCTTCGCCTGCACGAAGGCGATCAGGTCATGGCGACCTTCGCGCAGCACATGGGCGTGAAAGTCATTCGCGTGAATGCCGAAGACCGTTTCATGAATGCGCTCAAGGGTGAAACGGACCCGGAAAAGAAGCGCAAGATCATCGGCAATCTTTTCATCGAAATCTTCGACGAGGAAGCGACGAAGATCGAAGATGTGGATTTTCTCGCGCAAGGCACGATCTATCCCGACGTGATCGAATCCGCCGGCGCGTCCGGCAAGGCGCACGTCATAAAATCGCACCACAATGTCGGTGGCCTGCCCGAACACATGAAACTGCAACTGGTCGAACCGTTACGTGAATTGTTCAAGGATGAAGTGCGCAAGGTCGGCGTCGAACTCGGATTGCCGGCAGAGATGGTTTACCGCCACCCGTTCCCGGGTCCGGGACTCGGAGTGCGGATACTCGGCGAAGTGAAAAAGGAATATGCGGACCTGCTGCGCCATGCAGACGACATCTTCATCAACGAACTTCGCAAACATGACCTCTACGACAAGGTCAGCCAGGCGTTTGCAGTCTTTCTGCCGGTCAAGTCCGTTGGCGTGCAGGGCGACGGCCGCCGCTACGAATACGTCGTTGCGCTGCGTGCGGTCGAAACCATCGATTTCATGTCAGCGCGCTGGGCGCATTTGCCGTATGAGTTCCTGGATATCTGCTCGCGCAGGATCATCAACGAGATTGACGGGATTTCACGCGTCGTTTATGACATTTCAGGTAAGCCTCCCGCCACGATTGAATGGGAATAAGTTGTGAGCGCGCCTTTTCCGGCGATACTTTGTTGCGGCGCCCTTGCTGGCTCGTCACGTACTGAATGTACGCTCCTCGCCATCAAGAACACCGCGCCGCGTCTCGCCGGAAAATTCGCAGCTCACAACGACGTTGCCGGGAATTTGCGGTACTCGGCTTTGAGTGGAAGAAAAATCAACAATCATGTAAACCCGGAGAAATCCTTCTGACTCTCTCCATTGCCCTCATGAATCCCGAAGACGAAAAATTCATGCGCCGTGCACTTGAGCTTGCGAAGCAGGGCGAGCTGGCGGGTGAGGTGCCGGTTGGTTGCGTGATCGTCAAGGACGGCAAGATCATCGGTGAGGGCTTCAATCATCCCATCACTGCACATGATCCTACCGCGCATGCGGAAATCGGCGCGATGCGACAGGCAGCGGAACGGCTCGAAAATTATCGCCTCGTGGATACGACTTTGTATGTGACGCTGGAGCCTTGCACGATGTGTGCAGGGGCGATGGTGCATGCGCGAGTGAAGCGCTTGGTATTCGGTGCAAGCGAGCCGCGGACCGGGGCGGTGGGCAGCGTTTACGATATTCCACGCGATGAGCGTCTGAATCACCGGCTGGAAGTCATGGAAGGCGTGCTGGCGGAAGAGAGCAGCGCAATGCTGCGTGAATTTTTTCGTTCGCGGCGCTAGCAGATAGCAGATATCAGAGAGCGGAGGTTCCGACCGGCTCCTCGCGATTCGTCATCCACACCAGAATGTCGTAATAACTGCGAATGTTTTCCACGTAGATCACCGGCTCATGACCCCGCGCATAACCGTATTTTGTCTGCTTGTACCATTTCTTCTGGCTGAGTAGCGGCAGGCGTTCACGCACATCGATCCAGCGATCCGGATTGCCGCCCTGAATCTGCGTCAGGATGCGCGCGTCTTCCAAGTGACCGAAACCGACGTTGTAGGCAGCGAGAGCGAACCAGGTACGGTCCGGTTCGCCAATGCGTTCCGGGACCTTGTCCTTCACCAGACGAAAATAGTTCGCACCGCCAAGGATGCTTTTTTCCGGATCGAGACGATTGTCGATACCGACATGCCGCGCGGTATTTCGCGTCAGCATCATGATGCCGCGCACGCCGGTCGGAGAGACTGCATCGGCGTCCCAGTGTGATTCCTGATAACCCATTGCGGCGAGCAGTCGCCAGTCGACACCGCTCAGCGTGCCGGCTTCCTCGAACGTTCCTCGATAAGCGGGCATGCGCGTATCGATGTGGCGCATGAAAATTCTCGTGCCGACATAATCGAATCGATCCGTGTGGCCGTAATGCCGCTCGACGATCTGCGCCAGCCCGCCGCTGCGCTGCAGCTTTTCGAGGAACGTCACCGCGGCGCGATACAGGCTGTCGTCGTCGGCTCTGCGGAACGCCCAGGCCAGTGGTTCGGCATCACCGAGATCGAAGGCAACGCGAATTTCGGGGTAATAGCGCTGATTCAGCGATACGTCCGTGGAATCCGCCACGGTGTAATCGAGTTCGCGCTGCGATACGCGATATAACAGTTCATCGGCCTCGACGTCGGTCTGCGGAAGGAAGTTGAGGTCGGCATGGACCAGGGCAAGCTCTCGAAGCGTTTCCGCGTGGCTGGAACCATCGACGACCTGGATGACGCTTCCAAGTAGATCTTCCGGAGCCCGGGGCCGCTTCTCGCCATACCGGTACACGACCTGCGGCGTGACCTGCATATAGGGTGGACCGAACCAGAATTCGGACTTGCGGCTTTCGGTGATCGACAGGCCAGCGGCGGCGAAGTCGGCGCGCTGTTCACGTACCGTCGGCAGGATGGTGTTGAACGTGTCGGCTGCGAACATGTTCAGATTCACGCCGAGTTCCGCGGCGAAAAGACTGGCGAGGTCATACTCGAAACCTGCCGGGCCATCGGCACCGAGGTAGAACGTACTGGGGCTGTTCCGGGTGACCACGCGAAGCTCGCCGCGTTGCTTGATCTGCTCAAGCAGTGAGGGCTTGTTTTCGCAAGTGCCCAACAGCAGGGCCAGGATTATGGCAATGAGCGTACGCAAATCCGTTCAGTCCCAATGGTTTTCCTGAGTGGAATACGTGCCTATCTTAACCCAGACACATTGTGTAAAATTCCGGCCCTTACCCGACAGGCGCTGCGCGCCTTGCATTGCGGCACGAAGTTCCCTGAGGGCTCGCGCGTATTGACACGGTCGGTGGAGTTGAGGAGAGGTGCCGGAGTGGTCGAACGGGCCTGACTCGAAATCAGGTGTACGCGCGAGCGTACCGTGGGTTCGAATCCCACCCTCTCCGCCAGAACGAAATGAACAAGGGGTCCTGCAAGGGGCCCTTTTTCATTTTCGGACCTGATACCGAGACCCGATTCGAAGCCTGAGTGGGGGTCCGCCACACAGCACCACAAGGCGCTCATTTAAGCTTTTCTGGCAGTACTGGGCCAAGGCCGGGGGAATTCGGGCTCTGGTTTCTGAAACACGGTGGCACGAACACGTGGAGCTACTTTGTGGCCAAACTTGGTAAAAACGCCTGTTTTTCGGCCCTGCCGCTGCCCGTCTTTGTCCATGACAAAGGACTTTTTGTGTTTTTAACCGATTTTGCTGGCGTATCGCCGCAAACGGTTGGATAATCCTCGGCGAGCAGTTGCGTCCCGCCTCCTGTGGCGAAGCTTTCAGGTCACGGGTCGGCTCTGCGGAGAGAGGTGCGTTTTCCGTAACGCCGCCCCGTTTATTAAAATTGTTAGTAAGGTTAGTCAGTACTATGTCAGAAATGGTTACCGGAACCGTCAAATGGTTCAACGATGAAAAGGGTTATGGCTTTATCGCTCGCGAGGGCGGTTCGGATGTGTTTGTTCACTTCCGTGCCATCAATGGTGAAGGCCGCAAGTCGCTGACCGAAGGTCAGCAGGTCACCTTCCAGGTGACGCAGGGCCAGAAGGGTCCGCAGGCCGAGAACGTCACCCCGGCCTGATTTCATCAGACCCGAGTGATACGAAAAGGCCCCGCAAGGGGCCTTTTCTTTTGCCGGTAGCCAGGCGCCCCTGTGCTATTCTCTGCCGCCGATTGGCCTTCTCTGCACGCACGCATGACCCAGAAACCGCTGTACCGCATCCAGTTCGTCAACCAAGGCCGCATCTACGAGCTCTACGCAGGTCACGTGAGCCACGGGACGATGCTGGGCTTCGTCGAGATCGGTGATTTCGTTTTCGGCAAGCGTACCGAAGTCGTGGTGGATCCGAGTGAAGAGAAGCTCAAGGACGAATTCGAGGGCGTGAAACGCAGCTTCATCCCGGTACATGCCGTGATCCGCATTGACGAGGTCGCGAAGAGCGGGGTGGCGAAGATTTCCAAGGCGGAGGGCAATGTCACGCCGTTCCCCATGTCCTATTTCCCGTCCGGCGATCCGAAGTAATGGAGTTCGCGGTCCTCGGCAGCGGCAGCGGCGGGAATGCCAGCCTGGTTCGTCACGCCGGCACCTGTGTAATGGTGGACAATGGGTTCTCGGTGAACGAGACCGTCAAACGTCTTGCGCGGCTTGAAACGGCCCCTGAATCCATCACCGCGATACTTGTGACCCACGAACACGGCGACCATATCAGTGGTGTTGCCAAATTTGCCGCGAAGTTCGACATCCCGGTATGGATGACGTCGGGTTCGTACCAGTTTGCGCAGCACAAGGGCCTGCCGCATGCAGGGATGCTGGTGTTGGAAGAGCCGCTGGTGATCGGCGATCTCGAGGTACTGCCAGTGCATGTACCTCATGATGCACGCGAACCCGCCCAGTACGTATTCACGGATGGCGCGCATCGCTTCGGCATCCTCACGGATCTCGGCCGCGTCACACCGCACGTCGTCGAGTGTTATTCCGGCCTTGATGCCTTTCTGCTGGAAGCCAACCACGACGCGGAAATGCTTGCCAACGGCCCCTACCACCACCGTCTCAAACGGCGTGTGGCAGGCAACTACGGACACCTCTCCAACGGTCAGGCTGCCGATCTGCTTGCCGCCATTGATACCTCAAAGCTGCAACACGTCGTCGCCGCACACCTTTCCGAGCACAACAATACCCAGTCGTTGGCGAAGGCCGCTTTTGCAGAGGCGCTGAATTGCGAGGAAAGCTGGATAGGGATCGCGCACCAGCAGCAGGGACTGGGCTGGCGCCAGATCGCCTGACCGAATCGACGAGAACCTGCTCCCCGAGTACGGGGACTTTGTGCGCTCGGCAATACTGCGTTAAAAACCGGCTCGGAATCCTCATGTATTGGCATATACACTCCGGTTCCTCGCCGGTTTTTGCCTTGTCTTGCCTCCCGGAAATACCGGGACTTCGTTCGTTCGTGACGGTTCTCGCCGATCCGGAATCATGCTGAAGACCGCGCGAAAACTAGAGGATAAACAGCAAATTCCTGTAAAATTCGCGCTCCTTTTCCACGCACTCACCGGGAATTCTCCGCATGCTCATTCTTCGCGGCAGCCGCGCCCTTTCCGACTTCCGCATTGACAAGCTTCTTGAGCGCGCCCGTGAGGCGATTCCTGCGCTGAAGGCCATCGACACTCGATTCATCCATCTTGCCGACATTGACGGCGAACTGCCGGCCGCACAGCGCGATGTACTGGAAAAGCTGCTCACTTATGGTGAAGCCGGCGCCGAATCCGATGAGCCGTATGGCAGGTTCCTGCTGGTGCTGCCGCGCTTCGGCACGATCTCGCCGTGGTCCTCGAAAGCGACGGACATTGCCAGGATTTGCGGGCTCGACAAACTGTTGCGCGTCGAGCGCGGCGTAGGTTACTGGTTCGACGGAATCGGTGCCGCTGATCTCGCGAAAATCGTTCCGCTCATTCACGACCGCATGACGGAAACCGTTGTCGATTCCTTCGACGCAGCGCATCCGGTTTTCAGGCATGAAAAGCCGCGGCCGCTGTCAGCTGTCGACGTGCTCAATGGCGGCCGTCACGCCCTCGTCAGCGCGAACGACGAACTCGGTCTTGCGCTGTCCGACGACGAGATCGATTACCTGATCGAGAATTTCATCCGGCTGAAACGCAACCCCACAGATGTCGAGCTGATGATGTTCGCGCAAGCGAATTCCGAGCATTGCCGGCACAAGATTTTCAAGGGTGACTGGATCGTCGATGGCGAGAAGCAGGACGTATCGCTGTTTGCGATGATCCAGGCGACATACGCCGCCAATTCCGAAGGCGTGCTGTCCGCATACAAGGACAACTCCTCGGTCATCGCCGGCTCGCATGCGGAACGGTTCTTTCCTGATGCCGACTCCGGCGAATACGGCTACACGGAAGAAGACATCCACATTCTCATGAAAGTGGAAACGCATAATCACCCGACCGCCATCGCGCCGCATCCTGGCGCATCCACAGGGTCGGGAGGTGAAATCCGTGATGAAGGCGCGACCGGACGCGGTGCGAAACCGAAAGCCGGCCTTTGTGGATTCACGGTTTCGAACCTGAAGATTCCGGGTTTCGAACAGCCGTGGGAAGTCGATAACGGCAAGCCGGATCGCATCGTGTCCGCGCTGGACATCATGCTCGAGGGCCCGATCGGCGCAGCGGCGTTCAACAATGAATTCGGACGCCCGAATATTTTTGGCTACTTCAGAACGTATGAGCAGAAGGATCCGGATGGCGAAATCCGCGGCTATCACAAGCCGATCATGATTGCCGGTGGTGCCGGCAATATCCGGGGACAGCATGTCGAGAAGAATCCGGTGAAGCCGGGTGCGAAAGTGGTCGTGCTCGGCGGGCCCGCGATGCTGATCGGTCTTGGCGGTAGCGCGGCGTCGTCGATGGCATCCGGCCAGTCGGCAGAAGATCTCGATTTCGCATCCGTGCAGCGTGGCAACCCCGAAATCGAGCGCCGGGCACAGGAAGTCATTGACCGCTGCTGGGCACTGGGCGAGCGCAATCCCATTCAATCCATACATGATGTCGGCGCAGGCGGTCTCTCCAACGCCATTCCGGAAATCCTGTCCGACGCTGGCCGCGGTGGCGTGATCGATCTTCGCAAGGTGCCGAATGACGAGCCAGGCATGACGCCGATGGAAGTCTGGTGCAACGAAGCGCAGGAACGTTATGTGCTGGTTGTCGACGAAAGCGATCTGCCGCGTTTCGAAGCCATCTGCGCGCGTGAACGTGCGCCATTTGCCGTCGTGGGCGCAGCAACGGAACAGCAGCAATTGCGCGTCGAGGATCCGGTGTTTCACAATCACGCCGTCGATATTCCGATGCAGGTATTGCTCGGCAAGGCGCCGAAGATGCTGCGGGACGTGCGCCGTATTCGGAAGCACGGTCGCAAGCTCGCGACCTCGAACATCGACGCGCAGGAAGCGGCGCGGCGTTTGCTGAAACTCCCCACCATCGCGGACAAGGGTTTTCTGATCAGCATCGGTGACCGCTCCGTCGGTGGCATGATCACGCGTGATCAGTATGTCGGTCCATGGCAGGTGCCGGTGAGCGATGTCGCGGTTACTGCGGCGGGTTACACGACGTATGCCGGCGAAGCGATGTCCATGGGCGAGCGGACACCGGTCGCAGTGCTGAATGCGCCTGCTTCCGGTCGACTTGCAGTTGCGGAAAGCGTCACGAACATCCTCGCTGCGGATATTGATGATATTCGCAAGATTCGCCTCTCTGCGAACTGGATGGCGGCTGCAGGCCACCCCGGCGAGGACGCGAATCTGTTCGATACCGTGAAGGCCGTTGGCGAGGAATTATGCACATCGCTGGGTATCACCATTCCCGTCGGCAAGGATTCGCTGTCGATGAAGACGGCCTGGGAAGCGGATGGCGAGAAGAAAGCGGTTGTCGCGCCGCTGTCGCTGATTGTCTCCTCGTTCGCGCCAGTGCGCGACGTGCGCAACACGCTGACGCCGCAATTGATGAATGACTCCGATACCCGCCTGATCCTGATCGATCTCGGTCGTGGCCAGGATCGTCTCGGCGGTTCCTGTCTCGTACAGGTTTACGGCGAGACCGGAGACGTCACTCCGGACCTCGATTCATCCGAGCTGCTGAAGGATTTTTTCACCGCGATCACGCAACTCAAGCGCGCCGGAAAAATTCTTGCTTACCATGATCGTTCCGATGGTGGTGCCTTCGTGACGCTTGCGGAAATGGCGTTCGCCGGCAACGTCGGCGTAAACGCCGCATTGCCCGGCGAGGATGGTGTCGCGGCCCTGTTCAGTGAGGAGCTCGGTGCAGTAATACAGGTCAAGGCCGGCGACGTCGACGCCGTGTATGAAGTGTTCGACGAGCTCGGCATCGTGCATTGCGTGCACGACATCGGCGCAGTGCAGGCGGACAAGACCCTGGAAGTTCGTGCTGCCGGCGCTCGCGTGCACGGCACGTTGAAGGAATTCCGTACAGCGTGGTCGGAAACCAGTTACCGCATGCAGGCGTTGCGCGATGATCCCGCGGGCGCAAGGGAAGAATTCGAAACCAAGCTGGATGAACGCAATCCGGGTCTGACGGCGAAGCTGGTCTTCGATCCTGCGGATAATCTCGGCGCACCGTCGATTTCCGGAACGCGTCCGAAAGTCGCGATTCTGCGCGAGCAAGGCGTGAACAGCCAGGTCGAAATGGCTGCGGCTTTCGATCGTGCCGGGTTCGCGTCGTACGACGTGCATATGACGGACATTCTGGCGGGCCGGATTCGTCTCGCGGATTTCCAGGCCATGGTTGTCTGCGGCGGCTTCTCCTATGGCGATGTGCTCGGCGCAGGCGAAGGCTGGGCGAAGTCCATCCTGTTCAGCGAGCGCGCACGCGACGAATTCCAGGAATACTTCCATCGTGAAGATTCGCTCACGCTCGGTATCTGTAATGGCTGCCAGATGCTTGCATCGATGCAGGAACTGATTCCGGGAGCAGAGAACTGGCCGAAGTGGGTACGCAATCGTTCCGAACAGTTCGAAGGCCGCACCAGCTTGGTGGAAATCGTCAAATCGCCATCATTGTTCTTCGACGGCATGGAAGGTTCGGTCATCCCGATCGCCATTGCCCACGGCGAAGGGCGGGCGGCATTCGCGACGCCGGGTGACAAGGAATCACTCGTTGCTTCCGACCGCATCGCGATGCGGCTGGTCGACAATTACCATCAGCCGGCGAAAACGTATCCTGCGAACCCGAGTGGCACGCCTGACGGCATCACGGGCATTACCACCACCGATGGTCGCGTGACGATCACCATGCCGCACCCGGAACGCGTGTTTCGCAGCGTGTTGATGTCGTGGCGTGACAAGCGGTGGGGTGAAGACTCGCCGTGGATGCGCATGTTCTACAATGCGCGGAAATCGGTGAACTGAGCGCGAGCACAGCGCGAAAAAAAGCGCTGCCGGCGGCAGCGCTTTTTTTCGCGCTGTGCCACATCAGTCTTTCAGAATGCGCAGGCTGGTTGTATCCGATTGGACAGCGCGGCACAGCCGGGAACCGGTTTGTTCCTTGCACTCGCTGGCACCGGTTCGCGGCCCCGGTGCCGCCAGCCGAAATTCCAGAACCTGGCTCGCGCGGCGTGCAACCGGTTCGCCATTTTCGGTGAATGGCTGATACCGCCACTGGCGAATTGCATGCAGTGCAGCGGCTTCGAAACGGCCGCGGGGCGATGCGTTGCTGACTGATGCATCGACAACCTTCCCCTCCGGCGTAATGGTGAATTCGAGAAGCACCTGACCTTCTTCACCTTGCCGCAGCGCCCGGCGTGGATACACCGGCTTTTCCGCATGGACGAGTTCTCCGCCACTCGTCACCAAAGGGGCGAATTGAGCAGCCGTGTTCTCCATCCCGGCTTCGGCTTCCACCGGAGCCCGCGGGGATATGGAAACGGCCTGCGGTATGGTCTCCATCTCTGCCGATGTGCTGCCATGCAAGGGTTCCGAGGTGACGCGGAGCGTCTCGCGCCCTCCGGTTATGGTTGGCTGCACGTCCGGTTTCCCGGCGTGCGGTATTTCCCCGGGGGCGCTCGCGACCAGCGTTTTCTTTTCCGCGTCTTCCCGTCGCATATCCTGAATCGGGCGGAATGTACGCGACGACGTGGCTTCCGGTAGCGCGAGCGCCACTCGCTGCCGTTTTGGTGGTGCGTCAAGGAACCCGGGCAACAACGGCGCGTTCAGATCCGGCGTTCTGCTCGCCGCGAATGCTGCAAGCAATCCGATCAGCATCAGCGGCAGCCAGCGGTCCGGCCGGGATCGCGACGGCGTTCCGACGAGACGTTGAATGCGGAAATAGAGTTCCTGCTCGGCGATGCCGAGCGCGAGAACATGGGTGCGCTCTTTTTGCCGCATTTCCTCGAGTTGGGCGAGTACACGCGCATACGCTAGTGCGTTGCCGCTGATGGAAGCTGCCATGTCGTCACAGCACTGTTCCCGTTCCTGCCGCAGTGAGCGCGATATGCGGTGCACAGCAGGGTGATAGAACAAGATGGTTTCGACAATCACCTGCAGGAAGTTGACGAAGTGATCGTGGCGGCTCAAGTGCGCAAGTTCGTGGGCGAGCACCATCCGTATCTGGTGATGGTCCAGTCCGGTTGCTGCAGACAACGGCAGAAAGATGACAGGCTTCAGCCAGCCGACGACCAGCGGCGAGTTGACGCGAGTCGATAATGCTATCCGCACCGGACGGTTGATGCCCATGCGTTGCGAAAGTCGGGCAAGTTCATCGCGCATCCAATCGGACACGGCGGCGAAATCGGCATTCGCCGCAAGTCGGCGAAGCGAATACAGGCCGATCCCGAAGCGCACAGAAAGCGCGACGACGCCGATCAGCCAGAGCGCCACGATGTAGGGAAGCAGGTATTCCAGGGAAGGTACGATGCCACTGTTGGCGGCGGCTGGCGGCAATGCCGTGTGCAGCGCTTCTTGAGTGGCGATAGCGGCTCCCGAAACAGGAGCGCCGTTGCTGAAATCAAGCGCCAGCAGCGCGAACGTGGCCAATGGCACGACTAGCGTCAGAAGCAGGGCAGTGAGCGATATGCCGTAACGCAATTGCGGTGATCGCTGTGCTGTAGCGAGCAGGGCCAGTTCGTGCAACAGGCCGATCAACAGTCCCTGCCAGATGAAATGCAGCAGCGTCCAGCCCAATGGTTCAATCACGGTGTTGATGACTTGCATGGTTAGGCTCCCCGCTCCAGCTCATCCAGCAGCGCGCGGATCTTCGCCAGTTCCCGAGGGGTCGCGCGTCCGCTGCCCAGCGCCTGCAATACGAGTTGCTCACGGGAACCTTCAAATACGCGCTGGACGAAATCGCCAAGCATTTGCTCCTGAGCCGCATCTTTTTCTACAAGGGGCGTGTACACATGCGCGCGTTCGGACTCGTCCCGGGTCACAAGGCCTTTCTGGTGCATGATCTGCAGGAGTTTCAGGACGGTCGTGTAGCCTTCGGCTCGCCCTTCGAGCGCCTCGTGGACCTCGCGGACAGTGGCGGGACCGGTCCTCCAGAGGATCCGGAGAATGCCGAGTTCGGCGTCTGTCGGTCTGGAAAGGCGTGATGATGCAGATCTTTCGCGCACGGGCTTGCCCTCTTTGAGAACCTCGGCTAGTCTAACCTACGAAGCGCTTCGTACGAAGAGTTTCATGGTATTTACAAGTAGAGCATATTTCGCGAATTCTGCAAGTCCGCAGGAGGCGCACACATCAGCCTTGGAGGCATTTGGTAATGAAAGTGATTCTCGGATTTTTCGTACTCGGTCTTTTCCTTTCCGGCTGCTCCGCGACGGGCGGCTCCGCCAGCGCGCCTGCTGAAAAGGCTGCCGAATCGGGCGACGCGGTAGCCGAGGCGAGTGACGACGGTGTTTACTGCCGGCGCGAGCATGTCTTGAGGGGATCGCGCCTGAAGACCCAGGTGTGCACGACGACTGCACAACGCACCGAAGAAAAACGTGCCCAGGACAGAATGCGTGAAGGCGTCCGCCGTATGCAGGATCAGGGATCGGGCCAGAACTCGATCGGCGCACACAACTGAAGATTCGTTCGGGGGATTAATCGAAAGGGAGATCCACATGAAAACCGTTTTCGGATTCTTGACGGTGTTCTTTTTCCTCTCCGGTTGCTCGGCGACCGACGGTTCCACGTCGTCAGCTGCAGCCGATGTGGCCGCCGCAGAGGCAGAAGCGGGCGATGACGTCAAAGTCGCCGATGCCGAGGGTGACCAGGTTTACTGCCGACGTGAGCACACACTGCGAGGTTCGCGATTCAATACGAGGATATGCCGTACCGCGTCGCAGATAACTGAAGAGGAGCGAGCCCAGCAAAGAATGCGTGAAGGCGTGCGGCGCATGCAGGACCACGCATCTCATGAGCGGACGGAAGCCCTTCGTGGAGATCTTCGGCAATAGATTGCGTTGACGGATACTCTGAAAGGCGATGGTCCGGGCTTCGAAGCTCGGATTTTAATGCCGAAACAAGGCGGCTACATGCAAGGCCCGCCTTGTTTTTTTTGCGGGAAGACGGGCGGCGTATGCGAGATTCGAATTCTCGACTACGTGCTCGTGAAGCGCGGTGAGCTTGCATCGCTGGCTCCCGGATTCGATGACGCGAAACGAGCAGGCGACGGTCCGGAGCATGCTCGACACGCGTTGAACCTTCGATTCCCCGGCGGGGAACTACCTGTGAATGTGAGGCAGCGCAGCTGCGGGCTCACCTGAACAGGGTTCCGCCATGAAAATATTCAAATCGGTATTTCTCGGGTTTCTTGTTTCGATGCTTTCAGCTTGTGCGACGAACGCTACGGTCGGCAGTGTGGCACCGTCCGCCGTCACTCAGTCCAGCGCAGATGCGGGGGATGAGGTGACCTGTCGTCGTGAGCGGGTCTATAACGGTTCGCGGATTCGCACGCAGGTCTGTAGTACCAAGGAATCTCGCCGGGAAATGGAACGGGCACAGCAACGGATGCGGGAAGGCATTCGGCGCATGCAGGACGCCGCCTCCAATGCCAGGCAGGGAATGTGAGGCGCGGGAACTGATGTTCTATGTCTGAACAAGGCGGGCTACAATGCCCGCCTTGTTTTTTCGGAGGACCGGGGATGACACGCTTTCGCGATATCGAGTTGCACGCCCCGACCGGCAGCACACTCAGCTGCAAGGGCTGGGTGCAGGAAGCCGCCTTGCGCATGCTGCACAACAACCTTGATCCTGCGGTTGCCGAGAATCCGAAGGAACTGGTGGTGTACGGCGGGATCGGCCGTGCTGCGCGTGACTGGGAAAGCTTCGACGCCATTGTTCAGACGCTGCAGCGACTCGAAAATGATGAAACGTTACTGGTGCAGTCCGGCAAACCGGTTGGTGTGTTCCGCACGCATGAGTTTGCACCGCGCGTGTTGATCGCGAACTCCAATCTCGTCGGTGAGTGGGCGAATTGGGATCACTTCTTCGAGCTCGATAAGAAAGGTCTGATGATGTACGGCCAGATGACGGCCGGATCGTGGATCTATATCGGTTCGCAAGGCATCGTGCAGGGTACGTACGAGACATTTGCCGAAGCCGTGCGCCAGCACTACGACGGCGATGCGAAGGGCAAGTGGCTGCTCACCGGCGGTCTCGGTGGCATGGGTGGTGCGCAACCGCTTGCATCCGTCTTTGCCGGCATGTGCTGTCTCGCGGTTGAAGTCGACGAGACGCGCATCGACAAGCGTCTTGAAACGAAATACCTGGATAAAAAGGCCACGTCGCTACATGAGGCGATGAAGCTGATCGAGGCAGCGGTAGCGAAAGGTGAAGCGATCTCGGTCGGCCTGCTCGGCAATGCGGCCGAAGTGTTCGACGAAATCCTGCAAAGCACAAACCATCCGCACATGGTCACCGACCAGACATCGGCGCACGATCCGCTGAACGGTTATATCCCCGTCGGCTACACGCTGGACGACGCCGCGAAACTTCGAAACAGTGATCCTAAGAAATACGTGCAGCTTTCCAAGGAGTCGATGGCGCGCCAGGTACGCGCGATGCTTGGCTTCCATGCGAAGGGCATTCCGACATTCGATTACGGCAACAACATTCGGGCGATGGCGCGCGATGCGGGTGTTGTGAACGCGTTCGATTTCAAGGGCTTTGTGCCGCTGTATATCCGCCCGTTGTTCTGTGAAGGCGTGGGTCCGTTCCGCTGGGCGGCGCTATCCGGCGATGCCGAAGACATCGCGAAGACGGACGCGAAGGCACGCGAAATGTTTCCGGATAACGTGAAACTGCATACCTGGCTGGACAAGGCGCAGGAACGCATCGCATTCCAGGGCCTGCCGGCGCGTATCTGCTGGCTGGGTTACAAGGAACGTCATCTGCTGGGCCTCGCGTTCAACGAAATGGTGAAGAACGGCGAATTGAAAGCGCCGATTGTCATCGGCCGCGATCATCTGGATTCCGGTTCCGTGGCCTCACCCAATCGTGAAACTGAAGGCATGAAGGACGGCTCCGACGCCGTTGCCGACTGGCCGATCCTGAACGCATTGTTGAACACAGCATCGGGCGCATCGTGGGTCAGCTTTCATCACGGTGGCGGTGTCGGCATGGGCTACTCGCTGCACTCCGGTGTCGTCATCGTGGCGGACGGTTCGGAGCGCGCGCAGAAGCAACTCGAACTGGTCCTCATCAATGATCCTGGAACCGGCGTCATGCGCCACGTCGATGCGGGTTATGAACATGCCATCGAGATCGCGAAGCAACGCGGCCTTGATATTCCCATGCTCAAGTAACAGGTTGTTGATATGGCTGGCGGTTGGGCAAAAGACGGCGCGGTACAGGACCAGATCGACAGCACGGTCGACGACGCGGTAACGCGCGCGCGCCGGCAATTGCCGCAGGGCGAGAGTCTCGCAAGTTGCGAGGAATGCGGCGAAGGAATTCCGCAAGCACGTCGCGACGCGATCAAGGGCGTGCGGTTTTGCATCGCCTGCCAGAACGAACGCGACGAACACAACAACGCAGGTCTCTACAACCGCCGCGGCAGCAAGGACAGCCAGTTGCGCTGACCATCGTTGCGTGCGTCCGCATTCAGGTTCGACTCGACCAGAGAATCCTTCCACATGCAATTGCTCACCATCCCCTTGACCGAAACCGACCTCGACGAGCTCCAGGAACTGCTGGCGTCGAACGATGAAACCAGCGTGGACGTTGAATCTCCTCCCATCTACGCCGTCGACGTACTGCACGGCTTCCTGGCAGCCGTTCTCAGCAGGCCGGGCATAGTCATGCCTGGCGAATGTATGGGGATAGTTTTCGGTGATCGCGAGTGGGAATCCATGGCGCAGGCGGGGCGCGCCATGAACCTGCTGATGCAATTCTGGAATGAAATCAATTCGGCATTGCAGGACGGAACGTTCGCGCCGCTGGTCATGAATGCGGATTCGGAAAGCGATGAACCCGTTGCGGATGCCGCGGGCTGGTGCCGGGGATATGTTCGCGGGCTGTCGGTGTATCACGAGGAGTGGGCTGCATCCTTGGAGAACGAGGAACTCGGCAGGCTCATCACGCCGATCGTGGCTCTTGCCGCTCCCGATCTGAACACGACGATGCGAGAGCTTGTTGACGAATACCATGATGGTCTCATCGACAGGCTTTCCGATTGCGCCAACGGCTTGTTCGCTCTGATGCGCGGTGACCGCGTGGCGGACAGTGATTTTCCGATCATCCCTTCATTCGATGACAGCGAACTGGCGGCGCTCGATACCGCGGGCCTTCTCGATCTGATGATCGAGAACGAAGATCGCGTACCGCGTAATCTTGTTGACGAGTGCGCCCGCCGCGGCGCGGAGATCGTGAACCTGCTCAGTGATATTTGCCGTAATCCGGATTTCTGGCGGGGCGATGTCGAACAAGGCGAGTGGTGGCTGCGTCTGCACACGGTAATGATTCTCGGTCTGATTCCGGATGCGGGCGCCGGTGAACTGCTGGTGGACTGCATGCGGCGGATGTCCAACGCGAACGACGACGACCTCCAGGACTGGCTTGCCGGCTACTGGGCTGCGTTGTTCTCGAACAAGCCGGATGGCATCGACATGCGCTTGCGCACGCTGTGCGAGGATCGTGAGCTTGACCACTACATTCGTAGTACCGCACTCCAGCCCGTGATAGCCAGAGCGCATCGTCGCGATGCGGCAGCCTTCACGGAAGCGCTCGACTGGCTGGCGAGTAACGCGGCGGATGAAGATGAAGACTGGTACACGAGGCTAGCCGCTGCCGATACGTTGCTGGATTTTCCGCAAGCCCGGTATCGCGAACTGCTCGACAAGCTCGCGGCACGGCAAACGGATTTCGTTCGCTTCTCGGAACAAAACGTCGAAGAAGCCTATGCGCAGGAAGCGTGCGGCGAGCCCGAATGGGAGCGACTCAGCGATCCTTGGGAATTCTACCAGCCGGCGGCAATCCATTTACGCCAGATCCGGTGGGCGCGCGAAGGCGCAGGGATGGATGCACGCCAGAACGGACAACCGCTGTTATCTGCGCACGGTTTCGGCGAGACCTATGTTCGCGCGACGCCGAAGATCGGTCGCAACGATCCCTGCTCCTGCGGCAGCGGGAAAAAGTACAAGAAATGCTGTGCCCGGACGGCTGATTGATTTGCGCGCGCCATGTCATGGAGGACATTGATGAAAACCGGTCTTGAACACCTGCCCGAACACAAGCGCGAAGAGCTTTCGAAAATCGTCGAACTCATCCTTGCTGCCGGTAAGGTGGAAATGATTCTTCTCTTCGGCAACCACGCGCGCGGCGACTGGGTCGAAGATCGCTACGTCGAAGGCAACGCCTTGTTCGAATACCGCAGCGACTACGACATCTACGCACTCGTACGGCTTCCACGTCACAGCGACCGCCTGCTGCTCGAACCGGCGCTGCGCAACCGCTTCGATCGCGTATCCCGCACGCCCGTCTCGCTCATTGCCGATACCGTCAAGCACTTCAATCACGCGCTCGAACGCGGGCGCTACTTTTATGTTGATGTCGTCAAAGAAGGCATCGTTCTTTACGACTCCGACAAATGCGAGATCAGCGCGCCGCGCGAACTTACGCGTGAAGAACAACGCGAAGAAGTGGTGTCGGATTATAAATACTGGTTTGGCCGTGCAGAATCGTTCTTCAAAACGTTTCGCTTGACGCTTGATATTGGCGAATTTGTGGCGGCCGCGTTCCAACTTCACCAAAACGTCGAACACGCCACCACCACCGCTGCGCGCCGTCATCGCGTGCAGCTCGTGTCGCGCCTCACGCAGGCGCGTGGATTGAAACGTTCTTCGGCAAGCGTTCGCGCCGATTGATTGCGGTCGCGTGTCACGCTAGTGCGTAATCTGCGCGACGTAAAAATCAGAAATTATAAGCAAGTTCCACAACCGCCCGTCGCGGCCAACCCGGGAAATAACGGTATTCGCCAAACGCGTAGTCCGCGCGCTCTGCGTATTCCGTATCGAGCAGATTGTTGACGCGCGCCCGCAGCTCGAAATCACCGAATTCCTGTCGCCAGCGCAAATGCCAGAGGCCGTGGCCCGGATAGCGCGCGTTGTTTTCAGCATCCATGTAGTAACTGCCAACATGCGCGTAGTCGAGCTCAAGCGTGGTTGACCGCGCGGGTGTCCATCGCGCGAGCGCACTGCCGAGCGTTTTTGGTGCCGTGTCGATATCGCGACCGCTTACAAAAGCCTCACCCGCGTCGGGCAGATGATTGAACGCGTACGTGTGCCGTGCGTAGGTACCGCGCAGCGCGAACCACCACGCCGCATCAACCCGCCAGCCGATGTCGAACTCCACGCCGCGATGCCGGCTGCGCGCGGCCGAGACATTGAATCCCTCGGCATCCCGGAAGATGTCGTTGCGTTTTTCCATCAGGAACAGCGCGACGTTGTAGTTGAAAGCCGGATGCTGTTTGCGAATACCGGCTTCCAGGCTGTCCGCGCGCACAGGTTCAAGATCGGCGACATCCTGGCCGCGTTGCAGCCGGTACAGTTCGGTTGCCTGCGGTGCGCGAAAACCACGGGTGAGATTCGCATAAAGCGTGTGATCGAGGAGCGCATGACGAACGCCAAGCTTCGGTGAAATGTTCGAGTAGGTGTCTTCGCGGTCCGCTGGGCGATTGTAGATACAACCTCCGAAACCACACTCGCTACCGTCCTCGCGCGCGTTGCCCGCGCTCATGCGGTTGTTGTAGTCGTAGCGAATCCAGTCCGCCCGTATGCCGCCGGTCAATGCCGTCGCTTCCGTCAGGCGATGTTCCACGTTCAGCCACGGCGATACCGAAACCTGCGTGACTTCGTAATCGTAGTGCCGGCCGATCGGGCGCGTTTCGCGCAGGAATTCGGAATCGTTCTCGACCTCGCGGTCCTGGGTTTCGCGCAGCCAGCCGTCGGCCCACTCGATATCAGTGCCAAACGACCAGTCCGTTTCCAGCGCGTCGATGAAATAACTCGAAATGACGCCGGCGCTGGTCTGGCCGTTTTCTTCCAGTGGTTTGCCGGGGAGAAAGTGCTGCAGGAAATCCATGTCGCTGTAGCGCGCATAGGGGCGCAACTCGACGCGACGCCGGTCTGGCAGGTCGCGTTCCCATACCGCCCATGTGCGCAGGCTTTCGGCCTTGCGAAAGGCTTCGGGATTCGGGTTGTCGCGTTTCAGCTCGGGATCACGATACGCGTCTTCGCCAAGTATGTATCCAGCGGTATCCTGGTCGAGCGATGTCGCCGCAAGATGTGCCCGCCAGTTGTAACCGGTCCAGCCCATGTTGAGCTTGTGCTGTTCGTGTCCCGCCCCGTGCTGGATGCTGTCGGACGTTTCACCGAAGTACTTCAGCCGCCAGCTGTTGTCACCGAGCAGTTCTCCGTGATCCAGGGCAAGCCGACGATAATCGTACTCTCCACCACTGATCGAGACTTCGCTCAACGGCAGGCGCAACGGCGTGTGCAGAACATTGATCACGCCGTGCAGTGCGTTCGATCCGTACAGCGCGCTACCGGGTCCGCGCAGCACTTCGATCGCGTCGGCCTGTTCGGTGTTGATTTCGAACAACTGGTTGACGTTGCAGAAACCTGCGGGTCGCACGGGAATGCCGTCTTCGAGAAACAGGAAGGCACCGCAGGCGCCGGCGCCCGTGAGCACTGGCGAGCGGATCGCGGTCAGGTGTTCCTGGCCTGAGCCGCGCGAAATCCACGTGCCGGGTACGCGCGAGAAAAGTTCGTTCGGATGCGTTGCGCCCGTCAGCATGATGTCGTCGGATCGCAGGCGCGTGATGCTGAACACCGATTCGCTGACAGGCTGCGACCACCGGCTTGCGGTCACGGTGATTGGCTCAAGCTCGGCGGGCGGCGTTGCGGCGCTCGCCTGAGCAAGAAAAAGCAATGGCAGGAAACGAACGAATGGAGTCATCGTGGTTTCGACAAATCGCGAAATGAATCCGGAGTGTAGAAGAGGAGTTGCGAAAACAGAATCCTGTACTTCACGGTACGGTGGGCAGCGCGGCAGTTCTTCGAACGAAGAACTGCCGCTGCACCGGTTACAGCGGTAACAGTTCGGCGAACGCGTCCGCTTGCAACAGACCGGTGGCCGCCGCGATGTCACGATCCAGCCGGCGATCGCCGGCATGCGGCGGAACCGCCTCGCGCAGGCGCGCATGCAGCTGTTCGAGTTTCGCCGCAGTTTTCAAGGGGCGCATCTGATCGACGGCGATTGCGGCCGCCAGGATTTCCACGGCGAGAATCGTGGCGACATTGTCACAGAGGCGCAGCAGCTTGAGTCCCGCCCACGGCGCCATGGAGACGTGGTCTTCCTGTCCGGCGGACGTGGGAACGGAATCGACGGACGCAGGATGCGCGAGCGTCTTGTTTTCGGAAGCCAGGGCAGCCGCGGTGACATGCGCGATCATGTAGCCGGACTCCAGTCCGGGCGCCGCGGTCAGGAACATTTCGAGACGCGGATTCACCTTGCGCAACAGCAGGTCCGTGCGGCGTTCCGACATGCTGCCGAGTTCCGCCAGTGCTATCGCCATGAAGTCGGACAGGAAGGCGAGGGGTTCGGCGTGAAAATTTCCGCCGGAAATGACGGCGTCGTCGAATACCAGCGGATTGTCGGAAACGCTGTTCAGTTCGAGTTCGAGCTTGTCGCGGGCATGCGCCAGCGTATCCCACACAGCACCGAATACCTGCGGCATGCAACGCAACGCATACGGGTCCTGCACGCGATCGCAGCCTGAGTGCGATTCATTGATCTCGCTGTGCGTCAGCACGTCGCGGAATTTCTCCGCGACTTTTATCTGCCCCGGCATACGTCGAATGGCGTGGATGCGCGCATCGAACGGACTGAAGCTGCCGGCAAGTCCTTCGACGCTGAGACTGCCGGCGAGGATCGCGTTTCGCAGCAGCGCTTCGCCGCGAAACAGGCCTTCGATGGCAAGCGCGGCAGAGAGCTGTGTGCCGTTGAGCAGCGCGAGCCCTTCCTTGGCTGCCAGTTCGACGGGCTCACAGCCTGCGGCGCGCAGCACGTCGATGCCATCCAGGCGCTTGCCGTCGTGCAGGGCTTCGCCTTCACCGATCAGCGCGAGCGCAAGATGCGCCAGTGGCGCGAGGTCGCCGGATGCACCGACGGAGCCGCGTTCCGGGATCAGGGGAATCACGTCGTGATTCAGCAGGGCGAGCAGCGTATCGACGACTGCGGGACGAATCCCGGAATGACCGACGGCGAGACTGTTCGCCTTGAGCAGCATCATGCGTCGCGTGAGCGCGCGTGACAGTGGATTGCCGACACCGCAACAGTGCGAACGTACCAGGTTGTATTGCAGGTCGATGACCTTGTCCGGGGAAATGCGCTGTTTCGCGAACGCGCCAAACCCGGTGTTGATTCCGTAGCTCACCTTGCCGGAATCGATGACCTGTTGCACGCGCGCCTGGTTGACGCGCATCCGCTCGCGCGCAGCAGCGTCGAGTGCGACAGGCGAAGGCCCGCGCTCCCAGGCAGCAAGGCCGGCAAGCGTGAGTGAATTACCATCGAGCAGCAAGGCGTCTGTCATTGTTCAAGTCCCTGGATATGTCCCTGGATACATATGGCGGCGGGACGCAGCCCGCCAAGTTGATAGACAAGAAATTCCGGCGCGGGAATGTCCCACAGCGTGAAATCGGCGCGTTTGCCGATATCGAGCGCGCCGCGATCCATGAGACCGAGCGCGCGTGCGCCGTTCACCGTCGCTCCCAACAGCGCTTCTTCCGCCGTGAGACCGAAGAAGATGCAGCTCATGTGCATTGCAGCCAGGATGCTGGCCACCGGCGACGAGCCCGGGTTGAGATCGGTCGCAATGGCAATCGGTACGGCGTGCCTGCGCAGCAGGTCGACCGGCGGTTTCCTGGTTTCGCGAATGAAATAGAACGCGCCCGGCAGCAGCACCGCGACGCAATGGTTCGCGGCCATCGCGCGGATGTCGTCTTCATTGGCATGTTCGAGATGATCGCAGGACAGCGCGCCGTATTCAGCGGCAATTTTCGTTGCGCCCATGTTCGACAGCTGGTCCGTGTGCGCCTTCAGCTTCAGACCGAGGCTGCGCGCACGATCGAACAGGCGCTTCATGTCGTCGACGTCGAACGCGATGTTTTCGACAAAAATATCCACGGCATCCGCAAGGCGTTCTTCGGCGACAGCCGGCAACATCTGCTCGAGCACTTCATCGAGGTATTCGTTCTTGCTGCGATCCTTCGGCACGGTGTGCGCGCCGAGAAACGTTGCGACAAGGCTGACGTTCGATTTTTCGCGTAACGCCGCGATCGCCCGCAGCATGCGCAATTCCAGTTCCGTGGACAGGCCATACCCGCTCTTGATTTCAACCGTCGTGACGCCTTCGGCGGCGAGTGCGTTGAGACGTGGCAAGGATTCGTCGACCAGCTGTTCGACACTGGCGTCGCGTATTGCCGCGACGGTGGATACAATGCCGCCGCCGGCACGTGCGATTTCCTCGTACGTTGCGCCCTTGAGCTTCAGCGCGTGCTCCGCCATGCGTTCACCGGCGAATACGGTATGCGTATGGCAATCGACGAAGCCGGGCATGAGCACGCGGCCTTTCGCGTCGATTCGGCGCGCGGCGCTTGCAGTGTCCGGTGGATCAATGGCTGCGATACGGCCATCCTTGACAGCAATGCTGTGAGCATCGGCGCCGATACCGGCGCTGAAACTGTGAATGCGAGCGTTATGGACAACGAGGTCGAACACCGGCTCCCCCTGTCTTTTCAAATCGAAACGCGACACCATACGGCGCAAGCCACCGGAACCGACTGCAGATGACCCGCGGAAAACCCGAGCAGATACTGAAATTCCGTCACATGCTGACGCCGGACGGCATGGTACACGACCGGCAGCTCGTTGTCGGCGCCGACGGGCGGATAGCAGGCATCGAGCGGGTGCCGGCCGGCGTACGGGACTGGGATGGCTGGCTGGCACTGCCGGGCATGCCGAACGCGCACAGCCATGTTTTCCAGCGGGCGCTCGCGGGTTACGGCGAAGCGCGCGCGTCGGAAGAGGATTCCTTCTGGTCGTGGCGCGATGCGATGTACCGGTTGGCCGCCCGCATTACGCCGGAGGATCTTCAGGTCATCGCGCGCCAGGGCTTCATCGACATGCTGCGCGCGGGATTCACGAGCGTCGCGGAATTTCATTATCTTCACCATCTGCCGGACGGCACGCGCAGCCTGGCCATGGCGCAAGCCGTGCTGGCGGCTGCCGCGGAAACCGGCATCCGGCTGCGACTTTTTCCGGTCGCGTATTTTCATTCGGGTTTTGGCGGCACGCCGCCTGTGCCAGGTCAGCTCCGGTTTACGCACGCCGATATCGCGGAGTTTCTCCGTCTTGTCGAAGGTCTTGCAGAGCACAAGCCGGGTATTGCGCCGCATTCCCTGCGCGCTGTGCCAGCCGCGTGGCTCGCCGAACTGACAAGAGGCGCAGGAGAAATTCTGGGCACCGAATTTCCGATACATATCCATATCGCCGAGCAGCGACGCGAACTGGAAGACTGTCTCGCCGTTCATGCCCGTACGCCGATTCGCCTTCTCGCGGATTCCGTGGATCTGGATTCACGCTGGCAACTGGTCCACGCCACGCATGCGGATCACGAGGAGATCGCAAGGATTGCCGGCAGCGGCGCGGGCGTCGTGATCTGTCCGATCACGGAAGCCTACCTCGGTGACGGCCTGTTCGACGCCGTGCAATATCGCGGGTCGGGCGGTTCGTTGTCGATCGGTTCGGACAGCAATTGCCGGATAGATGTCTTCGAGGAGTTGCGGCTTCTCGAATACGGCCAGCGCCTGCGCGCCGAACGGCGTGCGCGCCTGGCGGATGGCAGCGGATTGGGCGCGCCGCTTTATGCTTCTGTCGCTGCCGCGGGCGGTACCGCAACGGGCCTGGCGGTCGGTACCATTGCACCGGGTGCATTCGCCGATCTCGTCGTGATCGATGAAACCGCCGAGGCCGTCATCGGCCATGACAGCGCGAGCGTACTCGATGCACTGGTCATCAACGGCGGCCGCGCGGATGTCAGCGGCGTGTACGTCGGCGGACGTCGCGTCGTGACGGCGGGAAGGCATCCGGATCAGGAAAATGTGCGCGCCGGTTTTCATTCGACAGTGCAGCGCCTGTTGACGCGATAAACATTATTCGCAACGCCGCCGCATCCCTCACAGACGTTCGAAGAGGTTTATATCGTGGAACCGTTTGTCGTTCGACCAGCAACCGCGGATCGCATACCGCTGATTGTCAGCATTCCGCATACCGGAACGTATATGCCTGACGACGTTCGCGCGCGTCTTGCGTCCGATGCCATGCGCGCGCTGCCGATGACCGACTGGCATCTGCATACGCTTTACGATTTTCTTCCGGAACTCGGCGTCACGACACTGCATGCGACATGGAGCCGTTTCATCGCCGATCTGAACCGGCCGCCGGCGGGTGGCACGCTGTATCCCGGACGCTTCGAAACGGGCATCGTTGCGCACGAGACATTCTGGGGCGACACCGTGTGGAACGAACCGCCGGCAGACGAAGAAATCGCGGAATGGAAACAGCGGGTACATGCGCCTTATCACGCCCGCCTGCAGCAGCTGCTGGATGAAACCCGGCAGCGTTTCGGTTACGCGGTGTTGATCGACGCGCACAGCGTCGCATCGCGCGCCAATCGCCTGCATAGCGAGCTGGAGGACGATATCTATCTCGGCAACCGCGATGAAACGACGTGCGGTCCGTGGCTGATCAACGGCGTGCAGGCTGCGATGGAAGAAGCGGGCCTGCGCGTCGTTCGCAACTATCCCTACAAGGGCGGTTACATCACCGCGCATTACGGTGGGCCGCCGGATGTCGATGCATTGCAGATAGAAATGGCGCAACGGGTGTACATGGACGAGGACGAGCCCGGCACCGCGGTGAGCGCGGAACGTTTCGATCGCGCACGCACGATGCTCGCCGGAATTTTCGAGAAGATTGTTACGCAGGTTCACGACAGGCACGTGTGAACCGGCGGATGCAAGGACCGCCGGCAGTCGATGCCGGCTTCATGGAAGGAGAGCAAGATGCTCGGAAAGCTCAAGGAAAATGCCAGTGCGAAAGCGCTCGCCGTGATTGAACCATTGGTTGCCACGCAACTCGAGAAACTCGCACAGCTGCCGCCGGCCACGGTGCGCGACGACGCGAGTTTTCGCAGCAAGTTCGTGAGCCCGTCGATACTGGCAGTCGCGGCGGCCTCCGGTGGTGCCACGGCACTGGTGCCGGGATTCAATCAGCGCATCGAAGGCCTGCTGTTTCGATTGCGTGATGAACTGGTCGTGGAAAAGGAAGGCCGCCTTGCGCTCGTCGACGATTACCGCGCGCGCCTGCCGGAACTCGTGCGCGCAATGCTCAAAGGCAATTGAACGCGTAAAAAAGGTTCTTCATGGATTAGCGGGGAGCGCTTGTCTTCAGTTGAAGTTTCGCGGTCGGAGACCGCTCCTACATGGCTTCGATAAAGGCAAATAACACATTGCTGGAGCGGTCTCCCCAAGTGCGGGGACCTTGTCCGACCGCGAAGGGCCAGCAATGACCACGTCGCTTCCCGCCAAACCGTGAAGAAAAAAACGCCCGCCACAGCGATGCCGTGGCGGGCGTTTTGCGTGCTGGATCAGAACTGGTAGGTCACACCGAGCGCAATCACCGGGTAGGTCTCGAAATCGTCGAGATCATCCTGCGCGGCCTGTTCCTCGGCAGCAAGACGCGCCTGGAAGGTCGGGTCGTTGGTCGCCGTGCCGCCAACGGATGTCAGCGTCAGGTCCGGCTTGCCCATCAACACGACACCCGCGTCGAACCCGATACCCCAACCGGAGTTCTCCAGCGCCTTCGACCAGCCGAGGCCGAGGTAGAACGGAGTGCTGTCACCCAACTTCACGCTGCTGAGCAGGCTGCCGACTTCCGCTTGGGTGTAATCCACACCGTCGATTTCGTACGTGCCTGCCGGGGCCGCTTGGCCGCTCAGTTCGTTGCGGTTGTCCAGGACACCGGCGGTCACGCGGAATACGCCCGCGAACGGGTGCACATCCAGCAGCAGCGCCGTGGACTTGAGATCGAGATCGAAGTTGTAGCTGATGTCGTCTTCCGTCGAGTCGTAGTCCCGGGTGTAGCTGTTCAGTGCGAGCCGCACGTTGACGTAGTCGTTGAAGGCGTAGCCGGCCTCGGCACCGAGACCCAGTGTGCTGGCGCGTGCCGAAACGTTGAAGCCTTCCGCACAGGCGAGTGCCGGCAAGGCCAATGCGGCAGCGACCGCAAGGCGAAGCGAGTTATTCATTCAGGAGCCCCCTCGATGAGATGTGTTTTGAGCGCGCAGTATAAGAGGACTCGGGGCGTCTCGTGCAAGTACGTCGCTTTCTGGAATCTGTGGCACAATTCCGCCTTCATTGCACAGCCGAATGGTCCATCATGTCAGTCAAGAAGTTCGACGCCGTACTCCAGTCCGCCCGCATGATCACGCCTCGCGTTCGCGAACTCGCATTCCTGCACAAGGACGGTGAGACACTGGAGTTCGAGCCGGGCCAGTTCGTTTCGCTGATGATCGATACACCGGAAAAGCTGCTGCGCCGCAGTTATTCCATTGCCACTGTTCCGGAAAGCGGCGATGCCGAATTGCGCATTGCGGTTTCCCACGTCGAAGGCGGTCGTGCGACGCAATTGTTGTTTGCAATGCAACCGGGCGAGGAGTTGCCTGCCATTGGTCCAGCTGGCCGGTTCGTGTTGCGTGACGATGGGCATTGTCGCTACGTGCTGTTGGCGACCGGTACCGGCGTGACACCATACCGCGCTTTCCTGCCGGAGCTTCGACGCAGGTTGCTGGATCCGAAAGTGAGCGTCGACCTGGTGCTGGGTGTGCGCAACCCGGAAGAGTTGCTCTACGGAGATGATTTTCGCGCCATGGATGAAGCGTTTGAAAACTTCCGTTTCCTTGCCTGCTACAGCCGCGAGCTTCCCGCGCAACCGTCGTCAGGTGACCTGAAAGGATACGTTCAGGAGCACCTGAAAGAACTCGAGCTGGATCCTGCGCACGATGTCGTCTATCTCTGCGGCAATCCGGGCATGATTGATTCCGCAGCAGCGCATTGCGAAACGGCGGGCTTTCCGATCAGCAACGTGCGCCGCGAAAAATACGTTTCTTCCAACTGAAGCTCGCCCGTCAGGCTGCAGCGCAGACGCGATTGCGGCCGTTTTCCTTGGCCCGGTAGAGCGCCTGGTCTGCGGCCTTGAGCAGTTGTTCGGTCGTCTCGCCGTGTTGCGGGAAAGCGGCGACACCGATGGATATGGTTACCGCCGGCAGCACCATGTTGCTGTGCTGCACTTCCAGTCTCGAAATCTGCTGCCGGAGTTCTTCGGCACGCGATGTGGCATCTTCCAGTACCGTCTCGGGCAATACAGCGACGAATTCCTCTCCGCCCGACCGGAAAGCGCCGTCTTCGGCACGAAAGAAGTCGCGCAGGCAGTTGCCGACCGCCTTCAGCAAGGCATCGCCGCCGTCATGGCCATGCTTGTCGTTGAACCGTTTGAAGTGGTCGATATCGAAAGTCAGCACCGACAAGGGTTTCCTGCGACGCGTGGCGCGGTGCAGCTCCCGGCGAAAGGTTTCATCCAGGTAACGGCGGTTGTACAACTGCGTCAGCGGGTCGCGGATCGACTGGTGGCGCAACGTTTCACGCATGCGCAGATTTGCGAGCGCCAGTGCGAGTTGTTCCGCGACCGTTTCCGTGAATTCACGATGCTGTTCAGTGCCGACGCTGCCTTCCGGATAGCCTTCGGCGGGACTGTTGATGAAAAGCATCCCGAGAATTTCGCCGAATGCGTGCAACGGCAGGCAGATGGAACGGTCATGCTCTGTCAGAAGATGCGGGCAGCGGACGGCGGTTTCCTCCGAGTTTTCATGCGTGCGGCTCAGCCGCAACGCCCAGCAGTCTTCCGGTACGAACTCCGCTTCGGTGTAATCGGTTCCATTCAGCCAGAAGGTGACCGCCACGACTTCGTCCCGGCTGGGCGCCATGAGGTACAGCGCGCCGGGCTGGTTCGGAAACAGGCGGGTGGCGAGGTCCGCGAAGATACGTGCGGCTTCATTGGTACTGGTGCTCGACTGCAGCAACTCACCAAGCTCCGCGAGTGCGGAGGATTCGCGGCTGCGGTTTTCGACCAGTTTTGCCATCAGGTTGAAGCGCTCGGCAAGTACCGCAAATTCGTCGTTCCCTTCGACGACTGCGCGTGCGCCGAGATCGCCGCGTGCAAGTCCGCGTGCCGCACGCGATATCCCTTCCACGGAATGCGCGACTCGCCGGCTCATCCAGCTTGTCATTACCACCATCAGCACGAGGCCTGAGGCAGGGCCGGCCCAGAGAATGAAGCGTGCCCGCGTTTCCGCGGCGGTCATGGCCTTTTCGAATGCATCCAGCCGCGTCTTCTCGGTCTTTATGAAGTCGTTCATCTGCTTGTGGAAACCATCGAGCAGCGCCTCGCCCTCCTGTTCCGCAATCAGCATTTTGAGCCGGTATTCGGCGTCCAGAATCGCCTGGATGCTTCGCGTCAGCATTGTGATGCTGTCGCGCAAGGCACGCGTAGCATCCTGTGGCCGGCCAGCGGTACTCGCGGTCTCGTAGACATCTATCTGACGCAATGCCTGTTGAAGCAGCGGCGTATATTCGCCGAGGGAATCCTGGCGCATGAGTGTGCGCGTACTTGCGCGCGCACTGTTGATCAGTTCCCGGTTCACTTCATCACCGTTGATCGCCCGCATATGCGCGTCCTGCAGCATCAACAGTTTCTTCTCGAGTTCGTGCGCTTCGGTAACCAGCGGCAACGACAGGTGGCGGCGTGTTTCGATCAGGCGGCGCGAGATATCGTATAGCCATTGCTGAAAGAGACTGCCCGCCTGGTGGAGGCGTTCCTGTTGCTGCGATTGCTTGCGCACCAGGTTGGCGAGGCCGTCATGAATTCGGTTTACGGCTGCCGCCGCTTTTCGATAGGTTGTGAGGAATTTTTCGTCTGAGGTCATCAGGAAGGCGCTCATTGCGGCTTGTGCCTGCAACGATGCACTGATGTATTCATTCGCAAGCAGTATGGTCTGTTGGCTCTGGATCAGTTCCTCATTGTTCTCGGCTGCGTGTTTCCATACAGCGATATTGATGATCGATACCAGGATCCAGATAGTTAAAGGAACGGCAAAACCGATCAGGAGCCGATAGCGTATCGGCACCCGTCCGGGTGTCAGCCACATTCTGCGCAAGGCAAGCGTTGATGATTTCACCATTATCCATCGAGGCTACATCTGTGACTGTCGGCACAAAAGTGGGCGCAAGACGGAGGGAAAACCCCTGAGGTACCAGGTTAAATCATTCGGTTCCGGACGTTTTTCTACAAGATAACCGTCAAGAAAACGAACCGAAGAAACAACGGCTCCCGTTGGGAGCCGTTGTAGACGAAACGTGTTGCTGTGCACGACGCCGTGTCGTTTACGCGGTGGCGAGGCGCCGGTACTTTATGCGGTGCGGCTGGTCGGCTTCCGCTCCCAGGCGACGCTTGCGATCGGCTTCATAATCCGCGTAATTGCCTTCGAACCAAACGGTTTTCGAGTCACCTTCGAACGCGAGGATGTGCGTCGCGACGCGATCGAGGAACCAGCGGTCATGCGAGATCACGACGGCGCAGCCCGGAAACTCGAGCACGGCTTCTTCCAGCGCGCGCAGCGTTTCCACGTCGAGGTCGTTGGTGGGCTCGTCGAGCAGCAACAGGTTGCCACCGGATTTCAGCAACTTCGCGAGGTGCACGCGATTGCGCTCGCCACCGGAAAGATCGCCGATGCGTTTCTGCTGATCCGTGCCCTTGAAGTTGAAGCGTCCCACGTAGGCACGCGACGGCGTTTCGTAGCTGCCGACCTGGATGATGTCCTGGCCATCGGAAATTTCCTGCCAGACGGAGTTCTTGCCATTGAGCGAATCACGTGACTGGTCGACATATGCGGCCTTCACGGAAGGACCGACACGCAGTTCGCCATCATCCGGTTTTTCCTGGCCGGTGATCATGCGGAACAGCGTCGTCTTGCCGGCGCCGTTCGGCCCGATGACACCGACAATGCCGCCCGGCGGCAGCATGAAGCTGAGATCGTCCACCAGCACCTTGTCGCCGAAGGATTTCCGAATGCCTTTCGCTTCCACCACGAGATCGCCCAGACGTGGACCGGGCGGAATGTAAAGCTCCCTGGTTTCGTTGCGCTTCTGGTATTCCTGCGACGCGAGTTCTTCGAAACGTGCGACACGCGCCTTGGACTTCGCCTGGCGGCCCTTCGGGTTCTGGCGCACCCACTCGAGTTCCGCCTGCATCGCCTTGCGGCGCGCGTTCTCGGATTTCTCTTCCTGCTCCAGGCGCTGGCCTTTTTGCTCCAGCCAGGAAGAGTAATTTCCCTCCCAGGGGATGCCGTGGCCACGGTCGAGTTCGAGTATCCAGCCGGCAACGTTGTCGAGAAAGTAGCGGTCATGGGTGACGGCAACGACGGTGCCGGGGAATTCCGCGAGGAAACGTTCGAGCCACGCGACGGATTCCGCGTCGAGATGGTTGGTGGGCTCGTCGAGCAGCAGCATGTCGGGTTTCGACAGCAGCAGCTTGCACAGCGCAACGCGGCGGCGTTCGCCGCCGGAAAGCTTCGTCACGTCCGCATCCCATGGTGGCAGGCGCAGCGCTTCGGCCGCGACCTCCAGCTGGTGATCCGTGTTGTGACCGCCGGATGCCTGCAGGATGTTTTCCAGCCGCGCCTGTTCGGCGGCGAGCTTGTCGAAGTCCGCGTCCGGCTCGGCGTAGGCGGCATAGACCGCATCGAGCTGTTTCTGTACGCCGATGGTGTCGCCCAGGCCTTCTTCAACGTTGCCGCGCACGTCCTTGGCCGGATCGAGATCCGGTTCCTGCGGCAGGTAGCCGATCTTGATGCCGGCCTGCGCGCGCGCCTCACCTTCGATCTCGGTATCCACGCCCGCCATGATGCGTAGCAGCGTCGACTTGCCCGAGCCGTTCAGGCCGAGTACGCCGATTTTCGCGCCGGGAAAGAAGGAGAGCGAAATG
>Ga0299914_10000006_pt1 | contig 183192 bp, 165 predicted proteins | sample RVTome_10_FD_201361 | JGI IMG/M metagenome (GOLD analysis project Ga0299914, IMG submission 201361) | Soil microbial communities from uranium-contaminated site in the Upper Colorado River Basin, Wyoming, United States - RVT153D57 (version 2) ... | reverse complement strand
CTGTCGACTGCGGTGTCCGCTGCGGCGCCGAACATCCACGTTGCTCCCTGCCAGGCGGTCGTCGAATTCGACGCCCGCGATATCAGTCGTACCGATGCGCTGCAGGCCGTTGCCACGGCCATGGGCATCGAAATCCTCGGTTTCGCACCTGATTCCACATCCATTTCCATACACCTGCGTGGCGGCCGCGACGAAATACTTGCCGCGGTTATCGGGCACAGCAACTGGATCCAGCAGCATGAGCGGGCGGCGGATTGTGCACAGCCGGTCCTTGCGAGGTTGTGGTTGCTCGAACGCGGTGAGCGCAGCGAACGCGTCGAAATAGCACCTGCCGAACCGAGTGATGTCGCGTCAATCATCACGCCTGGTTTCAATGACGCGAAACATAACTGGACCAACCCCAAGCGCATCGAGCATGACCGTGCGCGCGGCAAGGCCGATTCGCGTGCGGAAAAACGAACCAGGGATGAGAAGAAATGAAGTACCACGCGTTGCTCGTTGTAGCGGTTATTGCGTTCACGAGCCCTGTCTCGCACACGCTGGAAACCGGCGCGGCGGAAGAGAGAAACGAATCGCGGCAACAGCCTGAAAAAAGTTCGCACCAGGGCGTCGGCCGGAACGAAACACGCATCGACACAAGTCGCCTCCCGAAAAAATGTCCCGTGGCAATCGAGTTGTACGTGGACGGCGAGTTGCGATGGACGAAAACCTCGACCCAATTGCTGGAAGAGCCCGAAACCGTGCGCTTGAAGGAAGCACGCCGCGGGCTGCCACTGGCCGCGTTCCTGTCCATGAGCGCCGATGCGAAAAGCATCGCGGTCTACAGCTGCTGGCCGAAGGAGCGTGAAGTCTTCGGCCTTGAGAAATTCCTGAAGGACCAGCCGGAGTTCGTGCTGGTTCCCAACAAGAAAGGCGCGGTGAAACTCGAAAGACTTCGCGGCGATTCCAATGCCACGGTTTTTCGTGGTGTTCGACGTATCGAGGTAAGCGGGCTGTTACCCGGTGAAGTTATCGACGAGTGGCGCCGCGAGTTCGCGGCGCCACATCGAGAAGAGAGAAATGGGGAGCCGGCGGAAGGCTGACTCGACGGTTGACCTGGTCCCTTGACCGGACCGGAACATAAAAGAAGGAACAAGATCAATGAACATGTTCAACAGATCAAGGAGCCAGTTGGCCTTCGCGGCACTTGCCGCGTTGGTGGCGATGTCGGCCACTGCCGATCCAACGCTGGTGTCACAAGCGGGCGCTTTGTACGACTTCAACAATGACACCGGTGAGTTGGACGACGGCACCGCACCGGGCGCCAACTCCGACGCCTGCGATACCTGTTTCACCCTGTACGTGGACACGGAGCTGTTCAATCACGGTACTGCCCTTGCGCCGCCGTTTGATGCCGGCTCGAGTAACCGTGAAGCCGTCTACGGTCCCGTGACCATGGCCAACGGTATCAACGTAACCCGCAAGGTCTACGTGCCGGCTACCGGCGCGAACTTCGCGCGGTACCTCGACAGTTTCGCGAACCCGACGGGCAGCAGCGTGACCTTCACTTATCGCCTCGAGGGCAACTGGGGCGCAGATGGCGACGGCGTTATTGAAGCGACCTCCAGCGGCGACAGAAACCTGACCTCCGTCGATCGGTGGTGGGTCAGCAGCGACGCTTCCACAGACAACGGCGGTACGCCGAGCGATGCGGTGGTCACCGTGCTCCTGTACGGCACAGGAGGTCCCCTCGCCGCACCGGGCTACATCAGCCTGAACGAACAGGACCGGGACAACGGAAGCGGTGACAACAACGCATGGGAATACGAGTTGACGGTGGCAGCCGGTAAAACCGCGTCCATCATGTTCTTCGTGGGCCTTGTCGACACCGCCGATGACGGTGTCGCTCTGGCCGGCGGACTCGATAATCTTGGTAACAGCGGGATGCTGACCCACCTGTCGGCTGACGAAATCGCTTCCGTTCGGAACTGGGGCGCAGCGGACGCCGACAACGACGGCGTTTCCGATTACCTTGAATCACTGGGCATCACCAGCCTCGACGCCGACGACGATGACGATGGCCTCACAGCCGTGGAAGAGTTCGACCTCGGCACGGACCCCGTCGTTGCGGACACCGATGGCGACGGTCTTGATGACGGCACCGAAGCGACTCTTGGTACATCTCCCTTGATGGTCGACAGCAACGGCGATGGCCTGGATGACATCGTGGACTGGGCATTGGGTCGTACGCTTGGATCGGGCACGGGTGTGACGGTTGATGCAAATGGTATTCATTACATCAACGGTGACGCCGGAGTTGTCGCTCGTGTCGACGTGGTTACGGATACCGACGGCAATTATCACTACGCGTTTACCGGTTCGATGAACGAAGGTGGCCTCTCGCTTTCCGACAGTGAGGTCTGGTACGGCAAGCTGACCGCCGATGGGAGCTCGCTGATCGATCCTGTCCGTGTCTCGACCTTCGATTGCCTTGCCTCAAGTTCATGCAAGGAACTGCGCCCGCGTATCGGCGTGTCGCCGAACATGGCATACATCTACGTACTGTGGGACGACAACAACAACAGCGAACTGCGCGCCGTGCGCGTCAATGGCAGCACGGGCAGCGTAATCGTTGCTGAAACGACTGCGATCGCAGGCCGCTATCATCCCTCGCAGATCGTTGTTGAAGACGATGGCGATTTCTACTTCGCCACGGATGCCTGTTCGGATATCCGTCTCCATGCATTGGACAAGACCATAACGGAGCAGTGGACGAAGAGCCTCAACGCGGGTTCCATATGTCATGCGAACGCAGACATCGCCGTGGATGCGGATGGTCGCCTGCACATCGTGTTCGGTAACACTACCGACGCGCTCAGCGGCGCGATCGTCGTCAGTTATGCACTGGTCGATCCGTCGCTGTACGACGTGCTGGATACCGATGCGATGGTGCTGATTGCATCGACTGCAATCAGCCCGGACGACGACATTCGCGATAACCATGCGAACGTGATGGTGGATGCCGATGGCCTGGTCTACGTCGTTTATGCGAACGGCAAAGCTACCGCCACCCCGACGACGGGTTTCATCAGCGGTGCGGGCGAAGTCTATTTCACCGTGCTTGATCCTGGCGCCGACGATCAGGACGGCTCAGCCAGCACGGATGCAACGCTGACCCAAGTCCCTGACATCATGCTCACGGACGACGACGGCGTGCAGTCCTGGTACGTGGACGCTTCCTGGGGCAGTGACGGCAACATCCACATTATCTGGGCCGACCAGGACAATCCGTTCTACACCGCAGTCGGCGATGGCGGCACCTATCAGCGCAGCATCTTCCATATGTCGATTGATACCGATGGTGATGAAACTGCTGCCGCCTCGCAGGTCACGACGCGCGGGCTTGGTGGCCGGCGGAATACGCACTTCATGTTCGCAGGCGACCGTGCATTCTGGATCGAAAGCGCAGGCAAGCGTGTCGTCGCCACCAGGACGATGATCGACATCCCGGTGGGGGAGGCCATTCGTGAAGCGACCAGTACGACGAGCGGTTCGCGCAGCGTTCAGGCATCCGTCAATGGCGGGTCTCTTGTTCGTTTCAACGCAATGGAACTGAGCGGCATGACGGCCGCGCAGATCGAAGCGTTGCCGCTCGGCGAGTATGCTTTCGAGAACGGTTTCTACGAGGCCGTCATCACGCAACTGGATTCAGGCAGCAGCGTTGAACTGACGGTTACGTTCCCCGAGGCGGTCGACAGTGAAGCCGTGCTCTGGAAGTGGAATCCGGTCGACGAGTGGCAGCAGATCCAGGCGACTGTTAACGGCCAGAGTGTCACCGTTACGCTCACCGATGGTGGTACGGGTGATGCCGACGGTATCGCCAACGGCGTTATTGTCGATCCGGCCGGTCCGGGCACCCTTATCGCCAGCCAGGTCAACGTCACCGGCGGCGGTGGCGGCGGTTGCGTGATCGGCGACGAAAACCGTCCGCTGGATCCGCTGTTCCCGGCATTGCTGGCACTGGCGGCTGCGTACTTCATCCGTCGTCGGATGACGAACTGAACGCGTGACAACGCAAAGGAGTTCGTCATGAAGAAAATTGCAATGATGATGGCAGCCAGCCTTGTGCTGGCTGCCGGCTCCGTCGTCGCGGCGGAAGAAGGAACGGAAGAGAGTGCATCTGCCGAAGCCGGTGAAAGCCGCTTCAGCGAGTACTTCGACAAGAGCGTGGCCTGGCTCACGACCGATACTTACGTCGGCCTGAACTTCGGATCCACGTCGGCCGACACTAGTGAAGCAGGGCTTGCGGCAAGCCTGACGTCGGGCACGGTGACGAGCGTCAGCATCGACGATGGCGACACCGGTTACCGGTTCTACTTCGGCAAGCGGTTCATGCCGCACTTGGCCGTCGAGCTGGGTTACGTCGATCTCGGCGAAGTGGATGCGAGCGTCAGCGCTACAACGACTGACGTTCCTGCCTACCTTCAGCAACTCGCAGACAACGTGCCGGTCGCACCGTCCGGCATCACCATCGATGCGGTTACGGAATGGACCTTCGCGGACTTCAACATGGAAGGCGACTGGGCGGAAAAACTTTCCGTGCACGGTCGTCTCGGCATCTTCATCTGGGAAACCGAAGTGTCGTACAGCAGTGGCGGCGTGAGCTACAGCCACGACGACGACGGCACCGATATCCGCTTCGGAATCGGCGCGGGCTGGAAGTTCAATGACCACTTCTCGGCACGCTTCGACTACGAGATGTATTCGGCAACCACCGATGTCGACATGATCAGCCTGGGTGCGGTTTACGCGTTCTGATCAGCATGAAGAAGTAAACAGACGCCGCCTCCGGGCGGCGTTTTTCATTTCATGGCAAGATTCTCCCGCCGTTCTCGCCAGATGCACACCACCAGATCCGTGAACGCCGATCGGAAATGAATCTGAAATGAACACGAACACCGCACCCACACTCTATAAGGACCCGCTCTGGGTCGCCGCATTACTGTGCGGACCCATCGCGTGGTACGCGCTGGTCCTCGCGGACATGCTGCCGGGAACACTGGGCATCGTGTTGCTGGTGCGCTTCGTGCTCGTGCAGCCCGTCCTGGAAGAACTCGTATTCCGCGGATTGCTGCAAGGCTGGTTGCGTGAAAAACTGCGCTGGCAATGGCGCGGTATGACGGCCGCGAACCTGTTGACGTCGATCGCTTTCGTGGTGGCGCATCTTGTTTATCAGTCACCCGCCTGGGCGCTGGCGGTGTTCATCCCATCGCTGGTGTTCGGTTATTTCCGCGACCGGCACGATTCGGTCCTGCCTTCGATCATTCTCCATGCCTGGTACAACGCGGGGTTTTTCCTGCTGCCAAATTTCATGGACTGAATCGGAAGCTCCGGTACTTTTGCTTCCGATGTCGGGAAGCGCCCGATGGTTCGGTTCTCTCACATGAGTTTCCATAATCCCGCGCGCTGTGACCTGTTTTCATCTTCAGGAACGATGCGCCGTCCGGCAGGGAAGCCCGGCCGGACAGGGAAGTCACTTGATGTCGGACCGGTTGGCAAGGAAGTCAGCCGGTCCGATTTTTTTGCCTGCGTGAACACTTATCCATCCCTCCAGAATCTCGCCAAGCTTTGTTATCGTCTGCATCCACTCTGAAACATCGGGAGATGCACATGACCATTGAAAGCATCAACCCAGCGACCGGCAAGCCGATCAGGCGTTATGAAACGCATTCCGACGCCGACATGGAATCGGCCATTGCCGGTACCGCGGCCGCGCAACGGGCATGGGCGACGCGCTCGGTCGATGCGCGTGCCGGTCTCATGCGGCGTGCCGGCGAGGTGCTTCGTGAGCGGCGAGACGAGTTCGCCGCGATCATCACGCAGGAGATGGGCAAGCTTGCACGTGAGGCAGCCGCGGAAATCGACAAGTGCGCACTGGTCTGCGATTACTACGCGGATAGTGGCGCGGTATTTCTTGCCGATGAAATCATTGCAAGCGACGCTGGAAAATCCTTTGTCGCGTATCAGCCGCTGGGTGTCGTGCTCGCGGTGATGCCCTGGAATTTTCCTTTCTGGCAGGTGTTCCGGTTTGCAGCGCCCGCCCTGGTCGCAGGTAACGGCGGCCTGTTGAAACACGCCTCGAATGTGCCCGGTTGCGCACTGGCAATCGAAGACGTGTTTCGGGAGGCGGGATTTCCTGAGCATCTTTTTCGCAGCCTGCTGATCGGTTCCGGCAAGGTTGCGCAACTCATCGATGATCCGCGCATCCAGGCGGCCACGCTCACTGGCTCCGACAAGGCGGGTCGCGCGGTCGGGCAACAGGCGGGCGGGCAACTCAAGAAAACGGTGCTGGAGCTCGGTGGTTCGGATCCTTTTGTGGTGCTCGACGACGCGGACGTCGATGCCGCCGCGCGCTGGGGCGTGAAAGCGCGCTACCAGAATGCCGGCCAGAGCTGCATAGCGGCGAAGCGTTTCATTCTCGTCGAGAGCATTGCGGATGCGTTCCTCGAAAAATTCGTCGCAGGTGTCGATGCGCTGCAGCCGGGCGATCCACTGAACGACAAGACATCGCTGGCGCCGATGGCACGCGAAGGACTGCGCGATGAACTGCACACACAGGTGCGCGATGCGATCGATAAAGGCGCAACGGCGTTGCGCGGCTGCAAGCCGGCGACCGGAAAAGGGCTGGACGACGGTTACTGGTACGAAGCCTCCATTCTCACCGGCGTCGCGGAAGGGATGCGCGCATGGACGGAAGAGCTGTTCGGTCCGGTTGCCATTGTCATTCGCGTAAAGGATGAAGCGGAAGCGTTGCATGTGGCGAACGCCGCGCCGTTCGGGCTGGGCGGGGCGGTGTGGACGACGAACGCCGAGCGCGGCGAAGAATTTGCGCGGCGAATGGAATGCGGCGCGGCGTTCGTGAACGGCATGGTGAAATCCGACCCGCGCCTGCCGTTCGGTGGCATCAAGGATTCCGGTTACGGTCGCGAACTTTCACATCACGGCATGCACGAGTTCGTGAACATGAAGACGGTTTGGGTTGGGTGAAGAGTGAAGAACCATAATTTACACAAGGAGAAGTGTGATGCTTGTTCAATGCATTGGTGCGTGCCTGCAGGTGATTCTGCCGGCGTTTCCTGCGGTACACGTGGCTGACGACTATTTCACGCTCGGTATCGTTCATCCTTTCGTTGACTGGAAAGATTCGGGAGATGGCAACGAGACGATTCCGACTGCCGTGTCTGTCGGTTACGGCAGGCCGATGCGAGCAAAAAATCTCTACTGGGAAGCGGACGGATTACTGACGGTAGCCCGGGGAGAACTGCAGGGGTTCTTCAGTACCGATAAATACAGTGTCAACAGTCTCGGCATTTACGGTGTCTGGCGCGGCAGCGGAACGACGTTCTTCACGGCGCGTGGCGGCTTCGCGTACACCAGTGTCTCTGGTATCGGTGAGGACGGTGCAAACGGTTCGTCATTCTCGCCTGCGTTTGGCGCCGGCGTCGGATTCGGAAGACGATTTGGCATCGAACTGCGCCGCCTGAACAGCGACGTCAACAGCCTGCAGTTCAGTTACCGTTTCGATTGAAGCGTCTCAAAAAAAGGTTCTTCCCGGATTAGCGGGGAGCGCTTGTCTTCTGTTGAACGTTCGCGGTCGGAGACCGCTCCTACATGGCTTCGACAAAGGCAAATAACACGTTGCAGGAGCGGTCTCCCCAGGTGCGAGGATCTTGTCCGATCGCGAAGGGCCGCAAAAAAAGGGTGATACCGCGACATCGTTTCTGACCGCACGACGTTTCTCTGTCCTGCAAATCTGTGAAGAAAAAAAAAGAAACCGGCATCGCCGGCTCTTTTTTTACACCCTTCGCTGAAAACCGTTCACCGAGAATTGATCACTTTCCTGTCACCAGTCCTCTTCTTCCGTCGCCTGGTCGTCCTCGGCTTCGACATCCTGCGCTTCAGCACCTTCTTCGTACTGGACGCCCTCCCAGTCTTCATCCTGTGCTTGCTGATCCTGCTCGGTCGCCTGCTCCATTTCGCCTTGCTCGCCGGACTGGCTGGACTGTTCCATCTGGCCCTGGTCGTCGGGCCCCTGGTCGTCGGGCGAGTAGCCTGCTTCCTGCATTTGCTCGCCACGTTCCACGGTCACGCTTTCTTCGGTGATTGTGTTGCCCTGGGCATCGACGACTTCCACGGTCCACTCGCCTTCCAGTTCCGGCGTAAGTTCCTTGCTGGACCAGGTGCGCCATTTGTCGCTGCCGACTTCGAGCGGCACTTCGGCCATCACTTCGCCTTCGCGTTTCCAGCGATGCGTGATCGTCTGGCCTTCGGCGTTCTCCACTTCGGTAAAGAAGTAGACGGGAGCTTCGCTGACGGCGACATTCTCGACTTCATCGACCGGCTCCCTGTCGCGCACTTCGTTGGTAAACTGCGCGCGCGCGACATCCGCCTGTTGCTCGCCCTCTTGCGACATCTCCTGGCCCTGCTGCATGTCCTGGCCGGACTGGCTGCTCGCATCCTGGGTCTGTGGCTGCTGCGACTGGGCGTCCTGGCCCTGCGTTTCCTGCATGCCCGTATCCTGCTCCTGCAGGCCCTGTTGTATCTCCGGATCCTGCTCGGTGTCGGATTCGGGCGCGTAAGCGCCGGCCGCCAGTGGTACGGCGAGCAGGAGGGAGCAAAAAATGGTCTTTCGCATGGCGTATCCTCTTTCAATGCTGCATGGTGCGCCCATGGTCCACCCCGTTAACTTCCGAGTGCCATCCGTCGCATCATTTATGTGGATAGCGATGACGTCGGGCATTCCACTCATATACCCGGGCCCGCGTCCATGTTGATGACAACCCTGCTGCTCTTCGCACTTGCCGGTCTCGCTGCGGGCTTCCTGGCCGGGCTGCTCGGGATCGGCGGCGGGCTCATTGTCGTGCCGCTGCTGTACTTTCATTTCAACGCCGATCCCGCGACGGCACCGAACGCCATGCACCTCGCGCTGGGCAGTTCGCTCGCGTTCATCGTGTTCAATTCCGGTTTTGCCTCGTGGATGCACATGCGTCTCGATGGTGTGCGCTGGCAGGAAGTGCGCCGGCTCGCGCCGGGGCTCGCCATCGGCAGTCTTGCGGGCGCTGCTGTAGCCGATTGGCTTCCGACCGAAATGCTCGCCCGGTTCTTCGGCGTATTCCTGCTGGCGATGGCGGTACTGATGGTGGCCGGTCGCGCGGGCGAAGTGCGCCAGCCACCGCAATGGGTATCCATGATCATCGGTGCACCCATCGGCATGCTTGCCGCGCTGGCGGGTGTCGGCGGCGGCGTCATGGTCGTGCCGTGGATGCTGGCGCGAGGCCATCGCGCCGCGCATGCTGTCGCGACGTCGTCCGTGTGCACCGTACTCGTCGCGGCGCTCGGCACCGTCGGCTATGTGCTGTTTGCGGATCCCGTTCCGCTGCGCGGCGCGACCGGATACATCTACTGGCCGGCCGTCATCGGCATCGGCGTTACCGCGTTGCTGACAGCGCGTTTCGGCGCGCGGCTCGCACACAGAGTGGATCAGAAACTGTTGCGCAAGGGATTCGCGCTGCTGCTGGTGATCGTCGGGTTGCGTTTGCTGTTGGCGTAAGTGCGCACGGTTTATCCGGCGCAACCTGAGCGTAACCCTTCAAAACGATTGATAGCGTTGCACCTCCTTGAGATGAGAGGTGCTTATGCGAACGATCGCGGCTCTGATCCTGTTGCTGTCATCCCTTCCTGCTTTCAGCGCAAGCGATGCCGAGAATTACCGGTATCTGGGCTTGCGTGAAAGCACATGCTTCCTGTTCTGCGATAACGGTGAGGACGGCCGCAATGCAATCAACCTTGAATTCGGTTCGCGCCTGGCGGGCGAGAACTGTTGCGCTTTCCTGGAGTGGCGCGTCAGCCAGACCGTTCGCACGGCGCGCTGGCGACATTTATTCAGCAACGAGCACTCCAGTTTTGCCTACACGTCGGCCGGCATCACGGCCACCGCGAGAACACCGCACGCCAACCTGCTTGCCCGCGTCGGTGTCTTCGCCGTAGGGGCGGGAGACCAGATACTGCATTTCGATGAAATGTCGGAGTACTACGAACTCGACGTTGGTTGGGGCGTGATGGAACGCTTCGAAGTGACCGTCGGATTCGGTCCCGGCGGTCTCAACTCACAGGTGCGCTGGTATTTCTGACTGGAACAACGCAGGTGATTTTCGAGCGCCTCGAAACGACACGGCCTCCGCGCGTTCATCGGTGGCGTAACGCGTTCGCAAGAGCCGGGAAACGGATGAGCCGTGAAGTTCCCGGCGAACGCATGCTGCTGAATCCCTTCAAGCAGGACACGAACATGAAGCCGATCCGTTTTTCACTGGCAACGCTGGCGTTGCTCTCCGCCGGTTTTCCTGCCGAGGGCCATGCTGAAGGCCAATACGCGGGCGTCGAAACGCTGTTTGATCGCAACGCTTATGGCGACGATGGCAGGCCGGCGCTTGCGCTGGTGTACGGCCGTCGCCAGGGCGTAACGGGCTTGTGGAACGGCATTCCTGACTGGGAAATCAGTCTGACGGCGCTGGAAGGCAGCAGCGCCACGCCGGGCTTCGGGCTGGAAAGGGAATACGCGCGTCATGCATTTCGTCACGGGCTGGGCTGGCAATTGCCGGGGAGCCGCGTTCCGCTGCGCTTCCGGCTCGGTTATGCGATTGCGTTCGAGCACGTCGCGCTCGGTGACCAACGTCATGGCCAATTGAGTGCGTCGGTATTCGGTGGTGCCGGATTGGAATGGCGCGACGGCTGGCGCGCGGAATTTCTCGCCGATACCGATCTCTACCTGTCGCTGCTTTTCACGGTCGAGCTATAGGCGGTTGTCGAAGGGCGTGTCCTGCCGACCGCGAAACTTCGGATTCATCCTGAAGACAGGCGCCAGGTTCCCGCTGGCCGGCGAAGAAAGAAACAGGGGCGTCGCAAGACGCCCCTGTTTCTTTTTGCTTTAACTCATCTCACAGCGATGAACTGCTTGTTTTCTTTTCATCGCACAGCGATGAATCGCTTATTTTCTTTTCATCGCACAGCGATGAAAAGCGCCGAGTTCCCCCTGCGAATATTGAGCAGCAGCAGGCCTTCGGTGCCGGTGGCGAGCTTCTCGAACTCTTCCAGCGACGCGATCTCCTGGCGATTCACCGAGGTGATCACATCGCCCGGCCGCAGGCCGATGCCACCGGCGCGGGCGGCGGCACTGCCGCGCGTCACCTCTGCCACCAGCACGCCCTTGACCTCGCCGAACAGCGGCGAGCGTTCATCGAGTTCCGCGAACGTCGCGCCGCGCAGCGCGGGATGCAGGTTCGACGGTTCCGCGATGGTGTCCTTGGGGTCGCCGATTTTCGCTTTCAAAACGCGGCGTTCGCCGTCGCGGACGATCTCCAGCGAAACCTCCTGGCCGACGCGCATCAGGCCGATCCGGTTGCGCAGTTCGCTGAACTCCCTGATCGGCCGTTCGTTCACGGCGACAATCACGTCGCCTTCCCGGACGCCCGCCTTGGCAGCCGCAGAATCCGGCACCACGCTGGCCACCAGCGCACCTTCGTCGCCCTCAAGACCAAACGCCGAGACCAGTTCGTCCGTCACGCTCTGCACGTGCACGCCCAGTACGCCGCGTTTCACTTCGCCGAACTCGATCAGCTGGTCGACGACCAGCTTCACCATGTTCGACGGGATCGCGAAACCGATGCCGATATTGCCGCCGCCGCGCGACAGGATCGCGGTGTTCACGCCGAGCAAACGGCCCTTCAGGTCGATCAGCGCGCCGCCCGAATTACCCGGATTGATGGACGCATCCGTCTGGATGAAATCCTCGAAGTTCTCGGCCTTCATGCCGCCGCGACCCTTCGCGGACACAATGCCCGACGTCACAGTGTGGGCGAGACCGAAGGGATTGCCGATGGCGATCACGAAGTCGCCGACACGGGCCTTCTCGGAATCCGCGAACTCCACGTCTTTCAGGTTCTTCGCCTGGATCTTCAGCAGCGCGACGTCGGTGAGCACGTCCGTACCGACGACTTCGGCGGGGTATTCGTTCTTGTTGAACAAGGTCACCGTCACTTCATCGGCGTTCGCGATCACGTGGTTGTTCGTGATGATGTAGCCTTCCTTCGCATCGATGATCACGCCGGAGCCGAGGCTGGTGGCATCACGCCGTCGCGGTTGCTCCGGCATCTCGAAAAAGCGACGAAAGAAGGGATCGTTGAAGAGCGGATTCTCGCGCGCCTCGATGTAGCCGCGTGTGGAGATGTTCACTACGGCCGGTTCGGTATTCTCGATGATCGGTGCCAGTGAAGGCATGTCGTCCGAGACGGGAAGGGCTGCTCTCGCCGGAAAGCTCGCCAGCACCAAGGCAAGCGCGACGAACGCTGCGGGGAAACCGGTTCGCAGGTTACGCGTCGTTGTCATGAATTATTCTCCCTGTTATCGATAGCGTTACGTACAGCGATTCGTTACCGGCAGCGCCGGCAAGACAAAAAGACAGAAACGAACGTCGCGTGTTCCGCGGCAGCCGTTTCAGGGCAAGTATCTTCACGGCTTTTTCACATTGCCTGAAGACAGTTGGCCCCGGATTCCCCGCCGGGAAGACCCGGGCAATCGTGCATATTCTTTCGACAGGGTGCCGGCAGCGGAATTCCGCTGCCGGCTGGCCCGGGTTGATACGCGCCGCGTTACTGGCTGCCGTTGCCGCCCTTGACGGTAATGCGGCGTGGCTGGGTTTTCTCCTGCTTCGGAATGACCAGCTCGAGCACGCCGTTCTTCGACTCCGCCGAAATCTTCTCGGCATCGGCCGTATCCGGCAGCGTGAAGCGACGGAAGAATGTCCCGTAGGTACGCTCCACGCGGCGGAAGCCTTTCTGCTCTTCCTCGCGCGTCGCCTGGCGATGGCCGCGCACCGTCAGCACGCTGTTTTCCAGAGTGATCTCGATGTCGTTCGGGTCCACGCCCGGCACATCGGCGTGCAACACATAACGGTTGTCTTCTTCGATGACGTCGACAGCCGGAATCCAGTCGCTGGCCGGCGTGCCGCCTTCCTCGTCATAACTGCTCATCGTGTCGAACAGCCGGTTGATTTCATTGTGCAGCTGGCTCAGCCCGCCAAAGCGGCTGACCGCGGGTTGATAGCGCATTAATGCCATGTCCTCACCTCTTCAGTTTGTGTTGTGGGATGGTTGCCTGATGCGCCATCAATGGGGCCGTGCGTGACGGTTTCAAGAGTGCTGTTACCTGCGGGATCTCACTGATTCCGGGCCGAGTCTGGCTGATTCTGGCCGAGTCCAGGCATGGCTTACCCACAGAAGACACCACGAAGAGCGGGGAGAGGGAGGGACCGAATCCCGCCCAGGACGGGCCACAGTGCCTCATTGCAGCCCTGCCGCAATATCAGGGATGTCCTGAGTTGCGGCGTGCAGCAAACGCGCCTTGCGGCGCAAGGGCGGCCACTATATCTTGTGCCGGGCACTTCGATCGGATGGTCAAAAAATGATCAGCCAATTGTTCAGGTGAATTTCGCAACTTATTGTTATTAATGAATAAAAATCCGCAGAAATTTGCAGGAATTTACCTTGACAGCGCCCCTGCCCGAAACTAGCCTTACGGTTCGGTGACACAACATCTTGTGTTCAGGGAAACACAGCTTATCCACAGCTTTTTCCGGATTTGGCCACAGGGATGGCCCCTCCAAGGGGATTGACTCGCAAAGGATGCGCTCGAGCGGGTCACACACTATTTCGTAACGAGACAGGCCGGGCGGCTATGCCGCGCCCTGATCCACAGGCGCCTGATTACAGGTCTTTCGCCGGATCTGCAGCAGGTGTCCAGGACGGGCAGCGGCAGCAGTCCCGGCGAAAAAACAAGAGCAGAACAAGAACATGGAGGCTACTCAAGGCATGAGTTCCGTATTCAAAACCGCACCACAGTCGGTCCGCGAGATTTCCGTGCAGCCCGCGTCCGAAGATATCTGGGACAAGAAATACCGTCTGAAAGCCAAGGACGGAACCATCCTCGACCACGAAGTCGACGACACCTGGAAGCGTGTCGCGCGCGCGCTCTCGGATGTCGAAAAAGCCGAGCTGCGCGAGCAGTGGTACGACCGTTTCCTGTGGGCGCTACGCAATGGCGCCATTCCGGCCGGCCGCATCACCTCGAATGCCGGCGCGCAGGAGCACAAGCCCGCCACCTCCACGATCAACTGCACCGTCTCGGGCACGATCACGGATTCGATGAACGACATCCTCGGCAAGGTGCATGAAGCGGGCCTCACGCTGAAGGCCGGCTGCGGCATCGGCTATGAATTTTCCACGCTGCGTCCCAAAGGCGCGTACGTCTCCGGCGCCGGCGCGTACACCTCCGGCCCGCTGTCGTTCATGGATATCTACGACAAGATGTGTTTCACCGTCTCGTCGGCTGGCGGCCGCCGCGGCGCGCAGATGGGCACCTTCGATATCGGCCATCCGGACGTGCTCGATTTCATCCGCGCAAAAAGAGAGGACGGCCGCCTGCGCCAGTTCAACCTTTCATTGCTGGTCACGCAGGAATTCATCGAAGCCGTGAAGGCCGACGCCGAATGGGCGCTCGCCTTCCCGATCACCGAGCATGAAGCCGAAATCGACGGCATCGACGTCACGGATCCGACCGACATCATCTGGCGCGAATGGCCGCACGTCGAAGGCTACGTGCACAACGCCTCCAACCTGGTGGCGTGCAAGGTCTACAAGCGCCTGCCCGCGCGCCGCGTGTGGGACATGATCATGGCCTCGACCTACGATTACGCGGAGCCCGGCTTCGTGTTGATCGACAAGGTCAACGAAATGAACAACAACTGGTTCTGCGAAAACATTCGCGCGACGAACCCTTGCGTGACGGCGGATACACGCCTGCACACCCAGTACGGTCTCATTCCCATTGGCGAGCTTTACGAATCAGGCGCTGCACTCGATGTCACCGTGGATCGGCGTGCATTGGGACAGGACGAGCGCGGCACAGAAGCGCGTACCGCGAAACCCGCGTTCATGACTGCAAGGGAAGCGGACGTTTACAAGGTCGTGACCAAAGACGGCTACGAGATCAAGGCGACCGAGTGGCACGACTTCTACACGCAGCGTGGCAAGATCAAGCTTCGCGACCTGAAGCCGGGTGATGAACTGCTGGTGCAATCGGGCAAGGGCCAGTTCGGACAGGAAGGCAACGAACAGCTCGGCATGCTGCTGGGTCTTGTAACCGGCGATGGGCACTTCACTAATCGTGGCAAGGGCCAGGAAGCCGTCATCGTCAACTTCTGGAACGACGAACGCGTCCTTGCCGATCAGGTCGCAACGTATATCAATTCGTTGATCGCTGGAGTTTCCGAAGTGCCGCGAAATTACGCGGTGTCGCCTGTGGCCGTCGCGGAACGCAATCACGCCTTCATCCGTTCGGTATTGCTGGCGCGCGTGCTTGAGCATTATGGCTTTACTCGCGCCAGCAAGTTGCAGGTTCCGGAAGTCATCTGGCGTGGCTCCGAGGAATGCGTCAAAGGCTATCTGCGTGGACTGTTCCAGGCGGATGGCACAGTCAATGTCTCCGGCAAGAGCCAGAGCTGTTCGATTCGCCTGGCGTCGAGCCATGAAAGCCTGCTTAAAGACGTACAGATGCTGCTCGCCAATTTCGGCGTGTTCTGCCGTATCCACATGCGTCGTAAAGCAGGCAATCGCTTCCTGCCAGACGGCAAGGGCGGCCAGCGTGAATACAGTTGCCAGGCCGACTACGAGTTGCTCATTGATGGCGAATCGCGCGAAGTGTTCATGCGCGAGATCGGTTTCCTGCTGGACAACAAGAACAGCAAGTATGCAGATTGGGTCGGCGGCAAGCTGTTGCGCAAGACTCAGCGCTTCACCAGCAAGATCACCGAGATCGTTTTTCATGGGCGTGAAGACGTCTTCGATACTACTCAGCCGGACAACAACACAGTCATCTTCAACGGTCTTGTTACCGGGCAATGCGGTGAGCAACCACTTCCGCCCTATGGTTCCTGCCTGCTCGGTTCCGTGAACCTCACCAAGTTCGTGCGTGATCCGTTCACCGAAAAGGCGCGCTTCGACTGGGAAGAGTTCCGTGAAGTCGTCAAGGTCTTCACGCGCATGCTCGACAACGTCGTCGAGATCAACGGCCTGCCGTTGCCGCAGCAGCGCCACGAAATCGAGAACAAGCGCCGCCACGGCATGGGCTTTCTCGGTCTCGGTTCCACCATCACCATGCTGCGCATGAAATACGGCGCCGCGGATTCCGTGGAATTCACCGAGCGCGTCTCGCGTGAGCTCGCCGTCGCCGGCTGGGAAGAAGCGCTGGAACTCACCGAAGAGAAGGGCGCTGCGCCCATCATGCTCGAAGAGTTCATCGTTAGTGAGGAGATGCTCCGCAAGCGTCCGGAAATGAAAAAGGATGGCTGGAAGCTTGGCCAGAAGATTCCGGGCCGCATCCTGCACGCGAAATACTCGCGCTACATGCAGCGCGTCGCCGAAGTCGCACCCGAACTCGTCGAAAAGCTCGCCGAGAAAGGTGCGCGCTTCACGCACCACAGCTCCATCGCGCCGACCGGCACCATCTCGCTTAGCCTCGCGAACAATGCCTCCAACGGCATCGAGCCGAGCTTCGCGCATCACTACTTCCGTAACGTGATCCGCGAAGGCAAGAAATCGAAAGAGAAAGTCGACGTGTTCTCCTTCGAGCTTTTGGCGTACCGCGCGCTGGTGAATGAAAAGGCCATACCGTATTCCGAGAAGGAAGGCGAAATGCTGCCGGATTACTTCATCACCGCGGAAACCATCCACCCGAAGCAGCACGTGGATATCCAGGCCGCCGCGCAACTGTGGGTCGATTCCTCGATCTCCAAGACCGCGAACGTGCCGACGGATTACAACTACGAAGACTTCAAGGACATCTACCTCTACGCCTACGACCAAGGCCTGAAGGGTTGCACCACCTTCCGCTTCAATCCCGAAGCGTTCCAGGGTGTGCTGGTGAAGGAATCGGATCTGAAGAACACGACGTATCGCTTCACGCTGGAAGACGGCACGGTCGTCGAAGCGCGTGGCGATGAAGAGATCGAGTACGACGGTGAAATTCATTCAGCAGCGAATTTATACGACGCCCTTAAAGAAGGGTTTTATGGTCGCTTTTGAGCCTTAACTTCCCAAAAGGAAATCGACATGGATGTCGAGCGGAAGAGGAAGCGGGAAGAAGCGCGGTCGCTGAGGGTTCAAGGGCGCACGTATTCGGCAATCGCGCGGAGACTTCAGGTTCCGCAACCGACGATAGCTTTCTGGTGCAAAGGGTTGACGTCGAAAGGTGAGCAGCCAGCGAGGGATAAGCGAAAGAAGGAGTTGTTGCCGACGATTCGTGCCCTCTACTCGGAAGGAGTACCAGGCACGCAGATTGCGAAGGATATCGGTATCGGCGTGACCACCCTTTACGACTGGCTGAACGCCGAAGGGTGGCAGAAGAAAAAGCGCAGCGCATACGTCACCGACGAACTGCGCGAACGAATCAGCAAGAAACTCACCGTTGATCCTGACGGTGTGATGCGGAAAGAAGCGATCGAAATGTACGTCGAGCAGGAAATCGCCACGACAGAGATCGCAGAGAAGCTTGGCGTTACCTCGGTCACAGTCGCTCAGTGGCTGGAGCAGGAAGGCATCGCGCGGCGGCAGAGTCCGACGCTGCGAACCCGGGAAAAGCTTCGCGAAGCCAACCTGGGTGAGAAACGCTATAACTGGAAGGGCGGAATCTCGACGGAGAATCGACGCCACCGCCTTTCGATGTACATGCGCGACGCCAGGAAGGCGTGCTTCGAGCGGGATGATTACACCTGCCGAAGCTGCGGCCAGCGCGGCGGCACACTGAACGCTCACCACGTGTGGCCGTTCCAGCGCTGGCAGGAATGGAAATACGAGGTCTGGAATCTCGTCACCTTGTGCAAGCTCTGCCACGACAACTGGCACAAGGCGGCAGGTGGGCACGTAAAGATTGCAATCGGTCCCTTCTTTGCGGGGCGGATAGCGTAAAGAAAAAAGATCACATGAAGTGATCCGCCAATCTCCTGGGGGCCTTGGAATCCTTGGCATAACGGAGATCTGAAATGCTGAAACAACAGGGCACCACGGTTTACCAGCGACCGGATGGCAGCTGGGCGATCAAGCAAGGCTCTGAGATAAGACCCAGCAGCGTGCACGCAAGCCTGCTGGAAGCGGAACGCCAGGCAACGGCACTACTGGCAAGCACTGGCGGTGGCGTGTTGATCACGACCATGGGCTGGAGCCATCCGATCCGGGTGAAGCGTACCGTTACCGGCTGAAACCGGAACACCTTCACCACAACAGCGCACTGCCACGGGTTGGCGCGCTGTATGGCCCCGTCACCGTTGCATTCGGGGTCAGTAGAAAACAGTAGAACAAGCGTTACGGTCGCGGAACTTGAAAAGGGGAGGATCGCGACAAACGGATCCCGGCGTTACCCGCACATTAAAAAGAGCATGGGTAGCGCCGGGGACCATGGCGACGAAGCTGCCGGAAAGACACGAACGCGGCGTAGCCGCCGCTCTTAACCGGGCACTAATTACTGAACTATTGAATCAACATTAAACGGAGACTGCGAACGAGCAGATTTTTTTCGAGATCAAGGCGCGCGACGTTTTTCGGTGAGGATTTTACCGAGTGTAAATGACGAATCGGAAATACGTCGCAGCAACACAGATATCGGAAAAAAGATGCCGTTCGAAAGGGAGAAAGACATGACAATCAAGATCGATAAGAAAATAAGCGGCTACGCCGTCGTCAAACCCGAAGACAAGGCTGCCGAAAAAGCCGCCCGTGCCGAAAAGCTCAAGAAAGAAGCCATCGGCAATGTCATCCACATGCACGAGAAGCTCGAGCGCCCGGAAATGCTCATCGGCTCCACCTACAAGGTGAAGACACCGGTTTCCGATCACGCCATGTACATCACCATCAACGATCTCGTGCTGAACGAAGGCACCGATCACCAGCAGCGCCGTCCCTTCGAGATCTTCATCAACTCGAAGAACCTGGATCACTTCCAGTGGATTGTCGCGCTCACGCGCATCATCTCGGCGGTGTTCAGGAAAGGCGGCGACGTCACCTTCCTGGTCGAAGAACTGAAAGCCGTATTTGATCCACGCGGCGGCTACTGGAAGCCGGGCGGCAAGTTCATGCCCTCGCTCATCGCCGAAATCGGCGCCGTGATCGAAGATCACATGAAGAAGATCGGCATGATCAAGGACGAAGGCCTGGACGAACACCAGCAGAAGCTCGTGGACGAAAAGCGCAAACAGTACGAGGAAGCGAACAAGCAGAAGGATGCGTTCACGCAGAGCGATTACCCGGCGGGTGCGACGTTGTGTGCTAAGTGCAGTACGGCGGCGGTGGTGATGATGGATGGGTGTGCTACTTGCCTTTCCTGCGGCGACTCCAAATGCGGCTGAGGCTGCATCGGATTTCCGCGATACGGCGTTGCGGATCGAATTTCGATCAGTCATTACCAACCTCGGTAACTTCTTCTCGAAATTCAACCCGCGCCTGGTCTCGCGAAAACCGAGTGCAGCCTCAGTGGCTTCAAATGGTGTTTTTAGAGAAACGCCGAGTTGTCGTTAGAAGACCAGATGCGCTATCAACGGGGCCGGCGCATGATGATTGCGCTGCCTAACTGAGAGTAAGTTGAAACCGCCGTGTCGGCGGTTTTTTTTCGTCCATATTCTCTAATGGGATCAGATTCACGATGAAACTTCTAATTGTCCACATAAGCGACCTGCACTTGAAGGCGGAAGAAAACCAGCATATCAAGAGGGCGCCGCAAATCGCCTCCGCGATAGTGGCAACAGACCCGTGTGCAACAGCCCTTGTAATTGTTGTTTCAGGCGACTTTGTGTTTTCTGGCAAGCGCGAGCAGTTCGATTTAGCCGAAGCATTTCTGGATAGCATTTCCAGTTCTGTCCGTGCAACGTCGAGAATTAAGGAAATCGAGTATGTAATTGCTCCAGGAAATCATGATTGCGATTTCGACAAGTCCGATCAGACGCGAGAATTGTTGAACAAAGGGGTGGCGGATCTGGGAGGCGCTCAAGTAGATGAGGCGCTTATTGGCAACCTGACGAAAGTACAAGACGAGTACTATAAATTCTTAACGCGAATAGGCCGCCGTTCTCTGACCGGAAGTGAGAGATTGCATCACGTTCTATCAGCACCAAATGGTTTCCCTATTGATTTTCACGTACTGAATACTTCATGGACATCTCGTAAAACCGAGATCCAAGGAAAGCTCGTGCCCCCCGTCTTGAGCGCGGATCGGAGGTCGCAATCGGGAAGACTGGCTATTGCGGTCTTTCATCACCCACTGAACTGGTTTGAAGCTACGCATGCGCGGAACTTTAGGTCGAGTTTAGAAGGTTTGGCAGACGTGGTGCTTACCGGCCACGAGCACACAGCCTCACTTGGTTTGCGCCATGACTATTGGACCGATAGTCGAACTGTTTGTCTGGAAGCTAATGTCTTTAGCCATAATGGCTCGCACGATAAGGGAGGCTTCTCTGTTCTCGTTATCGACGATGAAATCTCAGAACTTGAAGTAGCGCACTACCTCTTTGAAAGGGGTGGTCAATACGTCAAAGATGAAGACCGATCGAGGCTGGTTTCCCTGACCGCATTAAAAGCAGATGTCGGCTCCCTTTCCAGACCAACTACCGAATTTTCGGAAACGCTGGAAGACTTGGAGTCTTCCTTAATCCATCCCCACGTAAATAGCCTCACGTTAGAGCACGTGTATGTGTCTCCCGAGGTTCAAGCCGTTTCTAAGCACGACAAAGACGCGACGATCGTCAGTGCGTCAACCACCTTAGATAAGGTGTTAGATAGAGCGGATTCGATAGAAAAAATTGTGATTGTCGGACCTGATCAATCCGGCAAGTCGACTTCCTTAAAGCGAATATTCAAGCGAACGTTAATGACAGAGTTTAGGTGTATTTATCTCGACTGCTTTCGACTTAGCGCAGGAAGCGAGAAGAAGAACAGAAAGTTTGTGGAGGATGCGATTACCCAACAGTGGGGAAAAGATTCTGTCCAGCGGTTTTACGAGCTGCCTACTGATAAGCGATGCATTCTTTTGGACGATTTGCATAGATTCGAAGGAAGCGTCGAAGCTCGCGAAGCTCTTCTCAGTTGGGTTGAAACCTTCGCTGATAATGTAGTTGTAACAATCCACGAGTCGTGGAAGATCGAGCGCCTAACTACATCTCGCAAACACGGCAGCAGGCTGGACAGCTATCAGAGTTATGAATTGCTCGAGATGGGGCATGTCGCGCGGGAAGCGCTAATTAATCGGTGGGTAACGGCCGGCCGAGAGTTCTCGATCGGTGAATCGCAAGCGCAGCGAGAGATTAACGACAGAAAGAAACTCCTCGACTCGGTAATTAAGAAGAATCTGATGCCGGTGTATCCCGGTGTCGTGCTTTTAATGTTGCAACAAGTTGAACAACATACGAACTTTACGCGGGCTAATGGTTCTTTTGGCTATCTATACGAATCATTGCTCACGAGACTGATATTTGAGTCTGCTCCTCACGTGAATATCGACACTGCATACTCCTTCCTTAGCTACGTCGCATTTGAATGTAGGCAGTCCGGAGATCTTTATGTGCAGAGAGAGGTGTTGTCTGGTTTGCTCACGCAATTTTGCAAAAAGTACAAGATCGCCTTATCTGAGAGCGAATTCCTTGAGCCGTTAATAAAGGCCACCGTCCTACGCGAGCATAATGGAGAAATAACGTTTAAATACAAGTATTTCTATTATTACTTCGTCGCCTACTACATGCGAGAAAAACTCGGAGAGCGCGAGTTTAATAGGGAACTAGAAGCGCTATTAGATACTGTGTTTCTAGAAGAGAGTGCGCATATATACATGTTCATCGGCTACCTCTCTAAATCCGCGTCTGTCATTGACGCGTTAATTAACAAATCCCAGACGCTGTACAACGGCGTGAAAGAATTTAGTTTTGAAGCGGATGAAAAGATATTGTCGGAACTGTCCCTTCCATCTCCTGAGATCGAGATCGACGCAACGGATGGCATGGCTGCACGAAAACAATACAACGAATCTTTGGATCAACATGAAAGGTCTCGACAGCAGGACTTGGATAAGAAGAACGATAATGATTTCGTTCGAGAATTTAACGCAGCTCTCAGGTTGGTTCAGATTCTCGGTCAGGTGCTAAGAGGATTCCCAGGAAATGTATCTGGCGAAGACAAAATGAGGCTATTGGAAGAAGCCTTTGGCCTCGGAATGCGGGCTCTTGCCAATATTCTTGATGTCGTGAAATCTGATCCAGACGGGCTAGTGGCAGAAATCGTACGCCGAAGGTCAGCTGAATGGGAAGGATTCGGCGAGAAAGAAAAGACAGAGTTCGCAAAAAGTGAAATTGCATTTCTTTGCGAGGCCGTTGGTGCGGGAATTCTTTCGAAAATGGCCGAGGCGGTAGGCTCGGAACAACTTTCGCCTGTCTATAAAGAGTTGATCGAAAAGAAAGGAGATCTCGCGTCGGAATTACTTGATGTGGGCATTAGATTGGAATGCATGCAGGCGTTCCCAAAGGCGGATGTTGCGAGAATCGAGAAAAAACTACCCGAATGGGCGTACGGACGGCGAGTTTTGAGGCCGCTATTAATCAAGCGATTCTATCTTCATAAAACCGATCATCAAGTAAAAGAAAGCGTGAGCAAGAAATTCAATATTGCGATTAAAGGAATGAAGCAGTTGGAGTTTCATCATAGAGATAGAAAGAAGTAGGCGGTATTTTTGCCATCTCGTTCCGTTCTGGGGATAACGCAGGAGCAGGGTATGCAGATTCAAGCGATGGTCGAATTGCGCTCTAGCTTTCTGATTGCAGCATTTAAGCATGTCGAAGGAGATACGCACACGCATTTCGATTACAAGGAAGTAGCGAAGCAGCTTGGTCTTAATGAATCGGATGCTAGAAAGGTTTCCCAGTATCTCGTTGACGAAGGTCTACTTGATTGGGCGGCATCATGCGAGTCACGCACGCGGGTCTAGTTGAATCGGAGTCAATTCTTTCCAGGAAAGCCGAAGATGCATCCGAGAATCGCGTCTCGAGTGATGCGAACACCGAAGCGGCTGACTACATTATGAATACCTTCAGAGGTTATTCGACGACAGAGGCGCCGAAAGCTAAGGTTCAAGCGAAAGCGTCTAGATTGGCGCCGTCAATAAAAGCGTCGACCATGGCGGATCGACAGGTTCCTATTAATGACGACATGCTAAACCATAGGGTTTATGCAGAAGCGCTTATAGATTTTATAACGCATAAAGATTCCGCCCCTCCGTTTGTGATGGCAATAACCGGAAAATGGGGTAGTGGGAAAACCAATTTGATGCGATGGGTCCGTGACGATCTTCGAAGGAAGGGCTATCCGGTCTCTTGGTTCACCGCATGGAGGCACAATAACCGCGAGGCAATTTGGGCGGCGTTCGCACGACAAATTATCGATGACCACATTTCGTTCTTTAGAGATATTCGGCTTCGAATAATGCGCGTGCAGGATGGATGGCCAAGTCTGTGGGCGGTCGTGGTCGCCTTGGTGGTCGGTCTACTTGTGGTTCTGTTTGGGCATTCGCTATTAGAACGACTTGGCGGCGCGGGTTCCTTGAACCCTGTGCTTGCTTGGTCTTCCGGAATAATTGTTTTGATGTTGCCATTTCTTCGTTCGCTAAGGAGCGCATTGCACAGTCCTTTGAGAAATATGGTTTCTACTTCGAGGGGTCCCGACTACACCACCAAGCTCGGGTTCCAGGCGGAATTTGAGCGCGATTTTCGCCGGCTAGTTAAAATCACTGGGACAGAGAGTAAGCCCTTGGTGATCTTCATTGATGATCTCGATCGCGCTCCACCTCCTATACCGGCCGAAATAGTCGAAGCGGTTAATCATGTTGTCGACGAAAGGAACTGTATCTTTGTAATTGGTTTGGATATAGAGATGGTCAGCGCAAGTATCGAAGCTCGTTACGCGGCGGTTATTAGCCAGTTGCGACAGTCGCCTCAAGGACCGCTTTTTTTCACTGGTCGCAGGTTCCTTGAAAAAATGATCCAGATCGTATTTTCATTTCCGCCGATGGATGACGAAGAGTTTAAGAAGTATGCGGAGAGGCTAATAAGCCCAAACGATGGCGGTTCTGGGTCTACAACTGAAGAACAGCTGCGTGGGGATGCGGATGTACCAAAACGTCGTCGCCGGAATGCAATGAGCGAAAAGGACTCGTTTTTGGAGTCATTCTCGGAAAGTCATGAGGTCAAAGTCGCAATCTTAGGTGCCGCTCAGTACCTGCCGCGCAATCCCCGTGCATTGAAACGGTTTATTAATAATTTTCGATTAGTGAGTTTTATTGCGAATAGACAAGGGCTGATTGCGAGTGGCGAGGTAAGCTTGACGCCCCTAGCTGCTCTAGTAACTTTAAATTCTAGCTTTCCAAGGATTGTGGAAGTGCTACACAGGCATGATTGGTGGGAGCAACTCGGTGAGCTGGTTGAGGCGTTAGATTCCGGATTGGGAATTGTTCCGACCGGCCCTCAAGCAAAAAAGCATGGATTAGATGGAACGTATTGCGACTTGAATCTTAAAAGCTGTCTTGCGGAATTGCATGCGGTAGAAAACATAGCACCGTATTTGTCACTTACTCGGCTAGTATCGGTCGATGCTGAGCAGCAGTAATTGAACCTGGACGAGATTTAGGGTCAGATACGAATGGCACTTACTTAATTTTCTTCGGATGCCCATTCTTGATGACCTCCTGCCGTGCAACGGAGCGTGGCACTGTGAGCAACGGAAAGGGTTTAGGTCGTCGCTTCACGGCTCTTGGTTCCATTCTTCCGGAACGATTGCCGACTCTGCGTTGAGCGATCAGCAGCATTAACACATGCACATGATTTTCATCGCTGTAGATCCAACGTTGGGGGTCGGACCTACGCAACTCGTTGAGTAGCAAAGAATCGAGCCCAATTTTGGCCTCGTTTTCGGCCTTAAACAGCAGTTTTCTACATCGATTTCCAGCGCGAACAAAAAGCCCCGCGCACGCGGGGCTTCGTCGTTCTGGTGTGAATGCAGCTATCGGATTGCGTAGAGCGCTGCCGGTTCTTTCACTTCATCATTCCTGACGTGCTTGATGTGCAGGGATTCGAAATCTGCGTCAGTCAGCGGTAGCTCGAGAGTTGTCGAGTTCTGGATTTCGTTGAAGTAGCCGTGCAGTTCGTGGGTGTGGAGCTGGAGCTGGTCGAGGAGGGCGGTGAGGCCGGCGCGGTCACCGCGGCTTGGGGTTCGGTTGGTGCCAGGGCCTTCGGTTTCGAAGTGGTGGATAGCGTCAACGAGTCCGCGGATGGTGTCCATGCAGGTGTAGGGGTTGAAGCCTTCGGGGATGCGGTACGAGATCTTCTTTTCCATGGTGACACCCCTTATCTATCTATAAGATTTCAGATGCCGGGCGGCTCATAGCGGTCAGGATCACGGTGGGCTTATTTCCGCGAGGTCTTGTATTCGCCCACACCCGGCAAACCCAGATAGGTTTGGAGCTTCCTTATCCCTCGGGCTATGAGACCCGATGCCTCGAAAGGCATTGATAAATCTACGCTTTTTTCCGTTTTTCACTATCCGGACAGCCTGTAATTGCCGCCGGAAGCGAGCTTCAGCTTGTTCCGGTGTTCGTCTTGCTTATACTTCTTCCGGGGTTAATCCCCCAAAACGAGATCGCCCTCGACGGCGGCTACACCTGCTCTTCATTGCTCGAATGTCACCCATGAATTCCGATCACGTCTTGCGCGATGCTACCCGCGGATGCCAAGGCGGAAGGATCTAAAATCCACAACAGGAAAACAGTCATGTACGAACGAGGCTTACCACGGAAGCTGTCTTCAGCGGCATTGGTTTTCTGCTTTTTTCTTTCTAACGCGTCCCTCGCAGATATCCTGGAGCCAGGCGAGCTCGAATCCATTGAGCAGCATCTGCTTCAAAATGATTCCTACGGTTGGGCCATCGGGCGCCCAGCGGGCGAGAATTTTATTGCTACGTTCAGCCGCAGACCCGAGGGGTCGGCGTTGGATCACGTCTTCGTGCTTCGCTATGACGCCAGCTCCGAATACATCGATACCACAGGCGACGTAATTGATGTTGCAACTTCAGGGCGTAACGCCAGTCACGCGGACATTGCTGTTGCTCCGTCCGCTGAGTTCATGGTCGCGTGGATGGAATCGGACAGCCCGGGTGCACCTACCGAAGTGCGTGCTCGGGTGTATGACGCGGAAGATAAGGAGCTCGGCGATGTTGTTATTATCCCGAGCGGATCAGTGCCGAAGGTAGCGACCGCGCACGGTGAAACATACGTGCTGGCGTGGAATACCGATCAAGTCGTCCACGCAAGAATATTCTCTCGCGCTGGAGCCGTTTTGACCGATGAAATCGAAGTCAGTTCGCCTGATGTTTTCTCGAATGTCGATGATGTCACCATGCTACCGGATGGAAGCTTTCTCGTTACATGGAGCGAGTACGATGACATCACGAATCGCTACACGGTGCGTGTCAGCAAGTACAGGGCGGACGGAGAAAAGGTCTTCGGGTCAGTCAGTGCTAGTGCTACTACCGACAGGGCGGGCACTTCCAGGGTGGCGGCCGCACCGGACGGTACCTTTATGGTTGCGTTCAACGTCGAGGAGGAATTTGCGAACGACCTTAAAGCGCAACGCTTTAGAGTAGATGGTGCCGCGATTGGTGATTCCTTTGTCGTCAGTCAGAAAACGGACGAGTACCAGACGCTTGGTTCAATGTCGTCCGCGCCAGACGGCTCCTATCTTATTGTTTGGGCGGATTTCGGTGACAGTTACAACACCATGGCTCGTGCGTTCCTGCCGAACGGAAAGCCCGCCGGTGACGAGTTCCTTGTAAACGAACAGGTGGCAGGGTTCCCATTCGCCGTGGCTACGAACGCGAATGGAAACGCAGTTGTGGGATGGCTCGGCGATGGTGGAACGGCGTTCGCGGCGCGGATTGCTGGCGGTGGCGTTGATCTTTCAAGTTCGATAAGTGCAGAAACTTCGAGTGTAGAGGCAGGAAGCAATGTCACCATTGTCGCGCGCGTAAAGAATGATACGACTCCTCCGGTAACGGGATCACCGATAATCGACCAGAACGCGGGATCGATTGCGGATCTCGTTGTCACTTTTACATTACAGGAAGGAACGGATTACTTTGCTCCGGGAGGCGATAACTGGAGCTGTAGCTATCAGAATCCTTCCATCATATGCAGATATACCGCTGTGCTTCGTCCGCGTGAAGAAGCGACGCTGGGTTTGATACTGCTGAGAGAGGAAGCAGGAGAAATAAGCGTTGCGATGGAGGCAACATCATTTGTGACGGGCGATACTGATGTGTCGGATAATGCCGCGCAGGCATCAGTGAAAGTCGTAGCAAAAACTGGCGGGGATGGCAGCGATAGCGGTGGCGGTGGCAGCTTAGGGTTAGTGTTCGTACTCGCCGCTTTTTGTGTAGCCTCACTCGGCAAAAGGTGCCGGCTCACAGACAGCGTTCTTGAAAGATTGTCGGATCGAATAGCGAGGGTCGGACCTCACGTTTAAACATCGCCGCTCAAAAAGAAGCCCCGCTCTCGCGGGGCTTCGTCGTTTCTAGTAAATGCTTTTACCGAACCAGATAGAGCGGTGGTTCTTCGCGTACAAACCCATCGTTCCCACGGCTGACGTGAAGGGATTCGAAATCGTAATCCGATAATGGCAGCTCAAGTGTTGTCGATTCCCGTTGACGGGTCGGACCACCGCAAGCCTTTGAAACAGAACGAATGGACGTCGAAATTCGTGCTGAATTTGCGCTTAGAAGTCGGTTTTTTCTGTCGAAATGACGTTCTAACAAAAAGCCCCGCTCTGCGGGGCTTTTCGTTCTGATGTGGATGCAGCTACCGAATTGCGTAGAGCGCTGCCGGTTCTTTCACTTCGTCGTTCCTGGCGTGCTTGATGTGCAGGGACTCGAAGTCCTCGTTAGTCAGCGGTAGCTCAAGGGTTGTCGAGTTCTGTATTTCGTTGAAGTAGTCGTGCAGTTCGTGGGTGTGGAGCTGGAGCTGATCGAGGAGGGCGGTGAGGCCGGCGCGGTCACCACGGCTTGGGATTCGGTTGGTGCCAGGCCCTTCGGTTTCGAAGTGATGGATGGCGTCAACCAGTCCACGGATCGTGTCCATGCAGGTGTAGGGGTTGAAGCCTTCGGGGATGCGGTAGCTGGTGTTGTTCTCGTCCATAAGAGTCTCCTGAAAAAGACAGTGCATATATAAGAGTCGGGTGGTTCAGAACCGTATGGACGCACGGCGGGCTTATTCCCCTCTCGGGTTTTGTATTCGCCCTCACCCGACAAACCGTCGGTACTTGCTTGCTCGTGTTGTCCACAAGGTTCTGACGCCTCGTGCCTCGAAAGGCATTGATAAATCTACGCTTTTCCCCGTTTTCCGCCATCCGGACCGCCCTGAAATCGTCTCTGAAGGGTGCATCTGCTTGTTCCCGCTCTCGTCTCGCCTATACTCGCTTTCGGGGCCATATCCCCCAAAACGAGATCGCCCACAAGGGCGGCAGTTCATACCTTCGAAGCTGGAGTGTTCTCGAACAGCGGCTGCCAGGCAGCCGGGAGCACTGCCATGTCAAAGATTCCGAAGAAGGCGCAACAGCGCATCCTGAAAACCCTGCCCGTGTTTCAACGCGTACTCGAAGACGCGCGGCGGCGGGATATCAACGAAGCCGACACCGTGACCATCGTCACCGACATGCTTGCTGACCTCTTCGGTTTCGACAAGTACACCGAAATCACCGGCGAGTTCGCAATCCGTAAAACGTTCTGCGATCTCGCGATCAAATTCGAGAACGAAATCAAATTGTTGATCGAAGTGAAGGCGATTGGCCTGAACCTGAAAGAAAACCATCTCCGCCAAGCCGTGAACTACGGTGCGAACCAGGGCATCCAGTGGGTAGTGCTGACAAATGGCATCGAGTGGGAAGTCTACGCACTCAAGTTTGAGAAGCCGATTTCCTATGCGCTTCTCTGCCGATTCAATATGCTCGAACTCAGCGCACGCGCAAGCGATGATCAGGGAACGCTCCTTCTTCTTTCCAAGGAAGGAACTCAGCGAAATCTAATCAAGGAATATCAGAATCGCGTCAACATCCTGAACAAGTTCACGCTCGGTGCAGTTATTCAGTCCGATCCCGTACTCAACGTGATCCGCCGCGAACTACGCAGAATTAATCCAGACCTCAAAGTTGAGACCGAGGAGCTTGAGGAGATACTGCTCGCGGAGGTTTTGAAGCGTGACTTGATCGATGGAGAGCGCGTAAAGAAGGCAGCGGCAAAAGTCCGAAAAGCATCTGATCGTTCATTGCGGCGATCAACGGCACGAAACGATGCAGAGAAGGAAGACGTCGAACTCGACGCGGCGTTGACGCCATGACAGGCGAACAAAGCATGCGTGGCGGAATATATCGGGAGTTCTATCTAGGTAACGACGAAGGCTCGTTATCCGCCACGAACAGACTGATTGTCACCGTGATATTCGCCAGCGTTGTTACAGCAGTACTCGGAACGGAATCGATGGTCGTACAGCAAGCGCCGGACCTGTTCTTCGTGCTTGAGCTTCTGTTCGGAATTGTCTTCGTTATTGAGTACGTCTTGCGCCTCTGGGCAGTCGGCGAGCTGCCACAGTTTTCCGGTATCAAGGGGCGCTTGCATTACGCATTAACGCCGTTCGCGATGCTCGACTTGATCGTGATTATTCCATTATTCCTAACCTGGGGAGGAGCAGAAGAGCTCTATGCCCTGAGACTCGTTAGGGTAGTGCGTATTCTAGCGCTCGCGAAACTAGGCCGCTTCAACGACGCCGTTTTCAGGGTCGTGAAAGCATTGCACGCGAAGCAGTTCGAACTTTACGCGAGCGTCGCTATTGCAGCCTTGTTGCTGTTGTTCGCATCGTCCTTGATGTACGTGATAGAGGGAGGTTCACAACCCGAAGCTTTTGGGAGCATTCCTCGCGCCATGTGGTGGAGTATTGCGACGCTCACGACAGTCGGTTACGGCGACGTATACCCCATCACGCCTCTCGGGAAACTTCTTGCCGGTGTGACGGCGATCTCCGCCATCGGCCTCATTGCGCTACCGGCGGGGATACTGGCGAGCGCATTTTCGGATGCATTCGCTAAGACGCAAAACGACAGTTAACGACCAACGTATTTGGGGTCGGAGTAGAATGGCACTTACTTAACTTTCTTCGGATGACCATTCTTGATGATGTCTTGCCGTGCGACAGGACGAGGCGTCATGAGCAAAGGGAAGGGTTTAGGTCGTCGCTTCACGGCTCTTGGTTCCATTCTTCCAGAACGATTGCCGACTCTGCGTTGAGCGATCAGCAGCATCAGTACCTGCACGTGATTTTCATCGCCGCAGGATCGCTGTTGTTGGCTCCAGGCGAGCCACAGTTGCAAGGTATGCTTGAAGCTCAGTTGTCGGGGCAAGATGCTGGATAAGCTGGCAGCGCTGGCCATCAGCAAACGGATCAGGTTGTAGGCCAGCAGATACACCCACAGTTCCTTTTCGTTCATGTCCGGCGTCTTGCAACTCAAGGTCTCCATGCCGAGCGTGGTCTTGATGCTGCGCAGGTCCAGTTCCACGTGCCAGCGAGATCGATACAGCGCTTTCAATGCAGGTTTCGGCGCGATATTCGCGCACAGCAGGCTCGTGACCAGGACTTTGCCGCCGGCTTCGAGTTCTCGCACGGCAATGCTGTCGGGTGCCGCATCGTATTGTGCCTGCGTCATCCAGTCCGGTCGGGTCGCAGGCTTCGGCCACTCCACCTGATGATCGCGCGGACCGAGCTTCTTGCCGGTTCGAAAGTCGGTGCACCGCTTGCGCGCGCCATGCTGTTCGAACAGCACATCGACGCTGCGGGCCTGCAAGGTGGCTATCAGAAAGTACGTGCAATAAAAACTGTCGCCCAGTACGACATCGCCGGCGGCAAAGGTGTCCAGCAACTCGCGCAACAACGTCTGCTCATTGCCGCCCTTGCCGCTGAAACGTCCCATGGCAGCATTGAGCACAACACCGCTGGACAGGCACGTCACGCCAACGATCCGGCAAATGGGAAAGCCCAGCCCCGGCTTCTGAGCGCCTTGTTGCGGAAACGCCAACTGGTTGGCTGGCGTATCCGGCATTGTCACGGTCGTACCATCGATCAAGCGCACCGGTCGGCCTTGCCATCGCCACTCCTCCGACACCTGCTCATCCACCAGGCGACCGGTGTATTTTGCAAGCGAAGACACCATCTCCAGCGGCAACCGTTGCCGCGCCCTGCAGTAAGCACCGGTTCGCGTACTGCAGAGGCGCAACCCGCCGCAGGCCCTTTTGATCGCCGCATCATTGACGGCTTTCTGGCAGGAGCGGTCGTCGCTCAATGCCTGCGCCAGAAACATGGACAGCGTCTCCGTCGGCGGAAACAGTCGTTCGCGATGTGCGGGCAGGAAATCCTCGACCGCGTCGAGTAATTCGGGCGCAGTGAGTAAATTGAAAAAACGATAGGAGTCTGCGGTCTGTACCTGGTTACGAACGGCGGCTTGTTGTATCGATCGCGGCTTGCTAATAGCATGCATGTGAGGCTGGCTTCCTGTGTGAGAGCTTCTTGTTTGGTCGCAATCAGCGTATCACCAAGCCAGCCTCTTTTGCCTTTCTGCTCAACAGTTTGCGATTAAGTAAGTGCCATTCGGGCCTGGTCTCAATTTGTCCGAACTCGAAAGTTGAGGCCGAAGTGTCAATAAGCGGTGAGGTTTCGATTTCAAAGATCTATGTTATTCAGTCGTTACGCGACGAAGATATAAAGACGGCTCATGAAGTCTTTAGGGACGTACTAACAGCTCCGGGAGCCGGGATTTCTTTTCCGCCTGCTAACTACTTCGAATGCACAAGCAGGAGCACGTTGCGATCCGTCATTGATCGGATTGTTGATGACGTACTTCCGAATGGCGCGCCATTCTTACATCTTGAAGCTCATGGAAGCGACACAGGACTCCGCATGAAGAACGGGGATTTCCTGAAGTGGGACGAATTTTTACGCGAGCTTCGGCTGGTCAATATGGTGTCGAAGCACCGGCTAAACTTGTTCATGCCAACTTGCCATGGCATCAGAGCGTTTACCGGAACGAAATTTTCCGATCGAGCTTCGTTCGTGAATTTGGTCGCGCCTGCAGATGCAATTAGCGGTGGAGCAGTTCGCGATGCTGTTCCGGAGTTTTACCGCTACCTTTTTAATTACAAGGTCATTCGGTTGGCAATCGAAGCAGTCAACCAACAGCTTCGCAATGAAGAGCACCTTCAGTTCATTTCCACAGACAAACTGTTTCTCGTTGCGTTCGCCAACTACATTCGCACCTATACAAGCGCACGAGCAAGGGTGAGGCGAGCAGAAGAAATAATGACGGAAGTTTGGGCGGATCTAAGCGTGCAAGCAGCCTTCGGCGAAATCGGAAGCGCACGAAAGTGGGTAAAGCAGAAGTTGGCGGGTCCAGAAGAAAATCATTTCGATGACGTGAGCAGAAGGTTTTTTTGGCGGGATGTCTTTGAGTCGGCAGAAGAACGTACAGGTGTGACGTTTGAAGCTGCGTTGAAGCTCGCCAAAGCTACTTCCTAATTATTTAGAGGAGATGTGGTCGGGAGATGGGCTCGCGTCTCGCTTTTAAACATCGGTGGATTGGCAGGGCCGGATTTGTTGTCAATCCGCGAAGGGATCAAGCGTAACGACGCCGGTATTGTCGAAATCCGCGGTATTTGGAGTGACGACGGTCAAGTCATGTAGCAGCGCGGTTGCTGCGATCTGTTTGTCCAGTGCATTTTCGGGATGCGGCACGCGCATGCGGCCCCACAGTTGCGCGGCGTCTTCGCACAGTGGCAGCAGATGGTCACGGAATTCCGTCACCAGGCTTTCCAGCCACTGCTCCAGTTGTTGTGCCTGTTTTGCGTCTCCGCGATGCCGGATCAGTTCGACGCCTCGGCGCAATTCGCCAAGTGTCACGACGGAGAGAAACACGGGCGTTTCTTCCGCCGCGAGTCGTTGAAAGAATGCCTTCACGCCGGGATTGGCTTTTTTCCTTTGCGGATTTTGCTGATGACGTTCGTGTCAATCAAATGCATTGCGCGTTCTTTCGTTTTGCTTCCTTTCAAAATCTTCGTCCTTGCCGACGCCGGGCATGGCCGCAAGGGCCTGGGCGAGGGTGCGACGACGAGTTTTCACGAGGGCAGCTTCGAGAATGGCGCGGTGTTCGGCTTCGGCGCTGCGGCCGTGTTCCGCCGCACGGCGTTTGAGCGCCTGGACGATGTGATCGTCGAGATTTCTGACAATGAGATTGGCCATTGCAGTCTCCAGTCGTTCGAATGATATCAATCGCAGCCCGCGCGGAAACAGATGACTAATGGTGGGCGCTGCACGCTAAAGTCCTGGAGTCATTCGACTTCAACCCTCTCTACCAGGTCTTTGATCTCACAGCCAAGGTATTTGCAGAGCGCATCGATCGTATCGGTGTTGGTGTTGTAGCCGGGAACGTTCGCGATCCTGGTCAAGGTTGTTCTTGAAATCCCCGTTTTCTCTACGACTTCGTTCAACGTAATTCTTCGCCGTTCATTGAATGACTTGTCATCCAAGAGACGTCTTATTGCTATTTGAATCACTGATAGATCTCCGTTCGTTGATGCGAAAACATACTCTGCGAATATCAGTTCGGCAAATAATGTCTTACAGGAAGACGTTTTACATTCTTGAAAGACATTTTTGCACTCAAGAAGTAAATATTTGCGCAAACAACCTGCATGTCGCGTGTGAGATGAATCAGATATGGCGCATTTGAATCATGTTTGGGCAATTTGCGTTTCAATCTTAATTTCTGAATTAGAATCCTGATCCTTGCCAAAGCGCAGCGAACGCAGGCAAGACAAGCGGGAGGTCGCGAGAAGGCGAAGCGTACAAGTAGTACGTGACAACGTTGAGCGGGGTTCCAACACAGTATTGGCAAATGCAGCAGCTTTGAAAGGAGACAGGGAAATGTCACAAGAATCCCCCGAAACATGGCCCCTCCGGCCATCCCACTCCGCCTCGGTCACGAGCGCCCTTTGCGCAGCAATCGCCGACCTCCTCCACGAAAGCGGCAGCAACATGTCCCGCGACACTTATCTAAAGGTATGCGGTCTGGCGACAGCAGCAGCTGTATTCAGCAATGAAGCCGCCCGCTGGTATTTCAATCGAATGGGCGAGGATCACGATTTGCTGGAGGCGCTGGAGGCGCTGGAGGATCGGGTAATGGAACGCGATAACGAGTAACGTCTTCGGCCATTGGGGGGGAACGAAGTGAAAAAACTGATCGCAGTTTTCCTGCTGCTGTATCTGCCATCCGCAATGGCGGATGTGTTGTTAGCGAACTGGAATGTGAAGCGCCTGGGTCACAAGCCCGCGAAAAATATGCGCCTTGGGCGAATGATCAGTGAATAGTCATTGGTGAATGGACCGCTTCGCGGAGCGACGGGTGACGCGGAAGAGCGCCCTGAATGACGCGACGCCGCGCGATATTTGCATTGGGTAGTGCTCACACCTGTGGGAATATGCACGTAACAAATAAACGGACGGGTGGGGTCGGGACGTGAATACGAGGCCATGGTTTTTGCTTGCAGTGACTATTCCAATGTCGGTCATTGCTGGCTGCGGGGGTGGCGATGCAGAGGAAGTGGTGGATTGCCAGCCGTTAACTGACGTTGCAGTTCCTGACGGTGATATTGGCGCCGCAGAAAAGAACCCGCTGCCGCTTGATCGGGGCAACATGGTCCCGGCAGGCGACGCCATGCTCATGCAGATGCAGATTCTCCAGTTTCTCCGGTGGGAGGTCCAGGACCTTGATTTGTGGGGTGATGGAGGGCACGAGGGCCGGTTTAATGGCGGGGTGATGAATTACACGGGTTGCCTCGCTGAAGACCATACCGGCGTCGTCAGGCTACAAATCACACGCTTCAATTTCGGGTCTGTCGGAGTTCAACGCAACATTGAAGTCGATGGTACGGCTGTCCTCGTTTTCCATGGCAAGAATGATTACACCTTCATTCCCGAGAATCTTTCCTTTGACAATGGTCGCCATGTCGCGGCAGTGAAAGGAGAGGCACGCATTCACATTGGTTCCCTCGCCACCTCGAATCTGTCGTTTGCCTTTGGGTCGGAAACATGGAACGCCCGCGCGTTGGAAATGGACGAAATTCCGTCGGTCGAGAGCGGGACAGTGTTCTCGTTCACTGGCCGAATTGAGCAGGTCGATGGCGGCTATCTCGACGTGACCACGCAGGAGCCAATTGAGGGCACGTTCCGCCTCGAAGGCGGCTTCTTCAGGCTTGCTGGAGCCAACCAGGCGGAGGCCGCGGTAGATCTGCGCGACCTGTTCGTTGGCGCTGCAATCCTGGATGAAGGCGGCGATGGTATTGAAGAGGCAGCGGGCAGGCTTGCGACCACGGCAGTAGAGAGAGTGTGGGCGGAAAACTCGTCGCGCGGAGAGACGGTCGCGTTCGCCTATGCGCCAACGATCAGCAAGAGCAGGGGGCAAGCAACTCCGGCAGTTCTCCCTGGCGAGCGCGTGGAATTAAGCGCCGCACTCAGCCTGATCGATCCTGAAACTGCGAGTTACCAGTGGGAGTTGTGGCAGCGCCCGTTGTTCAGCAAGGCCACGCTTGTCCATCCGACTGCCGTCAGACCGTACTTCGTTGCGGATGCTCCCGGCAACTACATCTTCGCCTTGCACGTCACTTCAAAGGGGCAGACGTCTACCGATCTCATGAATGTGAACGTCGCATCCTGGTGGCACGAGGGCGTTGGGCCCACGAGCGATGCGGGGGCCGGGCCGGATACCGATGCTGAAGTCGGGTCGCTGGTGCGCGTGGATCCGTTGATCGACAGTTACCATTCGACGCACGGCGGCTGGCATTTGCAGACGCCCTTGGGCAGCAACACAGTCGTGAACGGGGACCATGATGCAAGTTACCAGGAATTTGTACCGGATAAACAGGGCATCTATTTCCTTGACGGTGGGCTCCACATTTCCGTGGGTGTGGCGCGGGAGTACTTCGCACCGTTCCGTAGCAGGCACTTGCTGAAAGATGTAGTCGACCTTGATGGGGACGGACTGGAGGACCGGATCTACATCGAAGACAGCCGTTTTGTCGGCGAGGATGAGCTAATTGATGTTCTGGCGGTGTATTCAGCCGAACCGAACACGCCGTACTTGCTGAAGGAAATTGACCCCTGGCAAACCCTACCGGTGCTGACCGACCTGGACGGCGACGGCCGCAAGGAAATCGCAGAGCAGAAGCAGCTCGACGCCGATACGGTGGTGCTGCAAGTCGCGTTTCCTGCTGCACATCGCGGCAGTTACAAAACACCTGCCGAAACTGCCGGCTTCGACTTCGACAGCAGCTGCGGATTCATCTTCCATGAAATCCGCTTGCCCGATGGACAGCCTTTGCTCTATACCCGGCCTCGGTACTACGATGTTTCCTGGTGCCCATCATCCGATCACCACGCGTGGAGTTGGGACGGCGACAGTCTCGAACCCTACGCAGGAACGTTGAGCATAGAATCGTTCACGGAAGATTTCGTCCATCTTGATTTCAACGGTGACGGATGGACCGATATCGCGTCCCTGGAACGCCGTTTCGGTAGCTCAATAACCCTGTGGCAAGGTCAGCCAGACAATACCTACGTCGAGGCGGGAACATTGACTGAGCCTAATCAGAATGAGCTGGCCGCAGGTGACGTGAATGGCGATGGCAAGGACGAGCTTCTCGTTACTAGCCACGGCAGTCCAGACCCCGCCGAGTATCCTCGCGCGGAACTGTTCTACGATCTCGATACGGCAGGTTTCACAGGACGCACGACTCTTTATCGCGGGCCGTCCGGTAGCGGTCTTTATGCATCCGCGCTGCGTGACATCAACGACGACGGACGCAAGGATTTTGTTGTCCTGAACGGGGGCACGAGCTACGGGGGGGATCATGTTGCATTCGCCATACAACGCGCGGACGGCACCTTCGAACCGCCATACACCATGCCCATCTACCGCGTTCCGTACACGCTCACGACCCTTCGCTGGTTCGACGTCAACTGTGATGGTGAAGATGACTTGATTGTCGGGGACCGGCTGGTGATGTTCGCGCGACCGGTTGATTGAACCGTGAACAGGCTGCTTCGCGGAGTGACTAGCGACTAGTAAGAGCGCGGTTGCGCCGAGTGATCAGTGAGTAGTAAGAGCGAAAAGCGAAAAGCGAAAAGTGGAGAGCGGAGATATCCTCCTTCAGGCAAGTGCAGTTTGAACTGACACCGGATTCACCACCTTGGGTTGTTTATCTGGAAGAAAATCAAACCTCAGGCTTGCGTTCGTCCCGTCTACCCGGCTTGCTCTCATACATGCCGTATGCATATCGCATATGAAGAAGCGAATTGCCAGTCATCAGGATTCCGGAAGCGCCGCGTACGCCGTACCGCGCATAGCCAATGGGTACTGAAACCGCAAGACCTCGCCGTGGCCCTGAAACTTGTGGCCTTGAGCGGGGAGTGGCGCGCTATGCGTTTCCCCCAGTGCAGGGCGGGATAACCGTTGGGTTGCCGACTGCTCATGGCGTTTCACCATTGAAGGAAGAGTTGGCCGTTGCGGAAGATGGCGCGCCGGTCTGGCCTGACGCCAACGGTATCGCCCGCGGACCGATGGTGTTGCCACTCTATGAAAAGCTCCCTGCCGCAGCACGCGAGGACAAGAGCTTTCATGAACTGCTCGCGTTGTTCGACGCGCTGAGGATCGGGCGCGCCCGGGAACGTAAACTCGCCGAGGGGTTTCTCAAGAAAAGGATTTGAGTCATGAATGCACGGTCAAGGACGATCCGAATTTCAATTTATTGCTGCAGGCCGCCGCCGCACTCGAAGAGTTGCGCAAGCAGTTGGTCTTCCTGGGTGGATGAGCAACCAGCTTGTTGGTTACCGCTGTTCGCGCAGAAAGCATTCGCGCAACACGGGATGTCGATGCCGTGGTTGAAGTCGTTTCCACCGCCGATTACCACGCGTTCGAACGAAAACTCGCAGCGAAAGGTTTTCAACCGGATGTCGCGCCGGAAGCGCCGATCTGCCGTCGCACCCGAAATGGCGTCCGCCTGGATGTCATGCCACCCATTCCGGAGTTGCTGGGGTTCGGAAACCGTTGGTATCCGCAGGTGTTGCAATTGTGGAAGCCGTTCGAGCTCACGGAAGACGTTTCGATCCGTCTCTTTACGGCGCCGCTATTCATCGCGACGAAGCTCGAGGCATTTCGCGGCAGAGGAAAGCGGGATTACCTGGGCAGCCACGATCTGGAGGATTTGCCGAGCGTCGTGGATGGTCGCGGAGAGCTTTTCGACGAACTGATCGCGTGTGACGACGAACTGCGCAATTACATCTCGAAGGAAATCGGCGCACTGCTACGCAATGACGAATTCGTTGCGGCGCTACCCGGGCATCTTCCCGTGGACCCTGGCGCACAGGCGCGCCTTCCGCAGTTGCTTGAGCGACTGCGTTTGATCTCCAAGGACTGAAGATCGACGGTGGAACGGCGAGAAGTTGAAGTTAAAAGCGGAAAGTAAAAAAGGGCGTGCCTCGCGGCACGCCCTTTCTTTTTACTTCAACGCTACTTGTCGATGCCGAAACGTTCCGCAGCTTGTGCCTTGCTGTGCGGCATGATCGGCGACGCCTTGCCGCCGCCAGGTACGTGCGTCGCAAGTGCTTCGAGATCCAGCGCAATTTCATCCGCCAGCGCCAGTGAGTCCCGATCGAGCAAGCGAATGACGACACGATCGGCAGTTGCCGGACGTTCAATTTCAACGAACGGCTTTGTGCCTTGCCATTCTTCGCGTGCCCAGGAAAGCGTCTTGCCATCGGAACCGAAGATGGCTTCCACGCGATAGTTTCCCTTGTTGCCGTTCAACGGTACGCGCAATGCTGTTCTGTCGATGCGAATGGCATCGGGGATGAACTGCGCGTTGCTGTGGCTGACCATTGCTACCGCCGTCGCTGTACGGCGAAACGGCGTGCCGTCGTGCAATTGCCCGTCGGCATCCACGCGCACGGCGGCTTCCTGCAGGCCCTTGCCGCGCGGCGCGGTGAACATGCCGGTGTAGACACCATCGTTGGCATTTACGTCCGCATCATTGCCGTCATCGCGCAATGCAACTTTCCCTGCGCCACGGACGATGGCGTTGACGTTTGCCGTGGATGTACCGGGCAGACTTGCCATGACGGTGACAGGTTCGCCCGCACGTGCGGCGAGCGGTGCGAGCTGCACGGACATCTCAAGACTGCTTTCCGGTTGCAGCACGGCGTACTTCAAAGGGCCGGAGCCACGAGCGGTTTCCAGCCTGATGTTGTGCGCGCCGCGCGGCAGCGAGGCGAGATCGATGCGCGCGCCGACGGATGGCACGCCCATGCTCTCGAGTTCCGGATTGCGAAACGGCTGGTTGGGCAACGCGCGATCACCGCGTGCTTCGGATGCACGTGCGGTGATCGGTTGTTCATCGAATACAACGAGCCAGGCATTCGATGCCGCATCAAGCGGAATATCGAGCGTCGCCTGGCCGTTGCGAATGACGGTTTCGCCCACGAACACGCGCGAGAAATGCTCAGGCCCGGCAGCGCCGGGCTGTGGCATGGTTGCAGCCGGCAAGGTGCCGGATTCGGCGGCGATGGCCGCGTGAAGGCTGCCTGAAAACAGGAGGCCCGCGATAAGTAATTTCTTCATGGTGTGGCCTCCTTAGTAATCAGTGCCGAGCGCGTTGCCGATCTGTCGGTAATCGTTGCGCCGGTTGTGATGATGGTTGGCTTCGGTGCGAAACCACTGGTAGCCGACGGCTTCCGCGGAATATTCCGCGACCATGCCGTCGTCTTCGCCGGGCAAGCCCGCGATGCCGGAGAGCGTGGCGAGACCGATGTCCTCGGAGTGAAAGCGTGACCAGTAGTCGTTCCACAGTCCCCAGCCCGAAATCCACCAGAACGATTTCGAGAGCGCGGGACGTCCCGACGTGCCGGACAACCAGTACTGGTTGTAATAGGCCATCGCATCCGTGGTGAGGTTCTGCGTGGAGTTGGTGTCCTGGCCGACAAGATCCACCATCCAGCCGGTGAGCCAGGAACCGGACAGCGAGCCGGCAAGGTTTGCCGCTTCGCTGCCCTTCTGAGGTGCGGCGATGGTGTTCACCCAGCGCGTGGCGTTGATGATGGCGGGATAGCGCGAATCCCATGTCGGGTTCGAGAATATCCAGCGAGTGACGACGCCGCCGAACGAGTGCGTGTTGATGACGAGATCGGTGATGCCCTGCTGTGTGACGAAGGCATGCACTTGCGCGGCTACCTGGTCGGCGGCTTCCCACATGTAGCGCGTGCCGTCGTAATGCACGATGAGGTACGGAACCTGGTAGTCGTGCGTCACGGCGCGGATCATGTCTTCGCCCCAGTAGGCGCGGGAGACGGAAGTGTTGGCGAGGTCGGCGCCGCCCTTGCCGTGGATCAGCACGACGCCGGTCTTGGCCAGCGCGGGCGTGGCCGCAAGGAGGCAGATTGCGGCGATTCCGCAATGGATCAGTCTGCGTAGCATGGAAGTTCCCCTTTGAAAGCGTGATAACGCGTTGCGCTTCCATGCGTCCCCATCCCTTGGGGGTTTCTACTAAAGGTCGTGCCGCAGTGCAAATTCGCGTGTTAAATCGCGAGGGCGGGAGCTTCATGAAGCGTGCGGTTCGCGGAGTGACGCGGAAGAGTGCCGCTACGGAAGTGAGCGGAGTTACCAGTGATCAGCAAGAGCGCAGCAAAGCGGGGTGGCCGCGGCTAAACTCTGAATTCGATTCGGTACCCCCGCAGGAGAATCTCATATTGAAACAAGCTGGAATGCTGGCGATTGTCTGCGTGGCAATGAGCATGTCGTCTGCCTGTACACGCGAAGACGTGAAGCGCGGGATCGAGCAGGTTCGCGGCGAGATCGACAACGGGTCGGCGCTGAGCGGGGAGGAAATTGCCGCTGGCCTGAAGGAAGCACTTGCGGTGGGTTCTGCTCGCGTGTCCGATCGGCTGGCAGTTACCGATACGTTCAACAACGACGCCGCGATACGCATTCCGTTGCCAGACAAACTGCGCGATGTCCGGGATGCGCTCGGCAAGGTTGGCATGGCGTCGCGCATGGACAGTCTTGAAGTCCGATTGAATCGCGCAGCGGAGCGTGCAGCACCGGAAGCAAAGACGGCGTTCATGAATGCGATCCGACAGATGACCTTGCGCGATGTGATGGATATCTACAACGGCCCCGATGATGCGGCTACACAGTATTTCCGCCGCACGATGTCTGCGGATCTTGCTGGCCGCATGCGGCCGATAATTCAGCGATCCATGAATGAGGTCGGTGCGATCCGCGCTTACGACGATGCGATGAAGCAGTACAAGTCGTTGCCGTTCGTACCGGATATCAGCACCGATCTCACCAACCATGTTGTAGAGGGTTCGCTGGCCGGCATTTTTCATTACCTTGCAAAGGAAGAATCCGCGATTCGCAATGATCCCGTTGCGCGCACGACGGAATTGTTGCGCCGGGTGTTCGGCCGGTAATCTCGGTCAACTGCGCCAGGAACGCGTACGGAAATCCTCTCAGTAGCGTTTGAGGATTTCTTCCATCTGCCCAATCTCTTTTTTCTGCGTTTCGATGATCTGATCGCACAGCATGTCGATCTCGGGATCCGTGATCGCGGATTTCTCGCACATGAGAATAGCGGCCGAGTGATGCGGGATCATCGAACGCAGAAACTGCGCATCGTGGATCAGCGCCTGCGAACGCACCATCAAGAACAGGCCGATGAACGCCAGCGGAACGGCGATGAACAGCACGATATTCAAGCGCTGCTTCTGAAACATGCGCGCCATGACGATCAGCATGACAAGCACCATGGGTGCCGCCATTAGCAGTGCGCGATAGACGCGGTTCAGGTTGAACTGAAAGTGCGAGAGATTGTCGATCGTCACGTACGTGATGAAGTACATCGCGATGGTGTTGATGAAAATCGCGATCGCCAGCTTCAGATAAGGGGAGCGCACGGTCCACCTCCGTCTTTTCCGTGGTTACCTCCATTATTTGCCGCAGCGCAAGGGCGGGATATGCGGTATTTCCAAGGGAGTAATCAACGGCGATGGGGTGGCTCACTTACGTGCACTCCGGTCTTTCAAAAGCGCATTGGTAAAACAGGTGCACGCTATTTCAAAGACGGTGCTGCGCGTGAAAGCAGCAGACGCTGCGGCGAGAGTCATTTGAAAAAACGGAGTGATGAACGGCGGAGAAAGAGCGGCGCTGATGCGCGCCGCTCTCTGTGACGTATGCGTTACGCTGCTTTGCTTGCCACATCGTTCGGATGCACGGCGCGAAACCCGACCGCAAGCCTGTTCCAGGTGTTGATGGCGCCGATGAGCAGGGTGAGGCTTACCTGTTCCGCTTTGCTGAATTGTGCGGCCATCGCTTCGTAGACATCGTCCGATGCGTGCGTTTCGGAAAGCAGGGTAAGTGCTTCTGTCCACGCGAGCGCGGCGCGTTCCCGTTCCGTGTACATGGAGGATTCACGCCAGGCATCGAGAAGGTAGATCCTCGCCTCGCTTTCGCCGGCCGCGCGCGTATCCGCCGTGTGCATGTGCAGGCAGTATGCACAGCCGTTGATCTGCGATGCGCGAATCTTCACGAGGTGCGCCAGGCTATACTCAAGGCCGGATTCCTGGATGGTCATTTCGAGAGCCATCATCGCCTTTACGAGTTCCGGCGCGACGGCCAACGGGTCGAGTCTTGGTTTCATGTCGGTCTCCTTTTGCATCTGCAGTACCGCGAACCGTCGTGGGTGCGGTTCCGTTATTGATACAGACGGGCGGGCAGCGAAGCTTGTGACAGTCAATCGTGCAAATCCGGCAATTCGATGCGCGCGAGTTTTTCGGGGTTGATGACGTTGTAACCGGCAAGAATGTGCGTGCCATCGGTTTCCAGGGCGAGCGCCCAGAAGAGGCGGCCTTCGCGGTACGCGACGATACCGGTCTCGCCGTTGATGGATGCGAGGCGGAATTCGAACTGGTCCAGGTACGGTTGCATCGCGCGGCGCGAGAAACCGGCCATCAGCTTCGCGACACGTGCGCCGCCTGTCAGTGTTCGCGAAGTCGCCGGTACCTTGCCGCCGCCGTCCGCGGTCCAGGTGGCGTCTTCCGAGAACAGTTCCACCATCGCTTTCTGATCGCCCGTGCGCATGGCGTCAAGAAAGCGTGTCAGCAGGCGGCGGTGCGCGGTTTCACTGACGGTGAAGCGCGGCTTGTCGCGGCGTACCCGCTCCCGCGCCCGGCTTACAATCTGGCGGCAGTTCGTCTCGTTCTTGCCGAGAATGCGGGCAATCTCCGCGTAGTCGCACTCGAACACATCGTGCAGCAAAAAAGCGGCGCGTTCTTCCGGCGCGAGCTGTTCCAGTACGACCATAAATGCCATGGAAAGATCGGATGCAAGTTCCGCTTGTCGATCCGCCGGTGCGGCTACACCGTCAACCAGCGGTTCCGGCAGCCACGGTCCCGCATACGCTTCGCGTTCCGTGCGTGCAGACCGCAGCCGGTCTATGCATAACCGCGTCATGGTGGTTGTCAGCCAGGCGGCCGGCACTTGCACGCGCTCCATGTCGACCTTGTGCCAGCGCAGGTAGGCTTCCTGGAGCATGTCTTCCGCGTCGGCGCGCGAGCCGAGCATGCGATACCCGATACCGTAAAGCCGGGCGCGATGCTGGTTGAAGATGTCGGCGCGTTGGTTCATGGCGTGCGGTCTCCGGATTGTGAAACTACACCAATGACGGGCGAGACAGGAGGGTTGTGACAGGTGCTCGATTAACGGCCGTTCGCATTTCAGTCGTCTCATTGATAACAGCGGTGAAACCGTCCCGTTACGCTTGAATGCTTCGTTGAGCTGGAGTTATCCCGTGAGCGTTCCCACCTACTGCCGTGCCGGCTGGTTGTTGCTGGCAATCCTCGTTATTCCGCTTGTCATTCCTTTGGCCACCGCAGAGCCCGGCAGTCGCGAGGATGCGACGCCGTGGTTCGGGCTGGGTTCGATTGTCGGCAGGATTCTCGATATCCAGGAGAAGATCGCGGATACGCAGCAGGAAATGGCGGAAGCGTTGAGCCGGAAAGACGAGAAGTACACGGAGACGTTGAAACGACTTGAAACGAAGCGCCGGAACGCGAAGGAAATCGGCTGGCCGTTCATCACGGATACGAAGCGCGATTACGCGGAGCGTATCAAGGAGGTTCGCCAGGATCTGAACGAGGAAAAGGAGGATGTGCGTTCGGATTTCGAGAAATCCCAGGACAGGCTCGAACGGGAAATAAAGGATGCGCTGGCATCACCGCCGGCATCCACCGCACGGGAACGCATGGAGCTGGTAAGGAGCGGAACCCCGACGCGCGAGGCGCATGAGGTCTACAACGCGTTGGTGAATCTGCGCGAGTCGATTCTGAAGCTCAACAGCCGCTTGAGCGCGGAGAGCACGAACTATCGATTGGCGTCGACGACGTACAAGGCGCAGATGCAGCTGTATCGGTATGTCATTCAGATGAACCAGGAATTTCGCGAGCGCATTGATCAGGTGTACAAACCGGGCATGAAGGATCTGGAACAACGCATCGGCGCGGCGTTGAAGAACACCGAAACATCGGCGATGTCCGACGCGCAGAAGCAGCGCGAGAAACAGAAGCTCGAAAGAATCCGGATCGCGCTGCAGGAAGGCTACCCGAAGCTGGACAGGCACCGCGCGTGGGCGGCGCGAAACATCGAGATCGTGCAGAACCTGCTGGATGTTCACGAGACGCTGCTCGAGAACGTGGAGATCGCGGGCGACGCTGCCGCCTTGATTTCGGAAGTGAACTCGGAGATCGAAGGGCTGGATTTCGTCGCGCCGGAGTTGATCGAGTACGACCTTGAAGCGTCGGATTTCGAGATCGGGGAGCCGGCTGAAACGGAGTGAGCGACGACGCTTCGCCGAATGAATATTGAACAGGGATCAGTGAAGAGCAAAGAACGACAAGCGTTAAAAAATGTGAGCGGCAAAAAACCAACCGGCGTGTTGCACGCCGGTTGGCATCCGTTTTATCTCACCATTCCCTGTTGCCCGCGAGGAACTGCGCGAGTTCACCTGTTGTGGCCTCGGCCATTTCCACGGCTGCGCGCACGTTGACATAGCCTGCGCCGACCTCGTGGTACGCGTAGCCAGGCATCGGCTCGGCAGTGGCGTCGAGGATGTTCTCGATCTGGTCGGGCGAGAGCGAGGGATTTGCTTCGAGCAGCAGCGCGGCGGTGCCTGCCACAAACGGCGTCGCCATGCTGGTGCCGCTCATGCCCGCGTAATACAGGTGATATGTCGGGTGCGCGGGATCAAGCACGGGCCCGAGGATCGGCAGCGGTGTGTTCGCTGCGCGCGTCGAGATGATGCCGTCGCCGGGCGCTGTGATATCCGGATGCTTGATCGAATCGCCTGGCACCCCGCGGCTGGAGAAATCCGCCAGTTCCTTTTCGGGTGTGCCGGCCGCGACATTGATGACCCAGGGTGCGATCGCGTACTGGTTCAGCGTGTTGTTGTCCGGGCCGGAGTTGGAGGCTGCGAACAGCACGACCATGCCGTTTTTATAAGCTTCGTAGGAGGCGATGTTGATCGGGTTGTTCGGGTCGAAGTTCTCGCCGTCGCCGCCGCCCCACGAATTCGTGATGACGTCGATGCCGAAACGTTCCTGGTTGGCGAGTGCGTAGTCGAAACCTTCCAGCGCGAACAGGATTGCGATTCCTTCGCCGGCACCAAGACCGACAATACTCGCCGCCGGCGCGATGCCGGCGTGATAGTTCGCGCGGCGCTCGTCGTTCGCGGAGGCAGCACCCGTGCCGCCGACCGTACCCGCCACGTGCGTGCCATGCCCGCTGCTGGTATCGGTGTTCGGAACGTTTTCAAGATAGAGCGGTGAAAGGCCGAACAGGCCGAGATCGCCGACGATCTTCACGTTCTGAATCGTCTTGCTGCCGAACGAGAGATCGGGATGCAGGCCGTCGACGCCGGAGTCGAGCACCGCGACGGTGACGCCCGCGCCTTTGTAACCGTAGTTGTCGTGCACGAAGTGTCCGCCGGTGATTTCACCCGAGGTGTAATTCGAATATTCGAGCGGTGCGTTGTAGTAGATGCTCTCGACGCTGTCCCACTGGCGTACAGCAGCAATTTGCGCCTCGGTGAGGCGCGCGCCGGCCATGGGCAGCACGTTGAGTTCGAGCGCGTCCACGCCGAGCAGGTCGGCGAGCGAGCTGACTGCACCGCGATCCCTGAAGGTGACGATGACTTCATGCGGACCCTGGAGCGTGGCGATGCGCTGCGACAGCAACGGGTCCAGCAAGCCCTCGGCGCGTGCTGGCGTCAACGCCAGGGCCAGCAGGAAAGCGGCAGCGACCGAGGCCCGGAGGAGGGAACGGTGCAGGTGGCGAATAATCATGATGGAAACTCCTCAGACAATAATTGCCGAAGGTTCTCCTGTGGCTTTCGGCGGAACCATGCAGGAAATCCACCAACAGCCGCATCTTGCGGTGGCGTTCGCGGGTGCGATCTACAGGATTCAACCGAACGTTGGCGAGGCTTGACCGCATTCGATCAAGCGCGCATTCCGCGCGGGAAGTCCGTCCACATCATCGGCGCGCTCGCGCTTTCCGCCACGAGATCAGCGTGTGAGATTGCGGCAGGTTTGTGCGGTTTCTTCGTCGGCGGGAAACAGGCATTCGATACGCAGTTCATCGAGCGTGATGTCGCGCGGCGTACCGAACGTGGTGAAGGTCGAAAAGAAACGCAGCTCCAGATTGCCCCTGCCGAACACGGTCGTCAGCAACGGCAAGGGAGCTGCGTCCACTTCACGAGTGCGCCAGCGCGCGGGAATGCCGGGATAGGCGAGTATTTCATCAAGCAGTGCCCTGGCTTTCATATCGGTAGGTGCGGCCGCCACTTCGTTGTGCAGATGGCGGATGAGATCGCCCGCCACTTCCTCCCAGTTCACGACTGCCGAACGCATGTCGTTCGGATCGAACACCTGCCGCATGACGTTGTTGTGCACGGGCGGGACATCGCGCAGCAGGCCGAAGACGCGCTCGAGCGCGCGGTTCGTCATGAGCACATCCCAGTGGCGGTTGAAGACCAGCGCCGGATAGGGTTCCTGCTGATTGATGATGAACTCGATGGCCCGTTGCACCGGTTTCATCTCGACCGTGGTCAACGCCGTTTCATGAAATCCCGGTGCAAAGCCCGCGGCGATCAACAGCGCGTTGCGCTCCCGCAGCGGCATCTCAAGCGCATCCGCGAGCCGCGCGATCATATCGCGGCTGGGTTGCGACCTGCCGGTTTCCACGTAGCTCAGATGCCTTGCCGAAATCCCGGCCTCAAGGGCGAGATCGAGCTGGCTCATGCGTCGCGCGGCGCGCCATTCGCGCAGTAACGCACCCGCCGCTGCAAACGGCTTCGAAGGACGGCGCAGGTTTGTAACTGTCATACGAGCATTCTGCGATTCGCATGACATCAAGTCCATGACCTCGCAGGTCATGTTTTCATGACCTTTCGCGTCATTGATTCCGTGAAGCGCGGTGATGGATTCTCACGTTCCGCTCATCTGACCGAGGAGAACTCCATGCGCCGTCGGGAATTCATCAAGGCCGCCTCCGGGATGCTCGCCGCCAGCGCATTGGTTGCATGCACCGCGCCCTTTTCGCGTGCCACCGCCGTGCTGGCTGGCGCTCATGCTGATCGTTCGCTGGATGCCGCCGCGTTTCATGCCGAGCGGTGCGTGGCGCGTACCCGTTATGGCGCGGTGGCCTACGTCGAGCGCGGCATCGGCGACACCGCGTTGTTCCTGCACGGCTTTCCGCTCAACGGGTTCCAGTGGCGCGGGGCCATCGAACGGCTGTCGCCGTATCGCCGTTGCATCGCGCCGGATTTCCTGGGGTTGGGTTATACGGAGCCCGCGACAGGCGAGGATTTCACGCCGGAAGCGCAGGTCGGAATGCTGGTTGCGCTGCTCGACGAACTCTCGATTCCTGCAGTCGACATCGTCGCCAATGACAGTGGCGGACAGGCCGCGCAAATTTTTATTGCACGCCATCCGGAGCGCGTACGCTCGCTGCTGCTGACCAATTGCGACACGGAAATCGACAGTCCGCCTCCGGCGTTGCAACCGGTGATCGACATGTCGAAACGCGGTGAGTTTGTCGACCAGTGGCTAGCGCCGTGGCGCGCGAACCCGCTACTCGCGCGTTCGCCGCAGGGCATCGGCGGCATGTGCTACACCGACCCCGCGCATCCGACGAACGAGGCGATCGAGGTTTACTTCGCGCCGCTGGTGGATTCCGCCGTTCGCAAATCGCAGACGCACGCTTACGCCGTCGCGCTGGAACGCAATCCGCTGACCGGCATAGGCCATGCATTGCGACGTTTCCGCGGTCCGGTGCGCATCGTGTGGGGTACGGCCGATGACATCTTCTCGGCGGAGAGTCCGGATTTCCTGGATCGCGCATTCGGCAACTCGCGGGGCGTTCGTCGTCTGGAAGGCAGGAAGCTGTTCTGGCCGGAAGAACTGCCGGAAGTCGTTGCCGAGGAGGCGCGGGCGCTCTGGGACGTTTGATAGTGCTCAGCTAGAACCTTCACTTTCGTGGCTTGCCTGCGCTTTTTTGTGTTGCGTACTTTTCGGGTGCTTCATGCACGTCGTTTTGCGGGTGCACTTTTATATGCATGCGCAGCCAGCCGGCGAAATCCTTCTCGGGGAGTTTGCCTTCGGCAAGCGCGAGATAGAGCGGAAACAGTTCAACGTCGTCGGCCTCAAGCGAGGCATGGTTGAGCACGATGAATGTTTCGCAGCAAACGGCTGCCGTACGTTTGTTGCCATCGATAAAGGGATGATTGCGCGCCAGGCCGAATGCCAGGTTGGCTGCGAGTTCCGCAAGATCAGGCAGTGGATCGCCGTATGCGTACGACTGTTGGGGTCTTGCCAGCGCCGATTCGAGCAGCGTGATGTCGCGGACGCCGCTGCTGCCGCCGTGCTCGGCAAGTTGACGGTCATGGATGGCCAGCACGAGTTCCTTTTCGAGCCAGATGATCATGATCAATTCTCCGAGAGCTTGTGCAGCAGGTTGCGGCGGTCGCGCATGACACGTTCCGCGACTTCCATCTGGTCGGCGAGTTTCGGATCGAACGCGGTGAGCTTGATGCCGTCCGGCGTTTCAAAGGCATAAAGCGTGTCGCCTTTCTCGACGCGCAGGCGTGCAAGCAGTTCCTTCGGCAGGATGACGCCGGCGGAGTTGCCGACGGCGGTGATCTTGAGTTTCATGGCGGCCTCCCTGTTGAGTTATAACGAATGTTATACGGCGCTCCATGGTCCGCGCAAGGGCCGGCTTTGCCGTGTGTTCACTGTTCCGCCAATATCTCCGCCGGCTGCAGCTTCCGCAGGCGCATTGCCGGAATGATCACCGCAATGCTGCCGATGACGAACAGCAGCAGCACGGCGAGTCCGATGCTCAGCGGATCGGCGGGGCGCACGTCGAAGAGATATTCCTGCAGGCCGCGGCCGATCACGAGCGCACCGGCAAGGCCGGCGGCGCTGCCGATGGCGAGCAGCAGTGTGGAGTAGCGCAGCAGCAGCTGATACAGGTCCGCGGGTTGCGCGCCGACAGCCAGCCGGATGCTGAATTCGCGTATGCGCTGCGTGACGTTGAAGGCGATCAGCCCGCCGATGCCGACCACGGCGATGGCAAGCACGAGTCCCGCGAAGATGTTCAGCAGCAGCGTCAGCAGCTCGGTGGATTCGATGGCGACGGCCTTGATTTCGACCATGGTCAGCACGCGATCGATGGGTTGCTGCGGGTCGAGTTCGCGCAAGGCGGCGCGCAGCGCATTCTTGATATGACCGGTATCGCCCCGCGTGCGCAACACGATGCGTCCCACAAAACCGGTCTGCCGGAACGGCATGTACAGTGCGGGTCCTTCCGCCTGGCGCGGCCCGTACTGGCGCACGTCATCGACAATACCGACGATCTCATACGCAACGTCACGGCCGTCGATGAACATCGAGTTGTCCGGCTGGATGCGGCGGCCCACGGCGTTTTCTCCCGGCCAGAGTTCGGTGGCGAGCGCGCGGTTGACGATCGCGACGGGCAGTGCCTCCGCATCATCCCGGGCTTCGAAGTTGCGCCCGCCCAGCAGGCGGATGCTCATGGTGTCGAAATAGGCTTCATCCGCGACGCGGTAGTCCACCAGCGGCAGTGCGCCGGGATCACGGTTGGGCGAGTCGGGCAGCGAGATGCGCGTGGTGTTGAAAGGCGCGTTCGATTCCATGGGCATGAGCGAAGCGAAACCCACGTGCGTAACGCCGGGCACCGCTTCCAGCCGTTCGCGCAGGCGCTCGGCAAATGCAAGGCGCGCCGGTGCATCCGGGTAACGCGCGGGGTTCAAGCTGATCCTGCCGGAGACGACGTTTTCCATCGTGAAACCCGGCTGCACGCTGTTCAGTTGCGCGAGACTGCGCAGCATCATCAACGATGCGGTGAGTACGACCAGTGTGAGCGCGATCTGCACGATGACCATTCCGTCGCGCGCGCGACTGGAAGCTGCGGACGCCGTGACGGCACGAGCGCCGAGTTGCGCGCTCACGGGTTGCGCGCTCTTGCGCAGGCCAAGCACGGGCAGCAAACCGGCGAGAATCCCGACGGCGAGCGACACCAGCAGTGCGTAGGCGAGCACGCCGGTATCGACTTCGGCGCGTGCCGCGAGCGGGTTCAGGCGCACGGCGAACTGCGCGAGCAATTGCGTGGTCAGCACGGCAAAGCCGATGCCCGCTACGCCGCCGAGCAGGCCGAGCAGCGCGTGTTCGACAAACAGCAGCCTGGCGAGGCGTCCGCGTGTAGCACCGAGTGCGGCGCGGACGGAGAGTTCGCTTTCGCGCCGTGCGGTGCGGGCGAGTGTCAGGTTGGAGACGTTTGCGAGTGCGGCGGCCAGGATCAATCCCGACACCAGCAACAGTAACAGGCCGGTCTGCCGGAACGGTTCCGCGATCTCGTCCTGCAGTTTTTCCGCGCTCACCCGGTGGCGGCCGCCGTCGGGATAGCTTTCGGGGTATTGCGCGGCGAGACGGTTCGCGATGGTGTCGAGCTCCGCGCGCAGTTCGGTCATGGAAACGTCGGGCCGCTTGCGCGCGAACATCGCCATCATGCGCATGTCGCGATTCTCGGCCATCGCATCGCTCGATCGCGTCGGGCAGTGCGGCGTGGTGATGAAGATGTCCGACGTGTCGATGTCCATGTCCGCCGGGAGCACGCCGATCACTTCGTGCGCCTTGTCGTTCATTACCAGCGAGCGGCCAATGATGTTCGGGTCGCCGCCGGTCTTTTCCTTCCAGAAGCGGTGGTTCAGCAGGATGGTCGGTGCAGCGTCAGGCGCATCCTCGCCGGGGCGGAAGGTGCGCCCGAGCAGCGGGCGCACTCCGAGCATGTCGAAGAACCCCGCCGACACCACATCGGTCTGCACGCGGTACGGCTGGTCCAGGCCGAGCAGCGTGAACGACATGGTGTGCAACTCTTCGACTGCCGTGAGCGTTTCGCTCATCGCGCGATAGTCGGCGACTTCCGTCGCGGAAAACGGCAGGGCGGTCGGACGCGCCGTATCGATGTACTGCTCGAACCGCACGACATGCTCGCTTTCGCCAAAGAACAGTGAATCGAGCAGCACCGCCTTGTAGAGGCTGAAGACGCTGGCATTGACCCCGATCCCCAGCCCCAGGGTGAGCACGATGGCCAGCACCGCGCCCGGTGTGCGGACGAGATTGCGGAACGCGTGGCGAAGGTCGTTCATTGTCTTTCTCCTGGTCGTTCCGAAAACGGAACGGAATACAGCACCTTTTCCCGGCATCGAACACTGCGCGGCGGTGGAACCGCGAAAACGGCAGCTGGCAGGTTCGTTTTATGCTTTATGCGGTAGTTGTAATGCAAGGAGTGTGCCGAGCCGCTTCGCCGAGTGATCAGCGAATAGTGCGCGGTTCGCTTGCCGGAAAATCAACGTCCTCCCGTGCATCTTTTTCTTCCCTTCCATTGAAGGCGTGGAGAGCGGTGACCATGTTCCGCCCGATGCCGCTATTCATGCCGGCATCGCACTCCGCCGCATTCCCGCGGCAAGTACAACGTGTTGTCCGAGGAGGATCACTATGACCCATGACGCCAGGCACGAATCTCCCGATCACTGGAAAAATCGACTGTCCCGTTTTCTTGTGCGCCTGCTGTTGCCGGCCACGCTCGCCGTCGGCGCGTTCATGCCCGTTCACGCGGACGAACCGGCGCCGAACGAACACACCGCGCGGCATGAGGTGGACTTCATGCAGCACACCATCGATCACCATCTGTATGGAATACGAACGAGCGAGTTGTGCACGCAGCGTGCCACGACGCCCGAGTTGATCGAGTTGTGCACGACGACAGCCGCTAATCAGCAGGCCGAACTGGATCAGCTGCAGTCCTGGTTGCAGGATTGGTATGGCGAAACGCATGAGCCGCATCTGGCGCAGTCGCAGCGTGACATGCTCGCGCAGCTGGAAACGTTGAGCGGCGGCGAATTCGAGAGAAGCTTTCTGAAAGGCATGGTTTCGCATCACGTGGTCGGCATCAAGCATGCCGCGGGTTGCGAAGCGGAATTACATCACGATGAACTGCTGACCGCATGTGCGACGTCCGTCGCCATGCAGGCGGAAGAGATTCTCACGATGCGCGAGCTGCTTTGCGACGCATACGGTATCTGCTCGCTGGAGTTGCGTGAAAACCCGATCGCGGACAGTCCGGCGGACGACGGCGCGGCGGAGGATGCGGCGCCGGAGGATGATCAAACGCCCGACGACACGCCCGACGATGACCCGGACGACGACACGGATGATGATGACATGCCAGACGACGACACGCCGGACGAAGGCGACGTGTCAGGTGACGGCGGTCCATGACGGAAGCAGTGAACACCGGGCAGTGAAAGAATCCGCAGGCGTGGAGTGACACGTTGAAAGCGACGAGTAAAGCGCCGGAAGCCGACCTGGATCAGAGGGGCGCGCTTTTTCTCCTTCCTCATTACTCGTGAAGCGCCCACTCACACGTGTCACTCTGCGCCGGCGGCCTGACCGCATTCACTGATCACCGGGCTCTTCACGGGAAGCACTGTTTTCCGTGATACTTTGCGCTGTTCCCGGCCAACAGCGGCAACACATGCTCAACATGCTGCTCGTACGCTCGCGTCACCTGCCACGTGTCACCATGCACGCATGGCATCGCGAGCAGTACACCGAGGCGCGGCTGCGCGAACTGCACGCGTTTTCCGCGCGCCTGATGGCCGAGGATTTCGGGCACTTCCAGATTCACGCCCGCACGAACGATGTCGTGCACGTGTTCCGTCGCGCGGATACGAACGACGTCATAGGTTTTCAGTTCTGGCGAACGGCGGACATGCCGCTGCCACGCAGCCGGATCATTCTGGGCGGAAAGCTGCGCATTGATCCCGCATTTCGAAACCGCGGCCTGCATCTGCTGTCGGGCCTGGCGTTCTTCCTGCAACAGAAGCTGCGTCATCCGTTCGTCCGCTACTACCGCCTGTCGATGGCCAGCATTTTCGGTTTCGTGTCCATTGCAGACTCGCTGCGCGAGTACCGCTTTCTCGATCTGCGCGCTGCCGGAAAAGTCGAGCAGGCGATCGCCGGGTCGTTCCGCCGCCTCGCGCTGGAAAACGATTTCGAGCTGGACGAACGTACGGGCGCGATGTTCGTGAACATCTTCATGACTCCGGAGACACTGGAGCGCTACCCGCAGGCGTATTTCGACAAGGCGGCGGCGCGCGCATACGCTACGGTCAATCCGGAATTTCGCAGCAACGGCTGTTTCGTGAACTTCTGGTTCCGGTTCACCTTCCGGAATCTGCTTGCGATGGTTCGACAGATCAACCGCAAGCTGCGCTGAGAAAACAGCAGGCGTATCGCGACCGCGATTTCACCGCCAGCTTCAAAGCGACAAGCCGGTCAATGCGAAGATCACGAGCCATCGGGGCGTTTTCGGAGCCAGGCGCGACATGCGGGTGATGCACGTCGATCGACGACGATGACATGCGCCGGAAAAAAGGCTATACCGGAGTATCGACAATGCCGGGGGGGGCTGGTCATGCGTCGTTCGTTGAAAGTCATCGTCTCCGTTCTGCTCTCGCTCATGTTTTTTTCCGTTCATGGAGCTTCGCGAGCTTCCGGTTCCGCCGGCGGAAGTTCTCCGTCTTTTGCGGCCGTCGCCGCCGCGGATGCCGCTATTGATACCGTCGACTGGGGTGTTTACGGCCAGCTCGTCGGCAAACGCTGGCACACACAGATCGGCGGGATGGATCTGGTTTCCGAGTACACCTGGAAAGTACCCGGTCGCGTGCTGGAGCAACGCGATCACATGACGGGCATGGGCGGGCAATTGGACACCGTCATCATCCTGACTCATACCTACGATGTGAATGCGCGATTGATTCGCACCTCGATGAATCTGGGCGGCGCGGCGTCGACATGGACATCGGCGGTGAACGCCGACGGCAGCCTTTCGGGAACCGTCGAGAGCAACGGCACCGTGACGAACCACACGATCCGGATGCCGGATGCGGCGCACCTGGAAGTCAGCTCGGTCATCCGCGATGGGCGTGGCAACGTGGTCAATAATATCAACGCGCTTTATCGGGACATGGAGATCGCCGGCATCGAAGCGGGCCTCGCCAATACGGTGACGAGCGACGCTGCAAACGCGGCGCTGGCAGCCATCAATCGCCCAACGCAGCAGCAAAACGCGGGTGGAAATATCGCACAGCAAGCGGAAGACAGCGGTCCGGGATGGCTCGACGTTGCGCTGGGTGTCGTGGAGGTTGCCGTTGTTCTCAGCGACGACAGCGGCGTTGCCTACAACACCTGGGTGGCCAACAAGGTCCCGGAACTTTCCGGACTCGTCGACGTGGCAAACGCAATGAACAATGGCGGGAGCGCCGGGAATCCATTGTCGGCCGCCACCGGTGGCGGTGCGCGCAAGGCCACGGGCGGCGCCGGTGCCGTTGCACCCGGCAGCTACCGGAAACGTGACAGTGCGTTGCTGAATTCGGCGGCGTGCGCGGGTTACAACGAGAACAATTACAAGGAACATTTCGAACGGAATTCGACCGGTCCCGATGTGCAGCTGCACACTCTTTGCGCCACTGCATACAACTATTACTGGATGTACCTGAACGCGATAAGACAGGGTTACAAGGAGTCCGACGCCAACATCACCTACGAGGCGCATTACCAGGCATCACAGGTTGCCCTCGACTTTTATGCGAAGACGCGAACGCGATAGCGAACCGGTGCGTTACGAAAATTACTTTTCCGGTACGGGAACGAGACACGTGTTCGCGTTATTTCCTGTGAGCATTCGAGGTGGCGCCCGTTTCAATCGGCGCCTCGACCTGACAACCCGATTCGTTCAGACTGTTTTTCAACTTGTCCGTGGGGGTGTACATGAAGCTTTTTTCCGTTGTTTCTTTCCTGCTGTTGTCATTGACGATCGCGACGGTGCAGGCCGGTGCTGCTGAATCCTTGAAGCAGGCCATCGATACCGATTACAACGCGAATCTCGAAGGCCTGTTCAAGCACTTCCACGCGAATCCCGAACTGTCGAACAAGGAGTTCAAGACCGCGAAGCGGCTGGCCAAGGAATTGCGCGCACTCGGATACAAGGTCACCGAAGGTGTGGGCGGTACCGGCGTCGTTGCCGTACTCCAAAACGGCAAAGGCCCCACGGTGATGTTGCGCGCGGACATGGACGGTTTGCCGATCGAAGAAAAATCGGGATTGCCGTACGCATCGAAGGCGCGGCAGATGAATGCACGCGGTGAGGAAATGCCGGTGATGCACGCCTGCGGACACGATGTGCATGTGACGGCATTGATTGGCGCCGCGCGCCAGCTGATGATGCATCGCGACGAGTGGTCGGGCACGCTGGTACTGATCGGACAGCCGGCGGAAGAACTGATTTCCGGTGCGCGTGCCATGCTGGAAGACGGACTCTACGAACGGTTTCCGAAACCGGAAGCTGCGCTGGCGTTTCACGTTTCGGCGAACAGGCCGGCCGGCAAGGTCGAAGTGTCGCTGGGTATCACTGCATCGAGTTCGGACAGCGTCGACATCACTGTGCACGGCGTCGGCGCGCACGGAGCTTCCCCGCACAAGGGCATCGATCCGGTGCTGGTCGCCTCGCAGATTGTCGTGACCTTGCAGTCGATCGTCAGCCGCACCATCAATCCGCTGGAACCCGGCGTGATCACCGTGGGTTCGATCCACGGCGGCAGCAAGCACAACATCATCGGCGAGAGCGTGCACCTGCAGTTGACGGTGCGTTCCGACAGTTTCGAAACGCGCAAAATCCTGCTGGACAGCATCGACCGCGTTGCGGAAGGGGTTGCGCGTTCATTGGGCGTGCCGGAAGACAAGCTCCCGACGGTGGTGCGCTCGAAAACCGAAACGACACCGCCGACCATCAATGACTCTGCCACAGCGGAACGCATCCGGTCGGCTTTCATCCAACATTTCGGCAACGACATCATTATCGAACAGCCGCGAAGCGGCATGGGCGCGGAAGACTTTGCGCACTTCGTTGCGCCCGATCACGGCGTGAAGGGTGTTTATTTCAGTGTCGGCGGTACGCCGGAAGACGAGATCGATTCGGCGCCCTCGCACCATTCACCGTTCTTCAAGATCGAGCCCGAGTCTTCGGTAAAGCTGGGCGTCGAAGCGATGGTGGTTGGTGCGATGACGTTGATGGGGAAGAAGTGAATAGTGACGTGACGAGTGCGTAGCCCGGATGCAACGAGCGTTGGCGAGTGGAATCCGGGAGAACGTTGTTCTCGAATTCTGCTGGCGACTTGTTTCAGGTAAAGCCTGCATCAAGGAAAGTCCCGGCAATTGCCGGGACTTTTGCGTTACGCGTGACGGATTGTCAGGCGTTGCCACCAATACAGGATGCGAATTCAGCATCGACCAGGGGAGGCAACGCCCCGGTCACCGAGTTCTTTTCCCACATCGCGCGCACGCGACGTATTACTCCTACGGACCGATGCTGAAATCCCGAACATGGTGAGAAGATCAAGGACGGGAGATCTGCAAGGCGTGTGAAACATGGCGCAAGCGACGAACCGTCGGGGGTACGTCGCTACGCTGCGATCCTTTCACCTTGGCATCCAGGGCCAGTGCGTTCGCTCGCTGGCAGAACTCCCTGAGGGGAGTGGCCGTGTTCAGCTCAAACAAGGCATTCATCGAATAGTCGTTGCTTCCGAAAAGGCGCGTGGTGAACGAAACGCCTTGCGACTGCCGTCATTCCCGGTACTCCGGGAATCCAGAGCGTGCGCCTGATGCCGGTGGCGAGCGCAACTTAGATATCCGACGCCGATACCACGCGGTTGCGTCCGCGGCTTTTCGCCTCGTACAGGGCGAGATCGGCGACTTTCAGCAAGCGTTCCGTGTCCTCGGCATGCTGCGGGTAGATCGCGACACCGACCGATACCGTCACGGATGGCAGGCGCAGGTTTCCCTGGAGTACATCCATGCCGGCAATTTCCTTGCGCAGATATTCGGCACGTGCGACCGCGTCGGACAGTTCCATTCCCGGCAACACGGTAATGAATTCCTCGCCACCGGAACGGAACACGCTGTCTTCCGGACGAAAGAAGTCGCGCAGCGTTTCGCCCATGCTCCTGAGTACCGCGTCGCCGCCGTCGTGCCCGTGAGTGTCATTGAATTTCTTGAAGTGGTCGATATCGAAAGCGAGTATGGCCAGTGGAGTGCTGTGCCGCACGGCGCGCTGCATCTCGCGGTCCATGGTTTCTTCGAGCTGGCGGCGGTTGTAGAGCTGCGTCAGCGGATCACGTATCGCCTGGCTTTCCAGTTCTTCACGCAGCTTCACGTTCGCGAGCGCGAGTGCAACCTGTTCGGCACTGGTATCCACGAACTGCCGTTGCCGGTCGCGTTCCGTCCGCGAGCTGTTCCTGATGTCGAGCACAATGAAGATCAGGCCGATGATCTGACCGAATGCAGGCAGCGGCACACACAGGGAGTCCGCCTCCGGATCGATCATGTGACGACACCGGATGGTTCCGTTTGCTCCATTCTCATGCAGGCGTGCGAGACGCAGGCCCCAGCAGTCCTGCATCGTCATGTGCGTGCCGCTGTAGGATTCGCCGTCATTCCAGCTGGCAACGGCGGTAACGTCCATCTGATTTGTTTCGACGAGATACAACATGCCGGGATGTCCGGGAAAAAGCGTGCCGGCAAATTCTCCAAATACCTTGAGCGCTTCATCGATGCTCTTGCAGTTGTGCAGCATTTCTCCAAGCATGGTCAACTGCTTGGTCTGTTCGTGACGTTTCTCGATCAACGCCGCCATTGAATTGAAATGCTCGGCAAGTTTGCTGGCGCTGCCGTCTCCCCGCGCTCGCGCATGGAAATTGCCTTTCGCAAGCTCTGCTGCCGCCTGATCGATACTTTCCACCGATCGCCCCAGCCGCCGCACAAACCAGAGAACGACGATGACAATCAGCAGAACGCCGGTGGAAAGTCCCGACCAGATTATCCAGTCGATGAACGAAGCCGCAAACTCCGCACGAACGCGGTGCTCCTCGACGGCGGTCTGTTCGACGTTGATGAACGCGGTCATGGATTTTTCAAACTCGCTTGCCAGCGCAGGGCCGACCGAATCGATGATCATCGAATAGATGTTCTGCTCCGCATCGATGATCTTCGCGAGCAGTGGAATCAGAATATCCGCAGCAGCCTGGAGCTCGCTGGTCGCCGCTTCGAAACTGTTGCTGTTGGCGGCGCTCTCGTAACGGTCAAGGTGTTCCAGGGCACGTTGCACGATCCCCGAATTTTTCCCCGTACCGGCATGCGTCTGCATGGATTCGAGCGCCCTGCGCAACTCTTCGAGATTGCCGCCCGGCAGTCCGCCGTCGCGTGGATCGGCGTTCGCCGCGTTGGCGGCAAGCATGGAAAGCAGGTGCAACTGGATGAGGCGTGCATCGCGCACGGCCTGGTAAGGTACTGCACGGCGCGCCTCCACTCTCGGGCGGCTGTATTCATAAAACCAGCTGCGCAATGTCTCGCTGGCCTGTTCCAGTTGCCGGAACTGTTCCGGCTGCGCGCTGACGTGACGGCCCAGTTCGGCATAAAGGCTCCTGCCACGCCGCATGGCATCCCTGTGCTCGACCAGATAGTGTTCCGACGACGTGATGATATAGGTGCGTTCCGCTTCGCGGATGTCGTCGATGATGTTTCGATATTCGTTGGCGAGAATGATGTTGCGTTCCGCGTCCATCAGCCGTGCGTAGTTGTCATCGACGCGGTTCAGCGTGAAAACGCTGATGACGGACACGAGCACCCATATGAGAACGGGTACGGTGAACGCTACCAGGAGACGGTAACTGAAAGGGAGACGCTCAGGTAACCAGCGCACGCAAATAGGCTCGGATGGGAATTTCCATTGACGTAGACGCTACCACCGGTAGCCGCAGTGCAGAATCAATGGATCGTCGGAGGAGAAGGCCGGATGCTTAATGGTAACTGCCTAAAGGAGAGCGGCCTCCACCGCGGATTGCGGCGAGCGCCTGCGTCTCCAGAAAAACATGTTTCACTTCGGGATGATCCTCGCGAACACGGCGGTCGATGCGTTCGATGGCTGCGGCCACTTCGGCGGCGGAAAGGTTCGCCCTGAACTCGATTTCCACGGTCAGCAGCACGTCGTGCGGACCGAGGTGCATGGAAAGCGCCCTGACCAGCCTCGCAACCGCCGGATCGCCGTTGATCACCGCGTGTATGCTCGCATGCGTTTCGGTATCCACGCCTTCACCTATCAGCAATCCCTTGCTTTCATAGGCGAGGAACACGGCGACGCCGGCGAGGATCAGCCCGATGGCCAGCGAGGCCGCGCCATCGAGTTCGGGGATGCCGAGCGCGTGGCCGGCGTAGATGCCGATGAAAGCCGTGACGAGGCCGAGCATCGCGGCGGAATCTTCCAGCAGCACGGTGAACGTTGTCGGATCCTTGCTGTTACGGATCGCTTCGAGATAACCGGCATTGCCGCGCACGCGGTTGAATTCCCTGAACGCGATCGTCCACGCGATGCCTTCCACAACCATGGCGAAGCCGAGCACAAGGTAATTCCAGATCGGGTCCTTGATCGGCTCCGGATGCTGCAGGTGACGAATCCCTTCGTAGATCGAAATACCGCCGCCCACGGCAAAGATGAGAATCGCGACGATCAGCGTCCAGAAGTAAAGCTCCTTGCCACGCCCGAAGGGATGCTGCCGGTCCGCCGGCAACCGGCTTTGGCGAATGCCGAAAAGCAGCAGCAATCCATTGCCCGTGTCCACGAGCGAATGCACGCCTTCGGAAACCATAGCCGAACTGCCGGTAAACGCCGCTGCGGCGAACTTCGCGATCGCGATCGCGAGATTGCCCGCAATCGCCGCGTAGATGACGAGTTTCGATCCGCTTGCCGATGCCATGCGGCGAGCTTACCAGCGCCGCGACGGCATTGCCGAACCCGGGCGATGACATAAGTCGGACAGTTACATTCCGCCCTGTATTTGCACGGCGGCGCCGCTTTCCTACCGTGATTCTTCATCCACTGGATTGCACGATGGAAAAAGAATGCCGTGCGCCACCACCGCCGGCGCGTTCGTCAACGCGCGTGCGCTGGTGCGTGCGCGCGTTGCTGTCGCCTTTTGCGTTGCTGTTGCCGACAGCCTGCGGCGGCGTGCAGTCCGCGCTCGATCCCGCCGGCACGCAGGCCGAGTTGATAGCCACCCTGTTCTGGATCATGGCGGCGGGCGCCGTGCTCGTCTGGCTCGGTGTCATCGCGTTCGCAATTTACGCCACGCTCGTCGATCCCGGCCGGCACAGCGTGCGTATCTCCCGTCGCATCATTATTGGCGGCGGCGTGGTGCTGCCCGTCATCGTGCTGACTGCGCTGCTTGTGCCGGGACTCGCGCTGCTCCCGGAACTTCGCTCCAAACCTGCGGATGACGGCCTCAAGGTCGAGGTGTCCGGCGAGCAGTGGTGGTGGCGCGTCACCTACCGGCCTGTCGACGGCGCGCCGGTGACGATGGCGAACGAAGTCCGGCTGCCGTTCGGCGAGACTGTCGAGTTCGTTCTCACCAGCCCCGACGTGATTCATTCCTTCTGGATTCCCGCGCTCGCCGGCAAGGTCGACATGACGCCCGGCCGCATGACGCGGCTGGTCGTGACACCGAACCGGACGGGAATATTTCGTGGCGCCTGCGCGGAGTACTGTGGCGAGTCGCATGCACGCATGAGTTTTCATGCCGTGGTGATGCCGCCTGATGAATTCGCGCGCTGGCTGAAGCACCAGCGCGCCGATGCCGCAGCGCCGGCGAACGACGACGCGCGGCGCGGGCAGCGTGCGTTCCTTTCAAATGGCTGCGGCGCCTGCCACACGATTCGAGGCACGCGCGCGAACGGTACGGTCGGGCCGGATCTCACGCACGTCGGCAGCCGTCTCGCGCTCGCGGCGGCGACACTGCCGAACGATACCGATGCCTTCCGCCGTTTCATCGCTCACGCGAACGCCGTCAAGCCGGCGGCACGCATGCCGCGCTTCGACATGCTGCCGCACGAGGACATAGAAGCGATCGCGCACTACCTGGATGGACTGGAATGACGAAGAGCGAGGGGCAGGAACGACGGTTGCGCGAGGTCTGGCGTCCGCCACCCGGCTGGCGCTACTGGTCGGCGGTGAACAACACGCAGATCGGCGCGTGGTACACGGTCACGGCTTTCGTGTTCTTCCTGTTCGCCGGCGTGCTCGCGCTCATCATGCGCGCGCAGCTCGCGGTCCCGGAAAACGATTTCGTCAGCGCGGATACCTACAACCAGCTGTTCACGCTGCACGGCTCGGCGATGATGTTCCTGTTCGCGGTGCCGATCTTCGAGGCGTTCGCGATCATGATCCTGCCGAGCATGCTCGGCGCGCGCGAACTGCCGCTGCCGCGGCTCTCGACCTATGGCTTCTGGTGCTTTTTCATCGGCGGCGTGTTCGTGTGCGGTTCCATTTTCTTCGATGCCGCACCGACCGGCGGCTGGTTCATGTATCCGCCGCTCGCGATACAACAAACCGGCATCGGCAACGACATCTGGCTGCTGGGACTTTCCTTCATCGAGATCGCGTCGATCGCCGCGGCCGTGGAACTCATCATCGCGGTGCTGCGCACGCGCGCGCCAGGCATGCGCATCAACCTGATCCCGCTGTACGCGTGGTACATCCTCGTCGTTGCGGGAATGATCCTGTTCGCCTTCCCGCCGCTGATCGCGGGCGATCTGCTGTTCGAGCTTGCGCGCGCCTTCGACTGGCCGTTCTTCGATCCTGCGCGCGGCGGCGATCCGCTGCTGTGGCAGCACCTGTTCTGGATCTTCGGACATCCCGAGGTCTACATCATCTTCCTGCCCGCGATCGCACTCATCGCCATGATTGTGCCAACCGCCGCGCAACGTCCCGTCGTCGGCTACAGCTGGATCGTGCTCGCCGCGATCGGCACCGGCTTCATCAGCTTCGGCCTGTGGGTGCATCACATGTTCACCACGGGCCTGCCGAACATTTCACTTGGCTTTTTCTCGGCGGCATCCGAGGCCGTCGCGATTCCGACGGGCGTGCAGATTTTCTGTTTTCTCGCGACCGCATACGCGGGACGTTTCGTGCGTTCGGTGCCGATGCTGTTTGCCGCCGGCGCGCTCGCCATTTTCGTGCTCGGCGGACTGACGGGCGTGATGGTCGCGATCGCACCGTTCGATTTCCAGGCGCACGACACGTACTTCGTCGTCGCGCATCTTCATTACGTGCTGATCGGCGGCATGCTGTTTCCTGTCGTTGCCGGCGTGCATTACTACTTTCCGCTCGCAACGGGACGCTTGCTGTCCGAGCGCCTCGGACGCTGGTCGTTCTGGCTGATGTTCATCGGCTTCAACGTCGCCTTCCTGCCGATGCATTTCACCGGCCTCGCGGGCATGCCGCGGCGGGTGTACACCTACGCCGCGGGCCTCGGCTTCGACACGCTCAATCTCGTCTCCACTGTCGGCGCCTTCCTGCTCGCCATCGGTATCGCCGTCATCGTGTACGACGCGCTGTTCGCGAAACGCAATGCGCGCTCGCCCGACAATCCCTGGCGCGCCGGCACACTGGAATGGATCGGACGACTGCCGCTGCTGCCATGGGGGCTGCGTTCGATACCGGAAGTCCACGGCCGCTATCCACTCTGGGAGCAGGAACATCTCGTGCGCGACGTGCGCGCCGGACGCGGTTTTCTCCCCGACGCGAACGAGGGCCGGCGCGAGACGCTGCTGACCTCGACCATCGACGCTGCCGCCGAAGTCTGCCTGCGCGTCCCCGGCCCGAGCTTCCTGCCGATGATCGCGGCCGCGTTCACAGGCGGCGCGTTCATTTTTGCGACATACAAATGGTGGTTCGCGGCGGGTGTGTGTTCGCTGCTGGCCGTGGCGACGATCATTTACTGGTTGTGGACGGGCACGTCGGATCAACCGGAGAAACCGGAGAAGGACGTGGGCCGCGGCGTCACGCTGCCGCTGTATGCAAAAGGCGCGTCGTCGGTCGGCTGGTGGAGCCTGCTGATCACCATGATCGGCGACATGACGGCGTACTTCAGCCTCGTGTTCGGCTACTTTTTCTTCTGGACGATTCACGATGATTTTCCGCCGCCGGAAAGCGCGCTGCAGGACAGCCGATGGATGATGATTGCGCTCGCCGCGCTGCTCGCGGCCTGGCTGCTCACGCTGCTCGCGCGGTATGCGAACGCGCGGGATCGCGCCGCCCTGTTTCACGGTGCTCTGCTCGCTGGTGCGTTGCTTGCGAGCGCCGGAACCGTGTCGCTCGTGCTCGCACCAGTAGCCGCCGGGCTTGATCCGAAGGCGCATGTGTATCCCGCGATCGTCTGGGTGCTGGCGGGATGGACCGCGCTGCACGCCGTACTCGGTGTCGCGATGCAGCTTTATGCGATCGCGCGCCGTGCCAGGCAAAGATTGAGCGCGCGACACGACATCGATATCCACGTCGTCGCGCTGTACTGGCATTTCGTGGCGATCACCGCGTTCGTGACGGTCGCGGTGATCGCGGGATTTCCGCGGGTGATGACATGACGGCGCGCAATGAAACCTTGCACGGACGCGATCACCTGCTGTTTCTCTGCGCAGGGCCCGCCACGTGGTTTGCGCACTTCATGCTCTGCTACGTGACGGCGGCGGTGTGGTGCGCGAAGTCTGCGACCGCGGGCGCGCCGCTGGGCGGCGCACGCGTCGCGATTGCGATCTACACCGTTATCGCGCTGTTCATCACCGCCGTAATCGCCTGGCGCGCCTGGCGACAGCATCGTTTCGGTCACGCCAGCCTGCCGCATGACGACGACACACCCGAGGACCGGCATCGTTTTCTTGGCTTCGCAACACTGCTGCTGAGCGGATTGAGTTTTGTCGCCATCGTTTACGTCGCACTGGCTGCGGTGTTCATCGGGGACTGCGCATGACGCGCGGCGCATGGCTCGCGGCAGGCCTGCTGGTGCTGGCCGCGGCATGGCTTGGGCCGCTGCCCGCGATGTCGCGGCATTCGTTTGCCGCGCACATGACGATGCATGTCAGTGTCATTGCCATCGCCGTTCCCTTGCTCGCGCTTGGCATACGCGGTTCATTGCGAGACCCGGTGCGCCGTTTCCCGCGCCTGTTCTCGCCGATCCCGGCGTCGCTGCTCGAACTCGTCGTGGTCTGGGCGTGGCATGCGCCGCTGCTGCATCACCTTGCGCGGGAATCGAACGCGATGCTTGTGCTCGAGCAGTCGAGCTTTTTCCTGGCGGGCATGCTGGTGTGGCTGTCGTCGTTCGGCGGTTCGCGCATGCATCAGCGCGAGCGCGCGATGGCGGGCGTCGCCGGCCTGTTGCTGACGTCGATGCACATGACGCTGCTCGGCGTGCTGCTCGCACTGGCGGACCGTCCCTTGTATGCGCACGCGGGTGAGAGCACGGACCAGCAGCTCGGCGGTGTGATCATGCTGTGCGTCGGTGGTACGGCCTACCTGTTCGGCGCGCTGTACCGCGTTCACGATCTGCTGCGGGAGAGACACAATGCCGTTTCACCCGGTTGAACGCGCGCTCGCGGAAGCACGGCAGTTCGCGCGCGCGCTTGCGCTCGCCTTGACCGGCGGTTCGTGGGCGCGTGCCATCTTTCGCATCGCCTTGCTCACCGGTACCGCGATTGCCGTCGCTGTCCTGTACGCGTGGACCGGTTTCTTCTCGTTATCCGCGAGTTCCGGGCATTCAGCGCTGACGTACTGGTTCCTCGATTTCGGCAAGCGCAACGTCGTCGAGACGATGTCGACGGGAATCGATCCGCCGTCGCTCGACCCGCCTTTCCTGAACGATCCCCTGCTGGTGATGAAGGGCGCGGGTCATTACGCCGGTGGCTGCGAATCCTGCCATGGCGCGCCAGGCAAACCGCGCTCGCTGATCACGCAGCGCATGTCGCCGGAACCGCCACCGCTGCCAGCGAAGCTCCATCGATGGAACGACGCGGAACTGTTCTGGATCGTGAAGCACGGCATCAAGTTCACCGGCATGCCGGCATGGCCGTCAATCCAGCGCGACGATGAGGTGTGGGCGATGGTGAGCTTCCTGCGCGCGATGCAGGAGATGAACGCGCGGGACTACGAGCATCTCGCCTACGGTGGCCGGGTCGCGGCCGACGGCCGGCCGGTCAAGTTGCCGATGGAGGATGAATCATTGGCGGCCGTGATTGCCGATTGCGCGCGCTGTCATGGCCGCGACGGCATGGGTCGCGGTGCGGGCGCGTTTCCGCGGCTCGCACAGCAGCAGGAGGATTATCTGTTCGAAAGCCTGCGCGCGTTTGCTACGGGCGCGCGAGCCAGCGGCATGATGCAGGCGGTTGCGACGACACTCGATGCCACGACAATGCGCGCGCTCGCGCGTCACTATGCGTCGCTGCCGTTGGGCGCGACGAACGACGCCGTGCACGCGGATGTCGAACGCGGACGCGATATTGCGAACGGTGTTGCCGAACGCGGCATTCCCGCTTGCGTGCACTGCCACGGTCCGTCGGGGGAGGAACGAAACCCGCTCTATCCGCAACTCGCCGGGCAGCACGCCGCGTACATCGAGCTGCAGCTGCGGCTGTTCAAGGATGGACAGCGCGGCGGAACGGAATATGCCGGCATCATGCACGCCGTGACGCGCAGGATGACGCCTGAGGACATGCGCGCGCTCGCGGATTACTACGCGTCATTGCGACCGGAAGCGGAATGACCGTCAGGCCGCCTGTCCCGCGCTCCAGCCCGACGCCCAGGCCCATTGAAAGTTGTAGCCGCCGAGCCAGCCGGTGACGTCGACGACTTCGCCGATGAAATAAAGACCGGATATTTTTTTTGCTTCCATGCTCTTCGAGGAAAGCTCGTCTGTATTCACGCCGCCCAGCGTGACTTCCGCGGTGCGATAGCCTTCGCTGCCGTTCGGACTTATCCGCCAGGCATTCAGTCTTGCGCCCAGAACCTGCAGTTTCGCATCCGCGCACTCCGCCAGGATGCGGTTCTCGAACCAGTGTTCCGCAATTTCATCCACGAACCGGTTCGGCAGTTTTTCGCAAAGCACGGTCTTCAGGCGCGCGCGGCCGCGCTCGAGCTTTGACGTACGCAGCCAGTCGACGGCATCGATGCCGGGAAGAAGATCGAGAGCGATTTCCTCGCCGTCCTTCCAGTAGGACGAAATCTGCAGGATGGCGGGGCCGCTCAGGCCGCGATGCGTGAACAGCGTGTTCTCACGAAAGGACGCCTGATCGTTGCCGGCAACACTGTCTACCGAGACGCCCGAAATTTCGTTGGCGAGCGCAAGGTCATCGCCAGCCAGCGTCAACGGAACCAGCGCGGCCTGCGTGGGCAATACATCGATACCGAACTGACGTGCAATCCGATAGCCGAAGTCCGACGCACCCATGGTGGGAAACGACAGGCCGCCGCTCGCAATGACCAGCGACGCGCATGCGTAGTCGCCGCGTTCCGTGCGCAGTGCGAAGCCATTGTCTTTTTTCTCGATGCCGTCCACAGCGCAGCGCGTGAGTATCTGCACGCCGTTCACGCGGCACTCGTCGGCCAGCATCTGCACAATGAATTTTGCCGACTCATCACAGAACAACTGGCCAAGTTTCTTCTCGTGATACGTAATGCTGTGTTTTTCCACCATCGCAATGAAATCCGCCGGTGTGTAGCGCGCCAGTGCCGACTTGCAGAAGTGTGGGTTGGTCGAAATATAGTTCGCTGGCGTCGCGTTCACGTTCGTAAAATTGCAGCGGCCGCCACCGGACAGCAATATCTTTTTGCCGATACGGTTGGCGTGTTCAACGACGAGCGTACGTCGTCCGCGCTTGCCGCATTCGATGGCGCACATCAGCCCGGCAGCGCCGCCGCCGATGATGATGACGTCGAACCGGCGCGCCGTACCCGTCATCACCTCTGGACACCGTAGAAACTCGACAGCGTGTCAATGAATCGTCGCGCACGTAGCGGAAACCCGTTTCGTTGGAAACACCGGAATGCATCACGGACGCGTTGTTCAAAACCGGTACGGTCCACATCGATGCCGGACAGATTGTCGATGCTTACGCGAAACGGGAAGCCCGCTGCGATGCTGAAGGCCAGCTCAATGGCCTGCGGTTTCGCTTCAACACGCTCGAATTCGAGCTGTTGTGTCATATCCCGGTCGTCCGGTGCGTACCAGTAACCGTAATCGACCAGCAGCCGGCGCTGTCCACCCGCAATGCACCAGTGCGCAATTTCATGCAACGCGCTGGCAAAGAAGTCGTGTGCGAAGACGATCCGATGCAGAGAACAATTCGCGTCAGCGGGAATGTAGACCGGTTCTCTTGCGTTGTCGCTTGAGGATTCGACCGGCGGGAAACGCGTGTTCCGTACCAGTATCGTGCTTTCCGAACGCGCGAAGCACCGGTTGAACAACAGGGTGATATCCGTCGCATCATGGCGAATCGGGAAACGTGGTGATGCGGGGGCGATCACGGGTGAGGTTACGTTCGGCATGATCTTCGTTGCGGCAAATTCCGTCACGCATTGAAACCAAAGTAACCGCCGGTGTCCAGTCCAGCACGTGGGGCCGCCGCAACTGTCTTTATTCAGCGTCGGAATCCTGCGGCGCGAAGCGGCCGAGTAGTGCGACAAACGCCGGGTCGTCGCGAAGTACCGTGAACTCGGGGCTGCGTGCGGCCCGGTACTGCAAGAGCGGCGCACCCGCGATCTTGCGAAGAAAGTCCATGGCGCTGTTCTTCCGGCCCGTGCGGACATGCAGCCTGGCCAGCTCGAAATAAACCTCGCTTGAATCCACGTGCTCCGGACCGAACAATTCTGCGGCGAGCGATGCCGCCTGCTCAAGGTAATGTTCTGCGGCTTCGTGATCCGGCAAGCGCAGATACAATGCACCGATATTCTTCAGCGTAGCAACCTGAAAGGGTGACGTTCCGCTGTGCTGCCGCCGCTGATGGTCCAGCAGTTTCAGCAGCATGCGCAAGCCGTCTTCCGGATCCGCCAGCGTGGTCGCGTAACGCGCGGTCGTCGCTTGTGTGGCGCCGGCATCCAGGCCGTACAGCCGGATGAGGGTTTCGCGTACGGGTTGGAAAGTGCGTTCGGCGTCCTCGCGCCGGCCCTGAACCGCGTAAAGCGTGGCGAGCAGATCCTGCAGGCCGAGCGTGGCCACATTGGATGCGCCGCCGAGGCGTTTTGCGACGGGCAGAAGCTCGTTGACCAGGTCTTCGGCGGCGTGGATATCGGCAAGAGCCATGTAAGCCTCCGCCAGGCTCATGCCGGCTATCCAGGTATGTTCGGCGTCCATGCCCAGCTGCGATCGCGCCTGCTGGTAGGTCTGCTCCGTCATCCGCCACGCGGCGGTGTTGTTCCCGAATGACAGCAACGTATCGGCATATGCAATACGCGCGAAGACGGTATCCGCGAAAGGAATGCTGGGATGAGTATCGGCAATGCGAATTGCCGAGGCGAGCGGCCCCCGGGCCTTCTGTGTGTGTCCGGTGTAGACAAGCTCGCGGCCGAGACCGGAAAGAATCTCGAACTCCAAGTGTGGATCCTGTCGCCCGCTCGACTCGTACAGCGCGCGCGCCTGTTCAAGCAGTTGGAGGGCGATTTCATTCTGGCCGAGATTCTTGTACGCCTGCTTCAGCGCGAGAACCATATGAAGCCGCGCCTCTTCGGGGAGCGACGTGTCGTTCTCGATCTGTTTCCGGCTGCGGTCCAGAAGTTCACGTGCGCTGATTTTTCCCGCTTCGGGGTTTTTTGGATCCGACGCATTGAAAATATCGAGAAGGAACGCGGTGATGCTCGCCGACCGCAGGGACTCGATGTTGGCGCGGTCGCGTTCGGTCTGTAGCTCGCGATTCTTCTGCAGCAGCAACATCTGGGATACGGCCAGCGTCACGATCACGGCGAAGACGGACACCGTCCCCAGCCAGTGGCGGCGTACGAACTTCTCCAGTTTGCGCAATTTGCTCGGAGGGCCGGCGGTTACCGTTTCATTATTCAGGAAGCGGCGCAGGTCGGTGGCAAGCTCGGCAGCGGATGGGTAACGCAAGCTGCGTTGTTTCTCGATGGCTTTCAAGGTGATCCAGTCGAGTTCTCCGCGTACGTACCGGCGCAAGGGTGGTTGAAGGCGCTGGCTGGGCGCGGGAGGCACCTGCTCTTGTACGGCGTGCTGGATATCAGAGAAGCTTTTTCCCGTCCCCGATAATTGCAGCGGCGGCACGCCGGTCAGCAGTTGGTACAGCACCGATCCCAGCGCGTAAACATCAGCGCGTGTGTCGACATCCAGCGGTGAAAGCTCCGCCTGTTCCGGGCTCATGTAGTCCGGGGTACCCAGCAGGCTTCCGACTTTTGTCTCCAGTGTCTGATCCGTCAGCCGCATGCTGATCGCCTTGGCAATACCGAAGTCGATGACCTTCGATACCGGCTTGCCGTCCTCTTCCATGATGAGAATGTTCGAAGGCTTGAGGTCGCGGTGGATCACGCCGCGCTGGTGCGCATGCTGAATCGCGTCGCAGACCGTGCAGAAGAGTTCGAGTCTTTGCTGTAGCGGCAGTTGGCGTGATTCGCAATAGGTGGTGATTGATTCTCCGGGAACGAACTCCATGACGATGAACGGCCGGCGATCCGCAGTGGTGCCCGCATCAAGAATGCGCGCAATATTTACGTGATTCATCAGCGCCAGGGCCTGCCGCTCGACGTCGAAGCGCGCCAGCACTTCACGGCTGCTGTACGCGCTGCGCAAGACCTTCACCGCAACGCGGCGGCGTACCGGTTCGCGTTGTTCGGCAGCATAGACAATGCCCATGCCACCTTCGCCCAGGCGTTGCAATATGCGATAGGGACCGATGCGATCCGGATCGGCCGCTTCCAGGTGCATGAAACCGCTCTCGGCCGCCGCCGTGTCGGTGTGGTGTTTGAGCATTCGCCGTACACGATCGCGCAGTTCAGGGTCGCTGCAGTGTTCGCCAAGTACGACATCGTGTTCGGAGGCAGGATGTTCGAGGCATCGTTCAAACAGTTCGCGAACCCGTTGGACCTCGGCATCGCTCATGGCCGCCGCCCCGCGACGCGGGTTCGGTGCGAGCTATTCATCGGCTTCCCCCGCTGCAAAATCGCCGAGCAGTGAAATGAACTCCGGATCGTTGCGCAGGTTCGCAAATTGCGGATCGCGCGCTGCACTGTACTGCAATGAGCGTGAAACACTGGCCTTGCGGAAGTGTTCCAGCGACTCGGCTGTATTGCCGGCAGCGGCCTCAATCATAGCCATGCCGTAATGGATACTCTCAAGAGCCATGTGTTCTTCGCCGAGATGGTGAATGCCCAGCGCGAGCGCGCGTTCGTAGTAGGTGCGTGCCTGCTGTTCGTTTCCGGGAATTTTCGAGTGCAACCAGCCGATGTCCTGCAGGGTTTCGATGAGCTGCGCTGCGTCCTCGCCGTACTGTGCACGCTGCCGTGCCGCGAGGTCTTCCAGCAGCCGTAGCCCTTCGAGGCGATCGGGGTGGGTAATCGCCAGTCCGAGTGTGGCGGTTTGCGTGGGTCCGCCATCCGGCCCGAACTGTTTCATGAAGCTTGCGTGTATGTCGCGGTTGATCGCATGCGCCTTGTCCCATTGCTCGAGCGCCATGTAGACCGCGGCGAGGTTGCCGAGCAGGTAGGAAACAAGCGGGTGGTCCGCCCGCAAGGCATCGCGTGCGACGGGCAGCATCGCTTCGGTCAGTTCGCGCGCGGTGTCGAACTCCGCGAGCTGCGAATGGACGTAAACGAGCCGCGCCGCCGCATCGAGCGTACGTTCGTCGCCGGCACCGAATGCGTCGCGTGCATCGTCGAGCAGTGCTACCAGCATGTCGCGCGCAGCCTGGACGTTGCCGCTATCGCGCTCTATCGTGGCGAGCGAGCGCCGCATGTCGAAGAGCCGTTCGAGATCGTTGATACCGGCAGCCTCGGCAATCCGTAGCGCCTGGTTCAGTACACGTTGTGACGCTTCCGTGTTGCGTTCAAAGCCATGCACCAGGCCCAGCCGGCTCAGTATCGCGAAGCGGCGCTCAGGGGTGGCGTGGATCGCGGCGAGCGTATCCGCCTGCTGCAACAACTCGATGCCGATTTCATGGCGGCCCAGGCGCGAATACGCGTTGCCGAGCCCTGCGAACAGGCGCAGGCGCACGGGTGGCGTCAGTGATTCGTCGGTTTCGATTTCCTGCCGCGCCCGATCGAGCAGCTCGCGCGCCGTTACCTGGCCTGCATCGGCGTTGCCCGGGTCGGATGCCTGGAAGGTGTTCAACAGGAATTCAGTGACGCGTTCGGATGCCTGCGATTCACTGCTCGCGCGGTCGCGTTCGGTCTGCAGTTCGCGGTTCTTGTGCAGGAGCAATGCCTGCGAAACACCGAGCGTAACGGCAACTGTGGCAATCGACACCGTCGCAAGCCAGTGGCGTCTTGCGAATTTTCCGATACGGCGCATCTGGCTGGGCGGGCCTGCGATCACGGTGCTGCCGGCAAGATGGTTGCGAACGTCATTCGCCAGGTCCGCAGGCGACGCATAACGCATGTTGCGTTGTTTTTCCAGCGCCTTTCCGGTTATCCAGTCGAGTTCGCCGCGGATCCGGCGTTGCAACGGTCCACCCACGCGCGAACTCGGCGGCGGTGGAACGCGAGCGAGTATTTCCTGCTGCATCTCCAGGTAATTCTTTCCGGAACCGGACAACTCCAGCGGCGGTACTCCGGTCAGCAACTGGTAGAGCACGGCGCCGAGCGCGTAGACGTCTGCGCGCGTATCGACATCCAGCGGCGAGAGATTGGCCTGCTCCGGACTCATGTAATCGGGCGTGCCGAGCAGGCTGCCGACCCGGGTTTCGAGCGTCTGTTCCGTCAGGCGCTGCGTGATCGCCTTGGCGATACCGAAATCGATCACCTTGGGAATGGCGCGACCGTCTTCTTCCATGATGAGAATATTGGATGGCTTGATGTCGCGGTGAATAACGCCCCGCTGGTGGGCATGCTGAACGGCATCGCAGACTTCACGGAAAAGTTCCAGGCGGTCACGCAAAGGCAGATCGCGACGTTCGCAATATCGCGTGATTGCCTCGCCGGGAACGAATTCCATGACGATGAACGGACGGCGGTCGGCCGTCGTACCGGCATCGAGAATGCGCGCGATGTTCACGTGCGACATAAGCGCCAGTGCCTGCCGTTCGACATCAAAGCGCGCCAGCACTTCGCGGCTGTTCTGACCGCTGCGCAACACTTTGATGGCAACGCGGCGGCGCACGGGTGCGCGCTGTTCGGCTGCATAGACGATGCCCATGCCGCCTTCGCCGAGGCGCTGCAGGACACGGTACGGCCCGATCTGCTCGGGGTCGGCGGCTTCGAGGCGCATGAAGCCGCTTTCCTGCACCGCTGTGTCGGTGTGGTGGTCGAGCATGCGGCGCACACGCTCGCGCAGCTCGGGGTCGTCGCAGGTGCCTGCAAGCACGGCGTTCCATTCCCCGGCTGGATGTTCGAGGCATCGGTCGAACAGTTCGCGCGCCTGTTGCAAAAGACTGTTACTCATTGCGCGTGTCCGGAACGGTTTCCATCAAGCGTGTGAAGCGTTCGTTGCTCCGCAAACGGTCGAATGCGGCATCGCTCAATGAATCTGCCGGCAGTCCTGCATCCCGCGCCGCCTGGAGGGCAGCAATGGCTGCCCGTCACCGTCATCGCAGCAACCGCAGCGAGCGCGGTGAATGCACGGTTCCGCCGCACGAATTTGCTTATATGCCGCAGCCGCGACAGTGGTTCGGCCAGCGTCGTTTCGCTGTTCAGCCAGCGGCGTATGTCCTCGGCGAATTCCGATGCGGAAACGTAGCGCTGGTTGCGATCCTTCCGCAGTGCATGCAACACGATCCAGTCCAGTTCGCGATGCAGGACCTTCACCGTCGTTCCGCCGGTGCGCCTGCTCGGTGCAACCGGCTCCACTTCGCGGACGATCCGTTGAATCTCGGTGAAACCGTGATCGCCGCCGCCGAAGCCGAACGGCGGCGCGCCGCAGAGCAACTCGTAAAGTACGGCGCCCAGCGCATACACATCCGCCCGGGTGTCCACGTCCAGCGGCGACAGCTCCACCTGTTCGGGACTCATGTAGTCGGGCGTGCCGAGCAGGCTGCCGACTCTGGTTTCCAGCGTGCGATCGGTAAGCCGTTGCGAGATCGCCTTGGCGATACCGAAGTCGATGATCTTCGGCACCGGTTCGCCGTTCTCCTCCATGACGAGAATGTTGGAGGGCTTGAGATCGCGGTGGATGACGCCTTTCTGATGCGCGTGCTGGACGGCATCGCAGACACGGCGAAAGAGTGCGAGGCGCTGCTCGACCGAAAGGTCGTAACGCTCGCAATATCGCGTGATCGGTTCACCCGGCACGAATTCCATCGCGATGAACGGGCGGCGATCGGCAGTGGTTCCTGCGTCGATGATGCGTGCGATATTGCCGTGGTTCATCAACGCCAGCGCCTGGCGCTCCACATCGAAACGCGCCAGCACTTCCCGGCTGTTGTGACCGTCACGCAGAACCTTGATTGCGACCCGGCGACGCACGGGTTCGCGTTGTTCGGCGGCGTAGACAATGCCCATGCCGCCTTCGCCGAGGCGTTGCAGGATCCGATAGGGTCCGATGCGATCCGGATCTCCGCCATCGAGGCGCAGGAAGGAAGGTTCTTCCGTGCGCGTATCGCGATGCCGTTCAAGAAGCCCGAGAACGCGGTCGCGCAGTTCGGCGTCGTCGCAGTTTTCCGCGAGTACGCGCGACCAGTCCGATGGCGGATATTCAAGGCATTGTGAAAAGAGTGCCTGCTCGCGATCGATGTTCATGGCGGAGGTCATGCGCGGTCAGTTTTCGAGACGTTCCAGCAACCAGGCGCGCGCGAAACTCCAGTCACGCTTCGCGGTCGCCGGCGATACTTCAAGCGCGGCGGCGGCTTCCTCGATGCTGAGACCGACGAAGAATCGCAACTCGACCAGGCGTACGAGACGCGGACTGTCCTTTTCAAGAACCGTGAGCGCTTCTTCGAGTGCGAGCAGGTCGACGTCGGCATCCGGGCTTTCGATGTCGAGATTGGTCAGCGTCACGCGGTGCAGGCCGCCGCCGCGTTTCGCCGCATTGCGACGGCGTGCGTGATCCACCAGCACGCGGCGCATGGCTTCGGCGGCCGCGCCAAAGAAATGCCGGCGGTTCTCCCAGTCGGTGCCGCTATCCATCAGGCGCACGCACGCTTCATTCACGAGTGCGGTGGGTTGCAAGGTGTGACCGGGGGATTCCATGCGCATCCGGCCTGCGGCCATGCGCCGCAGTTCGCCGTAAACGAGGTTGATGAGCTCGCCGTACGCCGCTCGTTCACCCTGGTTGACCCGGGTCAGAAGCAGAGTGACATCCTTGGTATTCGTCATCGTTTTCCTCGCGTTCGCGGGTGGAGTGTGATGCACGTGCAACGATTCTGTGCTTCAGAATAGCCCCAAAACGACCTGCGCAGAATGCCAGTCGCCTGTTCTGTCGTCCGGCGACGATGATCGTACTCCGGGGTTGATTGGCAGTGACTGTTTGATGGACGCTTCGGCATCCTGATTTGTGCTCTCGGTCCCGTTAAAAATGGCGTTGACGGTTCAGGAAGCGGGCAAAAAAAAACGGACGCTTTCGCGTCCGTCTTCGGTTCCGTTGCCGGCGGCTATTCCGCCTGGCCCTGCCGTTCCCGTTGCGCCAGGACGTCGACGGTATCGACCATCTTCCGGTAGCTGCCGGCCAGTTCCGGATCGGTGACGAACTTTCCGTTCACGGTCATCGTCGGCACTCCGGCAATGCGATAGCGGCGCGACAGCATGTCGGCTCGCTGCACTCGCGATGAAACCTGCATCGAGTTGAATGCTTCGCGGAATGCGGCTTCCTCGACACCGGCTTTTTCCTCGAAGTAGGCGGCAAGCTGGTCCTCGTTGGCGAGCCGGGTGTTGCTCTCGTGAAAGGCGGCGAAGAACGCCGCATGCATGGTGTCGAGGACGCCCAGCATTTCCGCCGCGTAATAAGCCTGCGACATCATCGCCCAGCCGCGATTCAGCGTGGCCGGAACGCGGCGGAACACCACGCCCTCCGGCAGGTCCTGCCGCCATTTCTCGATATGCGGTTCCGCCTGGTAACAATGCGGGCAGCCGTACCAGAAGAACTCCAGGACTTCGACGTTGCCCGGCGCGGTGCTTGTCGGCTGCACCGGAAGCACCCTGTGAAAGTCCCGGCCTTCTTCAATGGCACGTCCCTGGTCCGGCGCGGCTGGCTGCGGTGTTTCTTCTTCGGCACAGGCGATATTGAACGTCATCAGCAGGACGAAGCTCAGCAGTTGCAGCAGACGGGTCATGGGATGCTCCTTGATGAATGCTGGAAAGCGGCGGGGATGCGGACCAGAGGATAAATCTTGATGCGGCGTGGCGTCACTTCAATACGTGCATATAAAAAAGGGCGGCTTGCGCCGCCCTTTTTTCCGAACCCGGCATGCCGTTACTGCAGCCCCTGGATATACGAGGCGACCGCCTTCATCTCGTCTTCCGACATCGAACTGGCGAGGTTGCGCATCATCTGGTTCGGATCGCTGCGGCGCTCGCCAGAGGCATAGAGCTTCAGCTGGTTCACGATATAGGTGGCGTGCTGTCCGCCGATTTTCGGGAAGAGTGCTGCGTCAAGGCCTTCGCCGGCCGCACCGTGACAGGCGATGCATGCCGGTACGTTCTTCTGTGCGATACCGCCGCGATAGATCCTGCCGCCTTTTTCGACAAGCGCGGGGTCCGCTGCACCCGGCTGCTGCGTCTGCGCGGCAAAGTAGGCGGCGAGGTCCTTCATGTCCTGTTCGCTGAGCGGCTGCGCCTGCCCGCTCATGATGGCGTTGAAGCGCAGGCTGTCGGCCGGCGGCTGCTTGAACAGCTGCAACTGCTTGAACGCGTAACCTGCATGCTGCCCCGCCAGCTTCGGCCATTCCGGATTCGCGCTGTTGCCTTGCGGGCCATGACAGGCGGCACAGACAGCGGCTTTCGCTTCGCCGGCCTTGGCGTCGCCGCCGATCAGGTTGTCGCCGGCAAGAGCCGGGGCCGCCAGCAGCAGCAGGGCGGCGCCCAGGATCTTGGCAAGGGTGACAGGCAGGAATTTCATCGGGCAGGTCTCCGGTTTGATGTCGGGTTCGCTTCCGAGGGCCGCAAGTGGTGCGTGCTACACTCGCGACCCGCGCGAAAGGCGGAATTTTACACCATTGCACTGCAGAGCCGTCCACCATCATGCCTGACTTCCGAAATACCACGTTCCTCACCAGTGCTGCGGACGCAAAGGGTTTTCCTGCACCAGCGGGACCCGAGGTTGCGTTCGCGGGCCGGTCCAATGCCGGCAAATCCAGCGCGATGAATACCATCACCGGTCTCAAGGGCCTGGCGCGCACGTCCAAGACGCCGGGCCGCACCCAGCTCATCAATTTCTTCGATACGCCCGGCGGACGTCTTGTAGATCTTCCCGGTTATGGCTATGCGAAGGTGCCTGAATCCATCAAGGCGCGCTGGCGTCTGTTGATGGAGGCTTATCTCAACGAGCGTGAACCGCTGGCCGGCCTCATGCTCATCATGGATATCCGCCACCCGCTCAAGCCCTTCGACGAACAGATGCTCGCCTGGGCCGAGCACTCGGAATTGCCGGTGCATATCCTGCTGACCAAGGCCGACAAGCTGACCCGCAACCACCAGAACCAGGCGCTGGCACCACTGCGCCGCCAGCTGCCGGACGCGTCGCTGCAACTGTTCTCGGCGGTCACCGGACAGGGCGTCGACGAAGCCAGGAGCCAGGTCGCGCGCTGGCTGGACTCGGAAGACGAGAGCTGAAACGCGCCGAATTTCTGTGAATAAACGAGAATTTCCGGGAGTGGAATGAAAATTGCCCGCCAGGCGCCGAAACGCAAGGCGGGCAAAAAAAGCCCCGGACCGAGGGGGATCGAGGCCGGGGCATGGCGCACCGGTTGGGGAGACCGGGACGCCAGATTCGCTCGGGGAGGAGCGAAGAACGCATGTGCTGCGTTCGGGAGATCAGACCGGCAACATCCGGATTTAGTTCCCGCCCGGACTAAAAAATTTCTGAAAAATCTGCCAGCCCCTTGATAAAGCGTAGTCCAGCCCCGGATTTTTGCTTCGCAGCACAAGGACCGGCCGACGGACGGCGCGGTGCGCTAATGCGCCTCATCCCAGTTCCAGCCCACTCCGGTGTCCACCCGTAACGGCACGGCGAGTTCGGCGGCGGCGCACATGCGCTCGACCACACCGGCGCGCAGCGCTTCGACGTCGTTTTCGCGGACCTCGAACACCAGTTCGTCGTGCACCTGCATCAGCATGCGGGCATCAAGTCCGGACGACGGCAGCCAGCCGGCGACCGCGAGCATCGCACGCTTGATGATGTCCGCGGCTGTGCCCTGCATGGGCGCGTTGATCGCGGTGCGCTCGGCGTACTGGCGCATCTGCGGGTTGCGCGCGTTGATATCCGGCAGGTACAGACGCCGGCCAAAAACGGTTTCGACATAGCCGCGCTCACGCGCCTGCCGCCGCGTTTCTTCCATGTACACCTTCACGCCCGGGTAGCGCTGGAAATAGAGATCGACATATTCCTGCGCTTCGGTGCGGCTGACGCCGATCTGTTTTGCCAGCCCGAACGCCGACATGCCGTAGATCAGGCCGAAATTGATCGCTTTCGCGGCGCGGCGTTCTTCGTCCGTCACCGTGTCCGGCGTCTTGCCGCGAATCTCCGCGGCGGTCGCGCGGTGAATGTCGAGGTCCTCCTTGAACGCCTTCAACAGGCTCGCATCGCCGGACAGGTGCGCCATGATGCGCAGCTCGATCTGCGAGTAATCCGCGGCGAGCAGCCGGCAGCCCTGCGGGGCGATGAAGGCCTGGCGGATGCGCCGGCCCTCGGCGGTGCGGATCGGAATGTTCTGCAGGTTCGGTTCCTGCGATGAGAGGCGGCCGGTGGCGGCCACCGCCTGGTGATACGAGGTGTGCACGCGGCCGGTTTTCGCATTGATCATTTCCGGCAGCTTGTCGGTATACGTCGATTTCAGTTTCGACAATCCACGATGCTGTGTGATCAGCGCGGGCAGCTTGTAGTCAGCCGCAAGTTCGGCGAGCACGTCTTCGGCTGTCGAAGGCTGGCCTGTGGGTGTCTTGCGGATGACGGGAATGTTCAGTTCTTCAAAAAGAATGGCCTGCAACTGCTTCGGCGAACCGAGATTGAATTCGCGCCCCGCTTCGGCAAAGACCTGCTGTTCCAGCTGCACCATCTTTTCGCTGAGTTCGTGGCTCTGGTCCGCGAGCAACTGCCGGTCGATCAGCACGCCGGTGTGTTCCATTTCCATCAGCACCGGCGCGAGAGGAATTTCGAGATTGCTGTAAAGATCGAGCAGCGCCTTTTCCTGCTGCAGGCGCGGGAACAATGTTTCATGCAATTGCAGCGTGATGTCCGCGTCTTCGGCGGCATACGGCGACGCCGTTTCGATCGGAATCTCGTCGAAACGCAATTGCTTTTTTCCCTTGCCGGCGATTTCTTCGAACGTGGTGGTCGTGACGCCGAGATGCGCAAGCGCGAGCGAATCCATGTCGTGGCGCAGGGTTGAGTCCAGCACGTAGGATTCCAGCATGGTGTCATGCGCGAAACCCTGCAACCGGATGCCGTGATTGCGCAGCACGTGCATATCGTACTTGAGGTGCTGCCCGATCTTGAGCTTGCGCGGGCTTTCCAGCAGCGGCTTGAGCGCGTTCAACACCTGTTCGCGATTCAGTTGTTCCGGCGCGCCCATATAGGAATGCGCGAGCGGCACGTACGCGGCCTTGCCCGCCTGCACGGCAAACGATACGCCGACGATTTCCGCGTCCATGTAATTGAGCGACGTGGTTTCCGTGTCGAACGCAAAACTTTCCGCATTCTCGAGCCGCTGCAACCAGGTAGCGAGTGCTTCCTGCGTGAAGAGGGTTTCGTAATCGCGGTCCGTGCCTGTTCCGGCAGTTGCTTGCGCTTCCGTTTCCGCATGTGCGGCGGGTGCGGGTGCGGATGACGATGCCGGTGCGGCGGGCGCCGCGTTCGGTGCAGGCGCCGTTGCTTCAGCTTCGCCCAGCTGCCGCAACCATGCACGGAATTCGAAGCGCGTGAAAAGCTCGCGCAGAACGCCGGTATCCTTCGGAAGCATGCGCAGTTCGCCGGGCCCGACGTCGAGCGCGACGTCGCAGCGGATGGTGGCGAGTTCCTTCGACAGTTCCAGTTGCACGAGATTGTCGCGCAGGCTTTCACCCACCTTGCCCTTGATGTCGCCGGCATGCGCGACGATTGCATCCAGGGTCTGGTATTCGTTCAGCCATTTCGCCGCGGTCTTCGGGCCGACCTTGGGCACGCCGGGAATGTTGTCGGACGTGTCGCCGACCAGGGCGAGGTAATCGATGATCTGTTCCGGCCAGACATCGAACTTCTCCTTCACACCATCGCGGTCCATGGTCCGGTTTGTCATGGTGTTGACCAGCGTGATGCCGGGCTTCACCAGTTGCGCCATGTCCTTGTCGCCAGTCGAAATCACGACCGGGCATTCCAGTTTCAGCGCCTGTTGCGCCAGCGTGCCGATCACATCGTCCGCTTCCACGCCGCTGATCTGCAGGATCGGAAAACCCAGTGCCTTCACGAGCTCATGCAGCGGTTCGATCTGCGCGCGCAGATCGTCCGGCATCGGCGGACGTTGCGCCTTGTATTCCTTGAACAGTTCGTCGCGGAACGTCGGGCCCTTAGCATCGAACACAACCACGATATTGTCGCTGCCATATTCTTCGGGAATACGGCGCAGCATGTTGGCTACACCGTAGAGCGCACCAGAGGGCTCGTCGCGGGAATTGCGCAGCGGGGGCAATGCGTGGAAGGCGCGATACAGGTAGGACGAACCGTCCACCATGACGAACGGAGCTTTTTTTTCAGCCATCGGTATCTTCAACAAGGGGTTCGTTTTCGTCCAGAGGTTCTGCTTCGCTCTCTGTTTCCGCGCCGGGTTCCTCATCGGTTTCGGCGGGCGGGCAGGGCGGCAGCACGTTGCCGTCTTCGTCCATACGCTGCAGGATCGTACCGTCCGCCCTGACGGGCGAACAGGTCGGAGGAATGTAGAGACCTCCTTTCTGTCCACAGCCGCTCAGCGGCGCGAAAAGCAGGAAAACAAGCAAAAGTGTCGTCAAACGTGCGGGCATCGCTGCAGCTTCCATGAGTTTGCGGCAGTATAAACTCCGCACCCCGCTGGTGCACGGAGGTTCCCATGACAGAGATGTTCGATTTCAGCCCGGTATTGCTGATCGTGATTGCACTGCTTGTCGCCATCGGTTTGTGGCTGATCGTGACCGGCCTGGCCGGCGTGTTGCGCGGCCGGTTGTTGCGCGGGCCGCTGCGCGCCGCGTTCGGTGCGGCGGCAGGCGCACTTGCGCTGGCGCTCGCAGCAGTTTCCCTGAACCTGCACACCTACCAGCGTCTCGATTACGAACGGCCGGTTGCGTGGCTTGAGTTTCAGCAGGTAGGCCCGCGCCAGTTCCAGGCCATCATGAAAACAGCGGATGGAGAGGAGAGCGCATTCGGCGTGCAGGGTGACGAGTGGCAACTCGATGCACGTGTGCTCAAGTGGAAAGGCGTCGGCGCGCTGCTCGGGCTGGATCCGCGCTACCGGCTGGAGCGTTTCAGCGGGCGCTATACGGCAGCAGTCGATGAACAACGTTCCGTACGCAGTATCTATGGACTTCATGATGGCGAGAAAGGGCTGGACGTCTGGACGCTGTCGCAGGAATACGATCGCTGGCTGCCATTGGTGGATACGGTTTACGGCAGCGCGGCGTACATGCCGATGCGCGACAACGCACGATACTCTGTCGTGATAACCGAAGACGGCCTCGTGGCGCGAGTGGATGGAGCGCGTTCCGCGAAATCAGTGCAGTAACAGGTCGCAATAGTGGAAACGGTTCATGCGCGTCAGGCGCTCGCCGTTACCCAGTGAAAGCGGCCGTCTGAAAATAGGTCCTGCATAAACGCAGGAATGAAACTCGCCGTACTCGCCGCAGGGATCGATGTGATCCGGCAGGTCCTGCTGCAGGACGTAATCGAATTCCCGCCCCGCAAACTGCGGCCCCAGCTTTTCACCGTCCACGCAACTCAACCTGGCCTTGAAACCGAGATGCGTGAACCGTTTCGCGAGTTCGCGCGTGTCTTCACCCCATAGCGGATAAACGCCTTGCATGCCGAGCCTGGACAGGCTGGCATCGCGATACGCACGCACGTCTTCGAGGAAGAGATCACCGTGCGCCACGTGTTTTACGCCGTGTTCACGCAAGGCAGTCAGCGCGCCGCCCATTCTTGTTTCGTATTCCTTGTTATCCGGTTTTTCCGTGAGCCAGACCTTGTGCAGCGGCAGTCCGATTGCCACTGCCTGCGCATCCAGCACGCTCTCGCGCACGCCATGCATGACGATGCGCCGGTACGGCTCGGAGAGTGTCGTCAGCAGTGCGACGACGTCGTAACGCGGATCGTTGCGCAGTTTCCACAGGGCGAGCGCGGAATCCTTGCCGCCGCTCCAGCTCATGACTACCTGCACGCTCATCAGCCGTTCTCGCGCCTGATCGGTTCGGCGGTGCGGACCGGTTGTTTTCGCATGCGCATGTTCAGCATCTCCACGCCCAGCGAGAACGCCATTGCGAAGTAGATGTAGCCCTTCGGAATGTGCAGGTCCAGGCCTTCGCCGATCAACGCCATGCCGATCAGCAGCAGGAAGCTGAGCGCGAGCATCTTGATGGTCGGATGCTTGTGCACAAAATCGCTGATCACGCCCGCGAACAGCAGCATCACGGCGACGGCAATGATAATGGCCACGGCCATGACCCAAAGCACATCGGCCATGCCGATGGCAGTGATGACGGAATCCAGCGAGAAGACGATATCCAGGATCATGATCTGCACGATGACGGACGTGAAGGAAATCTTCTTCGGTACGTGCGGTGTGTCGTGGCCGGCGACTTCCATACTGCCATGGATTTCGAATGTACTTTTTGCGAGCAGGAAAAGGCCGCCACCGATCAGGACGAGATCGCGGATCGAGATTTCCTCGCCCAGTACGGTGAACAGCGGATTGGTGAGCTTCGCCAGCCAGAATACCGACGCCAGCAGCATCAGGCGTGTGACGACGGCACCCATCAGGCCAAGCTGGCGGGCTTTCGCCTGCTGCGATACGGGCAGCTTGCCGCTGATGATGGAAATGAAAATGATGTTGTCGATGCCGAGCACGATTTCAAGCAGCGTCAGTGTCAGCAGCGCTGCCCAGATGTTCGGATCTGCCAATGACTCCAGCATGCCTGTCTCCGGTGCGGTGAAAGGCGGCTAAATTATCACAGCGCCCGAGCGTTCCGCACCGCTGATAGAATGCGGCCACACGAAAAGGACGGGAAAGCCAATGAGCCTGACGCTTGAAACGGTCGAACACGGTCCGGCGAACGCCAGCCACTCCATCATCTGGCTGCACGGCCTCGGCGCCGACGGACACGACTTCGAACCGGTCATTCCGGAACTCGATCTGCCGTCCGCATTCGCAGTACGTTTCATATTCCCGCACGCGCCGGTGCGCGCGGTCACGCTTAACAATGGCTACCGCATGCGCGCGTGGTTCGATATCCGCAGTATTGACCGTAATGCTCCACTGGACCGGGAAGGCCTGCTGGAAGCGATGAGCGGCGTGGATGCGTTGATTGCGCGTGAAGCCGAACGCGGCGTGCCGGCCGAACGATTGTTGCTCGCGGGATTCTCGCAGGGCGGCGCACTTGCATTGTCGAGCGCATTGCGCAGTGAACAACGGTTTGCCGGCATCCTGGGCCTGTCGACGTTCCTGATTTCACCGGCAGCGGTGGCGCTGCCGTTCAGCCGTGCCAATCACGGGACGCCGATATTTCTCGCCCACGGCCGGCAGGATGCCGTCGTGCCGTTTGCGCTCGGCCGTGAGACGCATGACTACCTGGAAGCGGAAGGCTTCGCGCCGGAGTGGCATGAATATGACATGCCGCACAGTGTGTGCGCGGCGGAGATCAAGGATGTGCGGGAGTTCCTTCTGAAAGTGACCAGTGATCACTAGTCAGTGTTCTATCTCTCGATCGTGTAAAGGAAATCCGCACTGCTCTTCAGGCCCGATGCCGCTTCCAGTGTCCATTTGCTCGACAGGCGATAGCGGACGCGGAAAGTGCTGACGGCTTCATACAGGCCGATGCCGTAACTCACGTAAAGATCCGGCGAAAGATACTTGCCCAGCACCAGCGATGCCTGATCGCGATCGCCGACCTGTTCGACGCGCATTTCTTCGACACCGAGCTTCCTGCCGACGTTGCCGAGCAGTTTCTGCCCGCCCAGGTTCAGCGCGAGTGAAGCGTTGCTCACCTGGCCGGCCTGCTCGCCGGTGACCTGATCCATGGAACGGCCGAACAGCAGGTAGGACAACGCTTCGGTTTCCGGCATTCCGGGATCGGAATAGACGCTCACGGCAGGTTGCGACAGGGGACCGCGTACGGAAACGCCGGCGACGATATCGGGATCGATGGTTCGTTCGGCGCGAATGTCGAGCCCCGGGTTGTCCAGCGACTGGCCGGCATAGATGATGTCGCCTTTCGCCAGCGTCAGGTCCTGGCCGTACGCCTGGTACTCGCCTTCCACGATCGTCAACCGGCCGTTGCCGGTAGCGCGCTGCTGCGGCGCTTTGGAGACGGTCAGTTTCCCTTCCAGTCGCGCCTTCAGTCCGAACGCATTCAGCCGCACGTCTTCCCCGAGCCGCGTCGTCACGGCGGCATGCACGAGCAGGCCTTCTGTACCGGCCTGGTCATCGGCATTGACGATGACCTGGTCCTCGCTGGGCTGCACGGCTGTGGCGAGATCGCGCGGCTCGATACGTGCGAACGGCACGAACACGTCGCCGTCCACATGGAGTTCCCGTCCCTGCAGGGTCACGTGCAGCTGCGGGGAAATGTTCACTTTCGCTTCGGGTGTGTTCACCGCCCGGAAGTTCGTGCCGGACAGCCGCGCCTTGCCGGTAAAACCCTTGCCGGTGTCCCGGCCTTCAAGATCGACCTCGATGTGCCCGTCACCCGACTCCGCGCGCCCCGTCAACGAAATTTCGCGGCCTTCGCCGGTCAGCGTCAGGTTCACGTTCTGCCATGTGGTTCCCAGGGTGAGAATGCGTGCATTCGCGTCGTGCAGACGCGCGACACCCACGATGCGCGGCGCGTCCAATGGGCCGTTGATATCCAGATCCGCCGTGATGCGTCCCTGCACACGACTGAGTTCCGGCACCAGCGACGGCACAAGCTGAAGATTGTCCAGACTGGCGCGCACTCCGGCGTTCACGGTCATCGCGCCGCTTTCCGGCACATCGAGCCGGGCGCTGCCGGTGATGCTGTCGCCGCCTTCCAGGTCCACGTTCAGTTTGCCGCGCACTACACGCCCATCAAGATTCACCGTCGCGCGACCGGATTGCCAGCCCAGCAATGTTTCGCTGCCTGCACCGGCCGCCTGGCGTATGCCGCCGGCCGTCAGCTTGATCTCTCCGCGTCCATCCAGGCCCGCGTCGCTGCCGCTGATCGCGAATTGGCCGCCGACGGTGCCGTCGTACTCGAGCCCGGCGGGCAACAGGCCCGCGATGGCGCCGACCGGAATCTTCTCCAGCCGGCTTTCGGCCCGCCATCCGCCGGTATCGTGCGTGAACGGACCGAGGCACGCGTAACCTTCCGCACCTTCCAGGCACAGCGCCGGCACGTCGATTCTTTCCGCGGCCAGCGTGATCGCACGTTCCGCGCGCTCGCGCAGTTGCCACCGGCCCGTGGCCGGATGATTGAACTGCACTCGTCCGATGCCGCCGCGCCATGCACCGTCCGCGAGTCCACCCTGCACCGCGATCTGCATTTCGCCCGCGGCATCCTGACCGGCGCCCGCGGTGGAAAGTGCGATCGCATGTGCGGCCAGGTTGCCATTGATATTCAATTCGGCGAGCTGGCTGTCGAGATACGGTGTGCGCAGATCATGTGCTTCCAGTTGCAGGGACAATTGCCGCCGACCGCCTTCCCCCACGTCGAGGTCGAGATCGAAGCGGCCGGTTTCCCATTCCTGCCAACTGGCGTCGCTGCCCGTGACGCGCAGCTTCACCGTCGGTGCGGCAAGGTCGCCTTCGAAATGTCCGTTCGCTTCGATTTTTCCCGAGAGATCCGGATGGAAGCGTTCGAGCGCGGGCACATCGAGCGCGAAATCGAAGCCGGCACCGGGACTGTCTTCCAGCGCCAGCCTTGCGTCGCCGGCGGAAAGGTTCAGGCCCTGCGTGTTGATGCGTCCGTCGGCGAGGCGTATCGAGCCGCTGCCCCGCAATTCCGTGCCGGCGACTTTTCCCGTGAGAGATTCGATCTGTACCTGGATGCGCGGTTGCCCGGCGGCGAAATCCGCTGTTGCAAGAATATTGCCGCCGACCGTACCGCTCAGCTGCGGATCGATCGCCGCGAGTTCGAAGTCACGGCCGCGCAGCGTCGCTGCCAGCGACAATCCGTTCTGCCAGTCGAGGCGCACGTTTCCCGTGGCGCTGCCGTTCAACCACTGCAGGCTCGAAAGATCCGCGGACAGCTGCTGCGTATCACCGGCAAGATGCAGTGTCGCGGCGGTGGGCGGCAGTTCGTTGACCTGCACGCGAGTGTCCACTTCCGCCTGATAGTCGTCCGGTGTGCCGGAGGCGCGGCCAACCAGCGCATGAACGGCGATGCGCGTCTCGCCGGCGGTCATTCGAAAATCGCGCGCCTTGATATCGGAATCGAACTTCAGATTCGCAAACTGCAGTTCGCCGTTCACGGCCAGTTGTCCCGCGGCGTCGCCGTCCGCCAGCGCCTGAACTTCGCCCTGGATGTGCTGCGTGTCACCGTTCACGTCGAAGCGTGCATCCCGCAGCGCGAGACCTTCCACGCCCGGCCAGGCAAGATGAGCGACCGTTCCGCGTGCGACGTAGCGCAGCTCATCCGCGTAATGCAGTTCGCCGTCGGCGGACAATTCCGCCGCATACGTTTTGACGGTTGCCGCCAGCTCGTTGACGCGCGTGCGCATCGCATTGACGTCGGCGTTGAATGAAAGATGGATGCCCTCGGCGGGTGGCCAGCTGCCTTGGGCGGTGCCTTGCACGTTCGTGTCCTGCCAGTCGCCCGCAAAACGGAAGGTGCCGGCGAGAGATTCATCAGGAAGGTCGCTGCGCAATTGCGACGGCACCAGTTCTTCGACGCCGAGCGTGCCTTGCCATCGCGGCGTATCGAGCAGGTTCTGCAAGCGTGCGTCCAGCGTTGCGCGTGCGGGCTGTGCAAGGCGCGCATTCAGATCGAGTTGCGCCGGTAAGCCCGTGGCGGTGACATGACCGCGAACGGGAAACGCGAAACCATGCCACGCCGCATCGAGATCGACGTGGCTGCTCTCGTCCGCAACCAGTCCGAGCCGGATGCTGCCAGCGGCCTCAAGTTGCGGTCCGTTTGTCTCCAGCGAGGTGATTTCGACGTATTCGTCGCGCCAGTCCAGCGATGCGGCGAAACGCTGCAGTTGCAGCAGCGTTTCGCCGTCGGCCTTTTGCAGCACGAATTCGTCGACACGTATGCCGTCCGCGTGAATCTCCACGGGCAGCCGGAGCGCGTCGATGATGTCCTGTGGACGGGCGGGAATCTGTTCCGGTTCTTCCTCGGCGGGCGCCGCCAGCGTGACGACGAGGTCGCGTGCGTAGACATCCTCAAGGTTGACGCGGCTGCCAAGCAAGGCAAACGGCGCGATGTCGAAGGACAGCAGATCCGCGGAAATGCGCGTATCCGCGACGCGATATTCCAGCCCGGTGAACGTGACGGGTCCCGCCAGCGTGCCACTGACCGTTGCGTAGCGCAGTTCGTCGGGTACGAGCGGTCGAGCGAACTGCGCGACCTGCCGAAACACCGCTTCGCTGTACAGAGCGCCGGTCACCAGCAGCACCAGCGTCAGCAGGAAGATGCCGATGCCGAGCAGTATCCAGCGAAGCACGTGACGCTTTTTTTTGATTCCCGTGCGTGCGTCGTCGCTCACAGGTCCGGCCCCAGGCTGATGTGCAGCTCGACGCCGTGCGGTGGCGGGATGTCTGCGTTCAACGGTTTCGCGATGTCAACGCGCACAACGCCGATCGGCGATATCCAGCGCAGGCCGATGCCCGCGGATTGTTTCAGCTCGGTATCCAGGTCGTTCATGGCGTTGCCGATATCGGTGAATCCGGCGACCGCCCAGCTCTCGGCGAACCGGTATTCGATTTCCGCGCTGCCGGCCGCCAGGTACTGACCGCCGACGACGAAACCGTTTTCATCGGTTGGTCCAAGACGGTTGTAATCGAAACCGCGCACCGAATAGTCGCCACCGGCGAAGAAGCGCTGCGAGACGGGCAGGAGGCTTGCTTCATCCAGCGCGGTCGCGCCCGCTTCGGTACGTAACAGCAGCCGCCACCGGTCGCCGATGGGAAAGATGCGTTTGCCGAGCACATGCAGCTGCAGAAACTCGGTGCTCGAACCGACGGAAGGATGCGAACCATGCAGGTCCGCGTAGAGCTTGTAACCGTCACGCGTATAGAAGAGATCGTCCGCCGATGTCTTCTGCCACGAGGCGCCCGGGATGAGGCTTTCGCTGCGGAAGGTGTCACCGGGGACCGTGCTGTCCTCGCGCTCCGCGCGCAGGAACAGTGTCTGTTCCCAGTCGCCCAGGGTGCGAACGCGGCTCGCCCCCAGCACGATGCGATCGGATTCCGTATCCGCACGATCCGTGCGTATGGTGCCGGCAAAAAGCTGGAAGGATTCGCGCGCGGGTTCCTCAAGCGGAATCGTGTAGCGCAACGAGTAGGTGTCTTCGAGTTCGGAAAGACGGATCTGTGCGGCGAGTTTGTGGCCGCGCCGGTTCACGTAGCGCCGTTCGAATCCGAGCGTGAGGCGTGCGCCGGTATCCGTTCCGTATCCCAGTCCCGCCGTGTAACGGCTGCGCTTGTTGGCGTCCGCCGTAACGCGCACCGGCACATGGCGATCGTCGCTCACTTCGCCGCGCAGGGCCTCGACATTGACGGCGGTGAAGTACTCGCTGTCGGTCAGCGCGTACTGGAGATCGAGCAGTGCTTCGTAGTTCAGTGGCTCGCTGCGCGAGAAATCGATATAGCGGCGCACGAAATCGTCATTCAGTATTTCCTGTTCGATGCTGATGTCGCCGAAGTAGTAACGCGGTCCGGTCTGAAGTTCCAGTTCGATATCGGCCCGCAGTTCGTCCGTGTTCACCGCCAGCCGTTGCACGCCAAACGCCGCATCCAGGTAACCCTGTTGTGCGGCACGATTCAGCAAGGCGTTCTTGAATGCTTCGTAGTGTTCGTGCTGCAGGACGTCGCCCCGCTTCAACGGCGGTTCGGAAACGATATCGTTGAAGAATTTCCGCGCGTTCGAATCGCCCGTGATGCGCACGTCGATATCACGTACGCGCACTGGCGGACCGGGTCGCACGGCGTAGCGTGCGTTCCAGCCGTCGGGTGTCTGCTCCAGGCTGCCGTCGACTTCGGGCCGGTAGTAGCCGAATGGCATCAGTGCACGGCGAATCTCATCGGGCGCGCGTGCATGCAGCCGCCGGATCATCGGCTCGGTGAGGTCTTCTTTTTCGCGGTATTGCTGGATGGAAAGGAAAGCCAGCGCGTTGTCGCGCAGCGCGTCTTCGACACCGTTGACCTCGACGCTGATGTTCGCGGCGAGCAGGAGTCCCGGAGACAGAAGCAGGAATAGTGCCAGGGCGCGCAGCATGTCAGCCGGTCGCGCCTCCGTCGGCTTTTTTCACATCCTGCTCGACGTTGTCACCTGCGGGTTCGATGTTCAGCACCTTGCAGTAGAAAGCATATTCCGCGGTGAGCGCCGCTTCGATGGTTTCAGCCTGGCGAAAGCCGTGGCCTTCGTTCGGGAACGGGAGGTAGGCGGTCATCACGCCGTTGGCACGCGCCGCTTCGTACATCCGTTCGGACTGGTCGGGCGGCACGACACCGTCTTCGAGACCCTGGAAGAAGATGACCGGGCGGCACAGCTTGCCTGCGTTGAACAACGGCGAACGTTCGCGCCAGAGCGCTGCCGTTTCCGGCAGCGGGCCGATGAGACGATCGCCGTAGCGCGATTCGAATTTGGCGGTGTCGCGCATCGCGCTCGCGAGATCCGCGATGCCGTAGTAACTTCCGCCAGCGGCGAACACGTCGTGAAAGGTGAGTGCGGCCAGCGCCGTGAAACCGCCCGCGCTCGATCCGCTGATCAGCAGGCGGTCCGGGTCCGCGAGTCCGTGTGCCGCCATTTCGCGAGCGCCGTTGATGCAGTCCTCGACGTCGGCAACGCCCCAGTTGCCGTAAAGCTTCTGGCGGTAACGCCTTCCATAGCCTGTGCTGCCGCGATAGTTCACGTCCAGCACGGCAAAGCCGCGCGATGTCCAGTAGCGGATCTTGAGATCCAGCGCCGATGAAGTGGCGGCGGTAGGGCCGCCATGCGCCTTGACCAGCATCGGCGGCGCCGTTTCGGGATCACCGCAACAGTCGGAATGCGCGGGCGCATGATAAAGAGCATGCGCAGTGTCGCCATCGGCGCTGCGAAACGTGACGGGGCGCGGCGGTGCGAGAAATTCCGGTGCAAGTTCGACGTCCGCCGCTGTACGCAATTCATGGATTTGCCGGTTTTCATCCAGCAGCACGATGCGCGCTGGACAATCGGCTGCCGCCGCATGCAGGACCACTTTTCCGTCCGCGGCATGCACATGTTCAACCTGGGTGTAGCGCAATGCCATGTCCTGCCATTCGCCGGTGTCGAGATCGATCTCCGCGAGCTGCCAGATTCCGGCACGGCTGTATGCGCATACCAGATGACGGGCATCGCGCAATCCCCAGCTTTGCATGCCGAACACCCAGTGCGGCAACGCGAACTCCGCATCCATGGAGCGGAGCGCGCGCACCTCGCCATCCTTCCAGGCGTGAAGATTCCACCAGTCGGTTCGATCCGACGCGAACAGCAGTTCTTCATCATCGCGCCATAAGGGTTGCACGACCGATTCCGTTGCGGAGCCGGCAATATGCCGCACACCGGACGGCAAACCAGCGGAATCGATGTCTGCTGCAAACAGCAGCGTTGCGTCCCATGGCATGTCGGGATGATTCCATTCCAGCCATGCAAGGCGCGAGCCGTCCGGTGAAAGACGCGGCGAACTGTAGAAATCGGAACCGCTCGCAAGCGTCGTCACGCTGCCGCTGTCCGCGTCTATGGCCACCAGGCTGCTGCGCGGCTCCGCGAATTTTGTGTCGTGATCTTCACAGACGGCGAGCAGCCGGTTGCGTTTCATGTCGTACACGAGATCCGCGTAATGCCGTGCATCCGGTTGAGTCACGCGACGCACGCGCGCTGCGCACACTTCATGAATGCACTGATCGTTCCGGTTGACGAACCAGGCGCGCTCGCCATGCGTGGTATACGCGCCGCCGCCGTATTCGTGAACCTTGCTTTGCACGCTGTAAGGTTCAGGCGTGATGTCGATACAGCCGTTATGCTGCGTCCATCGCACCAGCACGGTACGGCCGCGTTCCTGCGGCCGTGTTTCCGTCCAGTAAACGGCGTCGCCGTCGATGCGTGGCTGGGCCAGGCGCAGTGATTTGCCGGCGACCAGCGCTGCGGTGACCGGTGACGGCCAGCTGCCGTAGGGTTTTATCCGTCTGCGGGTTAGTCGGGGATTCATTCCGGCATGGTACCGGAACGTCAGGAGGCTACGAAGCGCTCGCGGCTTTCGCCGGCAATTTTACCGTTGCTCGAAAAGCGCCTTTCGTGAAAGAAACACGTACCGTCGTTTTTCACGAACACGACGGTACTGGCGCGCGTTCCATAGTCATTGCTGACGATCTTGGCCGCGGACAGCCGGCGCTCCCACTCGGGAGAAAGACCGGTGGAAGGCAGGTCGTCGTCGCGCGCGGGTTCGGAATCGTCAAGGAATTCCAGTAGCTTTTCGGCACGCGGTTCATCGCGGTCCAGTTCGTGCACGAAGCTTTCGCGGAGCCGCTGTACCTTCGGCCACGGTGTGTCGAGCAGGTGATTGGACAATGCATGAATGCCGGGCTCGGCCTGGCGCCTGGCCACGCCGCCTATCCCGTCGCGATTCGAAAAATACAGCAGCGGTTCGCCCGGACGAACGACGTCGCCAAAGAGCAGGTTGAAGCCGGCGTAATCGTCGGCACGCGTCTCGATGTCGGCGAGCCAGGCGGATGCCGGCGACGTACCGCTGAGGAATGCGCCGACCAGTTCGCCACGACTGCGTTTGCCGGCAGGGCGAACATCCGGCTCACGGAAATTGGTGACAACGGCAAACCGGCCGTCACGGCGCAGGCCAAGCCAGGTGCCGCCCGCTTCAAGATCGCGTCCGCCGAACACATCCGGCGCGTCCGGCCACCAGTTGGCGGCTGCCGACGGGCGCGCGTGGAATTCATCGCGGTTGCCCGCGAAGACAAACCGGTAGCGGGAATGGTTTTGCCAGGAGAATGCGAGCAAACACATGGAGGAGTACCCGGCGTTCAGTGTTCAGCTATGGCGTTCCATGCTACTCGCGTCCTGCCGATGCACCAACCTCCGCTTGCTCACTGCTCACTGCCGTATGCGAAAGGTCGAGTGACAGGATCACGGGTACGGAAAGATGCGCGGCGGGCAGCGTGCCTTCGGCGGTCACGTGATTCCACAGGCTATTGGCCACAAGGTACAACGTTTCGCCGGCAACTGTTCCGAGAGTCGGTTCGCCGAACGCGGGATGGTTGGCGAGCAGCGTCTCACGCGACACGATGCGCGCTGCATCGCTCGACAAGGCGTATCGATTCACCTGGTAAGGCTGCACGCCATTGTGAATCGCGATGATCGCGTTCTCATGTACATACAAACCGTCGATTCCGTAAGGCGCGGCGGGACCGTCTTCGATACGCAATAACGTCTCGCCGACGGGATCGAACCGGTACAGGCCGTTGGAATAATCGGCAATGATCACGAAACCGCCAAGAAGCGCGAGTCCCTGCGGCGAGCGCAGCGTTCCAGGCTTCACGCGTTGCACGAATTCTCCGCTGCGCATGTCGAGTGCGTATACGCCGCCGCCAATGCTGTCGGTGGCGAGCACGGTATCCGCGTCGAGGAACAGGAAATCGCCGAGTACGTGCTCGCCGCTTTCCGGCAGCTGGTGTTGCGCGATGACCTTCCCCGTCCCGGGATCGAACGCGATCAGCGCGCTGCGCCCGTGATCGGCGCTGTCCGCGTTCCTGCTGACATTCATCGCCGAGCTTGCCGCCCAGAGTTGCTTGCCGTCCGGCGAGAAATGCAATCCCTGCACGCTCCAGCGACCGGGCGCGGGCCAGTGCCGAATGTCGCCGTTCGTGTCGCGCACCATAATGTCGCCGTGCTGGACGCTGCCGATGTAGACGCAGCCTTTCGAATCCAGCGCAACGGCTTCCGGTTGCGTGTCCGGTTCGCCGAACGACCACGCGACAGCAGCCTGACCGGCAGGGGCGTGCAGGAGATCGCGCTGTTGCAGAAGTGCGGAATAGCCGGATAACGCGCGTACCGGTTCGAACGCCGCATCATTCGCAACGGGCGCGAGCATGTCGACGCCGCGTGCGGTGACGTTCGCAAGGAACCGCAGCGCCTTTTCATGATCGCCCGATAGTGCCGCGCCACGTGCCGCGTAATAAAGATAAGCGGGATGACCGGTGAACTCGCGGCGCAGCTCTGCCGCCGCTGCCGATACGCGTGTACCGTCGTTCGCGGCGTTGGCTGCACGCAGTTCCGCGCGCAATGCGTCGACATCCACAGGCGCCGCTGGTGATATCGCGGGCAGCACGATGCACGTCACCAGCAGGATTGTTTTCATGGATTTCATGAGCGGTTGCTCCGCAATTCGCGCAGGGAATAAAAAGTGTCGCGCCAGACGATGCCGCCTTGTCGCAGCGTCACGAACATGGAACGCAGGGTGGCGTACACGATGAGCAGGCTGCCGACGGGAAACAGCAGTCCCCATCCCGCGGGCAGATGAATCATGCGCGTCACGATGATCGCGAACAGCAGCATCGCGACGGTGCCTGCGAGCGACAGCCAGCCGGCGGCGGCAGGCAACAGCAGGCAGCCGGCGAGCGGCATGTACACGAGATAAAGCGTTGCGAGCATGGTCAGTACGGTTACGGCCGGACGGTAATCGAAATGCGCGAAGCTGTTCTTCTCCAGGCCGCGAATGGTTTCACCGGCTGTTCGATACCATTCCACGCTGATCTGCCCGTCGGACAACAGGAAGTCCGCGCGATGTCCGGCGGTCTTCAGCATTTTCGCGAGCATCAGATCGTCGTCGGGGCGCAGGCGGATGCGTTCGAAGCCGCCGAGCGCGATCAACGTGCTTCGGCGCACGAGATTGAACGCACCCACGCCGATATGCCGCCGTGATTTCGCGTCGCGCGCTTTCCAGGGTTGCGTGATCTGCAGAAAGAAAACCGAGAACGCGGGCAATACCAGCCGCATCGAGGCGGCGGTATTCACGAGTTGCGGCAGGGACGCGACATGATCCAGTCCGTTATCCAGCAGGTAGCCGGCAGTGCGGCGCAATGTGCCGGCTTTGAAGTGCACGTCCGCGTCCGTGAACAGCACGAACTCGCCCGTCGCGGCTTCAAGACCTTTCTGCAGCGCGTGATTCTTTCCCAGCCATCCTGCAGGAAGTTCCCGAACATGAATGACGCGCAACTGCTGATGCGCGACCGCCATGCGATCGAGGATATCGCCCGTGGTATCGGTGGAACGATCGTTCACGACCACGATTTCGTAATCCGGGTAATCCTCGCAGACAAGACTGGTGAGCGCTGCTTCGATCTTCACCGCCTCGTTGCGCGCGGCGATCACGACGCTCAAACGCGGCAGTGAAATTGCGGGAAGCGGCAGTTGCCCGATACGTACAAGACGGCGTGCCTGCAACGGAACGGTAACGAGCGCATGGATCCAGATGAGCGCAGGAACAGCGGCAAGCAGCAGCACGCCGGCGTCGAACATCATGATTTCCCGCGGCTGTCGCGGGCGAGCAAGGCGCGAACCGTGAGTACGGTGAGGGCGGCGAAGATCAGCAGCATGCCCAGCGCATCCGCGAACGTGGGACGTTCGTTCAATTGCAGCCACGCGGCGAGCACGCTGATCGCCGGTGCGCCCAGCGAGGCGAGCCCGGCGATTCCCGCAGGCAGCGTGCGCACGGCGTACAGCCACAGCAACCAGGCGAGCGCGCTGCCGAGTACGGCGTTGTAGGCAAGTGCGATCACGAACCCGAGCGACCAGTCGATGTCCTGTTCCGGTATCAGCCAGGCGAGAAACGCGAGCGGAATCGTTCCGAGCAGCATCTGCCAGGCGGAGATGGACAGCAGCGCGCCCGGCTGCGTCTGCGGTATGCGCTTCGCGACGATGATGCTGGCACCCCATACCAGCCCGGCCGCCAGGGAACTCAGGCTGCTGACGCTGGCGTAGCCGGTTTCCCACGGTGCAATAAGAAAAACGACGCCGGCCGCCGCGAATGCAACCGCCAGCCATTGGCTGCCGCGTATACGCTCGTGCAAAAACCACGCGCCGAACAGCAGCGCCCAGAACGGCATGGTGTAGGCGAGCACGGCGCTCTTGCCCGCACCGCCGTCGGTCAGCGCGATCGCGATGAAGCCGATGAAACCGGTGGTCTGCAGGAGACCGAGCAACAGCACCTTGCCGGGCGAAGCGGGCATGGCCAGCGCCTTCCATGAACGTTCGCGCAAGGCGATGACAATGAACAGCGTGACGGTTCCGAAGAAATTGCGCAGCAGCGAGAAGTCCATGGGTCCGCTGTGAAACAGCGCGACTTTCATCACCACCCAGTTGTAACCCCAGATCAGCGCGACCAGGCCGAGTGCGATAAAGGCGTTGCGCGTCCTGTTATCGGCGAACATCTTTCATCCGGCGTATCTGTCGAGATCGGCGGGATCCGCCGCTTCCGCATACCAGTCGCGAAGCAGGCGCCAGGCTATCGAAAGTCGCGCAGACGCTTTCAACGTTCCGGCGGTGAGCGCGTCACGCAACTCCTGCCGGGAGAACCAGCGTGCGTCTTCGAGCTCGTCGTCATGCAGGGTGATGGCCGGTGTCAGCGCGCGGGCGCGAAAGCCGATCATCAGGGATTGGGGAAACGGCCAGGGTTGCGACGAATGGTATTCCACGTCGGTGACATCGACGCCGGCTTCCTCGAAAACTTCACGGCGCACGACTTCTTCCAGTGTTTCGCCTGCCTCGGCAAAGCCCGCGAGACAGGAGTAACGTCCCGCCGGCCAGCTGGACTGCCGGCCCAGCAGGCATTTGTCGTCATGCGTGACCAGCACGATCACGGCGGGGTCGATGCGTGGAAAGATTTCGCCGACGATGCAATCGCCGTTCGCGCAACGGCGGGCATGGCCGCCCGCCGCACTTTGCAGCGGCGCGCCGCATGCACCGCAATACCGATTCAGTTCATGCCAGTGAAAGACCGCGCGCAGGTGCGCGGCCAGTGCCGCGTCCGCTGCCGGGAGCAGCAACGCCAGCGGGCGCAATTCGGAAAGCTCGCCGAATGCCGCGAAATGCGTTTCCAGGTCCTGCGGCGCGCTGATGGCGAATAATGGCGTTGACTCGAGCACGCCGAGAAATACGGTCTGCCAGTTTCTCCAGTCATCCGGCAATGCGTCGTGCGGCAGTTTCATCAGCGCGGGTTCCGCGTTCACGAGCGCGCGCGTTCCGATGCTCACGATGAAGTGCGCGTCGCTCGAATCGCGTTGCCGTTTGATCCACTCGTCACTGGAGCGTTCGATGGTGCGGCGGTCAGCGGACGGGCGGCCGAAGGTATTGTCGAGAGAGCGCATGGAAATCAGTCAACCTGCCAATGAAACGTCACGGGTATGTTCAGCGACTGCCGGACGGCGCACCGTTCCGCGCCGCGTTGCAGGCGGGTCAGTATATCGGCCGAGCAGGACGGCACGCGTACCTGAATGTTGAAACCGGCTTCCAGGCCATTTGATTGCGGCCGCAGGGCAATCTGCAGCGCTGCAGGGTTCAATGCGTGACGTTCGAACAACGGCATCAGGTTCGCGGCGACGCAACTGCCGAGCGCCGCGGCCAGCAGTTCGGCGGAGGAGAGCGATTGCCCGTTGTCGCCACACGCCGCGGCGATTTCCACGCCATCCGCGCGACGGATGTTCGCTTGTCGTCCGTTGGAAGTGACGAGGATGTCCTGCACGTCTTGCGATTTCCAGGTTGATGGTCAGGTTCAAAGCAGGCCGGTTGCCAACCCCGCACCGGTAACGAACAGCAGGCCCGCGGTGATACGCCGCACGACGGTCAGCGTCATTTTCGGCAGCAGCCTTCGCCCGAACAATGAGCCGGCGAGTGCGCCGAAAATGCCCGCAATAATCATCGGTGCTGTTTCCGCGCCCAGGCCGCCGCCAATGCCCGCAGTACCATAAACCAGCAGTCGCGTGACATCCACGCCGATTGCGATCAGTGCCTGCGTTGCAGCGAAAGCGGCGGCGGTGAGGCCGAGTGGCGCCAGGAACACAGCGCGCAGTGCGCCCTGGTGGCCGGAAAGTCCGCCGAAGAAACCCGACAACATGCCACCCAGCGGCAGCAGTTTCGCAGGAAAGCGCAGCCAGCGATCGAGATCCGCAAGCTCCAGGAATGCAAACAGCAGGATCAGGCTGCCGAGACTGATCTGCAACGGCGTGACGCCGATCAACGCGCCGTGAAGTTCGTAGCTGAACACCGCCGGCAGATTCGACAGCACGCCAAGCAACAGCGCGCCGAAGAATGCTGCAGCAATGGCCGGAATGCCGAAACGGGCAACCAACTGCCAGTCCACGTCGGCGCGCAGCAACGATCCCTTGAAGAGGTTGTTGGCGAGATGCACGACGGCGGTTGCGCTCACTGCGAGGTCGGCGGGCAGGAACAGGGCGAAAGCGGGCAGGAGCAATGTGCCCAGCCCGAATCCGGAAAACAGGGTCAGCGCGGCAATGAATGCGGTGAACAGCGAGATGACGAGGAGTTCAACCAGCATGCGCGAGTCCATCGAGGCGGGTAGTGTTCATTGCGCTCAAAAGCAGCAGCGGCGCCAACGGATGGCGCCGCTACGGGTTTACGTCGTCGGAATCAGGCGTTGCGGAAACGCGGGCGCGGCGAGTTTTCGCGCGGCTGCGCTTCGTTCACGCGCAGCTGGCGTCCGCCCATATCCTTGCCGTTGACTTCGCGAATGGCCTTTTCGGCAGCCGCCTTGTCGGACATTTCCACGAAGCCGAAGCCCTTGGAACGATCCGTCATCTTGTCCATGATGATCCTGGCCGAGGTGACCTCGCCGAATTCCGCAAACAGGTCGCGGAGTTCGTCGTCGGTCATGCGGTAGGGAAGGTTGCCCACGTAGATATTCATATCGATCATCCAGTCGCCAGCGAGGTGCCATTACGTGTCGGATCGGCAATCTCGATTCAATGGCACTGAACACCAGGATTGCGCGGCATCATCAGTGATGCCCTGAAATCATAGCAGTTTCGTCAGAAAGGCAAGCGGAATCGAAGCTGATCCTGACAGAAGGCAAGACTGCCGCGCACGTGATTCAGTTCTCGCCATCCTGAAGATCAGCAGCCGGATGCTACGGCGGGACGCGAGCAGGCGGGTATCAGAACAGCGAGCGGCGCGGCCGCCATTTGCGGCGGAGCACGAATACGACGCGATGGCCCTCGCGGGCGGCATCTTCTTCCAGTTGCAAGGACAGCCACTCGAACCAGTCGAACACGGTTTCACGCGACTGGAGTTCGCGTTGCTCCATCGTCCAGCGCTTGAGCTTTCTCCATATGGCGACCACGGCATCGCCGATGAGGTCGCGGACGATCTCGAAGTCGACGAGGTCGCGATAAACCATCAGTCCGACGGTTTCGAAATTCGTGGCGAGGAAAATGGCGGCTTCCTCGAACTTCGCATCGCGCTGTCGCAATTCGTCGACCGAGATTTCGTCCGGCAGCTGCAGCACGCGCAGGTAGGCACGCGCGAACTCGCCATCCTGCACGGAATCGATGAAGGCGATGGCGGCGGCATCGCGGCGCTGGTGGCGCATCTGGCGCATCTGCACGATGGCGAACATGGCGCCGCCGACGATGGTCAGCGCGCCGAAGATTTCCGCGAGGTTGGCAAGCGTGGCGAGGTCGAGATCGGTCATGGGATCCAGAAGCATGAAATTCACTGAAGTATAAGCGGAGGAATGCTGTCCTGCGTGAAATCAGGCTGCAACGGCTCATGCTTTCGATTCTCACGCCGGCTCGGGTGAGGGGCGCCGCTCTGTTAAACTGGCGCGATGGACGTTACCCCGATTCTTGATCCCCTGAACGATGCGCAGCGCGAGGCCGTCACGGCCGACGCGCCCTCCGTGCTGGTGCTGGCGGGCGCCGGCTCCGGCAAGACACGCGTGCTGACCCACCGCATTGCCTGGCTGGTGAATGTCGAGCAGGTCTCGCCGTTCTCCATTCTGGCGGTGACCTTCACGAACAAGGCCGCCGCCGAGATGCGTCACCGCATGGAGCAACTCGTCGGCGTCTCGTCGGGTGCGATGTGGGTGGGCACGTTTCATTCCATTGCGCACCGTTTGTTGCGCATGCACTGGCGCGAAGCGGGTCTGCCACAGGGTTTCAGCATTCTCGATTCCGAGGACCAGTTGCGCCAGATACGCCGCATCGTGAAATCCCTCGAGCTGGATGAAACGCGCTGGCCGCCGAAACAGGTGCAGTGGTTCATCAATGCGAAGAAGGATGAAGGGTTGCGCCCCGGCAATATCGCCGGCGGGCATGATCCTGTGCACAACCAGATGGTGCAGCTGTACGCCGCCTACCAGGAGGCGTGTGATCGCTCCGGCCTCGTGGACTTCGCGGAACTGCTGCTGCGCGCGCTGGAAATCTGGCGCGACAACCCCGAGCTGCTGAAACATTACCAGGGCCGCTTCCGCCACGTGCTGGTGGACGAGTTCCAGGACACGAACACCATTCAATATGCCTGGATTCGATTGCTGACCGGGCAGACGGGCAAGCCGTTCGTGGTCGGTGACGACGATCAGTCGATTTACGGCTGGCGCGGCGCGCGCGTCGAAAACATCCATCGCTTCCAGCAGGATCATCCCGGCACGCAGGTCGTGCGTCTGGAACAGAATTACCGCTCGACCGGCAATATCCTGAAAGCGGCGAACGCCGTGATTTCGAACAACCGCGATCGCATGGGCAAGAACCTGTGGACCAGCGATGAGGAAGGCGATCCGATCCGCCTGTATGCCGCTTACAACGAACAGGACGAAGCGCAGTTCGTGGTAGAGCGTGTGCGCCAGTGGGTGGGTGAAGGCGGCCTGCGTTCCGAATGCGCCGTACTGTATCGCTCCAACGCGCAATCGCGCGTGTTTGAAGAAGCCTTGATCCATGCAGGCGTGCCGTATCGCGTGTACGGTGGCTTGCGATTCTTCGAGCGTCAGGAAATCAAGGATGCGCTCGCCTATCTGCGCCTGCTGCAGAATCGCAACGATGACGCGTCGTTCGAGCGCGTCGTGAATCTGCCGACGCGCGGCGTCGGCGCGAAGACGCTGGAGCTGGTACGCCAGGTGGCGCGGGATCGCACGCAATCCATGTGGCAGGCGACGCAGACCGTCATTGCCGAAAACGTCCTGCCGGCGCGCGCGGCGAATGCGCTGCAGACGTTCCTCGATCTTGTGGATGAAATGGACGTGGCGGTGACCGGCCTGGATCTGCACGAGCAGATCGATCACGTCGTGCAGGGCTCGGGGCTGATCGATCACTACAGCCGCGAGAAAGGCGAGCGCGGCGAAGCGCGCGTCGAGAACCTGGAAGAACTCGTCAGCGCCGGACGCGGCTTCGATCCTGCCGACGTGCCGGAAGGCGAGGAAGCGCTGCCGCCGCTCGCCGCGTTCCTGAGTCATGCCGCACTGGAAGCCGGCGAAGCGCAGGCCGCGGAATGGGAAGACTGCGTGCAGCTGATGACACTGCATTCCGTGAAGGGACTGGAGTTCCCTCTGGTGTTCATGTGCGGCATGGAAGACGGCCTGTTTCCGCATCAGCGCTCGCTGGAAGACGGCCTCGGCCTGGAAGAGGAACGACGTCTTTGTTATGTCGGCATGACGCGCGCAATGAAGAATCTGTACCTGTGCCATGCCGAACAGCGCCGCATGTGGGGCGTGGAGCAGATGGGCATACCGTCGCGCTTCCTGCGCGAGATTCCGTCCGATCTGCTGTACGAAATCCGCCCGCGTGTGCAGGTTGCTCGTCCGGCTTATGCCAGTCGCAGCCGGCCGATGACAACAGGCCCCCTCGAAGCGCCGCCGAAAGGCCTGAATCTCGGTTCGCGCGTACGGCATCCGAAATTCGGCGATGGCGTCGTGCTGAACTACGAAGGTGCCGGTTCGCAGGCGCGCGTGCAGGTGAACTTCGATGACGCGGGAACGAAGTGGCTGGTGTTGGGGTTTGCGAACCTGGAAGTCGTCTGACAGGTCGCCTCCAAGCTACTCCCCAACAGCGGGGACCTCCGCTTCCTCGGCGTCTTTCGCCTTGTCTTGCCTCCCCAAACGCGGGAACCTCGTTCGCTCGTGACGCCTGGAAGGCGACCTGCAACATTGTCGGCCTCCCATCGTTCGCTACTCCTATATAATAATGTGTGTCCAAGCCGCTCCGACGAGCGCCAAGAACAACAAGGCGGACAGCGTGGCAAATCGCTTGCAAGCAGCACCGCATCGCCGTAAGGTTCGCGCCCCATGAAGATACTCATTCTGGGTTCCGGACAGGTCGGCTCCACCGTCGCGCACAGCCTCGCGCGCGAGGAGTCCAACGACATCACCGTCGTGGACCGCAACAGCGAACTTCTCCAGGATCTGCAGGAACGGCTCGATATCCGCACGGTCTGCGGACACGCCTCGCATCCGCAGGTGTTGCAGGAAGCCGGCGCCGACGAAGCCGACATGGTCATCGCCGTCACCGACAGCGATGAAACCAACATGATCGCCTGTCAGGTCTGCTACACCCTTTACCGCACGCCTACCAAGATCGCGCGCGTTCGCGCTGCCGAATATCTCAATACACCGCAGTTGTTCACACAGGACGCGCTGCCGGTGGACATGCTGATTTCGCCGGAACAGCTGGTCGTCGACTACATCCGCCGGCTTATCCAGTATCCGGGTGCGTTGCAGGTGCTCGACTTCGCCGGCGGCAAGGTGCGGCTGGTTGCGGTACAGGCGTATTACGGCGGCGCGCTGGTCGGGCAGGAACTCAGGAAGCTGCGCAACCACATTCCCGATGTCGATACCCGTGTCGCTGCCGTCTACCGTCGCGGCCAGGCGATCCTGCCGCACGGCGACACGATCATCGAAGCCGATGACGAAGTCTTCTTCATCGCGCCGCGCGCCGACATCCGTTCGGTCATCAACGAAATGCGCAAGCTCGACAAGCCTATCCGCCGGATCATCATCGCCGGCGGCGGCAACATCGGCGTACGGCTGGCGAAGGCACTCGAATCCACGCACCAGGTCAAGCTTATCGAGCGCAATCGCGACCGGGCGCGCGAGATTTCCGAGCAGCTCGACAAGACCATTGTTCTGTCCGGCGACGCCGCCGACGAAGAATTGCTGGTCGAGGAGAACATCGAGGCGACCGATGTCTTCTGCGCGGTCACCAACGATGAAGAAGCCAACATTCTTTCGTCCATGCTTGCCAAGCGGCTGGGCGCGCGCAAGGTCCTGGCGCTGATCAACCGTCCTTCCTATGTCGATCTCGTGCAGAGCGGCGACATCGACATCGCCATCTCGCCGCAACAGATCACCATCGGCGCGCTGCTCACGCATATCCGCCGTGGCGATGTCGTGGTTGTGCATTCGCTGCGCCGTGGAGCGGCCGAGGCCATTGAAGCGATTGCGCACGGTACGCGTGAATCATCACGTGTCGTCGGCCGCACGGTCGAGGAGATCACTCTCCCGCAAGGCGCAACCATCGGGGCTATCGTGCGCGGCGATACCGTGATGATGGCGCATCACGATACCCGTATCGAAGCGGACGACCACGTCGTTCTTTTTCTTGTCGATCGTACGCATGTCGCGGAAGTCGAGAAGTTGTTCCAGGTGGATGCGGCACTCGATTAAGGCCGGACAATGAAACTCGGCCTGATCCAGCGCATCATCGGCATCTTCCTCATGGCATTCAGCTTCACGCTGCTGCCGCCCGCTGCTGTCGCGCTTTTCTACGGTGACGGCGCGCTTCGACCTTTTCTGCTGACATTTGCGGGCACCTTGCTCGTCGGAATCCTGTTCTGGTACCCGCGGCGCAATGACCGGCGCGACATGCGCGTACGCGAAGGCTTTCTTGTCGTAACGCTGTTCTGGGTCGTACTGGGCGGCATTTCGTCCGTGCCGTTTCATCTTGCCCAGGAACCGCATCTCGCGTTCACCGATGCGATATTCGAATCCGTTTCTGCGCTGACAACGACAGGCGCGACGGTAATCGTCGGCATTGACGAACTGCCGCATGCAATCCTCTGGTACCGCCAGCAACTGCAATGGCTGGGCGGGCTGGGCGTTGCCGTCATCGCGCTTGCCATCCTGCCCGTGCTTGGCGTCGGCGGCATGCAGTTGTATCGGGCTGAAGCATCCGGACCTTCCAAGCAGGACAAGCTGACGCCGCGCCTCAACGAAACCGTGCGCGCCTTCCTGCGCATTTATGTGTTTCTTACCATTGCCTGCGGTTTCGCATACTGGATAGCAGGCATGACGCCGTTCGACGCGTTCGCGCACGCGATGACAACGGTTTCAACCGGCGGCTTTTCAACCCACGACGCCAGCATGGCGTGGTTCCAGAACGACGCCATTGAAATCATCTGCATGATCTTCATGATCGCCGGCGGCATCAGCTTCGCCTTGCACTTTCATGTGTTCCAGACGCTGCGCGTCGGCGACTACTGGCGTCACGCCGAAACCCGGACGTTTCTCCTGGTGCTGGTTGTCGTGTCGCTGGTTTGCGCCGTATATCTGGTTGCAGCGAATCCTGCCGTATCCGTTATCGACCGCCTGATGAACGCGGCATTTCAGACGATCTCCGTCATGACGTCCACGGGCTTTGGTACGGAAAGCTTCGCCGACTGGCCGTCGTTTCTGCCGTTGCTGTTGATGTTTGTCAGCATCATGGGCGCCTGTGCGGGCTCAACGACGGGCGGGATGAAAACCGTCAGGTTCATGATGGTGTACAAGCAGGGCATGCGCGAGATCGGACGCCTCGCGCATCCGAACGCGATTACGCCGGTGAAACTCGGCGGCCGCGTGGTTTCGGACCGGGTCATGGAAGCGATCTGGGGATTCTTCGCCGCCTACGCGCTGACTTACGTGTTCCTGATGCTGTTGTTCATGGCGACCGGAATGGATCAGGTTTCCGCGTTCTCGGCCGTGGCCGCCACGTTGAACAATCTCGGTCCGGGACTCGGCGAGGTGAGTTCGAATTTCAAGGATGTATCGGGTTTCGCCAAGTGGATCGGCATCGCGGGAATGCTGCTCGGGCGTCTCGAGATATTCACGGTGCTGGTGCTGCTGACACCCGAGTTCTGGAGGCACTGACCGGTGAACCTGGCGGCCGTACAACGCGTGCTCGGAATGTTGCTGATGATCTTCAGCACCACGATGCTGCCACCCGCACTGGTTTCCGCAATCTTCGCCGATGGAGAACTCGGAACCTTCCTGCAGAGTTTTGCACTTGTGTTGCTGCTGGGCGCGCTTGCGTGGTTTCCCGTTCGACGCGAACGTCATGACTTGCGACGCCGCGATGGCGCGTTGATTGTCGCGTCGTTCTGGATCGTTCTTGGCACCGCGGGCGCGGCGCCGTTCCTGTTGACGCAGGGAACGCCGTTGTCCGTGACCGACTCGATGTTCACCGCGATTGCGGGCATCACGACAACGGGCGCCGAAGTCATTGTCGGCCTCGACATACTTCCGGAATCCATTGTCTTCTATCGGCAATGGCTGCAGTGGCTGGGCGGAATGGGAATCATCGTGCTCGCCGTCGCCATCCTGCCCTTGCTCGGCGTCGGCGGCATGCAGCTGTACCGGGCGGAAACGCCGGGCCCGTCGAAAGACACGAAGCTGACGCCGCGGATAACCGAAACCGCCAAGGTTCTCTGGTCCATCTATCTCGTGTTCACCGTACTGTGCGCAGCCGGTTACTGGCTGTCCGGCATGACGGTGTTCGACGCCATCGGTTATTCGCTCTCAACGGTATCCAGCGGCGGACTGGCCATGCACGATGCGGGAATCCCGTACTTCGACAGCGTTGCGATCGAGCTCGTCACCATCATCTTCATGTTTCTCGCAACGGTGAATTTTGCATTGCATTTCCATCTGTTTCGCAAAGGCACGGTGCGGCAGTACTGGCGGGATCCGGAGTTCCGCTTCTATCTCCTGTTGATCGCGGGGATGGTGGCGTTTGTTACGGCATACCTTTCGATTTCCGGACACTACGATGATGCGGCCACTTCTTTCCGGCACGCTCTTTTCAATGCGGTTTCCGCCATTTCCACCAGCGGCTTCACGTCGGCCAATTTTTCGGAATGGCCCGGCATGCTGCCGCCCTTGCTGATTCTCTCCAGCTTCATCGGCGCCTGCGCCTACTCGACGGGCGGCGGAATGAAGTGCGTCCGTTGGGTTCTGCTGATCAAGCAGGGCTGGCGGGAAGTGCGGCGGCTGGTGCATCCGCACGCACAGTTCACGACGAAACTCGGCAGGCGCGCGGTTTCGGAAAAAATCGTTTCCGCGGTATGGGGATTCTTCTCGGTATACATTGTTGTGTTCGCCGCGCTGATGATCATTTCGATGGCCGTGGGACTCGATCACGTCACTGCGTTCTCGGCCGTCGCGTCCTGTCTCAACAACCTGGGACCGGGCCTCGGCGAGGTGGCGACGAACTACGCGAGTATCCCGACGGCGTCGAAGTGGGTACTGATGTTCGCGATGCTGCTGGGGCGTCTCGAAATTTTCACGCTTCTCATTCTTCTTGCACCTGCTTTCTGGAAAAAATGACCTGTGGCGGCATCCTTTTCCGCCATCCCGCGTTGCATGTGCACCTTGTCTGACGAAAAAACTGCGCGCCATAGAGCGTCGTAGTTGGCAACCAGTTGAACGTCAATGAACATCGATGCGCTTGAAAAAATGCTTGCCGCCGGAAATGACAGCGCGATGTTGCGCTTCACGCTGGGAAAACTGTATTTCGACAGCGAGGAATCGGACAGGGCGATTGCCCATTTGCGCGCTGCCGTCGAAATGGATTCCGCTTACTCCGCTGCCTGGAAACTGCTGGGCCGTGCACTGGCTGAATCGCAGCAGAATGCCGACGCAATCGCCGCATTCCGCCAGGGCATTGCGGTGGCGGAAGAAAAAGGCGATAAACAGGCCGTCAGGGAAATGCAGGTTTTCCTGCGCCGCCTGCAGAAATCCGCAAAAGGGGAAGACAAGAAATGATTCGCCGCGACAAGGCTTTTCACGAACGCATGCGCCGTACACTGGAGCATGAAAAATCACTCACTCGCGAATCCTGGAAGATATTCCAGATCATGGCGGAGTTCGTGGAAGGCTTCGAGAAGCTCGTCACGATCAAGCCGTCCGTGAGCATTTTCGGCTCTGCACGCACGCAGCCGGGACATCCCGACTATGAGCTGACGACAAGAATCGGACGGGCCTTGTCCGATGCCGGCTTCTCCGTGGTTACGGGTGGCGGGCCGGGGCTCATGGAAGCCGCGAACAAGGGCGCGTCGGAAGGCAAGGCGCCGTCGATCGGTCTCAACATCCAGCTGCCACTCGAACAATCCGCGAACGCCTACCAGGACGTCGATCTCTACTTCCGGCATTTCTTTTCCCGCAAGGTCATGTTCGTCAAGTACGCCTCTGCCTATATCGTGATGCCCGGCGGTTTCGGCACGCTCGACGAACTCGCCGAAATTCTTACCCTGATCCAGACCGGCAAGAGCCGTCGCATTCCAGTGGTTCTCGTGAAGGCGTCGTTCTGGAAAGGCATGCTGGACTGGTTCGAACAGACGCTGGCCACAGAAGGCATGATCAACCCGGAAGACATGAAGCTGTTGACGGTCGTCGAAGAACCGGAAGAAGTCGTGCAGGCGATCTTCGATCATTACGCCGGCCGGGGTTTCGAGCCGTCACGGGAAGAGCGCGAACTGATGCTCGAACTCTGAGGGTTCGTGCATGGATCGCGTCGCCCGTTGCATCGATCAACTGAACGAATGGATCGGTCGTGCCGTCGCATGGTGCACGCTCGCCATGGTACTGGTCACTTTCGCTGTCGTCGTGTTGCGGTATGGCTTCGGCATCGGTTCCATCGCGTTGCAGGAATCGATCACGTATTTTCACGCGCTGGTGTTCATGCTGGGCGCCGCCTACACGCTGAAGCATGACGCGCATGTCAGGGTCGACGTGTTCTATCATCGCTACTCCGCGCGACACCGGGCGCTGGTCGATATCGCGGGAACCCTGCTGTTCCTGTTCCCCGTTTCCGCATTCCTGTTCTTCACCAGTCTTGATTACGTGGCGGAAGCCTGGCGCGTGCAGGAGTCCTCGCGCGAACCGGGCGGCCTGCCGTGGGTTTATCTGTTGAAGACCATCATTCCCGTAGCCGCGATGCTGCTGGCCTTGCAGGGTCTGGCGCTGCTGCTGCGATCGTTCATGCAATTGCGGGGCAGGAACTGACATGGCGTGGTTCGCATTTGCGATGTTCCTCACCGTCATCCTGCTGCTGATGGCAGGTTACCCCGTTGCATTCACGCTCGCGGGCGTGGCGCTGCTGTTCGCGGGCGCAGGCTGGCTGATCGGCGATTTCGATGTGCTGTTGCTCGATACGCTGTCGAACCGTATCTACGGCATCATGACCAATGAGACCTTGATTGCGGTACCGCTGTTCGTGTTCATGGGCGTGGTGCTGGAGCGCTCCCGTATTGCAGAAGACCTGCTCGACACCATGTCGCGCCTGTTCGGCACGGTGCGCGGCGGACTCGGCTTTTCCGTGCTGCTGGTCGGCGCCTTGCTCGCTGCAAGCACGGGCATTGTAGGCGCAACCGTCGTGACCATGGGGCTGTTGTCGCTGCCGACGATGTTGAAGCGCGGCTACGACCCCGCGCTGTCGGCGGGCACGATCAGCGCGGCCGGAACACTGGGTCAGATCATTCCGCCATCCATCATCCTCGTGCTGCTCGGCGATGTCGTGTCGACGGCATACCAGGAAGCGCAACGCCGGCAAGGCAGCTTTTCGGTGGAAACCGTTTCGGTCGGCGATCTGTTCCTCGGTGCGCTGTTGCCCGGCCTGTTGCTGGTGGTGTTGTATGCGGCCTACCTGTTCGGTGTTGCCGTCATGCAGCCACACAGGATGCCGCCCATGCCGCAAGTCGAGAACAAGCCGCTGGGTATGCAGATCGTGAAAGTCCTGTTGCCGCCGCTGGTGCTGATGGTGGCCGTGCTCGGGTCGATCATCGCCGGTATCGCCACACCCACGGAAGCGGCTGCTGTGGGCGCCGCCGGCGCGCTGCTGCTGGCGATCGTTTATCGCCAGTTCAACGTCGCGATGCTGCGTGAAATCATGCGACAGACAACGCGCATCTCAAGCATGGTGTTTCTGATATTGATCGGCGCATCCGTGTTCTCGCTGGTGTTTCGCGGTTTCGAAGGCGATGACGCCGTACACGAACTGTTGTCGAACCTGCCAGGCGGGCAGGCGGGCGCGTTGCTGGCCGTGATGCTGGTGATATTCATGCTCGGCTTTGTGCTGGATTTCATCGAAATCACGTTCGTGGTCGTTCCGATCGTCGGGCCGGTATTGCTGGCCATGGGCATCGATCCGGTCTGGCTGGGTGTGTTGATCGCGCTCAACCTGCAGACCTCGTTCCTGACACCGCCGTTCGGATTCTCGCTTTTCTATCTGCGCGGCGTTGCACCGCCTGAAGTGACGACTGGCGCGATCTATCGCGGCGCATTGCCGTTCGTGGCGATTCAGTTGTCGATGCTGGCGATTGTTGCGGTGTGGCCGGGATTGGTGACGTGGTTGCCGGAGGTTATTGGATAGCTGTCCTCACCAGATCGACCGAAGAAAGAAAGGTGTGGCCGGACTTGTCGGCCAGCTTCCTTCAAAAACGGGTTTCGCGCCGCGAATTCTGTTTCGGGATGTGCGTCGCCCGGGAATTCAGGCTCGAAAAAATTTCTGTGGCAAACAGGAATCACGCACCATAATGCAGGGTAGGGGTGTTTCACCTAACCAACTCCGGGATTGCCCCAGCCCATCGTGACTGCCTGGAAGGGATGCCATGAAAACCGCACGCCACTCTCACGTGTCGCCGTTCGGCCACGTCTTCAAGCAACGCATTTCATTGAAAGGAATCCGGCTGGTCGTGGTCGGCCTGCTGGCCGCATCGATCCCGCTGCAGGCGGCCGAGACGGCGTACCAGTACGACGCGCGCGGGCGGCTGATCGAGGTGACGCAAGGTACCCAGGAACACAATTACGTGTACGACGATGCCGGCAACCGCACGCAGGTGTCCTGTCCGCATGTCCGCAACACTTCGACGGCACGATCGGAGCGCGATTTTGAACAAGGCTTGTTCAAAATCCTGACGACTACGATGTTAAAGAACGGGAAACTTCACGTTTCGAACTGTTTTCCGATGCGTCGATGAACAAAAATTGCGCGAAACTCTGTTCGAGACGACAACGCCCGCGGACAGCGCAGCTGCCCGAAACGCATTGCCGTTTTTGCCGTGAGCGGTTTCCTACGTCAGCAAATAAACGCCGCTCAACAATCCATCCCAGGCGTCGAACCGGTACGCCGCCTTCGGCGCTTGCCGGTAAATGTCATGGCCGCACCAGACTTCAGCCGGTGTGCGTCCGTACAAGCTCTGGTGCGGACGCACGGCGTTGTACCAGAAGCGGAACTCGGCCAGCGACGTGTCCAATGCCTTTCGATCCGGCACTTTCCAGTGATCGAGCTTCTGTTTCAGAGTTCCAAAGAACCGCTCGATACGGCCGTTCATCCACGGACAATGCAACTCGGTGGTCTGATGCCGGATGCCGAGCAACGCCAGGCCGAACCGGAACCGTCTCGACGTGAATATCGCTTCGTTATCCGTACGAATCACCTTCGGCCGGCCGTAACGCAAACAGGCCCTGGCTATCGCAAACAGCAATGTCAGTGAGCGCTTGTCGGGCAGCGCGTCGAGACGCAGGTTCAAGCGCGTGCCGTGATCGACGATGCCGAGAATCGAGTATTGCCAGCCGACGGCCGCCTTGCCTGTCAGATCGACACCCCAGATGCGATTCTTCGGCCCCGGCTTGTTCTTGCGGCCGCGCATCCGGCGGCGCACAGCGGCGATCTCGTAGGCATGGCGTTTGATGATTTCGGAAACGTACGTCTTGCCAACGGTCATGTTACGTGTGGCCGCGTGCAGCCGATTGAAGATGTTTGATATATCCCGGCAGCTCAGGTGCGGCTGCATCGCCTTGATCCGGACAATCTCCGCCGACACCCAGCATGGCTTTCGGCGCGTGCGGTAAAGACATGGCTTTTCGGTGGCTTCGCTGCGCCAGCCACGACGCCAATACCGACTGTCCGGCCGATTGAACCGCAGCCACAGGTAAAAGCAGATGATTGCGGCCAGCAAACCCGTCATCATTGGCACCCTTGTTCTTATTCGTCAGAGAGAAAAGCGAAGAGGGCGCGGAGTGTACCTGCCGGCAGCAATGAAAAACTGACCCATCTTGGGAGTGCGGTCTGCGCTTCACCTGTGCCTGCCTCCAACAGTTCGAGCGATCTCGGTACCGTAGCGATCGGTGTCGCAGACACGGAAGGCGTTGCCTCCATCCCGGCTTTCCCGTCAGAATCCCTGCACGAAGAACACTACGAGGGGAACCGGGAAATGCTTATCGTGCCGGCGGAATTCAAATTCGATTCCCGCAATCTGCCGCTGGGAACAATCATCCTGTTCCTGTTGTGCACGCTGATTTTCTTTCTTTACCAGTCCGGTGATTCCGTTCGCGTGGACGCGGCGCTCACGAGCTATTCGCAGAACGGCCTGATCGAATACGAGCAGCCGCTGTTACGTTCATGGCTTGCATCCGAGGGCCATGTTCCGGGTGAGGAGCTTGAAGACGCAGAACTCGCCGCGGTACTGAATGTCGAGTTCGACGATTACGTACGCGACTACTGGCAGGTCACGACCCCCGCCGATGAATGGACTGCCGCGCGCGAGCGATTCGAAGCGATACGCAACCGGATCAGCTGGCTGCGCTTTGGCCTGGTTCCCGCCGACGTAAAGCCGGCAGCGCTGCTCGGTCACATGTTCCTGCATGGCGATGTCATGCACCTGCTGGGCAACATGATTTTCCTGGTGCTGTTCGGTTTGTTGCTGGAACGCGTGCTGGGCACGGTGTTTTTCGTCGGCGCCTACGTGGTGACGGGCCTGCTGGCTGCGGCGCTGTTCATCGTCACGCACGCAGGCAGTGCGACGCCGCTGGTTGGGGCGTCGGGCGCAATTTCGGGATTGATGGGCGCGTATCTTGGTGTTTATGGACTTCGCAGAGTCCGGTTTTTCTACACCGTCGGTTTCTGGTTCGGCAAATTCACGGCTCCCGCGCTGCTGGTGTTCCCGCTCTGGCTGGCGAAGGAACTGTACGGGCATTTCAGCGGCGATGGTCCGATTGCCTACATGGCGCACGCCGGCGGATTGTTGGGCGGCCTGTTGATTGCCGCGTTGTTGAAAAAGCAGGCCGCGCGGACGCTGGATGTCGATGAAACGACGAGCCGCACCGGCCAGCTCCGGCAGGAACGCCTCTGGCGAATCCGGCAGTTGATGACGGATCTGCATCTCGATGAAGCCGTGCGCCTCACCGAGCAATCGATACGCCAATCTCCGGCGGAAGCGGACTACTGGAAGATATATGCGGAAATCGCCAGCCGCCTGACAGCCGGTTCCGGCTATCACCGCATCATGGCCACGATATTCACGAATGCCGGAAAGAAGTCGCTGGATATTGCATTTCTGCGCGAGACGCTGAATGCGTATCGCCAGCGAACACCGGACGATCAGAATGCATTGCAGGGTGTCGGGGGCGCCGGGTTGGCGCGCCGTTTCTTTCGTGAAGGTTGCAGCCGCGATCTCGACGGGTTGCTGGACGGCGTTTCTCGCGCCAGCGGAATGTCACAGGATTTTGCGGAACTGCTGAACACGCTGCTGCAGGTTGCGGAACAGAACGGCGACCAGCGGCGCGCGCGGCGCTACCGCCAGTATCTGGCGAGCCTGCAACCGGCGGCTGCCGGTCAGACGGCAGCCGATCCGTCGTAGTTGATGACTTCCAGCAGGCGATCGATGCGCGGCATTTCGGCGTTGTCCGGGTGCCGTGTCTTGATCTGCTGCAACAGGGCGGCGGCCTTGTCTTTCTGGTTCAATCCTTCGAAATAGATTCTTGCCATGAGCACCAGTGCGCTGACCATTTCCGGATAGGCCGGCGCCGTCTTGTGCAGCCGAAGCAGCAGGCTGGCCGCATCCTTGTGCCGGCCCTGTTCGAAGAACTGTTCCGCGACCCGGTGACACGCGGCTGAATCGCTTGGCGCGAAATCGGGATAGCGCTTGCGCGTTTCGAGGCAGAAGTGCGCGGCTTTCACGACCAAGTTACGCGACATGTAGAAGTCGCAGATGCTGTTGGCGTTGCGGCGAATGGCTTCTTCGTCGCCGGTCGTCGCGACGACGCGGTAATAGAGCTCGCGCAGTTCCGCGTTGCCTTCATCGATACCGACACCGGTACGCAGCGCGTCCAGCGCCTGTTCCTGGCGGTTCGCCGCGGCGAAGATGCGTGCGTCAGCAAGCGCGCGCTTCACCATGAACGGTTTGTATTCCAGGTGCTCGCCGAATTCGTCCTGACTGGCGAAGCCGAGTTGCGCCTGCTTTTCGTAAAGGATGTATCCCATCATCGCGTAGGTCACGAACGTGAAATACGCCGATACCGTCATCGAAACCGGAAACACGGCGCGCGGGGTGACGAGTTCGGCCAGCATCGGCGTGACCAGTGCCGGGCCCGCCGCAACGATGATCAGGCACAGCCACAGCAGCAGGTAGATGGGTCCGATGCGCAGCATCAGGAGCACGAGGTTTTTCGGGCTTACGGCTTCCATCACCGAGCTGGTCATCGCCAGCAGCATGGTCGACGCCGGAACGGCGAGGAGTATGAACACCATTGCCAGCGTGCCGAGAAAGATACCGAGATAACCGGCGGCGATGACGAAGGCACCGAGCACGATGAACACGGCGACCTGCTTGAGAAAAAGATGCTCGCTGTTGCGTGCAAAGACATCCGCGAAGCGAGGTGGCTCCATATCTCCGTGACGCACGCCATCGATGATGCGCAAGCCGTAATGAATGGTGAAAGCGGACAGGAACAGCAGGCCCGCGATCCCGAGCAGGTTCGCCGGCAGCAGGATACTGACCAGGGCGATGAAGCCGAGTGCCGCCAGGCCAGTGGTTTTCAGCGGATAACGGAAGAACGTGCCGGCCTGCGTCCAGAATGGTTGCGCCATGTTGGCACCACCGAGATAGGTCAACGCGGTGTTGCAGAGCGTGCAGCGCGGTGTTTCACCCTCGTAATTTTCGCGCGAACCGGGCATGCATTCCGGACAGAACGGAATCCGGCAATGTTCGCAGCGCCATACCGATGGTTTCGCCGGATGATAGTTGCAGTGCTGTTTCGACATCTTCCCCCCTCGCATGCTGCGAATCGCTCCTGGACCCGCCCCGGCATTATTACGTCAAACGCCGCAAATGCAATGTGTCTGCACGCGGGCAACAGCGCTTGCCGGCCAGGCACCGGTCATGACGGCGGCTTGTCGCCCCGCTTGTAGACGATGTCGATATCGCCGTGTTCGAGCAGCGCATCGAGGTGCAGGCGCACTTCGTCGACTACCGTTCCCACGCGGGTTGTCGGCGTGGGGCGCAACGCCGCCCAGCCGTTTCGTCCCCTGGACTTCACGTAGTAGAGCGCATGATCGGCGAGCTCGACCATGTCTTCCCAGCGCAAGGGGCCGCGATTGTCGCGGAACAGCGGATATTCGACGAATCCGATAGAGCTGGTGACGCGCAATGGAATGCCGCCTTCCATCATGAAGACGTGTTCCTCGACCGCGACGCGAATCCGTTCCGCGATCGTGGTGGACATCGCGCGCGGCATCGGCCGGAAGACGATGAGGAATTCCTCGCCGCCCCAGCGCACCACGTAGTCGCCGGTACGCACGAGATATTTCAACAGGATGCTGAACTGCTGCAAGACCATGTCGCCGGCACGATGGCCGTGCTCGTCGTTGATGCGCTTGAAGTGATCGATGTCCGCCAGTGCGAACAGCATGACCAGGTCGTCTCCGCCAGGCTTGAGCGATTCGCGGTCATAGAAAGACAGATCAATCGGCAACTGCGTCTGCAGATAACGGCGGTTGCGCAGACCGGTAAGGGGGTCCGTTACCGTCATTTCCTGCAGGCTCTTGTTGGCGACGCGCAGTTCTTCGGTGCGTTGCCGGACGACGTGTTCGAGCGCGGTGCGCTGCGTACGCAGATGGCGCAACTGGTAACGATAGCCGGCGTAAATGGCAAGCAGCAGTGCTACCGCGCCCAGCAGGCGAAACCAGAGGGTTTCATGGAACCAGGGCTGGATGGCGAAGGGCATGGCAGCGGCTTCGGTTGCCCAGACACCGGCATTGTTGGTGCCATGCGCTTCGAACACGTATTGGCCCGGCGGCAGGTTGGTATAGGTGACGCTGCGATGTTTCGAGTCTTCGATATCCCGCCATTCGTCGTCGTAGCCGCGCAGCCGGTAGCGCATCTGCACGCTGCTGGGCTGCTGGAATGACAGCGTCGTGAATTCGATCGTCACGTCGCGCGACTCCGGCGGCAGATGAAAATCGCTGCCTGCCTTCCAGTCATGCCATTCATCGGCGTAGCGCAGGCGTTCGATGACGACTTTCGGCGCGACGCTGTTCTTTTCGATGCGGCGCGTGTCCACGGCAATCACGCCACCACGGGTCGGCAGCCACAACACTTCGTCTTCGAGGAAGCCTTTGGCATTGCCGGCGCCGTTGCAGCAGAAGGCCTTCTGGCTGCCGCGATGATCACCGCGTTCGCTGAGCAGCATTTCCGTGCGCATCACCGGTATTTCGTTCTTGCGGTACCGGTGCAGGTCGCTTACGGGTACGCGGTACAACCCGCGTATGCCCGCTGCCCACAGGTACCCGTGTTCATCCTCGGCGAGAAAGAAGGGACTGTTGACCGGCAGGCCGCTTCGCGGCGTGTATTCGAACCAGCCGCCGTCCGCATTCAGGAAGAGTTCTTCCGAGAGAGTGCCGATGACGATGCTGCCATCCTTGAGCTCGCCAATGGCCGAAACGTCGATGTTTTCACGCAAGCCGGCATCGATGCCGATGCGGCGCACATGGTTGCCCTGGACTTCGAACAGGCCCTCGCGCGTGCCGAGGTAAAGCCTGCCATCCGAGGTTTCGTGGACAAGGCGCGTACGCAATTCCGTCAGGCCCTGCTGCTCGCCGTAATGGAACAACGTGCCGTGCGAATACCGGTACAGCCCGTTGTTTGCGGCTATCCATACGTTGCCGTTGCGATCTTCGACAATGCCGCTGACCTGGGTGATCTCGAGCGGCGCAAAAACCGGCGGCATGTACTGGCGGCCGTTTTCGTACCACACCAGGCCGGTGCGCGTTCCTATCCAGAGCCGTTCGCCATCGTCGAGCAAGGTGTAGGCGTTCGGATGCGGCAGCGCTTCTTCCGGGATGACGAGGCGATAACGATCGTTGTCAAAGAGACTGAGGCCACGGTTCGTGCCCACCCAGAGCTCGCCGTCGCGGCTGCGGGTCAATGACCAGACGAGAGGATCATGCAGGCCGTACGATGCCGCGTAACGCCGCGTCCATCCATCCCACAGTCGTGCTGCCCCTTGCCACTGGCTGCCCAGCCAGAGACTGCCTTCGTGGTCTTCGAAAATGGCGCGGATGCTCCGGTGTGCCAGTGGGTCGAAGTCGGGGACGAACTCGGCCAGTGTCCGGTCGCGGATGCGCCCCAGCCCCTGGTGCGTGCCTACCCACAGGTTGTGGTCGGAATCCTCGAACAGCGCATCGACCGGTTGTCCGGCGAGAACGGCGCGGTCATCGAAACGCTGCCAGCTTCCTTCATCCTGCCAGAAAAGTCCCTGTGACGTGCCCGCCCAGACAGCGCCCTGTGCCTCCACGAGTTGCGTGACCAACGCCGTCTCCTGTCCTGGCGGCAGCGGCATTTCCGCGAGCGTTTCACCATCGATCCGATGGACCGTACCGACACCGCCGACCAGCATGCCGCTGGCGGTATTCAGCAGGCTGTACGTCGATTGGCCGGCGAGCCGGGCGGCCGGCAGGAGGCGCTCATCCGCGATACGGAACAATCCCTCGACGGCTGCAACCACGATTTCACCGGCCGGCGTTTCGGTGATCATGCGCGCGTCGATTGATTCTTCCCGGTCGCCGGGCCGCAGGTAGGGAATGCGGCGAAACTCGCCGTTTTCCCGAACCGCGACGCCTTTGTAGGTGGCGACCCAGAGACGGTCCTGGCTGTCGACGAACAGGTGCTCGATGAACAGTCCGGGTAACGCGGGCGTGTTTTCCGGATTGAAGGACATGAAGCGAATGCCGTCGAAACGCGCGAGGCCGGCTTGCGTACCAATCCAGAGATACCCATCGGCGTCCTGTGCGAAAGCCGCGGCGGTGATCTGCGGCAGGCCTTCTTCGATACTCCAGACTTCCTTCACGTAGTCGTGGAAACGTTTTTCGGGATCAACTGCGACAACGGGTGCGTTCGCACAACAAAACAGGAGTACGAACGCGAGCGCTGCGCGCGGATGTCGTCGTACTGCCGGTCTGGCGAATCTCCCCATGACGCGTTACTGCTGCGAAGGAATGAAATTTGACTATAGGCTAACGCGCTCGATGAACAAGGCCGCAAGTTCGAAAAAACGGATGGCTGGTGGCGAGAAGGGACGACAGGCCCGTTTCCGGCGTCGCGCAAGCGAGATCACTGCGCTGCGGTTCGTAAACGAACGCGAACATCACGGAGATGTTCGACGCCATTGGCAGGAGGACGGTCTTGAATAGCGAATTGTTCGTTCACGAGTTGCAGCACATCGGGAATCTCTCGCAACGGACGTACTTCATGTTCCGCCGCTGACGGTCTCGAAAAGCGTTGCCCGGCAAAGTTCGGGCGGGAAGGCACCGGTTTTCTCCAGTTGCTCAAGAAAGACGTGCATCCGCGCGAAGACGAGTTGCGCGCGCGCCAGATCGTTTTCGCGGATCTCCCAGGCGGGGGTTGCGAGAATTTTCCGCACTTCGCTGGCGGCGTTACGGAAATACGTCAGTAACGCCTCCTGTGCGGCCAGCTGTGTATGCACGTTTCTGACAATGAGCGGCGTGCCGGCCGGTAAGGCGTTGCGCGCGCACCACGCCATCAATGCAGGGATATTCAATGCAATGAACGCCGCGAATTGCGCGTCGGTCATGTTTCTGAACATCAGGAAGACATCGTTGCGGCGCAGCTCCGCGATGCGGTCGATGAAATCCACATGCAGGCGCTCAAGTGCGGCGACCACGTTCGCAGCATCTTCGCGGATTGAAACCAGTGGTTTGCCTGTCATTGGAAATCCCTTTCCTTGTGTGGGTGAAATCGTCAGCGCGTGTCGTAGTGGGCCCGCTCGGAAACATCGTGCCACGCGCGCACCTTTTCGAAGAATGCGAAATACGAATCGTGCACTTCCTTTGCGAGCGCGTCCGATGCCGCCAGATCCGACACGACATCGCGCGCGAGGCCCTTCAGTTTCTGCATGACTTCCGGCGGGAACGGCCGGACGTCGACGCCATGCCGGGTCTGCAGTGCCGCGAGCGCATCGGGATTGCGCGCGGTGAACTCGGAGAGCATATCCATGTTGATGGCTTGGCAGGCACGCAAGACTATGGTTTGCAGATCCTCCGGCAGTTTTTCGAAAGCCGCCTTGTTGATCATGCATTCCAGCGTGGAGCCCGCTTCATGCCAGCCCGGATAGTAATAATATTTCGCGGCCTGATGCAGGCCGAAGGCGAGATCGTTCCAGGGTCCGACCCATTCCGTCGCGTCGATCACGCCGGTTTTCAGCGAGGTGAAGATTTCGCCGCCTGGCAGCGTGACTGGCACACCACCGGCGCGCTCGAGCACTTCCGCGCCCAGCCCCGGAATGCGCATGCGCAGTCCGTTCAAGTCGCCAACGCTGCGTATTTCCTTGTTGAACCAGCCGCCCATCTGCACGCCGGTGTTGCCGGCGGGTGCAGGGATGATCCCGAAGGGTTCGTAGACTTTCTTCCACAGCTCGATGCCGCCGCCGTAATACAGCCACGCGTTCATTTCCTGCGCGTTCATGCCGAACGGCACGGCTGCGAAGAATTGTGCGGCCGGCGCCTTGCCTTTCCAGTAGTACGCGGCGCCGTGACCCAGCTCGACGGTGCCACGCGATACGGCATCGAAGGCCTCCAGAGGCGGCACCAGTTCGCCGCCGGCGTAGACTTTCACCCGGATGCGTTCGCCGGACATCGTGGTGATCATTTCCGCCAGTCGTGCGGCGCCCGTGCCCAGGCCCGGAAAGTTTTCCGGCCAGGTCGTGACCATTTTCCACTTGAAGGTTTCGTCACTGCGCGCGGCTGCGGCGTTCGGTTTCTGTTCGCCGCCGCACGCGCTCAAGCCGCCTGCGAGTGCCGCACCTGCGCCCAGGGCCTTCACGAAGTCTCTGCGTTTCATGTGTGTTTTCCGGAACGATTGCCTGCAGGAGGCGCAAACATAGCAGAGGAAAAAGGTGAAAGGCCAAGCAACGACGGTGGAAACCTGTGGTGGGCGGGCCCTTCGCGGTCGGAGACCGCTCCTACAACGTATTATTTGCCTTTGTCGAAGCCATGTAGGAGCGGTTTCCAACCGCGAAACTTCAACTGAAGACAAGCGCTCCCCGCCAATCCGGAAGAACAAAAAAAATGCCCCAGCATAACGCCGGGGCCAATTGCCTTCATGGCTGGAGGTGATTGAGTGCTTGACGCAATGGGACCGGCATCCTGCTCATTCCCTGGCCCGGTCCCGTCCCTCGCTCGTCCCTGACGGCCGCAACCTTGCGGACTCGAGGCGAGTGCAGGTTCCCAAATCAGGCAGGGGATTGCCTATCAGCCCATGGGCTGGATCGTTGTAAGCATTTGCTGAATCAGAGGAGTGCAGTCCGGATGGAGATGGTGCAGGCGCGCGTTACACTGCCGGGCGCATCAGGCAGAAAGGAAGAAAAATGAGTGGACTCCGCGAACTCTATGGCGAGCTCGAACCGTTCCGGCACTTCGAGCTGGATGTGGGCGACGGACATCGCCTCTACGTGGAGCAGTGCGGCAATCCGGATGGCGTGCCCATCCTGTTCGTGCATGGCGGACCGGGCGGCGGTTGCGACGCGCGCAGCCGGCGGTTCTTCGATCCGGCGGTTTACCACATCGTGCTGTTTGACCAGCGCGGCTGCGGCCGGTCCACGCCGTTCGCGAGCACCGAGGCCAACACCACCTGGCATCTGGTGGCGGATATGGAAGCCATTCGTGAAACCCTGGGCATCGAGCGCTGGGCGCTGTTCGGTGGCAGCTGGGGTTCGACGCTGTCGCTGGCCTACGCCGAGACACATCCCGGGCGCGTCACCGCGCTGGTCCTGCGCGGAATCTTTCTCTCGCGCGAAGAAGATATGGAGTGGTTCTATTTCCAGGGCGCGCCGCAGATTTACCCCGAGTATTACCGCGAATTCCTGGCGCCCGTGCCGGCCGCCGGCCGCAAGGCACTGATTCCTGCCTATCAGGCGTTGCTCGACGATGCCGATCCCGCCGTTCGCGAACGGGCAGCGCAAGCCTGGACGCGATGGGAAGTGCTTGCCTCCAGCCTCGTTCCGGATGAAGCGGCATTGCGCACCTTTTCCGAGCCGCACAAGGCGGTGCCCATGGCGCGGCTGGAAGTGCATTACTTCGCCAACGACTGTTTCCTGGAACCGGGCCAGTTGTTGCGCGATATCGGGCGCATTCGTCACCTGCCCGGGTTCATCGTGCAGGGCCGCTACGACATGGTCTGTCCGCCGGAGGGTGCGTGGGCGTTGCACGAAGCCTGGCCGGAAGCCATCTTCGAATGGGTGCAGCAGGCCGGCCATTCGGCGAATGAACCAGGCATCACCGCTGCGCTGGTGCGCGCGACGGATCAGCTGCGGGAAGTGCTCGCATGATCGGTCTGCTGCAGCGGGTCAGTACCGCGCGCGTCGTGGTCGATGGCGAAACGATTGCGACGATCGAGCGCGGCCTGCTGGTACTTGTCGGTGTCGAGAGGTCGGACACCGAAACCGCTGCGACACGCCTGCTCGAACGGTTGCTCGGCTACCGCGTATTCCCCGACGAACAGGGGCGCATGAACCGCAGCCTGCGGGAAGAAAACGGTCAATTGCTGCTGGTGCCGCAGTTCACGCTGGCGGCGGACACCCGCAAGGGCACTCGTGCGAGTTTCACGCCCGCTGCACCACCGGAAGAGGGAAAGCGCCTGTTTGACCACCTCTGTTCGGTGGCGGCAACGGCGTGGCCCGGTACGGTAACGGGGCGGTTTGGTGCGGACATGAAAGTCAGCCTGGTCAACGACGGTCCTGTCACGTTCTGGATTCAGGGGTGACGCGCTTTGCCCGGACTGCCGACCGTAATAGACTAGACTGACAACCACCGCCGCCGTCGCGGCTCCTGGCCTGACCATCCGCCCACACCTGAATACGCGCATAGCTATTTCTATCGGAACCCGTCATGTCCCGCGTCGCTATCATTGATCACGGTCTCGGAAATCTGCAGGCCGTTGAAAAGGCGCTTGTCAGGGCAGGCGGGGGTGCGTCCGTTTTCCGCTGCTATGATCCGGACGCGCTGCGCCGCGCGGATGTCGTCGTGCTGCCCGGTGCCGGAAGTCTCGCGGCATGCGTGGACGAGTTGCGCCGGCTTGGCATGGCCGAGCTGCTGCCGGAGTTGTTGCGCGAAAAGCCGCTGCTGGCGATCAACATCGGAATGCATGCGCTCGGCCGGCAGGGCCTCGGGCTATTGGACTTCGACACGCAGCCGCTGAACGCGGCCGGAGTGCTGGACATCCGGCTCCCGCACCTGGGATGGAATCGCATGCATGTTTCGGCTGCACATCCGTTGTGCGACGGTATTCCGCAGGATGCCTGGTTCTATTTCGCGCACCATGCGCGGGCTGTCGCACGCAGTGAACTGATCTTCGCGACATCCGAGTACGCAGAGAAGTTTCCTGCCGTGCTTGCGCAGGAGCGTTTCGTCGGCGTGCAGTTTCAACCGGAGATCAGCCACGACAACGGCCTCCGGTTCCTGGCCAATTTCATCAACTGGGATGGCCGGGTGTCGAGGTGAAATCGAGAATCGCAGAAGGGAGCAAAGGGGAGCCAAGGTCATGTTGTTGATACCTTCAATCGCGCTGAAAGAAGGCCGTGCTGTCGGAACCGATGGCCAGCCCTACCGCGAAAAACCCGAAGACTTTGCCGCAAGACTGATCGATGCGGGCATCTCGCGGCTGCAATTGGTCGATGAAGACAGCCTGGCAACGGAAAATGCGACGGTACTGGCCGCCGTTGAACGCATCGCCAACCGCGTGAATGGCGCCGCGCTGCAGGTGGTCAGCGGCGTGAAGGAAGAAGACGACGTGCAGTCGCATCTCGATGCGGGAGCGCACTGGCTGGTTCTCGGCCATCGTGCCGCCAGCGCGCCGCATGTGCTCAAGGATCTCTGTCTGGAATACCCGGGGCATATTCTCATCGGCATGAACGTGCGCGATGGACGTATGGCAGGCGACGCGCATTCGAAACTGCCCAATCACGAACTCGTTGACCTGGCCGAACACTTTCAGTCCGACGGCGTAAGCGGAATCATCTATCAGGATATCGACGACAGTGGTGCGCCGGTCGGACTGAACGAAGCTACCGTGCGGGAGATAGCCGGTGCGGTCAGCGTCGATGTCTTCGTCGCCGGGCATATCGTTTCCATGGCGGCGCTGGAAGCGGCCTGCCGGCTGGCGGATGCCGACGTCGCCGGTGCGATAGTGAACGGTGCGTTGCATGACATGGATTTCACCGCCGCACGCCGTCTTGTCGAGGAATCGGACTGAATGCCGCTCGCACGCCGCATCATTCCGGTTTTCGACCTGGTCAAGGGCCGTGTGGTGAAAGGTATCCGCATGCAGGCGGTTGACGATCGGGCGGATCCGGTTGAAGTTGCGCGTGCGTTCGTGGCTCAGGGCGCGGACGAACTGGCGATGCTGGACGTCAGCGGCGGCGGTGGTCGCGGCGACACGCTTGCCGATGTGCTGGCGCGTGTTTCCGAACGGATATTCGTGCCCGTGACCGCCGGCGGTGGCATCGGCAATTGCCAGGACATCCGGCGCATGCTGGATGCGGGCGCGGACAAGGTGATGCTGAATACCGCAGCCGTGCTCGAACCCGAATTCGTGCTGCGCGCCGTAAATCGTTTCGGCAGCGAAAGTATCGTGGGCGCCGTCGATGTGCGCCGCCGGAAGAGCGATGACACCTGGGAGGTGTGCATACACGGCGGCAGGAAAGGCACCGGCATTGATGTGCGCGTCTGGGTACAGCAGCTTGCCGACTACGGCGTGGGCGAGATCATCCTGACGAGCATGGACCGTGACGGCACGCGCAAGGGTTTCGATCTGCCGCTCATAGAAACGATTTCGGAAATAACCGCCGTGCCGCTGGTCGTGGCGGGCGGCGCAGCCGAGCCGCAGGATATCGAAGCGGCACTCGCACCCGGTCTTGCCGACGGCGCAATGGTCGCGAGTATTTTCCATACGGGCGATCACACCATAGGCGGCGTGAAGGAGTTTCTTGCCATGCGAGGCATGAACATTCGCCCGTAACCACAAGTGCAGCAGTACCGCGTCGACGGCGAAACCGAACGCAGTATCCGGCAACAGAATTCTGACAGGAGAATCATCATGGGTTTTGGCGGTATCAGCCTCTGGCAGTTGCTCATCATCCTCGCGATCGTGGTGCTGATCTTCGGTACGAAAAAGCTGAAGAACATCGGTGCCGATCTCGGTGGCGCGCTGAAGGGGTTCAAGGATTCGATGAAGGAAGGCGAAGAAGGCCGGCATGACAAGCCGTTGGAAAAACGCGACGAAGACGACGGGAAATAAAACGTGTTCGATGTCGGATTCTCGGAGTTGGTGCTTATCGGCATGCTCGCACTGATCATTGCGGGCCCCGAACGTCTTCCCGGAATCATGCGCACGCTGGGCCGGTTTGCAGGCCGTGCGAAAGCCACCTTTGCCGCCGTGCGCAGCGAACTGGAACGCGAAGTCGAGCGCGACGAAGCGCCGAAACCGCATGACAAGGACGAGCGGGACCGTTGAGCGCCGGCAGCGACAAGCGCGACAGTCTGCTCGCGCACCTTAACGAACTGCGCTCCCGGCTGCTGCGGGCGCTGATTGTCGTGATCGTCATCTTCGGCGCGCTGGCGCCGTTCGCCAACCGGTTGTTCTCGCTGGTAGCCGAGCCCTTGCTCGACAAGCTGCCGGCCGGCACCAGCATGATCGCGACGAACGTCGCGACACCGTTCCTGACACCCTTCAAGCTGGCATTCATCACCGCGATCTTCATCGCCATGCCCTACCTGCTGTACCAGGTATGGGCGTTCACCGCACCCGGCTTGTACAAACAGGAAAAGCGCTTGTTCGCGCCGCTGCTGTTCACAAGCGTGTTCCTTTTTTATGCCGGCGTCGCGTTTGCCTATTTTGTGGTCTTTCCGATGGTGTTCTTCTTCATGACCTCGGTAGTTCCCGCGGGCGTGGTGATGGCAACCGATATCAGTGAATACCTCGATTTTGTGCTGGCACTGTTTCTTGCGTTCGGCCTCGCGTTCGAAATTCCGATTGCCACCGTGCTCATGGTCTGGGCCGGCTTCACGACGCCGTCCGCCCTGGCCGGAAAACGTGCGTACGTCGTGCTCGGGTGTTTCGTGATCGGAATGTTCCTGACCCCGCCCGACGTCATATCCCAGACGCTGCTGGCAATCCCGATGTACGCCCTCTATGAAGTCGGCATCATCATGAGCCGCACGTTCGTGAAAGGCTGGAAGGAAGTCGAGGCGCAGAAGAAAGGCGAGATCTGAATACGTAATTCGTCGCGGCTGCCGTGTCGAACCTGTCTGGCCGCAATCATCATCCCTTAGCAAACGCGTCACCCTTAAGTGCTCGCCTCGAAGCTGATGCGGGTGTTGCGCGTATTCCCGTTCCTTGACGAATCCGTAATCTGGGAAAAGCCGGCGGACAAGGTCCCCGAGTCCGAGGCGAAGTCCCTGTACTCAAGGACAAAGCCCCATACGCGGAGACATAGCGTTCACCCTGGTTTCCGTCCCCTCGATGCCAGCAACCGCCCCGTCCGCCGGCCCTTCTTCCAGGATTGCACGGCGGATTTTCGATGTTCATGTGCACGAACGGTTGGTTTCGCGACGCGCCGTGGCGCCACGCCGCGAAGCGATGTCCGGTCGTGTTTGCATTGATTCTGCTTCCCGCCTGCACCTTTGCCCAGGAACGTCCGCGACCGATCCACAGCGATTTCGTCATCGCCATCGAGCGAGATGATGACGTGCCGCCGGGCCAGGTATTCATGAAGCCGGTCGCCGGCGGCTTTCTTGGCCATGCGGAAAACGTCGAGCTGTACCGCTCGACCACGAATGCCGGGCACATTGAAGTCGCGCTCGATGCACTCACCGCGGATATCGCACCACATGCTGTACTGGCACGCAGTGACGATACCAATCCCGGCGAACTGGCAAACCCGCGTGAGCTGGGCATTGTCCGGATCGCGACCTTCTACCAGTCGGAGGTTCATGCTCCCGGCTGCAACAATTTTCGCACGGGCTTGCGAGCCGAATGGCCGATGCGGGCCATGCTGGTTTACGTGGACCGGGCCGGCGTGCTGCGCGGCTCGCGTTACACGCCACCCTACATCATGGAATACGACCTGGAGTTTCCGGAAGCCGGCCTGTATGCAGTGGCGATGCAGGTCCGAGGGCCGCGTGTCACCCAGCGCGTGCTGGACGCGGATCAGGCACTGGTAGTGCAGGTACGCCGCAGCGGGTGCGAGGAACGTGGCTCGCGGCAGGCCGCGCATTGAAATCGAGCCGTGAACGTTTTTCCTGTCCGAAATGGCTGACACGGCGTAGGGAAAAGTGGTATTTCGCGGTAAGGAAATACCGGATAAAGTCGCTGTAAATGGATCAACGGTCGTCAGAGCCGGATTCGAATGGGAGAGCAGCCATGAAAACAAGCATCAAGGACGTCAGCTTCGCTGTGTTCTTCCTGATCATCATCGCGGTGGTCGCCGTCCAGGCGGCGGAAGACGAAGTGCAGGAAGGCGGCTACACGAAAGCGGACGGCGAGACAGCAAACGGAAGCCAGGTTCCAGAGCGGGCCCGTCAGGACTGAGTCCGCGGACTGCAAATAAAAAAGCCCCGCGAAGCGGGGCTTTTTGTTGGTCAGTCATCCCGTTGGATTATTCGAACACTTTGTCCGCCGGCAACACTTCGACGGCCTGTTCGTCAAAGCCGATCACGAGATGTTCAATCTGCCGGTCTTCTGCCAACAGCTCCTGTGGCATCTCCGTTGCGTACTCCATCGGCGACGGCAAGTCGCCGAGCAGGCGCTGCTTCAGATCTTCGGCGTCCTTCGTGATAAACACGTAACGGATGTTCGTTGCGCGCAGGTGTTTCCGGATGGCGTTGTTCACGTCTTCACGCCGCAGCTTCGCGAGACCGTCGCGCACGTAGTCCGCGAACGGTTCCGTTCCGTAGAATTTCGAATCCATCGCGTAGCCCAGTTGCCGGCTCTGCGTCTTCACGAGTTGTGCCACGTACTTGTTCAGGAAGTTGCGCGTGGCTTCGAACTGCTCCTGCGTAAGGCCGTTCTCGACCATCTTCCGCATTTCGACAAGTGCCACACGCGTTGCAAAGTGCGCGTCGTTGTTCGTGCGCAGCGGCCGCAGCCAGACCTGGAATATCTGCTGCCGGCGGGCGAGATTCGCCTCCGGCTGGAACTGGTACATGCCTTGCGGGAAATATTCGATATACGCGTAGTCGCCGTAGTTCATTCCACGCGTTGCACGAATGCGCTGGTAAAGATGGCTGTTCGAGGAGCGGTGCTCACCGAGCCAGCTGCGTGCCAGCCACAACGCGACCCAGTCGTCGTCACCGCGCACGACATCGATCGGGAAGCCGAACGAAACGGCTACCGGTTGCGTTTCCTTCTGGATGATCAGCGCACGATTCTGTTCGATCGCAGGCGGCTGCGGCAGATCCAGTTGCGTATCGCCACCTTGCGGAAGCGCAGCAAGATCGCCGGTGATGCGGTTGCGGAACGCATCTGTGTATCCGCCCGCGAGACCGAGCACCAGGTTTGCAGGCGTGTAGTGCTTTGCATAGAACAGTTTTACATCGTCGAGCGTCATCGATTCGATGTCCTGCACGTGTCCGCCGTTGAAGCTTCCGTACGGATGACTGCCGCCGTAACTGTTTTCGTACAACGCTTCCTTCGCGAATTCCTCGTCGTTGTTGCCGCGCAGGTTGGTGCGGATGTTGTTCAGCATCTGCGTTCTGATGCGCCGGAAATCGTCCTCGCGCCAGCCGGGATTCAGCAGCTGTTCGGAAATTACCGCGTAATACTCTTCGAGATTGTCACGGTGCACCGTGCCGCGAAACGACGTCATTTCCTTGTCGACCTGCGGTGCGAAGGCCGCGGCCATCGGATACAGCGCTTCGTTCACAGCGTTGATGTCATGAAACTTCGTGCCGCCCATCGCGATCATCGCCGCCGTCATGGTGGCGAGGCCTTTCCGGCCGGCCGGATCATTTGCAGCACCGACCCTGAAAAGGAAATTGACGTCGATCAGGTCGTTGTCGGCTTGCAGTTCAACGGTTTCGATTTTTGCCGTACCGGATGACCGCTTCGCGATGGCGTCCCGGTTCTGCGCGCCGTCCCATTCGCGCGCCGTGCCATTGGATCGCGAGTTTGCGCCCGGTTTGTTGCCGGCGTTCGCGACCATCCGGTCCAGCGACGGCAGCTTGTCCATGCCGGCGAGCGAGCCGGTGCTGGCCAAGGTGACGACAGCGCGGCTTTGATCCACGAAATACCGGTTGGCGTAGTCGCGGAGGTCCGTTGCGGTCAGTGCGTCGTATGTCGCGTACAGCGTATTGATCATTTCAACAGGCTTGCGGTTGAAATGCGCGAAACCCGCGAGCGTGGAGCCGATGGCTTCGGAATTGTCGAGCTGTGCGGCGAACGCATACTTCAGGTTCGACTTGGTGTCCGCCAGCTTTCCGGCATCGACGATTTCGGTGCGTGCCCGGGCAAGCGTCTCGAGAATGCGGTCGGCGACCTCGCGCGCGGCGTCAGGCTGGTTGAGCCGCGCGAAGATCATCAGCAGGCCCGGATCCTTGCGGTTCGGAAACCAGGTCGAAAGACTGTCCGCCAGCTGCTTCTCGATGACGAGTTCCTTGTAGATATCGGACGTGTCGGAGAAGTACAGCTCGCCGATCAGGTCCATTGCGGGCATGTCTTTCGCGGCGGCATCGAACGCCGGCCCGCGAAATGCCATCACTACCCAGGGCTGCGTCGGCGAATCCCAGGTGATGTGTTCGTACTGCGGACCCTGTGGCGCGCCCTCCGGCGGTATGGCGATCGCGGCATCTTCGCCGGTCTGCCAGTCACCCCAGTAGCGTTTTACGAGTGCAACGGTTTCATCGGCGTTCACATCACCGGAAATGATGACCGTGGTCTTGTCCGGCGTGTACCAGCGATCGAAGAACTGGTGCGAGTACTCGAACTGCTCCGGCATGTTCTCGATGTCTTCGAAGAAACCCATCGTCGTGTGCTCGTACGGATGATCGTCGTACGACAGGTCGCGAATGCGCTCGAAGATCTTCGACGCCGGATTCGCAGAATTCTTCAGGTACTCGCCTTTCACCGCGAGGGCCTCGGTACGGAATTCCTCTTCGCTGTACTTGAGATTGCGGAAGCGATCCGCTTCCAGTTCGATGACGGTTTCCAGGTCATCCTTCGTGAACGTGATGTGGTAGTTCGTGAGGTCGTCGGATGTGTAGGCGTTCTGGTCGCCACCGGCGTTCTTGAGAATTTCGCGATAAACATCCGGCGGATACTGTTCGGTGCCGCGGAACATCATGTGCTCGAAGAAATGCGCGAAACCGGATTTGCCGGCTTCCACTTCGTTGCGCGAGCCGGTCTGCACGGGAATCTGGATGGTGACCACGTCGGGATAGCTGGTCGGCACGACGATGACCTTCAGGCCGTTTTCCAGCGTGGTCTCCCGGTACGGCTGGCTGAAGATTCCGTCGCCCTGCTGCAGTGGGGCATGGTCGTTCGTGGTGTCCTGCAGTGCAGGACCGCCGCAGGCCGTCATCAGAGAGAAAGCCGTCAGGGCCATCAATGCGCGCATCCGGTACATCCGCATGTTCCTTCTCCGTGTGCAATAGAAGATCGGACTTTATAAAGCGGCAGGGGGCGCACCGACAAGGACAACCCGGGAAAATGATCAAAAATTGCTCGAAAAACGGCGCGCTGCGGCGCAACTACGAAGGCTTTCGGGCGGGTTGAAGTTGACGCGGGCGACGTAAGCGGGAATCCTTGGGCGTTGCTTTTTACCGATTATTGGCAGAAACGTTGAATTTCAGGGGATAACGATAATGAGTACACCCAACGGCAACGCGCCTGGCGGAGAGACCTTTTTCGGTCATCCGAAGGGCTTGTTAACCTGTTTTCTGACGGAGATGTGGGAGCGTTTCAGCTTCTACGGCATTCGGGCTCTCCTGATTCTTTTCATGACCGAAACGCTGGCCGACGGCGGCCTGGGCATGACCGCCGCCGATGCGGGCGCGATCTACGGCCTGTACCTGGGTGCGGTTTACCTGCTCGCCCTGTGGGGCGGCTGGGTGGCCGACCGCCTGCTGGGCCAGCAGGGCTCGGTCTTCTGGGGCGGTATCCTCATTGCGCTCGGCAATTTCGCGCTGGCCGTGCCGATGATCGAGTTCTTCTACCTTGGCCTTGCGATCGTCGCGATCGGCACCGGCCTGCTGAAGCCGAACGTTTCAACCATTGTCGGCGAGTTGTACCAGAACGATTCCGGCGCGCGCCGTGACGCCGGCTTCTCGATCTTCTACATGGGCATCAATATCGGCGCGCTGATCGCACCGCTCATCACGGGCTGGGTGGCGGTCGAGTTCGGTGCACGCCCGGCGTTCGCCGTGGCAGGTCTCGCGATCGCACTCGGTACCTTCCAGTTCAAGTTCACCTCGAAATACCTGGGTGAGGCCGGGCTTCACCCGGTGCCCGCGGAACCTGCGCAGCGCAGCCGTTTGTGGATGTTCTTCTGGGCTAGCGCTGCCATTGCTGCCGTCATCGGCGGGCTGGCACTGTTCGGGATCGTGGAAGTCGATTCCCAGCAGCTTGCAGACATTACGGGCTACGCAATCGTCGCCATGGCCGCACTCTTCTTCATCTACGTGCTGGTGCTCGGCGGACTGACGAGGGAAGAAAAGAAACGGGTCGGTGTCATTGCCATCTTCTTCTGCGCGGCGGCGGTGTTCTTCGCCGGCTTCGAGCAGGCCGGTTCGTCCCTGAACCTCTTCGCCCGCGACTACACCGACCGCAGCCTGCTGGGCGGCATGTTCAGCGGTGGCGAGCATCCGGCAGCCTGGTACCAGTCGGTGAACCCGATCATGATCATCCTGCTGTCGCCGGTATTCGCCTGGTTGTGGGTGTGGCTGGCAAAACGCAACCTCGAACCGTCCGCACCGGGCAAGTTCGCACTCGGTTTGATCCAGATGGGCCTGGGTTTCGCCGTCATCGGGTTTGCCGCGAAGCTCGCCATCGAGCAGGAGGTGGCGCCGACCTGGCTGCTGCTCACGTACCTGCTGCACACGACCGCCGAGCTGTGTCTCAGCCCGATCGGTCTCTCGAACATCACCAAGCTGGCACCGCGACGTTACGTCGGCATGATGATGGGCACGTGGTTCATGGGCGTCTCGCTGGGCAACCTGATTGCCGGCAGCTTCGGTGGTGAAGTCGGCGGTTCGGACCCGGCGACCATGTCCGAAGGCTTCATGAGCGTGATGTGGTGGGGTGTCATCGCTGGTGCGATCCTGCTGGTCATCACACCGGTCCTGAAAAAACTGATCGGCACCGCGCGCTGAGACAGTGCGTCGCTGCAAAGACCGCCTTCGGGCGGTCTTTGTTTTTGCGGTGCAGGAACGGCGTTTGTCGGCTCTTCGCCGACGGCATACACTCGAAAACTTTCCCGATCCGGCATTTCGTTTACAGGAAGAGAGCAATGAACCAGATCACCAACATCATGCGCGCGGCAGCCGTTGCGCTGCTGCTGTCCGGCTGCGGCAATGCCGAGGAAGCCGGCACCACGAACAGCAGGAATGCGGGCGCACCGACGGCTGCGGATGCAGACCGCTTCGTCGAAACGGTCAACACCGACGTCCGCAGGTTGAACACCGAGGGCAGCAAGGCGGCGTGGGTGGCATCAACCTACATCACTCCCGATACGCAGTACCTTGCCGCCAAGGCCAACGAGGAATTTCTCAACTGGCTCGCGAAGACCATTGAAGCGTCGAAGGATTTCAAGGACATCGAGTTGTCCGGCAAGTCGGCACGCGCCATCCAGCTGCTGCAGACCGGCACCGCGATGCCGGCTCCGTCCAATCCGGTGAAGGTCGCCGAACTGGCGAAGATCGCCGCGGAACTGGAAGCCATGTATGGATCGGGCAAGTACTGTCCCGAAGGCAGCGAGGGCACCTGCTACAACCTGGGCGAGCTCGAAAACATCATCGACAACCCGGACGCGAGCTACGAAGACAAGCTGATGGCCTGGACCGGCTGGCGTACGGTTTCGCCGCCCATGCACGAGAAGTACAAGCGTTTCGTCGAGCTGACGAACGAAGGTGCGAAGGAACTGGGCTACAAGGACACGGGCGCTTTGTGGCGCTCCGGTTACGACATGCCGGCGGATGAATTCGCCGCCGAACTCGAGCGTTTGTGGAGCGATGTAAAACCGTTGTACGACGCGCTGCATTGTTATGTGCGTGACGAACTTGCCGAGAAATACGGCGAAGACAAGGTTCCGCCGGGCGAGCCGATTCCGGCGCACCTGCTCGGTAACATGTGGGCGCAGGAGTGGGGAAACATCTACCCGATTGTCGAGCCGAACCCCGGTGTCTCCGATACGAACGTTTCGGCAACGTTGCAGGGCATTCGCGATCGCAAGGAACAGGAGCTGGTCCGTGCGCTCGGCAGCAACGCCTCCGTGGCGGAGCGTGCGGAAGCGCGTCAGAAAGCGGATGCGCATGTTGCTCGCGAGATGGTCAAATCCGCGGAGAATTTCTACGAATCCATGGGCATGGGCGCGCTCCCGGACTCGTTCTGGCAGAACTCCCTGTTCACGAAACCGCGCGATCGCGACGTGGTCTGCCATGCGTCCGCCTGGGATCTGGATATGAAAGGCGATGTGCGCATCAAGATGTGCATCGAACCTGTGCATGAAGATCTCACCACCGTTTATCACGAGCTCGGGCATCTCTATTACGACCTCGCGTACAACAGGCAGGAACCGATCTTCCAGAACGCGGCGCATGACGGCTTCCACGAAGCCATCGGCGACACCATCGAGCTGGCGATGACGCCCGAATACCTGCAATCGCAGGGCCTGATCGAGAACGTTTCGACCGATGAACGTGCCGTCATCAACAACCAGATGAAGATGGCGCTGAACAAGGTCGCGTTCCTGCCGTTCGGCAAGCTCATCGACCAGTGGCGCTGGAAGGTCTTCTCCGGCGAAGTCGCACCGGAACGCTACAACGCGGCGTGGTGGGAACTGCGCGAGCAGTATCAGGGCGTTGCGGCGCCGGTCGTGCGCACGGCCGCCGATTTCGATCCCGGCGCGAAATACCACATTCCCGGCAACACGCCGTACACGCGTTATTTCCTGGCGCGCATCCTGCAGTTCCAGTTCTACAAATCATTGTGTGACGCTGCAGGTCATGAAGGTCCGCTGTACCAGTGTTCGTTCTACGGCAGCAAGGAAGCGGGCAAGCGATTCCAGGCAATGCTGGAAAAGGGCGCGAGCCAGCCTTGGCAGGACACGCTCGCCGAGCTGACCGGTTCGCCGGAAATGAGCGGCGAACCGATGTTGGAGTATTTCGCGCCGCTGATGTCGTATCTCGAAAAAGAGAATGCGTCTAAAACCTGCGGCTGGTAGGCGTTGGGTTCTGGCGGCATCTTTTGTCCGATGGCAGCGTTGCAACGACAAGTTCACTGCGTCATTTGCTACAGCAAAATCCTTGTGAACTCGCCATTGCGCCTTGCCCTCGAACAAAATCTTCACGCCAGAACAGGCGGTCGCTTCGATTGCTGACCGAATAAAACGCCTCGCCGATCCGGTGAGGCGTTTTTCCGAACGAGAATGAAACGCGCGGCAAACGATCGTGCAAAAAACGGGGTGTAGGGGAACATGAAAACATTCAAGGTGCCGCACACGCTGGTGCTGCTGTTCTCGATGATGGTGATCGCGTACATCGCGACCTGGTTCCTTCCCGCCGGCGCGTTCGACACGATGGTGGACGACCACGGTCGCGACGTCGTGGTTCCCGGCACATACCACGTCCTCGATGAGCAACCCATGCTTGCGCCTTGGGCGTTGTTCACGGCGATTCCGCGCGCGCTCGCCGATGCGCAGGGCATCATCTTCTTCCTGTTCCTGATCGGCGGTTCGCTCGCGGTGTTGCGCTCCACCGGCGCGATCGATGCGTTTCTCGGCCGCGTGCTGAACCGTTTCGGCGGGCGGCCCGCGTTGTTGATACTGATGGGAATGCTCGCGTTCATGGCGGGCTCCGTCACCATCGGCATGGCGGAAGAATACATTCCGCTGGTCGCGATACTGATCACGCTGTGCGTGGCGCTGCGCATGGATACGGTTGCCGCGGTCGGCATCATGGTTGTCGGTTACGGCATCGGCTACGGCGTTGCGGTTATCAATCCGTTCACCGTGCTGGTCGCGCAGGGCGTGGCCGAGCTGCCGCCGACGTCAGGCTGGGAATACCGGCTGGCGCTGTTCATTCCGTTTTTCGCCATCGGTTTCCATCACGTATGGAGTTACGCGAAGAAAGTGCGCGAAAACCCTGAAGCTAGCGTCGTGCACGACGTGCCTGAAGCGCAGCCACCACAGGCCACCGAGTATCCGGCGTTGACGGGCCAGCGCCTCGCCGTCCTGCTTGCGACACTGATCGCGTTGATCGTCATAGTGTGGGGAATCGCGAAGTACGAATGGTATTTCACCGAGCTGGGCGCGGCGTTCGTCATTCTCGCGCTGGCGACTGCGCTCATCGCGCGCCAGAATCTCGATGACACGGCAAAGACCTTCGCCATTGGCGCGTCGGAACTTGCCTCCACCGCGCTGCTCATCGGCTTCGCGCGAGGCATCGCGCTTATCCTTGAAGATGCGAACGTGCTGCACACCATCGTCAATGCAATGGCGCAGCCGCTCACGCTGGTGGGTGCGGAAATTTCCGCAGTCGGCATGCTGATCATCCAGAGCCTGCTGAACTTCTTCGTACCGTCGGGCTCGGGCCAGGCCTATGTCGCCATGCCGTTGATGGCACCGATCTCCGATATCGTCGGCGTGTCGCGGCAGGTGGCGGTGCTGGCTTACCAGATGGGCGATGGTTTCATGAACATGATCGTGCCGACGAACGCAGTGCTGATGGGCATCCTTGGCATGGCGGGCATTCCCTACGATCGCTGGTTCCGTTTCATCTGGCCGCTGATCGTGAAGGTGACCATTGCTGGTGCCATCGCGCTCGTTGTCGCGGTGTGGATTGGCTACAGCTGACGCATCCGCCCATCGTGCAAGCTGATTGAAGAGCCTCGTCCGAGGCTCTTTATTTTTGACGGATGACCGTTCTGCGCACCCGGCTACTCGTTGCGTTTATTCCTCCTCGCCCTTATACACTTCTTCATCCAATCCCAAGATTCTTCGCGCCTTGTCCGGTGATGCCGGCGAGGATGGCATCTGCAGCAGCAGGGGCCACAGGTTCGGAAAATCATCATTTGCGAAATCAGCAGCGGGAGATGGCGAGTGTTTCATGCAGTCAGGGAAATGTTCCGGGAAGCGCTGGAAATGGCGCAGTTGCAACCGGAGTTTCGGAAGGTGTGCCCGGACAACCTGGCCAGGGCGCAACTGGAAAAACGCTTTGCGACGATTTCCCGGAACGTCGATTGCCCGCACAACAACAGTCACATACTGACTTTCATCATCGAGATGTTCCGCTTCCACAACAATCATCCCCAGGACACATGCGTGTTCCTCGAGGCCGGCTGTTACAAGGGTGGCAGCACGGCGAAGTTCAGCGCAGCAGCGACGATGCTGAACGCCGGCCTGCTGGTTTGCGATTCCTTCGAGGGAATTCCCGACAACGAGGAAGATCATGAAACCAGCATCTTCGGTTATTCCATCAACAACTGGTTCCACAAGGGTGCCTTTCACGGCGGCGTCGAGGAAGTTCAAAAGAACGTGCAGAAGTACGGCGAGCTTTCCGTCTGCGAGTTTCGCAAGGGCTGGTTCGAGGACACCTTGCCGGATCTGGAAGAGAGTATTTCGGGCGCCTACATCGATGTCGATCTCGCATCGTCCACCAGGACCTGCATCAAGCACATCTACCCCAGGCTGGTGTCCGGCGGGTTTCTTGTTTCGCAGGATGGCGATTTCCCGCTGGTGATCGATGTGTTCGATGACGACAGGTTCTGGGAAACGGAAGTCGGCTGCCGGAAACCGGTGATTCACGGATTGAGAACCAGGAAGATGCTGACGGTATACAAGGAATGAATCGCGGGCTTCCGCCTTCTTCGCCGCTCCAAATGATCGAAGGTCAACTTGGGCATTCCATCTGAGCCGAAAAGGACATTGCTGTAGTTCGGTCGTGTCGATCAGCTACCGCTTCTCGTGCATCTGCCACGCCTGCAGGTGGCCCAACAGCCTTGTCCAAGGCTGTTTTTTCCCTCCTTTATTGTTGTTTTGTTAACAAATCAGGTGGTTCCCGAGGGACTGGATGTGGGCATGAACGTACAAACACGTTCCGGCGCGGTATATCTGCTTTCCTGTCAATGACGGATATCTGTGTCGCATGACGGGGCTGGATGAAACAAGAACATCGGTGCACGACAGAGAAAGCCTCACGAAACATCGAATATCGAATATCGGATACGAGAAGAATCAATCCTGAATGGATTTCATTTGAAACGGGACTCGCCTATGACGGACAACAAGGAAGTAGTAATCGACCTGTTCCAGGGAATATCGAAGCCGCTTTGCCGTATCGCCATGCGTTTCGGTGCTTCCGCACGAGAAGTTTCCGATGTTATGCGCTGGTCTTTTGTAAGTACCTTCTACGGCGCTCCTGATCTCTGGCGAAGAGACGAGCCTACCGCCATGCAGTGTTCCCTCAAGACGGGTCTTACGCGTGTCGAATCCAAGCGCCTTTCCGAAATAGGGACGGCCCTTGAAGCGGTCAAGCCCAACCGCCAGAGCCGTTCGCCACGCGTCATAGAAGGCTGGTTGAACAATCCGGAATACTCGCTGAACGGCGAGCCGATGCGGTTACCCATCATCTCTGAAAAGCATCCAAGTTTCCGCAAGCTCTGCAACCAGTACTCGGGAGATGGTGTCCACCCCGAGTCCGTCCTCGAAGATCTGTTGCAGGCGCAGTGCGTTGAAGTGGCAGACGATATGGTGGCGTTGATTGATCCTGCGTATGGCGTCAAGCATGTCGATTCGAAGCGAATAGAAATCATCGGCTTCATGGCGGAACAGCTGATGGAAACCTCCGACTACAATCTCGATCCTGCCAACGAAAACAATCGAAGATTTCAGCGCTACTGGCGCCAGCGGCTGGTACCTGTCGAGAAAGCGGAGAAAGCCCGGCAGATGATCGCGGAAATTACCCTTGAAGCAGGACGAAAAATCGACATGTTGTTGAGCGATCTTTCTCACCCAAGCGCTTTCCCCGGAAAGACGTACTGCGATATCGGGCTCGGCGTATACGTTTTTGAAAGTCCGGGCGAGATGCCAGCGAGTAACACCAACTCCAACAAGGAACCAGGAGAATGAACATGAAGAAGCGATCAATCATGATGGTGGCGGCGCTTTTGGTTTCTACCACGGTAACCGCCGAGGAAGTCGGCGTAGGCTGCGATGACCCCGTCGGTGCTCCGACTCCGCCTGAAACGACAACTGAATCCTGCGCATCCACGTTCGATTGTGCATGGCAGGATTTGCGTGAGTTGTTCGATGTGAACGATGTGCGGTAATGAGTAATTGAAGGCAGTCAAAGGAGGGCCGGGTTGCGGCCCTCTTTCTTTTGTATTCTGTTCACTTCCGGCGCGGCACCCACGCCCAGATCATTTCGCACTCCACCGGTTGTTCGTTGTCCGCGTCCCGTACGTCAACGTGAATCGTGACATCGCCTTTCTCCAGTTCATGCACGCTGCGCGCTTGCACGTTGTCCATTGCCGCTTCCGCACGCAGGCCGCCGTTCGCGCGGCGGATATAACGAATGTTCATGGATTTGAGCAGCGGCAGCTTGTCGTCGGGAATGTGCATGCCGAGCGCCAGGCCGGATGCGGTTTCCGCGAGCAGCGCGGTTGCTGCAGCGTGTACGCCGCGTATGTGATTGCGAACTCGCCGGCGGTTCGCGAGGTGCAGAACGATTTTTTCGTCCGTCAGTTCCCGGAACTCGATGCCGGCTGTGCCCGTGAACGGAATGGCTCGCCGAAGTAGCCAGTTGCGGAGCCAGCGGTTTACGAAGGCAGGCAAGGCGTCGAGTGCTGCGAGCCGCCGGCGCAAGCGATTGGGTGGCATCAGTGAACCGGGCATGAGACCTCCTGGGCAAATGATGCGTAGCTTGCACCAGTCCGCAGAGCGGGCAAACCAGGCGGGGGCATTGATGATGATTGATATATGACTACCAGTCATCTATAACTGACCGATAGTCATATGAGCGCCAGCCATGCCGCGCGCCACCAGCCACAATGCGAAGAGCGAACGTCGTGACGCCATACTCGCGGCTGCCGCGGATGCATTCGACCGGCTGGGTTTTGCTGCGACCAGCATGGAGTGGCTGGCGGAGCGGGCGGGCGTCGCAAAGGGCACTTTGTATCTCTATTTCCCGACCAAGGAAGCCGTTTTCCTCGCCTTGTACATCCGCGAACTCGATGCGTGGTTCGAACGCGTCGACCAGGCCCTGGAAAAACTCCCCGTTGACGCTTCTACCCGGCTCGCGGGCGAACTGGCCGACACGCTGCAACAACAGCCGCGGTTGCCGCCGTTGGCGGCCATTCTGCATACGGTGCTTGAGCGGAATATCGGGGAAGCCGCGCTGCTTTCATTCCGGCGGCACTTGCTGACCCGGATCTCGACCACCGGCGCTGTTCTTGAAACAAGGCTCTCGTTTCTTGCTGCCGGAGATGGTGCGCGCTTGTTGCTCAGACTCCACGCACTGATTATCGGCTGCTGGCATGCAGCGACGCCCGCTCCGATCGCGCGTCGTGTCGTTGAACGGCCGGAACTGGCGCCGCTGCGCCTGGATTTCTCGGAAGAACTCGAAAACACCTTGGTGCTGCTGCTCGAAGGCTGGCGGCACAGCGGTGGAGGATTCTGAGCTGAAGAGTGTTCGTTCGGGAAAAACGGCCGGGATGACCACGTGCAGCCGCGCGACGTTCTTCAGTCCGCCGAGGTCGAGAACGCACCGCGCCGACGGCACTAACCTGTCGCCGGCCTTTCGCACGCGAACGTCTGGTCGCTGCGTTGACGGTTTGGTATAAGCGTCAGGCTGGGTTGATGTGCCCAATAATGTCGGGCCACCTTTGGGGGCGAAGGGCGACTGACCACCGGGGATCGCAGTTTGTTCACGAACGGCACTAAAGAGCCGGCGTTTGCCGTCGGCATTCACAGATCACTGTTGCTGACAGGCGCGGCCATGCTGGCTGCCGCCTTCGCAGTCTTCTGCGTGCTCGAATATTTCCTTTTTGACGCCACAACCCCGAACTACCCGCGTTTCCTCGCGTACCTGGGCCTCGCTGCGGTGATTCTCGTGGCGACGCGTATCCACGCGCACCTGATTAGCCGCCGCTTGCGCCGGCAGCTCGGCGACCCGATCAGCACGCTGGCCGAATCGCTGCGCGCGCTAGGCAAAGGCCGCGATTACACGAAACGCCTGCCGGCGGCGGAAGCCGCGGAGTTCCGTGAACTCTATGAGGGTTTCAACGAGGTGCTCGGCCACCTGCAGCAACGTGAATCCTGGCTCATGGAGGAATGCGGCAGGCTCAAGGAACAGGTGACGACCGGGCAGCAGGAGTTGCGCGAAGAACGCCGCCGGCTGAAAACGGAAGTTCACAAGCGCCGCCGCGCGCAGGCTGAAATGCTGAAACTTTCCAGCGCATTGATGCACTCCGCCGACGCCGTGATGGTCACCAGCCGCGACGGATGCATTGAATACGTGAATCCGGCCTTCGAGGCGATCACCGGATTCAGCCGCGAGGAAGTGATCGGCAAGACCCCGGACCTTCTGCGTTCCGATCAACAGGACCCGGAGGTCTATGCCGCGATGTGGCGTGCCATCGAAAATGGCGAGGTCTACCGGTGCGAGCTGATCAATCGCCGCAAGGATGGCACCGACTTCCACGAAGAGAAGACCGTCACGCCGCTGAAGGATGCGCACGGACGCATCACGCATTTCATTGCGACCGGCGTCGATATTTCCGAACGCATCCGCGCGCAGGAAAAGCTCGAATACATGGCACACCACGACACCGTCACCGGCCTGCCGAATCGCGTGCTGTTGCTGGACCGCGTTTCGCAGGCTCTGGCGCGCGCGCAACGCGACAATTGCGTAGTCGCAGTGCTGTTCATCGATCTGGATGGATTCAAGGCGATCAACGATACGGTCGGCCATCATTTCGGCGATCGTTTCCTCGGCGAGGTGGCGGCCCGCCTGCAGACGATCGTGCGCGAAGAGGACACAGTCGCGCGCCTGGGTGGCGACGAATTCGCGATCGTGCTGGAAGGCATGACATCGATGACAGACATCGACAAGGTGGCGCGCAAGCTGACGCGCGATCTTGCGTTGCCGTTCCTGGTGGATGGGCGCGAAATGTATGTCACGGGCTCCATCGGCGTTGCGCGTCATCCTGTCGATGGCAGCGATGTGCATACCTTGCTGCGCAAGGCGGACAGCGCGATGTACCGCGCCAAGCAACTCGGCAAGAACACCTACCGTTTCTACTCCGAGGTGGAAGGCGAGGAAGACACGGCGCGCCTGGAACTCGAACAGCAGCTGCGCCGCGCCGTCGAACGCCGCGAGTTCGTCGTCTACTACCAGCCGCAGGTTTCCATCGATACATCGGAAGTGGTCGGCGTGGAAGCGTTGTTGCGCTGGCAGCATCCGGAGCTGGGCATCGTCGAGCCGAACCGCTTCATTCCCTTGCTGGAAGAAACAGGACTCATTATCGATGTCGGCGAATGGGTCCTGCATGAAGTGTGTTGCCATGCGGTCGGCTGGCAGGCGCTCGGCTTGCCGGACGTGCGCGTCGCCGTGAACCTTTCCTCCAAGCAGTTCACCAAGCGCGACCTGGTCGGCGACGTGGCACGCATACTCGACGAGACCGGGCTGGACCCGAAGCGCATCAACATCGAGATCACCGAAGGCACGCTCGCGAGCAAGATCGAGTCGACTGTGAAAACGCTCGACAAGCTGAACGCGCTGGGCATCACGATCTCGGTTGACGACTTCGGCGTCGGCTATTCATCCCTGAATTACCTGAAGCGCTTTCCGATCCACAAGCTCAAGATCGATCAGAGCTTTGTCCGCGACGTGACGACGGATGCCAACGACGCCGCCATCGCGAGTGCGATCATCGCCCTGGCGCACAAGCTCAACCTGGAAGTGATCGCGGAAGGCGTGGAAACGCTGGAGCAACTGTTCTTTCTTTCCCGGCAGGGCTGCCATGAAGTGCAGGGCCACCTCATCAGTCCGCCGTTATCGCACGACGATTATGTTCGCTGGATAGGCGACAACCGCCGTGTGCGCGTGAAGCGCGCAGCGAATATGTAGCATTGCACTCGTCGGTTATCGGTTCCGTCGCACGCCTCCTTTCACAGAACATCTCCGACCCGCCTTGATATGCGCGGATGCTGCCTCAAGACATTCAACGAGCATGAACACGCTCAGTGAACGTTATGACAGGCGGTTGGCGCGGAGGCACGGCATGAACATTCTTCGACCCCTTGATCGCGAACAGGCACCCGATGCTTCCCGCGACGTGATGAATTCACTGGAAAACGATCTCGGGCAACTGCCGAACCTTTACCGGGTGCTTGCGCATTCACCCTCCGCGTTGCGCGCCTACGCGGCCCTGAACAAAATGCTGAAGGACAGCGGCCTGACCGAAGAAGAACAACAGGTCGTGTTGCTCACCGCCAGTCGTGAAAACCGTTGCGAATACTGCATGGCGGCCCATTCGAGCGGGGCACGGGCCGCGGGACTCGATGAAGATGCGCTCGAGTCATTGCGCGAAGGCGAACATATTCACAACGACGATCGTCTCGAAGCCCTGCGGCAATTCACGCAGCGTGTGGTAGCCAAGCGTGGCCGCCTGGAGGATGAGGACGTGGATGTATTTCTTGCGGCGGGTTTCAACGAAGGCAACGTTCTCGACGTGATGCTGGGCGTTGCCATGAAGACGTTGTCGAACTACACGAATCACATCGCGGAAACGCCGCTGGATGACCGGTTCGAGGATATGAACTGGGATCCGAATCGCGACATGCGTGCGCGCGGTGGCGGACGTCGCCGCACGGATCAGACCGTGCCGGTACGCAGCGGTCCGTACAGTCATTGATTGAAGTGAGAAGTGAGAAGTGAGAAGTGAGAAGTGAGAAGTGAGAAGTGAGAAAACGGAAATAAGAAAACGGAAATAAGAAAGCCGGGAAAGTCCCCGGCTTTTTTGAATACTGATCGCGTTCTTCACCCTTCCCCCAGCAACTCCCGCAAATCGATGACCGCGGCGTTCGCGCGTGACATGTACGATGCAAGCACCAGCGAATGATTCGCGAAGACGCCGAAGCCGGAGCCGTTGAGAACCATCGGGCTCATGAGCGAGTGCTGCGTCGCCTCGAGTTCGCGTATCACCTGGCGCAGGCTGACCGTCGCATTCTTGTCCTGCAGCACGTCCTCGAAATCCAGTTCGGCGGCGCGCAGGAAATGGATCAACGCCCACGCGCTGCCGCGGGCTTCGTAATAGACATCGTCGATTTCAAGCCACGGCGTTTTCACTATGATTTCGGTAGGCTTTGTCGATCTGGCAGCGGCTGGACGGTCGCCCGCCAGGCTGGTGTTGACGCGACGCTGTCCGACGCTCGCCGTCAGGCGCTGCGAGAGATCGCCGAGACGTTTTTCGACGGTGATCAGCCAGTTGCGCATGTTGTCGGCCCGCGCAAAGAATTCCGCCTCGTCATTGACGAGGCGTGACTGGTAGCGGCGTACCGCATTCACGCCCTTGCGATATTCCGATTCGGTTCTCGGAAGAATCCAGGAGCGGTGATTGAAGTTGAAGGCGGGCTCGGCGATCCGCAGGTCACGATCCTCCAGCGACTGCGTCTGGGAACGCGAGAAGTCGTTGCGCAGCGCGCGGCTGAAATCCCGCGACTGGATGAGCGCGCCGTATTCGAAGCTGGGAATGTTGTCGAGAAAGATCGACGGTGGCGTCATGTCGTTCGACAGGTATCCGCCCGGCTTGTCGAGCAGGGTTTCCATGACCTGGATCAGCGCATCCGCGCTCGCGTATCCGGCCGGCGCGGGCTGTCCGTCGACGTCACCTGCAACCCAGCGGACATCCGGTGTACGCGACCAGTACCAGCCGAGCAGGCAGAAAGCCAGGAGCAGAATACCGGCCAGGAGCACTGAAATTCCCGCGCGCCGGCGCACATTCTTCCCGGTACCGTCATTGAACATTTCCATGGCCGTGTCTCTCCTCGAAGCGGTGGCCGTTAGTCTGACATGTTCCCGTAGCGACCGCTAAGTGCTTGCGAGCGGCCGGGTATGAATGGAACATGTCAGCATGTCAGAACATGAACGCCGAGTGCGTCCCGGCCGTGGCGCAACACTGAATCCTGCCGGCCGCTTCGCGGCCACGACAAACGTGCGCGAGGCGGAACAGGTACCCGACAGCATAGCGACCGAGGTTCGTCCGGAACGCGCCAGAACCATCATCACGATGAACCAGTCGCCGGACATCCCCTTCGAGCAGTCCATCAACCCGTATCGTGGCTGCGAGCACGGTTGCATCTACTGTTACGCGCGGCCTGCGCACGCGTACGTCGATCTTTCTCCCGGTATCGATTTCGAAACCATTCTTTTCTACAAGCAGGATGCGGCACGGCTGCTGCGCGAAACACTGGCGAAACGCAGTTACCGGTGCAGCCCGATCAATCTCGGCTCCAACACCGATCCTTACCAGCCGATCGAAAAGCGTTACCACGTGACGCGCGACTGCCTGGAAGTGCTTGCACAAACGCGCCATCCCGTCACGATCATCACCAAGGGCAATCTGATACTGCGCGATCTGGAACTGCTTGCCGGGATGGCACGCGAACGGCTCGCCAGTGTCACGATCAGCCTCACCACCCTGCAGCCGGAACTCAAGCGCACGCTGGAGCCGCGGACGGCGTCGCCGCAGGCGCGCCTTGAGGTGATTCGCGAACTGTCGGCAGCCGGTATTCCGGTTGGCGTACTGGTGGCACCCGTCATTCCCGCGGTGAACGACAGCGAGATCGAAGCGCTGATCGAGGCGGCATCCGCAGCCGGCGCGCACTGGGCTGGACACATCTTCCTGCGATTGCCGCACGAGGTTGCGCCGCTGTTTCGGGACTGGCTGGACGCGCACATGCCGCAACGCGCGGAACACGTCATGTCGCTGGTGCGGCAGTCGCGCGGCGGCAAGGAGAATTCGAGCGAGTTCGGTGAGCGCATGCGCGGCACGGGACTCTTCGCGGAAATGATACGCAAACGGTTCCGGCTTGCCTGCAAGCGCTACGGCATGAATCTCATCCCCCGTCCGGAACTCGATTGCACGCGGTTTCGCGCGCCGAATCTTTCCGGCCAACAGGACATGTGGAGCTGACAATGCGCGAGTGTGTCGCCGTACGGCATCTGCCCTTTGAAGATATGGGCTATTTCGAGCAGGTGCTGCGGGATGAAGGCTGGTCGGTACGTTACGTCGACGCACCCCGCGAGGACGTTGCGGATATCGATGCGATAAACACGGATCTGCTGATCGTGCTGGGTGGTCCGCTGGGTGCGAACGACGAGGCCGAATATCCATTTCTCGCCGACGAGCTGCAGGTGCTTGAGCGACGCCTCGAAAAGAATCGGCCGACGCTGGGAATCTGTCTCGGCGCGCAGCTGATGGCGCGCGCACTGGGTGCCGCAGTTGCTCCCGCCGTCAAAAGCGAGATCGGCTGGTTGCCGCTCATGCTTACGTCTTCCGGCGCTGTATCGGTATTGCGCCATTTCGACGGCGCGCCGGTATTCCATTGGCATGGCGATGCGTTCGATCTGCCGGAGCACGCCGTGCCGTTGGCGTCGACCCCCGACTGCCCGCACCAGGCATTCTCCGTCGGAGCGAACATTCTCGGCCTCCAGTTCCATCCCGAAATCACACCGCAAGGGCTGGAGTCGTGGTACGTGGGTCACTACCGCGCGCTGCAGGATTCCCCTACGCCAAATGTGCGTGATCTGCGCGCTGACGGAAACCGGCACGGCAATGCATTGCGGCGTAACGGAACGTTGTTTCTTCGCGAGTGGCTCGCAGGGCTCGAATAATGAAGCTGGCGTATGCGCATGACTGGGATTTGTCACCACGGGATGCCATCGCGCTGCAGAAACAGATCGCGCCACATGTCATACGCCGCGATGAATTCGGCGACCTGAGACGGGTTGCGGGCATCGATGTCGGATTTGAAGACGGCGGCAAGGTGACGCGCGCCGCTGTCGTTGTCATGGACGCGACAACACTCGACGTCACCGAACAGATACTGCATCGCGAACCAACGCGGTTTCCCTACGTGCCGGGACTGCTGTCGTTCCGCGAAATTCCCGCGCTGCTCGCCGCCATGGAACAACTTTCGGAAATGCCCGACCTTCTGTTGTGCGACGGACAAGGCATTGCACATCCACGCCGCCTTGGAATCGCCGCGCATCTGGGCGTGGTGACGGGACTGCCCGCCATCGGCGTCGGCAAGTCGCGCCTGACCGGTACGTTCGAAGAGCCAGGCAACGAACGCGGCGACTGGTCGCCGTTATGCGATGGCAGCGAAACGATAGGCCGCGTGGTGCGCACGCGTGCCAACGTGAAGCCGGTGTTTGTATCCCTGGGTCATCGCGTCAGCCTGCCGACCGCGATGAAACTCGTACTGCATTACACGACGCGTTTCAGATTGCCGGAACCGATACGTGCAGCGGATCGTTTGTCTTCTTCGAGGACAAGACAGAGAGCAGTGAATAGCGGTCAGTAAAACAAAAGCAAAAAGCCGGGGACTTTCCCGCCTTGTCTTTCCACTATTGTTGTTTGTTCATTGCTCACTCATTACCGCGTTGTCCATCTGCAATACATCAAGCTGTTTCCGCTTCGTCGTCAGGTACCGCAACAGGATGCGGTAGGTGTCGAGATCGAAACTGCCTTCCAGCGTCGCGGACTCGAACAGGTCGCCTTGCCCGTGGGCGAGATCGCGCTCGCGCAGGGTACCGAGGTGACACCAGTTCTCCAGAACATGAATATCGATACCGCCATCCGGATTCCGTTCGCGTATGCCGATGCGACCCGTGAAAGGCCAGGCCGCGATACGCAGTTTGCCCAGCACTTCCAGCAGCCGCAGGTGATGGCGGATTTCCGGTTCCGCACCTTCGCAGGCGCCGCGGCATTTCTTCAGTTGCCGCGCGAAGCAGGGTTGACCGCGCCGGCCGCGTGATTCCATGCCGAGTTTTCGCGGACACAAACCGTGTTCCGCGATCAGTTCGCGCAAGCGGTCCTCGGCGATGCGCTTGCTGCGGAACAGGCCATACAACTTGTTGCCGGTTGCCGTGAACGTTTCCGGTTCGACCGGCACGATGCGCAATACCGGTTCGTCCGCCGGATCATCGGCCACTTCGAACGACAGCAGTCCCGAGACGCGGCGCTGGCGCCGATTCAGCGTCGGCAGGTGTTCCTTGATCTCGCGGTTCTCCAGCAGCAGCGCACCGAGTTCGCCCGCAGTCGTCGTGCAATCGACATGGCGCACCTGCTGCGCAAGCTGCATTTCCTTGGCATTCGAATGATCGGCGGAAAAATGCGACAGCACGCGCGAGCGGATATTCACGCTCTTGCCGACATACAACAGCAGGCCGTTCTCGTCGTAGAAGCGATACACGCCTGGTACTTCCGGTAACGCATCCAGCTGTTCGGCGGGCAGGTGTGGTGGCAGGGCAGGGCGCTTGATCAACTCGCCGATGGCCGCGTTCACCACCGTTTCACCGTGTTCGCGCCAGGCGACGCCGAGGAATTGATGAATCATCTGCGCGTCGCCCAGTGCGCGATGCCGGTTGGCGACGGCCAGCCCATGGCGACCGATCAGGGCGTCGAGATTGTGGTGCGAGTAGGCGGGATACAACCGGCGCGACAGTTTCACCGTGCACAGCGGCTGGCGGTGAAACTTCAGGCCTGCCCGTTGGAAGGCGTGGCGCAGGAAGCCGTAGTCGAAGCGCGCATTGTGGGCCACGAAGACACGGTCTTCGAGCATGACGAACAGCTCGTCGGCGAGGTCTTCAAAGCGCGGCGCCCCAGCGACATCGGCATTCGAAATACCGGTGAAATTCTCGATGAAGGATGGAACGGAGACTTCCGGATCGACCAGCGACTGCCATTCCCGGAAGCTGCCGTCCGGCTCAACCAGCACAACGCCGATTTCGATGATCCGGTCGATGCGCGGATGCGTACCGGTGGTTTCCAGGTCGACAAAGGCGAGGGGGCGGGGGAACACGAACGAACTACCTCGTTACGGAAAATCAGGAACGGCGGCGTGAGCATAACGCAGCGGCCAAGGGTTCCGTGGCTAAAAATTACTCATATCTGCGTGCGCCGCCCCGGCAATGGTTCATGTTTGGTTTGTCCGTATTGATTTAGTCCGAAATAGGACTATAATCTGTTCGTCCGTTGGTACCCGCGGTTTCTGCCCCCTCTCCTCCCCTCCCGCGGGTGCCTCCGGGCTCTTCACGTTCTATTAGTACGAATATGGATTAAATAAATACGGATCAATATGCGTCACTTTCTGCAAAAACTGCTGGTAGCCGGAATGCTTCTGACCGTGACCCTGCCATGGGCGGTCGCGGACGAGACAAGTCCGTTGCTGGGTCCGCTGCGCTTGCGCGATCTCACGCCTTTCGCCTTGCAGCGGCTGGATTTCCTTCCGGCCAGTGCGGCTGCCCGCTACCCGGAAGGATGGGCGCTGGAAGCCAATGTTTCCTACACCAACACCTTCATCATGAGCAGCAACGTTACTGAATACCTTGAAACCCGTGCGGACCGCTCCGCGCTGGGAACCGACGATTTCGCGGCATTGCGCGACCTGGAAGGGGACGCCTTCTATTTCGATGGTTCGATTTCCGTGCTGAATCTGAGCTGGCATTACGGCGTGTCCGACACCATTGCGGTGTACGGCGTGCTGCCGGTGCACCGGTATCACGGCGGCTCGCTGGACACAGCCATAGAGAGTTTTCATAGCAAGGCCGGCTTCAGCGATTTCGGCCGTGATCTTGTCGCCCGCGATCAGTTCCAGGGTTATTTCAGGATCGGAGACAGCGAGACGGTCCTGGATCAGGCGCCGCGCGGCACCGGGTTTGCGGATCCGGTCGTCGGCATTCGTCATCGCGGCTTGCGTCTCGGCGCATGGGACGTGGTGCTGGAATTTGCCGCAAAGCTTCCGCTGGGCGCGCGCGATCCGCTGTTCTCCTCGGGTCACGCCGACGTGGGCGCGCAAGTCTCGCTGCAGCGCCAGTGGGCCGATCACGGCCTGTACATCAGCATCAGTCATGTAGCGTTTGGCGGATCGGATGACTTCGGCGACGCGGTCAACCGGCAGATTCCGAGCGCAACGGTTGCCTGGGAGACGCGCATCGGCCGCAATACCAGCGCAATTCTGCAGGCGACGGCCGCGCGCAGCGTGTTCGCTGGCGCAACCGATCCGGAACTGGCGGCGAACCAGTACCAGATGAGCGCGGGTGTGCGGCATGTTTCCGGAGCGCTGCATTACACGTTCGCGATCACCGAAAACCTCGTGAATTTCAACAACACGCCGGATATCGGGTTCCATGTGGGCGTCGGTATAGCGTACTGAATTACGCCCGCCGAACTGCGCACCTTGACTTGGCACCAGCACGGACTTATCAATGTCGGACAATCCTGCCAACGAATGCCGCGAAATGGATAGATCCAAGCAATCTGCACGTGAGCCTGCGCTCGCCGTGATCCGTGAAATCGTTCGTGCCTACCAGGCATTCGGCGAATTCAGCCTGCATGACATCAAGCGTTTCGGGCTCACCGGCCCGGAGTTCGATGTACTTGCGACGCTGGGCAACCAGCCGGGCATGACGTTCAAGGAGATCGGCGAGAACACGCTGATCACCAAGACCACGCTGACCGGTGTCGTGGACCGGCTCGAACAGAAGGGACTGGTCGAGCGGCGCAGTTGCCCGGAAGACCGGCGTTGCGTGCGTGCCGTACTCACGGACAAGGGCAACGATCTGTTCCGCGAGGTATTCCCGGATCACGTCGGCCGTCTCAAGGAACAGCTTGCCGGGCTTGGCACGGAAGAATGCGATGAGATAGTGCGCCTGCTCGGCAAGGTGCGCAGATTGTTGAAGGATTGATCGCCGTACATTTGCCTGACGTATTGCTAACCCAGCGCACTGGTCACGCGGTGCCAGGAGACGCGAGTCAAACGCAGGAAGGCGAAGATTTCGCAGGGACGAACGAAAAGAGATGAGCGGGAAGGCCGACAGCAGCGACGGAATTTCGTCGGCAGTATCAATCAGCGCGATGCGACGACGGAAAGGATGACGGATTTGTTGCCTGCATTCCTGAGCTGATTCCACGCCTCCATCAGCGCGCGCTCGGCGGCCTTGTGGCTGCGGAACTGAATGGCTTTCTCCGGCGGGCTTTGCACGCCATTCGGCCCGAGATAGGTTTCCCCAATCCTGCACTCATGCTCGAGCGCTTCCGGACCGACAAGCCGGGTCCGAATTCTGAACTGCGCCATTACGCCGCTCCCGGTCTGAACACATACGCGCAAGTTATTGTCGAACGTCGCTCCTTTCCATACAGGAGAAAATGTATGCCCGTCCGGGACCCGAAAATTCGGGTGCGCACGGTCCGCCGTTCATCGGGAAGACAGCGAAACACCTCGAAAGACGTTGTCTGTGATATTGGCCAGTGCCATATTGGGCCACACAGCCCAACTACGCGCGGTAACCCAATGCGCAACACTGGCATTTCGAATGGTCTTTACCGGTTGATCAAGTGGGAAGAAGACGGGAATCCTGTTTTCCCCAGCCCGGACACAGTCGTTGAAGTGCGAGACGGCATAGTCATCAATTGTTCGACCTTGCGCGGCTGGCCGCTCGATGGCCTGGGTGGGGAACGGTCGCTGTACGGCCCGATTCGGAATCCATACGACTGTACCCAGATTCGCCGGCTGCGCCGCATCGACCTCGTTCACCGCCGCGACGAAACCCTGCAGATACTCGGACCGACGGCCGGCGCAGCGTAAGCGGCTGCAGGCTTCCGCGAGAGGCGCGTTCGCCGGGCGAAACAGTCTGCGCACCTTGAACCCGCTTGTTCATCTACCCATCCAGTGATGAGGCCCAGGTCCCCGCCGTGCCGCCCGGTCTCCGGGATTGGCAAGCTGGCAGCGGTCCAGCGACAGGCAGCCGCAACCGATACATTCCGTAAGGCTGTCGCGCAGGCGTTGCAGTTCCGCGATGCGTTCATCGATGCGCCGGCTCCAGCCACGCGACAACTTTGCCCAGTCCGAACGCTTCGGTACCCGGTTGCGCGGGAGTTTTTCCAGCTCCATGCCGACTTCTTCCAGCGACAGCCCGACTCGTTGTGCGAACACGATAAATGCGACGCGGCGGATGCTGTCACGCGGATAGCGGCGATGTCCGGCGGATGTGCGCAGCGAGTGAATCAGGCCGCGTTCCTCGTAGAAGCGCAGGGCTGAGGTCGCCACGCCGCTGCGTTTCGCCACCTCGCCGATCGTCAGTTCAACGGCGGCCTGTTCAATTGCTGTCGATTCGTCACGCATTGGTCACCTGCAGTTTCGGGATTGACTTCAACCGTACTTGAACATTCAGGATAGCGCTCCTCCTGTACGGCTGGCCAGGCCTCAGTACCCACGCGATTTCCAATATCAGGTAGCGAAAGTGAAACGTTCCAGCACCGAACCTCAACCGGCCCGCACGGTAGATCACGTGACACCCATCGCGCGTGCCGCGAACGCCCGTGGCGATTTCGCCGTGATTGCCGCCTTGTTGCCCTACCTGCGTCCCTATCTCGGCCGCGTGATGCTCGCGCTCGGTCTTATCCTGGCCGCCAAGCTGCTCAACCTGCTCGTGCCCGTCGCGCTGAAGCAGATCGTCGATGGACTCAACGTCGAGCCGAACCTGCTGGTGCTGCCGGTTGCCTTGCTGCTGGCTTACGGCAGCGCGCGTGTCGGCGTGACTGCGTTCACGGTGTTACGTCAGGTCGTGTTCGTGCGCGTGATGGCGCGCGCTTCCAGACATCTCACGCTGAAAGTCTTCCGCCACCTGCACGGCCTGAGCCTGAAGTTTCATCTCGGCCGCCGTACGGGCGGTGTCGCCCGCGATGTCGAACGCGGCGGCAGCGCCGTTTCGGACCTGCTCGACTGGACGGTCTACAGCATCCTGCCGACAGCGCTCGAAGTGCTGCTGGTCACCATCGTGCTGGTCTGGGCCTACGACTGGAGTTTCGCGCTGATCACGCTCGCCACGCTCACGGCTTACATCGCGTGGACGTTCATGGTCACGGAATGGCGCACACGCTTTTATCGCGCCGCCGTGGAAGCCGACACGCACGCCAACGAGCGCGCAGTCGATTCGTTGCTTAATTACGAAACGGTCAAGTACTTCAACAACGAAGCGCACGAAGCCACGCGTTACGACGAAAACCTGCACCAGCTGGAAAACGCACGCGTCAAGGCGCAGAAGACACTCGCGGTCCTCGATCTTGGCCAGACGGTGGTGGTGTCCATCGGCGTCACGGCGATGATGTGGCGCGCCGCGGCCGGCGTTGTCGCCGGCGAACTCACTATCGGCGATCTCGTGCTGGTGAACGCGTACCTGCTGCAATTGTCCGCGCCGCTGTTCCTGCTCGGCATGGTGTACCGCCAGGTCAAGCAGGCGCTTACCAATCTTGAACGGCTGTTCGGGCTGCTCGACGAACATCAGGACGTGCAGGACAAGCCGGACGCAAAAGTCCTGCAGGCACGGCGTCCACGCGTCGAATTTCGCGACGTGCATTTCGGTTACGATCCGCGCCGCAGGATACTGAAGGGCGTGAATTTCGAGATTCCTCCCGGCGGTACCGTTGCGGTCGTCGGCCACTCCGGCGCCGGCAAGTCGACGCTCGCAAGACTGCTGTACCGTTTCTACGATGTGGACGCCGGCAGCATCTGCATCGATGGTCACGATCTGCGGGACCTCGGGCAGGCGTCGCTGCGCGCGGCCATCGCCATCGTTCCGCAGGATACGGTGCTGTTCAACGACACCATCTTCTACAACATTCTTTACGGTCGCCCGTCTGCAAGCCGTGAAGAAGTCGAGGCGGCGGCGCGCGCCGCGCACATCCATGAATTCATTCTGCGATTACCGGACGGCTACGAAACGGAAGTCGGTGAACGCGGCCTGAAACTTTCCGGCGGCGAAAAACAGCGCGTCGCCATCGCACGCGCGTTGTTGAAGAATCCGGCCGTGCTGATTTTCGACGAAGCGACGTCGGCGCTGGATTCGAAGTCGGAGAAGGCCATCCAGGCGGAGCTCGACCGCATCCAGGTCGGACGCACCACGCTCGTGATCGCGCATCGTTTGTCGACCGTGATGGGAGCGGACCGGATTCTCGTCATGGACGCGGGGCGGATAGTCGAGCGCGGCAGCCATGCGGAACTGCTGGCCACCGGTGGTCATTACGCGCAGATGTGGACGTTGCAGCAACAGGAGCGGGCGATTGAAGGTTCGCCGCTACCGCAGTCCCGCGAGGGAGGCCGGACATGAACCACCGACGCATCGCGTGGACGTTCGGTGTTTGCGCCGGTACGAACGGAACACCGGCTGTCAGGCCGTCGCGGAAAGGTTCCCGGACACCGGCGGCATCACGCGGTCGAGGCGGCCGGCACTTTGCCGGGCAGTGGCGGCGCGTGTTTCAGTCCGGCGATATAGGTGTCGACGTAATGTTCCGCCATTTCGGCCAGGCGAAGCGCTTCGGGCTGGATCAGGCTGTTGTAGATGAGTCCTTCGATGAAACAGAAAAGCCCGATCATCGCGCGGTGGGGATCGAGGCCTGCCGGCAGCTGGCCGGATTCGATCGCGGCCGCGAAGAAGCCTTCGATGGTCGGCGCGCATTCCTTACGCGAGGCCATGCGCCGCGCCATGATGGGCTCGGCTTCGTCCACGCATTCGCATTTGTGAAAAAGAATGTCGTAGACCTGGCGCGTCTTCTCGTCGTTCACCGCCCGTTGCAGCATCCTGATGGCGTTGCCGCGGATGCGGCCGAGAGGATCGCGGTCGGATTCCGGGCAGCATCCGCCCCAGGTTTCGTCGAGCGGCATCTTGGTGCGATCCCAGAGCGCCGCCATCAGCTCGGTCTTGTTGCAGAAATGCCAGTAGATCGCGCCGCGTGTCATGCCGGCGGATTTCGCGATGTCACCCAGCGACGTATTCGTCACGCCCTTCTCCGAAAAGACGCGTCCGGCCGCGTCGAGCAGGCGCTCGCGCGTTTCCAGGGCTTCCTCTTTTGTTTTTCTGACCACGGAGACCTCGTTGTTCGGCGTTTTGCGCACGCAGCTGTTCGATTAAGGGTGCAACTGGCATCCGTTCGAAACACTACTGACACCATGCTGTCAGCAGCCTCCCTGTACATTCGTACAGTAACGGGACGTAACGGCCAGTAAACCGCGTTGTTGCAGGCATTTTGCCCGCCGAGGGTGCAGTTTACACGAGTCTTTACAAACATACACGTATGTATGTATAGTCGCAACGCATCAAGAGGTGGAGAGTCCCACCGTTTTCAAAACCGGAGTCGTCTCATGTCATTCAAGAACATCAAGAACAAGCCGGGAACACTGCTGCTGTCGCTGACCGCGCTCGCGCTTCCCGTGCTGGCGCTGGTTGCCTGGCAGACCCGCGCCCAGGAAGCGGGTCCTGCGGCCTATCCGCCGCCCGCCGTCGAAGTCGCCACCGTGGTATCGGGGCGCATTCCCGTCGTGCGGGAATACGTCGGCCAGACCATGGGTTCGCGCGAGGTCGAAATTCATGCCCGCGTGACCGGCATCATCGAGCAGCGCCTTTATGAGGAAGGCTCGATCGTGACGGCGGGCACACCGCTGTTCCGCATCGATCCGAAGCCCTTCGAAGTGCAGGTTGCCGCCGCGGATGCGGAGCTGGCCAAGGCACGCGCGCAGCATTCACGCGCCGAACGCGAACGTGTCCGGCTGGAACCGTTGCTGGCCGCGCAGGCGATCAGCCAGAAGGAAATCGACGACGCGCGTTCCGACGCCGAGTTTGCGGCAGCCGCCGTCAAGCAGGCCGAAGCCGCGCTGCGCGATGCGCGCATCCAGCTCGGTTACACCACGGTCGTCGCGCCGATGACCGGCGTTACCGGCATCGCCCGCGAGTTCGAAGGCGCGCTGGTCACGGCGGGCGCGAGCAGCCTGCTGACCACGCAGGTGCAGACGGATCCGATGGACGTGCACTTCTCGATTTCCGAGAACGAATGGCTGACCACGCAGCGCGAGCACGCGAACGGCAGTCTTCAGACACCGGCGGACGGCGAGCTTGAAGTGCGTATCGCGCTTGCCGACGGCACCGTGCTGGAACGCATCGGACACATCAACTATTCGGCGGCGCGCATTGATACGACGACCGGCACCTACAGCGTCCGCGCCCGCTTTCCGAACGCAGACGGTGCGCTCAAGGCCGGGCAGTTCGTGCGCGTGAAGGTCAGCGGTGCGGCAAGGCCCGACGCCATCGCCGTGCCGCAGAAGGCGGTGCTCGAAGGTCCGCACGGCAAGTTCGTGTTTGTTGTCGGCAAGGGTGAAAACGGCACGCCGGTGGCGGAATTCCGCCCCATCGAAGTGGGTGAATGGTTGAGCCGCGACGGCCAGGAACTGTGGATGGTGCGTTCCGGCCTCGCCAGCGGCGATCAGGTGATCCTCGACAACTTCGTCAGGATCCAGCCGGGCGGGCCCGTTGCCGTCATCGAACCCGCTGCCGAAAAACTGGCGACCGCCGCCGATGCGGCCACCACCACGGCCGCACGTTAAGCCTTCCTTCAAGGAGCTCACATGTTCTCCCGATTCTTCATAGACCGGCCGATCTTCGCGATGGTGATATCCGCGTTCATCATCATCGCGGGTCTTGCCGCAATGCGCGCGCTGCCGATCGCGCAGTATCCGGAAATTTCGCCGCCGGTCGTCACGGTTACGGCGGTCTACCCCGGCGCTTCTGCGGAAGTGCTCGAGCAGACCGTCGCCGCGCCGCTGGAAAACCAGATCAACGGCGTCGAGAACATGCTCTACATGAGCTCGACATCGACCTCGAACGGCGTGTTGCAGATCAGCGTCACCTTCGGCATCGGCGCCGACGCCGACAAGGCCGCGCTCGACGTCAACAACCGCGTCAAGCAGGCCGAAGCGAAATTGCCGCTGGAAGTGCGCCGCCAGGGCGTGACAGTGGAAAAGAGCTCATCGTCGTTCCTGCAGGTGGTCGCGTTCACGTCGCCGGACGGGCGTTACGACGACATCTACGTCAGCAACTACGTGACCATGAACGTGCTGGACCGGTTGAAGCGCGTGCCTGGCACCACCGGCGTGCAGATCTTCGGCGCGAAGGATTACGCCATGCGCATCTGGCTGAAGCCGGATCGTTTGACGCAGCTGAATCTTGCGACCAGCGATGTCGCGCGCGCCATCCAGGAGCAGAACGCGCAGTTCGCGCCGGGCAAGATCGGCCAGCCGCCGGTCTCGAACGGCCAGCAGCTTGTCTACTCCATCACGAGCAAGGGACGCCTTACCGAAGTCAGCGAGTTCGAGAACATCGTGATCCGCACGGAACCCGACGGTTCGATGCTGCGGCTGAAGGATGTCGCCGACGTCGAGCTGGGTTCGCGTGATTACGAGTTCATCGGTCGCGTCAACGGCAAGACCGCGGTGCTCGTCGGCATCTTCCTTCAGCCCGGCACGAACGCGCTGGAAGTCGCGGACGACGTCAACACGGTCATGGAAGAACTCTCGGGCCGCTTCCCGGACGGACTGGCGCACAACGTCGTGTACGACACGACGCGTTTCGTGAAAGTCTCCATCCGCGAAGTCGTCAAGACGCTGGTCGAAGCGATGGTGCTGGTGTTCCTCGTCGTGTTCCTGTTCCTGCAGAACTGGCGCGCAACGCTGATCCCGACGCTCGCCGTGCCGGTATCGCTGATCGGTACCTTCGCCGGCCTGCACCTGCTCGGCTATTCCATCAACACGCTGACATTGTTCGGCATGGTGCTCGCCATTGGTATCGTCGTGGACGACGCCATCGTCGTGCTCGAAAACGTCGAGCGCATCATGCATGAAGAAGGACTGCCGGCGTACGAAGCGGCGATCAAGGCCATGCAGGAAGTCACCGGCCCGGTGATCGCGATCGTGCTGGTATTGATCGCGGTGTTCGTGCCGATCGCGTTCGTCGGCGGTCTGGCCGGCGAGCTGTATCGCCAGTTCGCAATCTCCATTTCGATTTCCGTCGGTATTTCCGGAATCGTCGCGCTCACGCTGACGCCGGCATTGTGCGTGATGATTCTTCGCCACGAGCACAAGAACCCCGGGCGTTTCTTCCAGTGGTTCAACGCGTTCTTCGAGCGTGTCACGCACCGCTACACAGGTGGCGTTGCCTGGATGCTGAAGCGCGCGACGCTCGGCATGCTGCTGTTCGGCGGCATGGTGCTGATCACGGCTGGACTGTGGAAATTCACACCGGGATCGCTGGTGCCGGACGAAGATCAGGGTTTCTACATCTCCGCGGTAATGCTGCCGGATGGCGCTTCGCTGGATCGTACCGATGCGGTCGTGAAGGAAGTCGTCGAGCAGATCAAGTCGAATCCTGCGAACGATTACGCCATCGCGTTCACCGGTTTCGATTTCCTCGGCGGCGGCTACCGCAACAGCGCGGCGACCATCTTCGTGCCGCAGGTGCATTGGGACGAACGCGACGTCACCGCGAACGAACTCGTCGGCGAACTGTTCATGAAGACGGCGCCGATTCGCGAAGGCCTGGTGCTCGCCTTCAATCCGCCACCGATCTGGGGCCTGGGTACCGCCGGCGGTTTCGAGCTGTACATCCAGAACCGTGGTGAGGGCGGTGCGGCGCGCCTCAATGAAGTCGCGCAGCAGTTTCTCGCCAAGGCGAACCAGGATCCGCAGCTGATGAATGTCGCGACGTTGTGGCGCGCCAACACGCCGCAGCTGAACGTGAACGTGGATCGCGAAAAAGCCAAGGTGCTGGGCGTGGCCGTCGACGAAGTATTCAACACCTTGTCGGCGACGCTGGGCACGTACTATGTGAACGACTTCAACAAGTACGGCCGCACCTGGCAGGTGCTCATGTCGGCGCATCCGGATTATCGCCGGCAGCCGCACGACATCGGCAATATTTACGTGCGCTCGCAGGATGGCCGCCAGATTCCGCTGTCCGCGCTCGCAACGGTCGAATATTCGTCCGGTCCGGAAACCATGGACCGCTTCAACAACCTGCCGGCGGTGAAGATATTCGGCAGCGGTGCGCCAGGCGTGAGTTCGGGGCAGGCGATCGAACGCGTCGAACAGGTGCTCGCCGAAACCCTGCCGGAAGGTTTCTCGTACGACTGGGCGGGTGCGTCGTACCAGGAGAAGCAGTCGAGTGGCGCGGGCGCATTGGCGCTGATTCTCGCCGCCGTGATGGTGTTCCTGATTCTTTCCGCACAGTACGAACGCTGGTCGATGCCGCTGTCGGTGCTGCTCGCGCTGCCGTTCGGAACTTTCGGCGCGCTCGCCGCCGTGTGGCTGCGCGGCATGACGAACGACATCTACTTCCAGATCGGTCTCGTCACGCTGCTCGGACTCGCGGCGAAGAATGCGATCCTGATCGTCGAGTTCGCGATGCTGAAGAAACAGGAAGGCATGGGCACCGTGGAAGCGGCACTCGAAGCGGCACGCCTGCGCTTCCGTCCGATCCTGATGACGTCGCTCGCCTTCATCCTGGGCGTGACGCCGCTGGCGTTTTCCAGCGGTGCAGGCGCGGCGGCCAGACAATCCGTAGGCACGGGCGTCATGGGCGGCATGCTCGCGGCGACCTTCCTCGCGATCTTCTTCGTGCCGCTGTTCTTCCTTCTCATCAATGACATGAAATTGCGCGCTCCGAAGAAAGCCGGTGTCGCGCCACAAGCGGAGATTGTTCATGAATAAGCAGGTACTGACGGCAATCCTGTTCGCGCTGTTCAGCAGTGCATGCGCGGTGGGCCCGGACTATGCGCGGCCCGCCAGCGAACTGCCGGATGACTGGCAGGCAGGCAGCGAAGCCGCCGCCGATCGCACGGATCTCGGACAGTGGTGGACCGCGTTCAACGATCCGGCGCTGGTCGCGGTCATCGAGGAAAGCCTTGCGCACAACAACGACCTGAAGGCCGCGGTCGCGAACGTGGATGCCGCCGCCGCGGCGTTGCGGCTGGCGCGCGCGGACTATCTGCCGACGGTCAACGGCGTGATCGACGGCACGCGCACGAAAGCAAGCACCAACAGCGCGCTACCGCTGGGTTCCGCGCCATACACGGAATACAGCGCGGGCTTGCTCGTGAACTACGAGCTCGACATCTGGGGTCGCGTGCGGCGTGCGAACGAAGCGGCGATAGCCGAACTCAACCGCGATGTCGCGGTACGCGATGGCGTGCACAGCGCGGTAGCGGCCGCTACCGCGCAAGCCTGGTTCCAGGCGCGCGCGCTGGATCGCCAGGTCGCGCTGCTGGAGCGGCTGCACGAAACGCGCATCGACAATCTTCGCCTGCAACAGACGCGTCTCGATGCGGGACTGATTCCGCCATACGACTTCGAACAGGCACGCAGTGAAACCGCCGCCGTCGCCGCGCAACTGCCTGTGCTGCGCGCGGCGCGCCTGCAGGCACTGACGGCGCTGGCCGTGCTGCGCGGTGCGACACCGCAGGCGATGGTGACGGAATGGTCCGCTGAGCGTGCACGTGCTGAAACCGCGCTCGCTGCCGTGCATGTGTTGCCGGTTGCGCCGGCGGTGCCGATGGATCTGCCGTCTGCGTTGCTGGAACGCCGTCCGGATGTGCGCGCCGCCGAACAACGGCTGGTGGCGTCGAATGCACGCATCGGCGTCGCGAAGGCGGCGTATTTTCCGCGGCTCTCGCTCACGGGTTTTGCCGGCGGCATTTCAACGGCGTTCTCCAGCCTGTTCGAATCGCCGTCGGAAAGCTGGCAGGCCAGTGTCGCGCTCGCGCAGCCGTTGACGGATATCAATCGCGTCGGCGCGTCGGTGAACGCCGCGACCGCGCGGCACGCCGCGGAAACGGCGAATTATTCCAGCACCGTGCAGCGTGCGTTCAAGGAAACGCTGGATGCATTGACGGGCGTGAGTACCGCGCGCGAGGTCATGCGCGCGCAGGATGAAAGGGTGGCGGCGTTGACGAACGCGTACCGCGTCGCGGAAGCGCGCTATCAGGCTGGCCGTATCGGCTACCTGGACGTGCTGGATGTCGAACGGCAGTTGCGTGAAATCGAACAGCAGCAGGTCGTCGCGCGACTGTCGCTGCTGCAGGCGACGGTCGATCTGTATCGCGCCCTGGGTGGCGGCTGGCAGGACTCGCCCGTACTTGCGGACACACGGTAAACGGCAGAGAGATTGAAAGGGGGCGGGATGCAAAATGAAATGACAGGATATGGCGAACGGGCGACGGCGGAGATTCACTCCGCCGTCGATGAAGAGGACATGCTGCGCGATTATCTGTGCGAGCGGCCGGGGCTGGTGCTCACCGTGCTGGAGCTCGCCGGCCGTTACGGAGAACCGGTTGCAGCGGGCCGCAATGGCCGTGAACGCGCCGGCTCATGCGCCTGACTATACGTTCACGCGACGAGCCGCCGGTCAGTAGTGGTACGAAAGATCGACAAGCACGCGCTGCATGTACTCGCCCATGCCATCGCGTTTCTCGCGAAACGCGGCCGCACGCAGCTGCCAGCCGCTGTCGAAACCCCGCGCAACCCACAGCGCGTGACCGCGCATGCGGGTCGGGAACCACCAGTCGTCGTCATTGAACGCTGCGGGTACGGCGTCGGCCTGGATACGCTGCAGCGCTGCGCCGATCTCGAAGCCCCCGGCGTTACGCGCGTTGCCGTAACGAAGCTCGAACCTGCCGGTATCGCCGGATGTTTCAGCTTCAAGGTTGCGGGCGATATCGATACCGACTTGCCACGCGGAACGTCCCGTACCGAAGGTCTGCGTCACCTGCAGGTCCGCGAGACGGAATTCCGTCGCAAGTCCGGTCCCCAACAGTTCGCGCCGGTTGGTGCGAAAAGTTTCCGGCAGCGTGTCGAGTTCACCGAACACGATGGCAGCGAGCGCGAATTCCGTCGCACCCGATGCGTAATGGCTGCGCCATTGTCCCTGCACGATGGCAATTTCCGCATCGCTGCCAAAGCCGTGATCGATACGGCCACCGGCGGCGGTGACGCCGAACGAACGCGCGAGCCCTTCGTGCCTGGCGCGCAGCTGGAGCCCGCGCCAGCGCAGGTCGTGATCCCAGAGCATGGGCGAGAGCGTCAGCGGCAGCGCGCTCTGGCCGGCCCGCAAGCCGAGGCTGCCGGTCTGCACATCGATGAACAACTCATCGATGGCGCGTTCATCCAGGCGTTCGTTGTCCAGGTTGAACGCCATCTGTTCATTGTCCTGTTCCGCGAAGAACGCACGTCCGGTCGCGCGCGCCAGCAGCGTCTCCGACGGTCGCCACTCGATGCCGGTGAACAATCGTGCTTCCCAGCGATTGAAATCGGAGTCCACCGGTCGCGGCAGGTCGCGCACGCGATCTTCACGCAGGTTCAGGTCGAGCACCGGCAGCCAGGCCGACGCGCTGCCGTCGTCCGCCGCGTCGAACGCAAACGGATCCTCAGCGCCATTCGCGTTCGAAGCGTGCAGGCACGCCGCCAGCAAGAGATATTTCCACATCGTTTTTCTCCGGTTTCCCTACGCGGTGATGGATACAAGGTGTTGCAACAATTCAGCAGCGGATGCCGGCCGTTGCGCCGGTTCGCCAGCCAGGCACGCGATCAGGAGTTCATCCACGCCAGCCGGACGTGGCGGTGCGGCGGCGGGCGGCGTGGCAATGCCGGCGCGCTTCGCCGCGATCAGTGCTTCGATACTCGGCGCACGATGCGGCAGTTGCCCGGTGAACATCTGGTACATCACGACACCCAGCGAATAGATGTCGGCACGCGCGTCCAGCGTTTCGCCGAGCATCTGCTCGGGCGCCGCATAACGCGGCGTGCCGGCGATCTGCATCTGCGCGTCGCCGTCGCGGCTTACAACCTGCGCGATACCGAAATCCATCAGCTTGGCGTTGCCCGTCGGTTCGAGAATGATGTTTTCCGGTTTGATGTCACGATGGAGTACGCCCTGGGAATGCGCGGCATCGAGACCCGCGCATACCTGCCGCGCAATGCGCAGCGCGGCGGAATCCGGCAGTCGTCCGCTTTGCTGGATGAGGAATTTCAACGTGAGCCCGCGCACATATTCCATGGTGATGTACGGCACGCCGTCGAACTCGCCGAAGTCGTGCGTACGAAGGATGTTCGGGTGCGTGATGCGGCGCGCGAGCCGGATTTCGGTTTTCATCGCTTCGCGCTCGGCCGCATTCATCGCGGTGCCGGCAAGCAGGACCTTCAGCGCGACGGGTTCGCGCAGTTCGCGATCGAGCGCCTTGAAGACGGCGCCCATGCCACCGCGACCGAGTTCGGAAAGAATCTCGAAACGTTCGCCGAACAACATGCCGGGTTTCAGAGCGGTGGACGCTGCCGGGTTCTGCGACGGCGCGACGATCTGCGTAAGCGCGAGCGTCCGGTCGTCGGCGCCAAGGCCGACATGTTCCGCGTCCGCGGCGCGCACGGAATAGAAATGCTTGCCCGTCAGCCTTCCGGTCGTGACTTTCACCTCGACGCCTTGCGTGACGAGCTGTTCGCCGCTGCTTTTTATCATCAGCACGCTGCCGGGCGACGCTTCCGCGAGCAGTTGCCGCAAGGCATTCTCCGCGCTGCCTTGCCAGGTCGTGCGGCGCACGCCACCGGCGATGACTTCGCCGCTGACGGTGTCGCTTGCGATCATCGCCGCGCCCGCGCTTGTCTGCAGGCCCGCGAGTTCCCGCAGCGCGCGACCCGCCGCGGCAACGGCCGGTGCGGGATCGCTGCCGTCGATACGCAGCACCGCGTTGCCGCCGCCGAGTTCAAGCAGGCTGCCGCGATACGCCGCCGCGCTGCGCACGAGCACGTTCGCGATGCGCTCCAGCTGTTGCACCTGCTGTTCGGCGGACAGGACGCCTGGCGTATTCCACGCCAGTCCGATCAGCCAGCCTGGTTCGCGGGTGGCAGCGACGTTTTCCGCGCGCGCGCCTTCGCCCGGCTCCGGCTGCAAACGCGCGAGGTCGGCGAGAAAGCGTTCCATGTCGCTTTTCTCGCGCAGGTTCGACAGCAGGCGGTTGAACGCGTTGGTCAGTTGCACGAGCTCGCGTCCGCCGCCGGCCGGCAGAGCGTCGCCCGCATTTCGATAGCCATAATCGCCGCGGCCGGCATCGTCCGCAGCCGCTGCCAGTTCGCGCAGCGGCTTCGCCAGCGAGCGCGAAATGGTTGCGCCGAGCAGCACGGCGGCGCCGAGCGCCGCGAGAGCGGCCAGCGCGAGCACGGCCTGGATGGCGCGATAACCCGCGAGCGCCGCGTCTTCATCGGTGAGCGTCAAGGCAAACGCATTGCCAGTCTCGTCCAATGGCGTGGCGGCCACGCGCCAGTGCCCTTTCGCGAGCGCGAGGCTGCGGCCCGCGACGGGCAGGGCGGCCGGTTCAAGTCCGGCGAGCAGCGCGCTGGTGACCGCGGACGGCAGCGTGCCGGCAGCCGCTTTCCAGTTGCTGGCCTGTTTCTGCACGATGAGAAAATGTGCGCCGCTGGCGCTGCGCAATTCTTCGGCGAGCGCATTGTCGAAGCCGAGCCCCGCCACCAGGAAACCGGCGAGTTCGAACCCGTCCGCCAGCGGCACGACCGCGACCTGGAACATGCCGCTGTCGTTCGACCAGTAGCCGGTACGCGGTTCCAGCGACCGGATCACCGGTCCGGCAACGGCATCATCGACGAGCGATTGAGCACGCAGGGGTTTGCCGTCGGTGCGCGCGATCACGCTGCCTTCCGCATCGAGAACGAACGCGAAATCGAAACCGAGATCCGCCTGCCGCTCTGCGAGCAGGTCGGTCACCGAGGTGCTGTCCGCGGCGCCGCCGAAGCCGAGATCGGACTGCTGCGCCTGGGCGACATAGCTTGCGAAGTACGGATCCGCAGCGAACAGTTTTGTGATCAGTTCGAGGCGGTCGAAACGCGCCCGCTCCAGCGCTCCCTGCACGGCGAGGCTGTGTGCGAGCTGTTCTGCGACGGCGTGTTCGGCCACGGCGTTGCCGCGAATCACGGTGACGGTCGCCGCGGCGCCGAGCGTGAGCAGCGTGAGCAGTGCGAAGGCGAGAAACAGGCGGGCTGCGAGGCCGAAGCCGCGCGGCTGTTCAGTACTGGCGTTGCGTGCGCTGGTCATAGCGCCTCCCGTGCTTGTTGAGATGGCGCGGCAGGCGCCGGCCGGTGAAATTCACCGCGAAATCGAGCGCGGCATTGGCGTTCACGGTGAATGCCTGCTGGAGCGCATCGGCTTGCGGATGCCAGACATAAACCGTGCCGGTCGCATCGGGCGGCAGCATGAGCGAGAATTTTCCGTTGGTATCCGGCTGCGTGAAAAACGGCGTATCCAGCACCATCACGTAACCGACCATGCCGTGGTGGACATTGCAGTAGACACGGATGAGCCCGGGCGCATCGAAAAGCTGCTCGCGCGCCTCGCCGGCACCGTAGAAACCGAGATCGAAACGCGCCTGTGGCGATGTCGAGAAAGCGTTGTGCAGGATGGGATCGGTGTTCGGAAAGCGCACCTGAGTGCCGCGGGTCACGGCGAGCACGCCGGGCGTGAATGCTTTGTCCGCCATGCGCATTTCCGCGTCCACGCCCGGTTCGACGGCGACTGCCGCGGCGGGACGAAAGAATATGATCGCCTCGCGCAGGTCGGGCGGCGTGTCGGTATCGACCTGCGCGGCGCGCAGGCTGCCCTGCACGAGAACGCCGGAAGCGTCTGCAGGCTCGTTCGCCGCGGTGACGGCGGCGAACAGCGACAGGAAAACAGCGAGCGTCGATTTCATGCAAGATCCCTTGCTTGAGGTGAAGGCGTCCCATGCCGTGCGCAACAGTAGCTCCAAACGGCTCAGTACTCCCCGGAATACTCTGGACCGTCGTGGATCGCAGCGTTAAAAGGAATGGCCGGCGGACTGATGCATCGCGCATGCAGGATTCGACAGAAAACAGAAGGAACAAGACAACGTGCAGAACATCATTTCCATCAGGAACCTCGACAAGACTTACGCTTCCGGGCTGAAAGCGTTGAAGGACATCAACCTCGACGTGCGCAGGGGCGAGATCTTCGCCTTGCTGGGCCCGAACGGCGCCGGCAAGACCACGCTGATCAGCACCATCTGCGGCATCGTGACGCCAACCGGCGGAACCATTACCGCAGACGGCCACGACGTGATCACGGATTACCGCGCCGCGCGCGAGAAGATCGGACTGGTGCCGCAGGAGCTCGCGACAGATGCGTTCGAAAGCGTCTGGGCGACGGTGAATTTCAGCCGCGGCATGTTCGGCAAGCCGTCGAACCCGAAGTACATCGAACAGCTGTTGCGCGATCTCTCGCTATGGGAGAAGAAGGATGCGCGCATCATGACGCTGTCGGGCGGCATGAAGCGGCGCGTGATGATTGCGAAAGCGCTGTCGCACGAACCGAACATCCTGTTTCTCGACGAACCCACCGCCGGAGTCGACGTCGAACTGCGCCGCGACATGTGGGAGATGGTGCGAAAGCTGCGCGAGAGCGGCGTCACCATCATTCTCACTACGCACTACATCGAGGAAGCGGAGGAAATGGCGGATCGCGTCGGCGTGATCAACAAGGGCGAGATCATCCTCGTGGAGGAAAAGCATGCGCTGATGCAGAAGCTGGGCCGCAAACAATTGACCTTGCACCTGCAGAATCCGTTGCAGGCGCTGCCGGCGGAATTGTCCGGGCAATCCCTCGAACTTGCCGATGAGGGCAACGCGCTGGTCTACACCTTCGATGCGCAGCAGGAACACACCGGTATCGCGCAGCTGTTGCGCCAGCTGGACAAACACGGCATCGATTACAAGGACCTGCATTCCAGCCAGAGCTCGCTGGAAGAAATCTTCGTCAGCCTGGTGAGGGAATCGAAATGAATCTTTATGCCATCCGCGCCATCTACCGTTTCGAAATGGCACGCGCCGGACGCACGCTGATGCAGAGCATTTTTGCGCCAGTCCTTTCCACCTCGCTGTACTTCGTCGTGTTCGGTGCCGCGATCGGCTCACGCATGACCGAGATCGACGGCGTGAGCTACGGCGCGTTCATCATTCCCGGCCTGTTGATGCTGTCGCTGTTGAACGAAAGCATTTCGAATGCGTCGTTCGGCATCTACTTTCCGAAATGGACGGGCACGATCTACGAACTGCTGTCCGCACCGGTGTCCGCGATCGAAGTCGTCATCGGCTACGTGGGCGCAGCGGCGACCAAGTCGCTGATACTCGCCGTGCTGATCCTGATTACCGCGCGATTCTTCGTGGATTACGAAATCGTGCATCCCGTGTGGACCGTGGGCTTTCTCGTGCTGATGTCCGTGACCTTCAGCCTGTTCGGCTTCGTGATCGGAATCTGGGCCGACAGCTTCGAGAAACTGCAGGTCGTGCCGCTGATGGTCGTCACTCCGCTCACGTTTCTTGGTGGCAGCTTCTATTCCATCAGCATGCTGCCGGACATCTGGCAGAAGATTTCGCTGGCCAATCCCGTGGTGTATCTCATCAACGGCATGCGCTGGAGTTTCTATGGCATTTCCGATGTGAGCGTGGAGATCAGCCTGGGCATGATCGGCCTGTTTCTCGCGCTGTGCCTGCTCGCTGTCTGGTGGATATTCAAGACCGGCTATCGTATGAAGAACTGACGGTGATGTGTGAAACCTGCGGGAACGTGCCGTCGACGCGGCGTTCCCGCAGGAATTCCCATGCGGCAATTGCTCCGTCGGATGGCCAGGCATATTCTCCGCAGGTGTATCGATAACCCTGGGGGGAACCAATGTCTGCACGCATTCTCGTCATCGCACCGCTGATCGTGACGCTCGCCGCCTGTTCGGCTCTCGGTCGTCTCACTGTCAAGGATTACACCGCGAAAAGCGGTGAACGCGTAATGGCCGGTCAGGCCGAACCGAAAGATGAATACAACTGCCGCAAGCTTTCGCAGGAAGACCAGGACTGGGGCCTGAGCGGCAACATGAACAAGGCTGCCGCCATGGAGCGCATTACCGCCGTTGCGGTTGACACCGCCCCGGGCAAGGGCGCGAATTACGCGTACGTCATCGCACCTTCTGAAGTCGGCATACTTGGTTTCAATGTCAACGCCTTCTCGGATGCCGAGGTGGCGTACTACAACTGCAGCAACCTGCCGCCCGCCGGTAACTGATCGTCAGGGGTTTTGTTCATTCTCCGGCGTGCCGGGGAATGAACGGCGCCCGCCGGGTCATGCGTTGGCTGTTTGAACGGGAGTTTCGGCATGGCAAACGAAAAGCTTTCCGCATCCCGGCAGAACGGCGTTCACGCGTCGCTGGCTGCCATGGCCGGCGACTGGCAGGGCACGACGCGTACCTGGTTCGAGCCCGGCCAACTCGGCAATGAATCCGCCATCACCGCTACGCTGCGCGTCGTGCTCGGCGGGCGTTTCCTGCTGCATGAATATGCATGCACCTTTCAGGACCAGCCCGAACACGGCATGGCGCTGTACGGGTACCACATCGATGAAGCGCAATTCGAAGCCGCCTGGATAGACGACTTTCATACCGGCACCGCGATCCAGTTCGCGCAAGGCAGCGGCAAGCATTTCAATGTCGGCGGGACGTATTTCGCCGGCGAGGGCGAACCGCGCTGGGGATGGCGCACTGACATCACGCAGCCTTCTCCGGATCAACTGCTGATCGTCATGTACAACGTTCCGCCGGGTGGCAACGCCGTGCGCGCCGTGGAGTTCGATTACCGGCGCAGGTAAAGATCGCTGCGAATGGTCGCAGCGTATGGAGCAAGGACATGAACAATCCTGCACGTTCCGCGTATACGAAGGCGATCTCGGGCGGCGCCTTTTTATGGATAGCCACGGCACTCGCGAGCGGCAAGGCCGAGGCCTGGGATTCCTCGCTGTACTGGATGCTCGCCTATCCCCTGACCATCCTGCTCGCCGGCGCGCTCGGTTACCGGTATCCCGAACAGCCATGGCGCTGGGCACTGGCGGCCATGTTGATCCAGCCCGTCATCCTGGTTTTCACCGCATCCGGGTTCGGCCTGCTGCCGTTGGGGCTGATCCTGTTCGCGGTGCTCGCGCTGCCGGCCATTGCTGTCGCGCAACTGGGCGCGTGGCTCGCAAGCAGAAATGAGAACGCATGATGGCTGTCATCCAGGGCCTGCTGTTCCTGTTCTTCGGCGTGGGCCTGCTGATCATGGACTGGCAATCGTTGGCGAAAGGCTGGCTGCCCTGTGGTCCGAACGGGCTGAAAGGCCGGCTCGAATTCCGGCGCGACGAACAGCCACTCGCGTTCTGGCTGATGTTCGCGGTGTACGGTGCGGGTGGGATGTGGCTGACGGTGTTCGCGCTGCGACTGCTTGCAGGTAACGCGGAACCGCTGCCATTGCAGTAAGAGACAGTCGATGAAACCCGTGGAATTCTGGTTCGAGTTCGCCAGCACCTATTCGTATCCCGCCGCGATGCGCATCGAAAGACTTGCGGCACAAGCCGGCGCGCAACTGCGCTGGCGCGCCTTTCTGCTCGGTCCGATCTTTCACGCGCAAGGCTGGAACGACTCGCCATTCAATCTCCAACCAGCGAAAGGCCGCTACATGTGGCGCGATCTCGAACGCATCTGCGAGCGCGACGGCCTGCCGTTTCAACGTTCGTCCGTGTTTCCGCGCAACGCCTTGCTGCCGGCACGCATCGCCTGTGAATTCGCGGATGCGGAATGGCTGCCGGCATTCGTGCGCAATACCTATGTGGCGAGTTTCGGCGAGGACCGTGACATCACGAGCGTGGAAGTCATTACCGGACTGTTGCAGGAACTTGGACAGCCGGCGTCCGCAATCATCGAGCGCGCGCAGACGCCGGAAGCGAAGTTGCGCTTGCGCGAGCAGACCGCCGAGGCGGAACGTCGCGGCATTTTCGGTGCGCCGACCCTGTTCGTCGACGATGAAATGTTCTGGGGCAACGACAGGCTGGAGGCGGCGTTCGAGTGGTGGCGGCGCCCCGGAACAGCTACTTGACGTCATAACGTCACAGCGTTACTTTGCCTGCCGGAGGTATACGCCATGACTGATTCATCCAGGCGCGTCACCGTTTATTTCGATCCCGAGTTGCACCAGGCCTTGCGGCTCAAGGCGGCCCACGCCCACCGCTCGGTTTCCGACATCGTCAACGACGCCGTCCGCCAGTCGTTGCGCGAGGATCATGAAGACATCAGGGCATTCTCGGATCGCGTTGCCGAGCCCGTGATGTCGTACGAGGAATTGCTCGAAGACCTGAAAGTGCATGGCAAGTTATAGGCTGCTGTTCAAGCAGTCTGTCGCAAAGGACCTGCGCGAACTTCCACGGCAAGACCTCGAACGAATCCTGGAATGCATCGAAGCGCTGGCGGAGGATTCGCGTCCGCCCGGTTGCGAAAAACTTTCCGGTCAAGGCGATCGTTACCGCGTACGGCAAGGCCAGTACCGGATCATCTACAGCATCCACGACGGAACGCTGACCGTGATGGTCGTGAAAGTGGGCCATCGTCGCGACGTGTATCGTAAATGATCAGGTAAATGATCAGGGATGTTCCATGAGCAGGAAAACCCGCTATACCGATGAGCCGATGAGTATCGGCAAGCGCGTCAGGGATTTCCTGCCGCCGCCGGGGGAACTCGCGTTCAAGGAAGACTGGTGAAAGTGACGATCACCTTGAGCAGGTCCAGCGTCGAGTTCTTCAAGCGCGAGGCCGGCAGGCACAATACGCCGTACCAGAAGATGATCCGCAATCTTCTCGATGCCTATACCGAGGCGCACAAGAAATAGCCGCGCGCTGTTCAGCCCGGGCTACAACGACCGGCACCGGTCCGACAACACGCGCAGGTTGATCATCCGGTGCCGTCCCAGCTTCACCGTCGGCAAGTAGCCGCGGTCCATCATCCCTCGCACCACCCCGACTTCCAGGCCGGACAATGCAGCGAAACGTTCCTTCGTGACGACGGGAAAGGCAATGGCAAGCGTGCCGGGACATTCCATGTCGGCTAGACTCCACTGTGAACCACACTAATACATGTTCAGGTCTATAACCTCAGAAGGTTATAGACGAAGTCTAGCGGAGCGAGCGGGAATGTCAACCGTCTGTGAAAGGATTCAATTGTTGCGGGAAAGTACGGGCATGGGGCGCACGCTCTTTGCACGGCACATCGGTATCAAGATGCGTACGTTGATCGGAATTGAATACGATGAACGTAAGCCCGGCGCCGACATCCTCGCGGCGTTCGCCGAAAAATATCCGCAACATATCTACTGGCTGCTCACCGGCAAGACGGATCCGAAATCCGGGCATACGAAACCGAAGTAGTTTCCCGGATTCTCGCTCGCTCCGCTCGTTTCATCCGGGCTACACGACGCGATCCCGATTGCCGCGATGGTTCCCGGATTTCATTACATTCCGCTCGGGTTACACGACGCAGCTGCGACTTCTGCGTAGCCCGGATGAAGCGCAGCGAGAATCCGGGGTTGCGAATCATTCAGAAAAAACCGCGGCGTGGCCGCATTTACCTTCAAACGGCACCAAAATCACCTTTCCCCGAAACTTCCGTCGAAATCATTCTTCTCGAATGCGCCCCAATCCGGCGATAGCTGCCCATCACGCACGTACCGATGAATCGACGAATATTTCCGCTCCACCGGCTTCAACACGTAACCATGCTTCGCCGGATTGAAATGAATGTAATCGACATGGCGCTGCAGATCATCGGCGTCGCGAATGGTGTGCTCCCAGAATCGTCGCTGCCACACATCGTGTTCGCGCGCCCGATTCGCCGCTACTCGCACGCCGGCTTTCTTCAACGACCGTACGAACCGTGACTTGATGGCGCGCCAACGTCCGGAATAATCCAGATCATCGTCTGGCAGCGTCCAGATCGCATGAAGGTGCTCCGGAAGGATGACGATGGCGTCGGCCTTGAATGGACGAGAACAGGACGTGCGCATGAACGCTTCACGAAGCAGTGCAACGTGATCCGTAAGCAAGCTGGATGCTCGATTGCGAAGTGCGACGGTGAAGAAGAAGGTTCCTCCGTGAACACGGTTTCTTCGATAGTTGACCATTGAACGTCCTCCTTGACGGCAAAGTGGAATTTATCCCGGATTCCACTACGCTGCATCTGGGCTACGCAGAAGTCGTGATTGCATCGCGTAGCCCGGATGAAGCGAGCATAGCGAGCGAGAATCCGGGATTGTAAACAGAGGTCCCCGATTCCACTCTCCGTGAATGAGATCTTGTGCGTTTGGCCCGGGCTACACGCTTGACGGCAAAGTGGAATTTATCCCGGATTCCGCTACGCTGCATCCGGGCTACACGAAGTCGCAACGTGTACGTAGCGGCCGGAAAAATCACAACGGACTCGATCGTGAACAACGAAGAACCGCTCGTCCGGCAAATTTCCGCCACCGGCATCTGGCTGCTCGCGGTGAACGGCATGATCGGCGCCGGTATTTTCGGCGTGCCGGCGGGTGCGGCCGCGCTTGCCGGCATCTACAGTCCGCTGATCTTTCTCGGCTGCGGTGTGTTGCTCACCGCGGTCGTGCTGTGTTTCGCGGAACTCGCGAGTTACTTCCGCGGTACGGGCGGACCGATTCTTTATATCGGTCATGCGTTCGGCCGTTTCGCGGGTTTCCAGGCGGGCTGGGGTTTCTATTTCGCGCGACTGACGGCGTTCGCCGCGAACATCAATCTTGTCGTTACGTCGATTGCGTATTTCTGGCCGCCCGCCGGAACAGGCTTCGTTCGCGTTCTGCTGCTCGGCCTGATCGTGTTGCTGCTGACGGTACCGAATGTGATCGGCACGAAGCAGGGCATGCGATCCATCGCGATACTGACACTGCTCAAGTTCCTGCCCTTGCTGTTGCTGATCGGCGCGGGCCTTGCATGGCTGACGCCATCCGAATTCCCCGTTGCCACAACACCGTTCCCGGATATCGAGAACATCGGCACTGCGGCATTGCTGGTCGTGTATGCGTTCGTCGGCTGGGAAGCGGCGGTTGTGCCCGCCGGTGAAACGCGCAACCCGGCGCGCGACATGCCGCGCGCGCTGCTGCTGGCGATGGGCGTCGTCACGCTTCTGTATGTCCTTGTCCAGGCAATATCGGTTGCGGTACTGCCGGAACTGGCGGCTTCGAAACGCGCGCTGGTGGATGTCGGCGCTGTGCTGTTGGGATCGTGGGGCGCGCTGTTGATCACGGTGGCCGTGGTCGTATCGGTGGGCGGTAATATCGCGAGCACCATGGTGACGGCGCCGCGTCTCACATACTCGCTCGCACGCGAAGGCAGCCTGCCTGCATGGTTCGGAGATGTGCATACCGAATTCCGCACACCGGCACATTCCGTCATCGTGTTTGCGGTGCTGGTGTTCGCGCTGTCGGTCTACGGCGGATTTCTCTGGCTGGCGGCGATGAGCGCGCTGGTGCGCGTGCTGATCTACATGGCGTGCATTGCGTCCATGCCGCGCCTCAGAAAGGAATTCGGCGATGCGCCGGAACGGTTCCGTTTGCCGGGCGGCTGGCTCATTCCGGTAACGGCGTTCGTGGTTTCCGGTTTGCTGTTGCTGCAGATCGAACTGGAATCCGTGCTGGTGACAGCGGCGTTTCTTTTCGCGGGCGCATTGTTGTACTGGCAGGTACGCCGCACAGCGTGAGCTTCACTTTTTTCGCGGTGGCGGTCCGGCGCGAACGATGATGTCATCGCGCTCAGGTGCGATGGCGCCGCCGATCAGCGCGCCGATCAAAAGGCCGATGCTCGAGACCAGCGCCCAGATGCCGACGGCAAGCCCGGAGACGAAACCCAGGACGGGCGCATCGAGAATTGCCAGCAGCACCCAGATAGCGCCGCCGACGAAAAGCGATGGCAATATTGCAGCCCCCAGACCACGTCCCACCGAACCCGCCTTGTAGCCGCCGACGCCACCGCCGATGAGACCATTCAAAGCCGGCAGGAAAAACAGCAGCAGGCTGATGCCGATCATCCACAGCGCGCAGATGAGCAAAGATGTCTGTCTGTAACGTGCCATACCACCCTCCGGAATTTTTACGTCAAATGGCAGGCTGATGCCGGCACATGGTCTATCTATGATCTGACGCGGCGCATCGCAAGTGCACCCGCAGGATTTCAGCTCGCGGGCACAGGCCGCGACGGTGCGGTATTGTCGGCCTTCTTGCGGAGGTACGCCATGACGATTGCCTACGGCACGAGACAACCCTGCGATGACCTGCGCGCCGCGGAGCGGGAGCGGCAGATTCCCTGCCCGCAGCGCGACAAACCGTGGGTGCTCGCGACGGCGATACTCGGCTCCAGCGTCGTGTTCATCGAAGGTTCCGTCGTCAATCTCGCCCTGCCGGCCATCCAGTCGGATTTCGCAATCACGTCGACCGGCGTGCAATGGGTGGTGAACGCGTACCTGCTGATGCTGGGTTCGTTCATGCTGATCGGCGGTTCGCTCGGTGATCGCTACGGTTTGCGGCGCATCTTCATGTTGGGCACCGGTGTTTTCGGAATCGGTGCGCTCGCCTGCGCGTTCGCGCCGTCGTTGCCGGTGCTGATCGCGGCGCGTGTGCTGCAAGGGCTGGGTGGCGCGTTGCTGGTACCGGCGAGTCTTGCGCTCATCGGCAGTCATTTCGATGACGAGGAACGCGGGCGGGCAATCGGCACGTGGGCAGGCGCCTCCGCTCTGACGACAGCGATCGGTCCCGTGCTCGGCGGCTGGCTGGTGGATCAATGGAGCTGGCCCGCGGTTTTCCTGTCGGTGCTGCCGCTGACGGCCATCGCGCTCGTCATCGCGGCATGGCGTGTTCCCGTGAGTCCCGCCAGCATGGAGGAACGGCTTGATTACCCGGGTGCGTTCTTTCTTGCCGGATCGCTGGGCTTGTTGATCGGCGCGCTGGTGTACGCGGGTTCGATGCACCTGCGCGCGTTGTTTTTCATGGTCGCGTTGGTGATGGGTGTCGCGTTCATCCGGCGCGAACGGAAATTCGCGTCGCCCATGCTCCCCCTCGAACTGTTTCGCTCGCACGCTTTCAGCGGTGCGAATGCAATGACCTTGCTGTTGTATTGCGCGCTGGGTGGCGCGCTCTATTTCCTGCCGTTCAATCTCATCCAGGTGCAGGGTTATTCGGCGATGCAGGCGGGCGCGGCGTTCCTGCCTTTCACCCTGATCCTCGGTTTCGGCTCGACGTTCGCGGGCGACATGATCCGGAGGTTCAACCCGCGCATCATTCTCACCGTCGGCCCTGCAATCACTGCCATCGGATTTGCCGCACTCGCCATTCCGGGCACCGATGCCGCGTTCGTCACCGGATTCCTGCCCGGCATCGTGATCATCGGCGTGGGCATGACGTTAAGCGTTGCGCCATTGACGACGGTTGTCATGAGCTCCGTCAACAGCCGCAAAACCGGCGTCGCCTCGGGCGTGAACAACACCGCTGCACGCATCGCCGGTGTGATTGCCATCGCCGCACTCACGGCGGTTGCGGTTGCCTGGTTTGCGAATGATCTCGAAAGCCGCCTGCAACAGGCGGACCTGCCGTTGCCGCTGGTCGAGCAACTGCTGCGAAATGCCACACGGCTCGCGGAACTCAAGGCGCCTGCTGACGCTTCCGAATCGATAGTAAAAGCCGTCGATAACGCGGTGGCCTCGGCGTACGTCGGAACGTTTCGCGTACTGGTCGTCATCTGCGGATTGCTGGCGGCGATGAGCGGACTGATTGCATGGTTTTCGCTGCACGGCGCGCAGTCGCTTCCCGTCGCCGGAGGAAAGCGTCGCTCTCCGTGACGGCAGGAACCGTCTGCATGAATGTTGCCGTCAGGCTGCCTTGCGAAATGTCAGGTTGATGCGCTGCCTGCCGAAGAGAACATGTTCGTTTTCCTTGAGCGGCGCAATGCCGTGATAACGCAACCTCGCCGGTCCGCCCCACACGACCACATCGCCATGCGCGAGCGGCAAGCGTCGCGGCTTGTCGTTGCGCTGCAGGCCGCCGAAAAGAAATGTCGCGGGAATACCGAGCGAAACCGACACCACCGGCGCATCAAGATCGCGTTCGTTCCGATCCTGATGCAGTGACAGCCGAGTGCCGGGTTCGTAGCGATTGATGAGGCAGGCATCCGGCTCGAAGCCATCGAAGCCTGCTTCCGTTGCCGCGTCTTTCGCCAGCTTTTGAAACACTGCGGGCATTCGCGGCCATGGTTCACCGCTGTCGGGATCGATGGCGTCGTAGCGATAACCCTTGCGATCCGTTACCCAGCCGAGGGATCCGCAATTCGTCATCGCCACCGACATGCGAAAACCGCCTGGTGTCGTCATGTGACGAAACGGCGCCCGGGTAACAATATTTTCCAGTGCAGCGAAAAGCACGCTTTCGTCGGGTACTGCGAAGCCCCGCAACACGACCGCGCCCGGGCACAATGTCTCGCGCCGGGGCTGCGTGTCGGATTCGAAAAGATCCAGGGTCATTCGTATTCCCGTCCATGTTGCGCATAGTGTAACGAAGGCTGGCGCGCAGACATCGAACGTTTTTTTCAGGCGGGAGAACGAACGACGAAAGCGTCAATGCTTCCGGATGGCGTCCATAAGCTGTTTCTTGGACATGCTGCTGCGTCCGGGAATGTGCAACTCCTTGGCGCGTTCGTAGAGTTCATCCCGGGTAACGTCTTCGAGCGACGCCGGTTTGGAGCTTGCGCCAGCCGGATGTTTCTTCCCGTCACCATGGTTTTTTTTGCGCGCCGGTTTTTTCTCGTGCTCTTCAACGGTGCGATCTTCTGCTGCGGGCGACTTTCCCTGAAGTCGTTCCTTCAGCACCTGCATCAGGTCGATCACATTGTCACCTGTCGCATATTCCGCGGCTTCTTCCTCGGGCGCCTTGATAATGTCCTTGCCCGTTTTGATCTTCTTCTTCACGGTCTCCAATACCTGGTGCGTGTAGCGGTCCACCAGTGCGTCCTGGTCGAGTTTCTTTTCCGTCAGCGCCTTCATCGCCTTCTGCATGCGCGTGACCGCATCCTTTGCGGGTTTCTTTTTTGTGGGCAGGCCGATGTCTTCCGGCGAGCGCACTTCGTCATGAAAGCGCAAAGTCTCTGCACGCAGGATGCCGCGTTCCGCCATGATCGCAACCAGGTATTCCTTGCCGCGCATCACGAAGGTCGCGATGCCGGCGCGTTCTTCGTCTTCCATGCTTTTTGCCAGTAAACGGTACGCTTTCGTCACGTCGCCATCGGGAACCAGGAAGTAAGCGCGTTCGAAGTAGATCGGGTCGATTTCGTCGAGCGGCACGAAGCGCTTGAGATCGATCTCCTGGGATTTCTCCGGCGCCAGTTCTTCAAGCTCCTTGTCTTCCACGACGACGTAGCGATGTTCATCCGCCTTGTAGCCGCGCACGATGTCGTCGGAAGAAAGCACCTTCTGTTCATGCTCGCAGAAATAACGCCGGCTCAGCGGCGTACCGCTGTCATCGACCATCTTCAACGACAAACGCTTGCCGCGAACGGCAGGAAACAGGCTGACCGGCAGGCTCACGAGACCGAAAGCAATCACGCCCGACCAGAACGGGCGTGGCCGGACAACGTCGTCTTCTTCGTGCTCGTCTTCCGCCATCAGCCGGCACTCCTCATCCTGTACTTCTCAGGCTCGCTTCAAGCGCGGCAGTCAAATCCTCCGATGGCGCACGCTTGCGGAACGGCACGACCTTGACCGCACGGCCTTTCTGTTTTGCTTCCAGCATTTCCAGCACTCTTTCGCGATATTCGTCGTGGTATTTCTCCGGTTCGAAATTCGCCTCGAGCATGGTGATCAGTTGCCGTGCCATCGACAGTTCTCTTTCATCGAGCGGCTTTCCGGAAGGCGCTTGCAGTGATTCCACGGGAATGACTTCCTCGGCATGCCGCAGCGACATCAGCATGGGATATCCGTCGTGTACGCGCAGCGCGCCGATGTATTCCTTGTTGCGCATTACCCAGTGCGCAAGACCTTCCATGCCCGAACTTTCCAGTCCGGCGGTCATCGCGAAGTACTCGTCACCAGCACCATCGGGACCCAGGTAGTAGGGCCGGTCGTACCAGCGATGATCGATCTCGTGCTGCGGAAGGAAATGCATGATGTCGATGTCGCGGGATTTTTCCGGTGCGAGTGCATCGAGTTCATCTTTCTCGAGCATGACGAGATCGCCCTCGTCGGTGACAAAGGCGCGCTTCGTCTCGGCGTAAGGAACGATTGCGTCGGTTTCCGGATTCACCATCGCCTGTTTCACCGGGTACTTGTCCTTCCGGTGCAGCAGGCGAAAATGCACGTCGCGGTCTTCAATACCGGAGAAGAGTTTTACCGGCACCGCGACATCGCCGAAGCGGATGACACCTTTCCACATCGCCCTTGCCGCCATCACGCCGCTCCTTCAAGTCCGGCGGCCTTGCGCATCTTTTTTGTGATCGCCGTGCGTGCGTCGAAAAAGCCTTCCCAGGGATCTTCATGCAGTGCGCCGAGACGCCGGCGCAGGTTCTCGATGTTGTAGCGATCCGAACGCAGCGCGTCGCCGACTTCGTCCCATCGCACGGGCACTGCAACTGGCGCGCCTTCGCGTGCGCGCAGGGAATACGACGCGATCGCGGTCTGCCCGCGACCGTTGCGCAGGTAGTCGATGAATATCTTTCCGCGGCGTTTCGTTTTCGACATGTTGGTTGTCAGTCGCTTCGGATCTTCGCCGGCGTGCTGTTCTGAAACCGCTTTCGCAAAATTCTTCACGTCATCCCAATCGGTTGCGGGTTGCAATGGAACGACCAGGTGCAATCCCTTGCCGCCCGTCGTGCGGGGAAAACTCGGCAACCCGAGATCATCAAGCCTGTCGCGCAAGCTTGTCGCCGTCTGCAGTATGTATGTCCACGGCACGCCAGACGACGGGTCAAGATCGAACACCATGATGTCGGGCTTCTCGACATCACTGACTTGGCTGCCCCATGGGTGGAATTCAAGCGTGCCCGCCTGCGCCAGCATGACGATGTCCGCGATGGAGCGGACATAAACATATTCCTTGACGCCTTTCTTCTCCTTGACGGATACGCGTGGCAGATTTCTTGCCATTGTCTTGCGCGGATGCTTCTGGAAAAAACATTCTCCCTTCCAGCCCTCGGGACAGCGCAACAGCGACAGCGGACGGTCGACGAGCAGCGGCAGTATCCACTCCTGTATGTCGTCGTAATAGCGCGCGAGGTCGAGTTTGGTAGTGCCGACTTCCGGGTATACGACGCGATCCGGATTCGTGATGCGCACGCCGGCTATTGTTGCGTCGCCGGTTTTGCCGCGGCGCGCGACGGTTTGCGTTCTCGGTGCCGGTTGTTCCTGCATGTCGATGTCTCCGCTCAACATGATTTCGCGCGGATCGCGGTCTTCGCGCAATCCGCGGAAGACCGGATGGCGAAGGCGTCCGTCACGGGTGCGTTCGCTGAACTCGACTTCAACCACGAGTTCCGGCTGCACCCAGGACGCATCACGCGAATCCGGAACCTCATCGACGAACGGACGCACCGTTGTCTCGCGCGCCGTCAGCATCGCGTAAACCTGGTCGAGCTGGCGCTTGCTGAAACCCGTGCCCGTGCGGCCCGCATAGACAAAATCATCATCCTTGTACGCGCCCAGCAGCAGCGAACCGAAACCACTGCGACTTCCACCGGGTTTCGTGTAGCCGCCAACAACGAATTCCTGGTGCTGTGTGCATTTCACCTTCAGCCACTGTTTGCCGCGACCGCTTCGATAATGTGCATTTGCGCGCTTGGAAATGATGCCTTCCAGGCCGAGCTGGCAGGCCTGTACGAAGAATTCGGGACCCTGGCCCTGGATATGATCCGAATAGCGCAACCGGCTGCTCGCGGTGAGTCCGGCGGATGCCAGCCATTGCGCGAGCGCGTGCTTGCGCGTGAGCAGTTCGACATCCATGAGGTCGTAGCCGTCGAGCCAGGGAAGATCGAATACCTGGTAAACGATATTCGCCGTGCGTTTCGCGGACAGCGCTTCCTGCAGCTTCCGGAAGCTCGTCGAGCCGTCCTTCGAAAGCACAGTCACCTCGCCATCCAGCACCGCGTCCGGTCCGATGTTATCGAGTTCCGAGGCAAGTTCCGGAAAGCGATGCGTCCAGTCGTGACCGTTTCGCGTGAGCAGTTTCACCTTGCTGTCTTTCAGGTACGCCATGACGCGATAACCGTCGACCTTGATCTCGTGAATCCAGCCATCGCCGCGTGGCGCGTCGTCGACTGGCGTCGCCAGTTGCGGCTCGATGGCTTTGGGAAACGCCTTTTTCCTTGCGCCCGCGAGTTTCTCTGCGCGTGGCGGCTCGGGATGCATTTGCGCGTGCGCCGCGCCGTGTTCCCACACGCTATCGCGATCCTCCGCAATATCTTCCATGCTGCGTCCTGTCGCGACGCTTTCATCATTCGGCGCAAGGTGCGGTTTGCCGGGATCGCTGCGCTTGATCATCAGCCATGACTTGCCGGGCTTTCCGCGCTTGTCCTTTTTGCCGCGCGTCCGTACCAGCGTCCAGGCGCCTTTCAGTTTCTGTCCGTCGAGAACGAAATCGACGTGGCCTTCCTTGTTCTTGCCATTCACACGCCAGCTGCCGGCGTCCCACAACATCACCGTGCCGCCGCCGTACTCGCCTTCGGGAATGACACCTTCGAAACCGCCGTATTCCAGCGGATGATCTTCAACTTCCACCGCGAGGCGTTTCTCGCCCGGTTCAAGACTCGCGCCTTTGGGCAACGCCCAGCTGCGCAATACGCCGTCCTGTTCCAGACGCAGATCGAAATGATCATGGCTCGCCGCATGCTTGTGCATCACGTACAGACAGCCCTGTTCCACGGCCGCATCCGCGCCGGACGGTTCCAGTGTTTTCGTGAAATCGCGCTTGCGACGGTATTCCTCGAGCCTTTCGATGACGAATCCTCACGCAGGGAAGGACAAGGAAAGGAATGATCGCAATAGCGCCCGAATTCAAGGGCAGGAATGTTATGTAAATCAGGAAGTCGTGGCCGACGCCGCGAAGGCCATGCGACTTCGTGATGCACTACCGTCGGCTCGAATTCGAGACGAAGCGCGCGTCCTCGTCGTAGTATTTCGCTCCTTCGATCGCAGCGCCCGCGAATCACGTCCATGAACTGTTACAGGCTTACCGTCAGGAACTCGTCCTGTTGTGCGCCGGGCAGAGCGCAACGCCAGCGCGCCCGGCGTGTCGCAATAATCCGGAATCGCTCGTTGCAGGAACTTCGCGCAATCGTCGCCGCGGTCCTGCGGCGTGCCAGGTTTCGACAATCATTGTGTCCTCCTCGCCGTTCCGCCAATTCAGGGTGATACGGCGGACTCCGTTGCCAGCAGGGCGAGCATCGCCGTGTACATGCGCAGGTTCAGCGTCATCTGTTCGCGCGTGATGAACTCGTGTTCGGAGTGGCCGGTGTACGGTACGCCAGGCATGGACGGCCCGAAATTCACCGCGTTCGGCATCAGCTGCGCGTTCGAGGCGCCGCCGATGCTGACGGGGCGCGCGTCGCTCATTCCCGTGTAATGCCGGAACACGGCGAGCAGCGGTTCGACCTGTGACGGCTGTTCGGGCAGGTAGGCTGCATTGAGCTCCACCTCGATCGCCGGCATCGGGATGTCGCGTACGTTTGCCCATGCCGTAATGGCTTCGCGCAGTTCGCTTTCGAGCGTTGCAGGTGACTTGCCGGCCGGTGCGCGCAGGTTGATGGCGAGTTCGGTACCGTCTTTTGTCGTGCGCACGGTGCTGAGGTTCACGGTCAGCGGGCCCATGAACGAATGCGCATACGCGATGCCACCGAACTGTTCGCCGTAAATGCCCGTGCCGATCAGCGTGTTGACGAAATCCAGCGCGCGCCCCGTTGCGGTATCCCGAAGCGCTTCGCCGTCAAGCAGGTTCGCGATGTGTGTGAGCGCATTGATGCCGTGTTCCGGCGTCGATGAATGCGCGGCCTTGCCCTTGGCGTGAACGGTCACCTTCCCGCCGTTCGATTCAAGACGCCAGGTCACGCCGTCGTTGCCGCCGGTCGTGCGCGTGCGCAGCCGTGCCAGCAGTTCTTCATTCACGCCGCCAAGGACGAGATGCGCATCTTCGGGAACCTGGCTGAGGAACGCGCCGCCGCCGTACGATTCGACGAAAGCTCCGTCGCCGCCGGCATCGCTTGCCGCAAAGTTGACGCGCAGCGCGCCGAATCCCTTTTCCGCGACCACCACCGGATACTGCGAATCGATCGCGATGTTCATCGCCGGTGGTGCGTAGCGCGTCAGCGCCTCGCGGAACGGCGCCCAGTCGGATTCCTCGGTAAGTGCGACGATCAGCTCGATACGACGATTCAACGGCGCTCCGAGATCGCTGATCGCCTTCATGGCATGTATTGCCGTGGCAATCGGCGCCTTGTCGTCTTCCGCGCCGCGCGCAATGAGCCGGCCGGGTTCGGATGTCACGTCCAGTTCGAACGGCGATTTCCGCCACTTGGAGGCATCGGCCGGCTGCACGTCGCCGTGCGTGACGATGCCCAGCCGATCCTTCCCGTCGCCGAGGCCGATCACCAGGATGCCGCCGTAATCGGTGAAATCGAAACCGAATTCCTGCGCGCGCTCGCGAAGATGGGCAACGAAGGCGCGGAATTCCGGATTCTCGGCATTCGCGATTCCGTCCTCGTGCACCGTCTTGAAACGGACCAGCTCGGCCAGGAGTTCGACCTGCGCGTCGTCATAGCGGCGCTCGGCGTGGGCGGCCGCGTCCCGGGCATGCGAGGGCAGCTCGGTCGCGAGGGCGGAGGCGGTGAACAGCAATAACGGAAGCAGGGTGCGAAGCATGACAACTCCTTCGAAAATGTCGTGGCTTGAAATGCCGTGGTTTGTAACCGGCATAAGGATAATGAAGGGTTACAACCCTAATGCAACGATTGAAACCGGTCAATGGTTTTATGCCGGTTACATTCCGCGCGCCTGATCGAGAAAAATTCCGCCGCCGCCTTGACAGCCCGCGGCGACGATACTACTTTACCAACAAGTTAATTAACTAATTGGTTATATAGAATGGCTGCCGACAGACTCAGCACAACGCTCGCCGCACTCGCGGATCCGACACGCCGGGCCATCCTGGCACGCCTTGCGTCGGGCAAAACCACTGTCAGCGAACTCGCCGAACCTTTCGAAATGAGCCTGCCGGCCATATCCAAGCATTTGAAAGTGCTGGAACGCGCAGGCTTGGTGGCGCGCGGTCGCGAAGCGCAGTGGCGGCCGGTGAGCCTGCGCGCCGAACCACTGAAGGACGTCGCGGGCTGGATCGAGAATTACCGCCGCTTCTGGGAGCAGAGCTTCGATCGGCTGGACGCCTACCTGAAGGAACTGCAGGCCGACGATGCGAAGAAAAAGAGGAAGAAGAATGTCCGCCGGAAAAAATGAAGCCGTTGAAGCACGCAAGCGTTCGCACAGCGCGACGCAGGTCGAACATGAAAACGGCGTGCTCGTACTGGTGCACGATTTCGATGCGCCCCGCGAGTTGTTGTTCGATGCATGGACGAAACCGGAACATTTTGCGCGATGGTTCGGCCCGAAGGGCGCGACCATGCCTTATTGCACCGTTGATCTGCGCGTCGGCGGCACGTTGCATTTTTTCCTGCGAGTTCCCGGTGACGTGGACGTGTGGTGCAAGGGCATCTTCCATGAGATCGAGCAGCCGACGCGTCTCGTTTTCACCTGGCATTTTTCGAATGAAGCCGGCGAACGCGTTGAGCGTCCGGGCTTTCCCATCGAAACCACCGTTGCGGTGACGTTCGCCGGGCACGCGCAAGGCACGCGGATCACGGTTCGCCAGGAAGGCCTGTTGATCGACCAGGGCGAGATACAGGGCTGGCGCGAGGGCTTCGACCGGCTCGATGTTCTGCTGCGGAAAATTTCAAACGGCGCAGCGCGCCGTCAACACGACGGAGAAGATTCATGAAGATGACGCCTTACCTCGGTTTCGATGGCAAATGCCGCGAGGCCTTCGAGTTCTACGCCGGCTGTCTCGACGGAAAGATCGCGATGATGATGACGTACGGCGGATCTCCCATGGCCGATGAAATGCCGCCCGAAGTGCACGACACGATCATGCACGCATGCCTCGTTGCGGACGGCGCGCTGTTGATGGGCGGTGACGCACCGCCGGGACGTCACGAGACGCCGAAAGGCATCATGGTCGCGCTGGAGATAGATGACTTCGCCAGGGCGGAGCGTGTGTTCAATGCGCTGGCCGGCGGCGGCACGATCTCGATGCCGTTCGAAGAAACCTTCTGGGTGGAAAGATTCGGCATGTTGATCGATCGTTTCGGCATTCCCTGGGCCGTCAACGGCGGCAAGAGCAAGATGGGATGAATGTCATCGTCGATCATTTCGGCGTTCGCCGATTGATTGCCCACGATCGGGACTACGATCAAAACTACGATTGGAGTTGAGTGGCTCAAACGTCCCGCGGGGACGATCACACGAGGAGAACTGTCATGTATGTAGATGGATTTGTATTGCCTGTTCCGAAAAAGAATCTCGATGCCTATCTGGAAATGGCACGGAAAGCCGGCGACATCTGGATGGAGCACGGCGCGTTGTCGTACGTGGAAACCGCGGCCGACGACGTGCAGGACGGCGAAGTCACTTCCTTTCCGAAGGCCGTGCAGCTGCAGCCGGATGAAACGGTGGTGTTCGCATGGGCCACGTATGCCTCGCGCGAGGACCGTGACCGCATCATGGAAAAAGTCATGAAGGATCCGCGCATGCAGATGGATCCGAAGAATTTTCCTTTCGACGGCAAGCGCATGTTCTGGGGCGGTTTCAAGACGATTGTCGACTTGCAGTGAACGACAGTTAGCGCGGGAGATGAATGATGGAGAAAGCAGTGGTTGCACGTATCGAAGAAACAAAGGACCGGATACTGGTGCTGACGCGCACGTTCGATGCGCCACGCGAACTCGTCTTCGACGCGTGGACGGATGCCGAGCATTTCGCGCAGTGGTGTGCACCGGCAAATTTCGAGGTTATCCGCAATTCCGCGGACGTGCGTCGTGGGGGTGTGTGGTGGTCGTTGATGCAGGCGCCCGATGGCGAGGAATGCAGTGTCAGCGGCGTGTACCGGGAGGTCGTTGCGTCGGAACGGCTGGTCTTCACCTACGCGCACGAATTGCCGGATAGCAGCCACGGCCCCGAAACACTGGTGACCGTGATCTTCGAGGCCATTGATGGCAAGACGAAACTCAGCCTGCGCCAGTCGGTATTCGACAGCGTGGAAAATTGTGTCGCGCATTCCATTGGCTGGAGCGAATGCCTGGACCGGCTCGCCGCGCAGCTGTCGAACGCGGCCTGATTCAAACCATGCAAAAGGGGAATTCGAAATGTCACGCCGTCACCTTTTGAACGTTGCCGTCATCCTCACGCTTGCGATCTGCTCGCGAGCGGCAATCGCTGCGGATGTGCCGGCCGGAACGTACACGCTCGATCCCGCGCACGCGAGTCTCATCTTCCGTGTCGATCATCTCGGATTCTCGAATTACACCGCACATTTCACGCGCTTCGATGCGACCTTGCAGTTCGATCCGGAAGACCTCGCCGCATCAAGCGTCGTTGCGACTGTCGATGCCACGTCCATCGAGACGCATTATCCCGAGCCGGAAAAACACGACTTCAATGAGCAGTTGCAGAACCAGCAATGGCTTGACACCACGAAGTATCCGGAAATGCTGTTCCGTTCGTCGCGCGTGGAAGTCACCGGCCCGAACGCCATGCGCGTTCACGGCGAACTCGAACTGCATGGCATGACGCAACCGATGATCCTGAATGCGAC